>JACCEE011018094.1_pt1 | contig 63086 bp, 49 predicted proteins | sample 7449931 | NCBI WGS metagenome assembly JACCEE01 (sample SAMN15323457, study PRJNA562643) | freshwater metagenome | isolation source: river surface water | place: USA:Blue River Watershed | collected 2017-08-19
GACGTGATTTCTATTTGGTTCTTGAAAGAGGGGGATCTGGATGCAATCTCCTTCAAGCCTAATCGAAGGAATCTTGTAGCTCTCTGGCCTGAGTCTAAAGATCTTCTTTTAAATTATCTTGCTGATAATAAAGTTAAGATTTCGGATCATCAGAGTCTAAAACGCTATTTCAGTTATCTCAATAGCATAACACCTTGGGAGAAGGAATGAACGAATCTTTTGAGCTGGGTATCCCTTTAAATACTTGGTTTAGCAATAGCCATAGCCATAGCCAAGGCCAATGCCAATGCCAATGCCAAAGCCAATGCCAATGCTATAGCCCCATTAAGTTTGGAACGGTTGTGAATGTTATGTTGCATGAGATGATTAATTCGGATGGTTCACTGAAGACTCAATTAGCTTATCCACTTTCAGAGTTATATGGAGAATCACCCACAATCTCTGGTTTCTCTTTTGGGTTTCACCCATGGTTTCTTGAAAATTTGTTATTAGATCAGGCTGAGCAGTCATTGCTTTACTTTGGTAAGAGCCTAACTTGTCGGGCTATAGGGGAGACAGGATTAGACGCTTTAAGGGGCGTAAGTCATGATCAACAGTTAGGTTTCTTTAGGATGCATTTATCGGTCGCAAAATTATTGGGAAGGCCTTTGGTGATTCATTGTGTAAGAAGGCATCAAGAAGTTATAGCAGAGTTAAAGAGAGGTGCTTTTTGTGGAAATCTAATGGTTCATGGATTCTCGTCGCGATGGGCTATTGCTTCCATGTGGCTTTCAGTCGGAGCCTTTCTCTCATTTGGTGAGGCGCTTATTAATGGAAGTTTAGCCTTAAAAGAGACTTTTATTAAATGTCCTCTGGATAAGATACTGCTAGAGACCGATGATTCGATTATTGATATAGGAAAGATTTACAAAGAAGGGGCTACATTGAAGGCAATGAGTATAGACCACTTCACAGAGCAAATTAATAAAAACTATTTAGCATTTTATAATGGGTAATTGGTTGGAACGAACAGAGTTACTGCTTGGAGAGCAGGGGCTTGAACGTTTAAGAGATCGTCACGTTTTGATCGTAGGACTTGGTGGGGTTGGTGCTTTTGCGGCAGAGGCAATCTGTCGGAGTGGTGTAGGGCGACTAACAATAGCTGATGGAGATGTTATACAACCCTCAAATATTAATCGGCAGTTGATTGCTCTCCACAGTACGGTTGGAATGCGTAAAGCGGAAGTAGTTGGAAAACGGTTAATGGATATAAATCCTTCTCTTCAATTACGGGTTATTGATGAGTATTTACGTGATGAGCGACTTAAGGAGTTGGTTGCTGAGCCTTATGATTTCGTAGTGGATGCAATAGATACCCTTAGTCCGAAGGTCTTTTTAATCATGGATGCTGTGAGGTCTGGTCATCGTATCGTAAGTAGTATGGGAGCCGGAGGAAAGATGGATCCTTCAAAGATACAAGTCGCCGATATTAGTAAGAGTCACTCCTGTCGATTAGCCTATATGGTAAGAAAACGTCTTCATAGGCAAGGGATTAGAAGTGGTATTAACGTAGTGTTTTCGCCCGAGGAAGTTGATCGGGAGTCCATCTTGCATACACCCGGTGAGACCAATAAACTGACCACCGTTGGTACCATTAGCTACATGCCGGCTCTCTTTGGATTGACCGTAGCATCTGTTGTAATTAGGCAGTTGATTGAACCATTGGATGATAGCAGAAACCATTTGAATGAGTAAGGTAATTATTAAAAAATTTGCATTTTTTTGGTCGCTTTTTTTGGAGTGTATTGGTTTATTGCCTTAAATTTGCAGGGTCTTCAAACGACAAATTGTCCTATGGTGTAATTGGCAACACGTCTGACTCTGGATCAGAAGAGTTCAGGTTCGACCCCTGATAGGACAACAAAGCATCTGTAACACTACAGGTGCTTTTTTTTTGGTGTGCCATTTCTAACAAATGTCGAAGCGGGTTCCTTTCAACCTAATTCGTCATCCTTATAAAAATGTCTCCTCGATCAGTACAATAAAATAAAAAGGGCCGCATCAGATATCTTATTGCGGCCCTTTTTATTTTATTACTATCCGTTAGTGGGCAATCATTATCTTCTTAACCAATGTGCCTATCCTTATGAAATAGAGTCCGGATGGCCATGCCTCTGTTTGAAACTGCATCGTTCCTTCTGTAGTACCCTGAAGGATTTTCTCTCCTGAAGAGTTAAAAACTTCAAAGTTGGTATTTGAAAAAGGCCCCTCTACTTTCAAATTCAAAGTGTTATTAGCCGGGTTAGGATAAATCAAAAGCGTATTTTGCTCATTTGATAAAGTACTAATACTAGTTGGACTATTATTACCATTAAAAGTAGGGGATTGAATGACGAAATCGCCTGTGCCATTAGGATTTCGAGCATAACCCATATCGGTTGTTTGAGCACCAAAGACAACGGAGTCAATAACCTCTTGCGAAGAATTGAGAAGCATCAATAATTCACCCCCCTTTGAAAGTTTAAAATTGACATGATTTGCCCCTTGAGCTCCCTCATCGTCAGCCCAGAAGATCAGGTAACCATCTTTTGGAATGATGGTACCAGAAGCAATCTGGAACTGAGTAAGGTCAGAGGCATCATCGGTTAAGTAATAGCCTGAGATATCCATATCGGCATCACTTCCATTGTATAGTTCAAACCAATCATCGTAATCGCCATTCTCATCCGTAACCGTGGCACTATTATCAGCCATCAGCTCATTAATGACTGGCCATCCTGCAGAAAAGGAACTCCCTTTTACAACATAAGTATAGACATCATGCTCAGCTCCTTCAGGAAGGAATGAACTTGTCATGGCACTGTTATTAGCTCTAGCTTCAATGTATAATCTTATACGGGTGTTGGCACTATATCCGGGAATGGTTCCTCCATAGACTCCATCACCAGCACTTCCATCTGAATGTAAACCATCGTCATACATTTGAGTGACATTGAAGTTTCCCATTAGTAAGTCGCTGTAATATAGCCAGACAGATGATAATCCGGAACTATGAGTTATTGAAGCATTAATTATGACCGATTCATTTACCGAAGGTTGGGCGAAGAGTGCACCCCCTTCTGGTTTCCATGAAAAGTTAGAGATGGATGGGCTAACTTGAGCCATCTCACTGTTCGATGAGAGGGTGGTTCTTCGAGAGTTGACTTTTGTCTTCAGCGCAGCAACATCAGATACAAAAGCACTATAGGTATATAGTTTCTTTGGATCATTCTGTACATAGGTGCCGATCTGTGTCTTATATTGATCCAGAATTGTGGAGACACTAGTGGCGTCCATCTCATCTTTTAGGAGGGTTCGCAAATGAGCCAAATAGCGTTGACGGTAAACGGGAACCGAGAGAAGTTTGTTCATCAGTGGATAGTTGGCATTCGTTTGATTGTAAAAAGGAGTCCAACTAGAAGTGGAGCTAAGCAGTACACTATTTCCATCATACTCTATAGGGGTGATTCTTCCCGTCTCAGGTTCATAGTAGACATAGTAGTCCATTTTACCCTTATGGACATAGCTGTCGTCATCACCGAATGCTATTTCAGAAGCTAAGAACCACAAAGCGCGATCAACATCTATGTAATTAGGAACCACAGTCGTCATTTGTGCTGAAGAGGTATTATTTAAAGCATTGCAAGCATTAACTAATTTTGTCCAAGGATCGTCAGTATCCGAACTTTTAAGGGTATAATAAGTCTGATATTTAGCGGTATCTGTGCCAAGGTAATTTAAAGCTGCAGTACCATCACCCCAGCCTCCGCCGCCGCCGCCAGGACCAGGCGCAGCGTTATCGGGTCGGTCAGCTCGCCAGTTGGCTCCATTATTGCTTTGAAACCACTCCTCATAGAAGTTTTTATTCAACTGTTGAACGTTAGGATATAACCCCCAACTCTCTCCATTAATATAAAGTTCAACATAGGCTGCCCGAGCAGCTGGAACATGTTTTCTTTCTTGATGTAGGTAAAAAACCTCTCTCATAAAGGAGGGATCTTCAAAGCAGTTGTTAAGATTAAGCGTTTTGTATCCCATGATACGCTGATCCTCATGAATGTAATCAACAGAGATGTTAAATGAGGTCTTCTTGGAACCACTTGGTAACATGGTATAGGAGGTCTCCCCCTTGAATCTAACCCCAACACTGTCATATACCACACCGTCTACCGTCATCGTAGCGGGTATCTCAGTCTGTGAACTATAATTTTGCTGCATTAATTGCCAATAATTCGACTGTGAAAAGGTAAGATCGATTCTCCTGATAATTGAAGAATCATATAGACCATCAGGTGATTTACCCCCTAAAATCAGTCTGCGCCCATCAGGCGATAAATACATTTCATCGGGAAAACTCTGAGCAAAAGCACTACTGATCCCCAGAAGTACGCTCAACATAAGTAAACTCCATTTCATTTGTTTTCGGCTTTAATGTGATAACCCAAAACTATCTGAAATGAAAAAATGTATAAAGTTTAATACTTGCTTAATAATTATTTAATACAGCTCTCTCTGGTCTGGTAAGAGAAGCAGGTATGATTAGATCGGCAACTCCCGGTTTGTATAATCGCTAAAGTCACTTTTTCGAGGATCATAGTCGGTAGAAAAGAGTTCCGAGCTAATGAGATAGTCAGCTGTGGCCCGATTATTAGCAAAAGGCACATTGTAAACCACGGCAATTCTTAGGAGGGCTTTAACGTCGACATCATGAGGCTGAGGCTGCATAGGATCCCAAAAGAAAATGAGTATATCGACTTTTTGTTCGGCAATTAAGGCACCAAGCTGCAAGTCTCCACCTAAGGGGCCTGATTTTAATCTCTCAACCGTTACCTGATCAGAAAAACCCTCCTCCTCAAGTGCATTAATAATCAATCCACCCGTTGTTCCAGTGCAAACAAGTTTGTGGTGTTCGAGGGCTTTGGCATTCCATCTTACCCACTCAACTAAGTCGCGTTTACAATTGTCGTGAGCTACTAAAGCAATGGTTCTGGGCAATGTTTGGGGTTTCTTAGTGTGTCCCATTGTTCTTAAAAGATTTTATTATGCAAAAATAGGAAATGTATATGACTAATAGCCGAATCACAGGCTATTATCAGTACCTCTCCGCTACCTCTCCCTATGCTCTCCATATGTAGTACAATTAATCCAATTATGTTCATTCAAAAAAATGGTTAGAGGAGAGAGAAGAGCGAGGTTTCAAAAGGGTCATCGAAGTTGCTGATGAACTATTCCCCTTTCAATCTGAGAATCTCTTTTTGTATGGACAAAACCATTTTGAATCGAATCTTAATCGTATTCAATGTCTTGTTTACCGATCAAGAAGCGAAGAAGAAGCGAAGAAGAAGCGAAGAGGTCGTGGCAAAGAATAGTTTTAAGATGTTTACTCTTGAATGGAATTAGCCGTGTTATCGCTTACCATATTTTCTTTTTCTCAAGATTTGAATAGTCATTCCTGCGAGAATTACGAGGAGAACCGGGAGAGCGACATTAATGATCTGCCATTTTAAGCCATCGGCTTCTATTTTTTGACGGTCGAGAGGTCTGATTTTAATTTCTCTAGAGCGGAGGTCGATTAATCGACTATCGTCGAGCAGATAATCCATGGCATTAAGAAGGAACTCTTTGTTTCCAAAAGATTGATTTACATCTTGATCGAAGCCTAGAGGAAGGGGTTTGCCACTCTTTCTTGAGAATTGGTTTCTGATAATATCGCCATCGGAGACAATAATCATACTGGTTTTCTTGCTTTTTTCCTTGAACCCTATTGACTTATCTTGAGATATTTCGGGAGGGATTCTGTTAGCATAGAGTGAGCGGAAAGAACCTTCGAGTAGAACAGCAGTAGGCAGATAGGATTTGGTAAAAAGACCCGGATCGGGTTTTTCTTTGGCCATGTTAAGATCGATGATCTGAGGCACAGCAACGACGTGCGAGTACTGGGAGCCAGTTAGGAGGATTGTTTTCTTGATTCCTTTAGCAGCTATGGTATCGATAGTACTCGTGAACTGAGTTTTCAGTGCGTTGATATTTCTGGTTATCGGATGTTCGCTTACAGAAGGAGCGATGAGCGGGAAGTAGAGCCAGGGTACAAGGTTAAACTGGGGTTGATTACCAAGCATTCCGGTGACCATGGTTATTGGAAGGCAACGCACATCCAGCAAAAGATCTTTATTGATTCGAGCTCCATAGGTAAAGAGCATATCATCAAGGTTAACTTCATTAGGTATTGCAACAGTTTGATTAGATGCTTTAAGACTGTCCATTTCGGCGAAGGCACCATCAACAAGCCACAATACTTTTCCCCCTCTCATGATGAACTGGTCAATGATGAATTTATCTTTCTCAGTAAAGGCAGAATCAGGTCGAGCAATGACAATAGCTTTAAACTTATTAAAGATGGAGGTGTTTCCTGTGGAATCTGTTATTCTTTCTGTTAAAGAAGATACTTTGCCATCGATTTTAACACGCTGCATAGAATAACGGTCGGCAAGGGATTCTACAGCAGAGTAGATCTGTGCATCTTCAAGTTGACCGTAACCACCCAAGAAAGCAACCGTAGGTTTTTTACCGTCTATCAACTTCTTTATAGTAGAAGCAAGGTTGTATTCAAGATTCTGAATAGAGTTATTAAGGATAATATCAGGCGATTGACCAATCTGGTTGAGCATGATAGGCATTCCTGTTTCATCTCCGTTATAGGAGACCACTGCCCCGGGAAATACATATTGTTTAGTTTGGCTACCTGATTCATTTATCTCCACCTCAAAGGGGTTAATACCTTTTGCGATCAATGACTTGAAAAGTTGGTCGCGTTCACCTTTTTCTGTTAGTGAATTGGGGTCAATGAATTCATAGGTGATAAACTTGTTATATGCTCTGAATTGATTGAGCATTTCACGGGTTTCGTTGCGAAGTCTTTTAAACTCGGCAGGAAACTCTCCATCCAGGTAGACCTTAAAAAAGATGTAATCATTGACCTCATCAAGTAAAGCACGAGTTGAGGGCGATAAAGTGTAACGTTTTTCGGCGGTGAGGTCGAACCTGGTGAAGACTTTGGCTCCGATGAGATTAACAAGAGCAATGACCAAGATGGTAAATGAGAGAAGAATAAGACTCTGTTTCTTATGGTCTCTTTTTTTCACTGTTTTAGCCGTAGCTTGAATATCTTTTTCCGTGCTTCTGGCAGCACTCTTTTTACTAGGGGATTTCAACATTTGTGCAGCTGTTCTTAATCCGTTTAGAATCTTGGGCAAAGGTACAAAATCAGGATGGTTTCTTCGAGTATCATAAATTAAGATCAAGCAGGATAGCGTCTACTTGACTTATTAATTGCTCTACAGATCCATTATTGTTGAATCGATAGTCGGCTCGTGCAATGCATGCTGCTAAGTTCTGATGGTTGGGATCAGATGAACTCATTTCACGCTGTTCATTTGCGATAAATGTTTCATAACTGACTTTGTCGGTCTCACTTCCTCTAACAACGATTCGTTCATATCGAAGTAGCGGATCTGCATCTACAGCGAAGAGGATAAACTTACCGAGGTTTCTTAATGAGTCGATCTCCCCCGGAGTACGTATGCTCTCAATGATACAATTTTGGTTACTTTGAGCTGCTAATCTAAATAATTCATCGGTTATATACGATGGGGAGTTTTCTTTACGAAGTCTATTGGCAAGCAGGGTCATTGTGTCACGATTGATCTGCTCTCCAAGATCTCTTAATCTATCGCAAAGAAACCCCCTGACTGAAAAGTGAGCGAAGTGTTTCTTGTTTACTAGATAGTCAACAATAGTTCCTTTTCCAGCGCCTAATGTTCCGGTTATTCCGATAACAATCATTTGGATTGATTTTGGAGGTTGGTATGTAATTCTTTTGTGTCACTTTTAAGCTTTTCTACCCACTCTTTAGGGGATGAAGCGGGTTTCCACTCTGCTATTTTATTCATCAGAATGGTTGGATCATCATTTATGATGAGGGCATCACGATGTTCTTGTCTAATAAACCCTTCACTTGTGGCATGGTCAAGTTGTCTTATCTGGTCATTCCAATAGCCCTCTACATTGTATAGGGCTATCGGCTTAACACTTATCTCCAGTTGATTCCATGTCATGACCTCAAATAGCTCATCAAGCGTACCAATACCACCGGGCATCACTATAAAACAATCAGATAACTCACCCATAACTCTTTTTCGTTCCTCCATGGTCTCAGTGAAAATCATCTCTGTGACCTCACGATGAACAATCTCTCTGCCTGCAAGCAGATGGGGCATGACCCCTTTAACAATGCCTCCTTCTGATAAAACAGTATCGGCAATAACACGCATCAATCCTATGTCAGACCCGCCGTAAACTAAAGAGTAACCCTTTTTTACCAGTTCTCTGGCTAAGTCAATGGCTTTTTGACGGTATTGTGGTCGGTTTCCTATAGCCGATCCACAGAATATACAAGCAGATTTGTTCATAAAGAGATTCGTTTAAATGTTATATTTCCAACATTGTTCTAGCAATGTTATTAGAAATTGGTGCATAGTTGGGATCGTTTCATCCGGATAGTCATAATCGGGTGAATGAAGTGCCGGATGGGATACCCCAGCTCCTATCCCAAAAAAACAACCTTTGATATGATCGGTATAATGGCCGAAGTCCTCACTCCAGGGGAAAGGCTCTTCTTTTATTATAAAATCTGATCCTAACGCATTTAAAGAAGAAATCAAGGTTGAGTAGGCTTCCGTATGGTTAATGGTAGCATTAAAGAAGTCATGTTCTGTAATATCTACTTCAAGGGTATGCTGTTTGGCGATAGATTTTACTATTTCGATGATCTGTTGCTTTAAATCGTATAGGGCTGGAGTGGTATAGGTGCGTAAGGTAAAACAGACGGTAGCATCACCAGGAGCAATACCCCAGGCCTCTTCTCCGATCTTTGCGTGGGTTAAGGTAATTAGTTTAAAGGTGCTTTGTGACTCATTTGAACTTAGATCGGGAATAGATTGGATGAGGTCGGCTACTGCAAGTGCCGGAGAGATACCGGTATGAGGGGTGGAGGCATGAGCGGTCTTGCCTGAGAGTTTGATTTTTAGGCCACATGAGGCAGCTGTGAAGGTGTGGTCTTTTACTACGAATCTATTTAAAGGAAAACCCGGAAGATTATGAAATCCAAATATCAGATCTGGGTTTAGATTATTAAAGTCAACCTCATTGATTACGTTAGCAGCTCCTAAGCCTCTCTCTTCGTCAGGTTGAAAGAGTAATACAACCTTTCCCGGGAAAGGAGTCTTATCCAGAAATTGGGCTAAAGATGCCATTGTTGCAGCATGCCCATCATGTCCACAGGCGTGAGAAACCCCATCTATTCTAGAAGCCCACTTTTTCTTTGATACGGTCTGAATGGGCAGAGCATCGGTCTCGGCTCTTAACAGAATCGTTTTACCGGGAATGCCATGATTAAAAATCACAAGAAGTCCCCGACCTTGACAGATAGGAGTCATTAAGCAATTGAAAGATGAGAACCACTGCTTCAGCATATTCACGGTACTCTCTTCTTGTCCACTGAGTGAGGGAGCTTGATGAATTTGATGTCTGAGATGAAAAATATCATCAAGATTAATGTTCCGTATATGTTGACTATGCATCCTCCGGATTTGATTAGCTTTGCAAAAGGAACGCAAAATTAACAAAATGAATCAACTATATCCTTTAAAGTTTAAGCCTATTTTTAAAGATAAAATATGGGGAGGCGATAAAATAAAGAGTGTAATGGGGATGGACTATGGGTCACTTCCGAATTGTGGGGAGGCATGGATCGTCTCGGGTGTTGAGAATGACTCTTCGGAGGTTACCAACGGTTTCTTAGCCGGGAATGAATTGAATGAGTTGGTTGAAGTTTATATGGGGGAACTAGTGGGTGAGTCTAATTTTGAAAGATTTGGTAATGAGTTTCCTGTATTGGTAAAGATTCTTGATGCGCATGATTGGCTTTCGGTTCAGGTTCATCCAGATGATCAGTTGGCTGAGGAGCGGGGTCTTGGTCGTGGCAAAACAGAGATGTGGTATGTTTTAGATGCAGAGCCGGGGTCAGAATTAATCAGTGGATTTTCTAAAAGCATATCAAAAGAGGAGTTTCAACAGCGGATTAATTCGGGCACAATTAAGGAGGTGATGAATTATGAGGAGGTAAAAAAGGGGGATCTCTTTTTTATGCCTGCCGGTAGGGTTCATGCTTTAGGCCCAGGTATCCTTTTAGCAGAGATTCAAGAGACTTCAGATACCACTTATAGAATTTATGATTGGGATAGGACTGATGATAAGGGTAATCCAAGAGCGCTGCATATTGAGGAATCTATTGATGCTATTGATTATACCAAGAGTGAAGAGGCTAAAAGTCCCTACACCAAGAAACAGAAAGGGACGACTCCTTTGGTGAAGTGTGAGCACTTTACTACTAGCTTGATAGAGGTTTCAGAGCCTATTGCAAAGGATTATTCAGCCTTGGACTCTTTTATTATCCTGATTTGTCTCGAGGGTGCTGTTCGTATAGAGTCTGAAGCAGGGGTTGAAATATTAACTAAAGGGGAGACAATCTTGGTTCCTGCTATAATGGAATGGATTCGACTATTTCCAGAGGGCAATTGTTCCCTGATGGAGGTCTATCTGGATCCAGTTGGAAATGAATAGAAATTGTGTTTTAAAGGAGGGTAATTTATCCATTCCAGAGATATGGAATGGGGATGTTCGCCCTCAAGAATAGTATCGATTAAAATTAAAAGACATTAAAAATGGGTAGCGTAGTTAATCGTAGTGCTCTATTATTAGCACCGAAGAAGCCGTTGATGGATTGGGTAAATTCTGTATTTGCTGAAGATGCCAGAATGGATTTGTCAGAGCCTATTGCTTGGGATAATATGGCGGTCTATATGATTCCTGAGTTTAATACTGCGGAGGAGGTAAACGCTTGGCTTAAAGAGAACTTCTCAAGATTTTTTGAAGATCAGTTATTTGGTTGGTGTCAAGATCCTGAGACATGGCCTGAGAAATTGACATGGAGTCGGTTTAATGATTGGTTTCATGTTTCATGGCAGTCGTTGATTGTAGATGATCTGGAAGATGAACCACTTGAGCGTGAGGGGTTCGATGATTCTGATGTAGATTTTGATGAATTTAAGGGCATAGATGAGTAGGATGGTTTATTTAGTAATTTAGCATCAACCAAAGAACAATTATAATCATCACCTATGAGAAAAGTATCCTTGCTATTGCCTATTTTGTTATTGGCAAGTTATGCCCTGATAGGGCAGGTCTACCGTTTAGATGAGCTCGATTTACGAGGTATGGAGACCGGTTGGGGAAGTCCTCAAGCTAATAAAACGGTTGATGGAAATCCCTTGAAAGTGGCGGGTATCACATACGAGTATGGGGTAGGAACCCACTCAATAAGCCATGTCTTAATCAAATTAAATGGGAAAGGTCTTCGTTTTGAGAGCCTTGTAGGGGTTGATGATGAGACTCAAGGTAAGGGCACTGTGGAGTTCTTAGTTTTAGGAGACAAGCGTGTTTTATGGCGGTCGGGTGTAATGGAAGCAGGCGATCCGGCCAAGGAAGCCGACGTAGACATTACAGGAGTAAATCTACTCGGTTTATTGGTTCTTGATGCAGGCGATCAAAATTATTGGGATCATGCAGATTGGTTAATGGGGTCATTTTTGATGGATTCTTATAAGCCTTCAGTTGTAATGAGTCAATCAAAGCCCTATATCTTAACTCCACCGGCTCCGCTGTCGCCTCGATTTAATGGTCCCGATATTACCGGGGGATCTCCTAATAAACCATTCTTATATAAGATTCCCGTGAGTGGGAAGAAGCCTATGACTTTTACAATAAAAGGATTACCCAAAGGCTTAACGATGGATAAAGATGGGGTGATTAGGGGTAGTTCTTCAAAGAGCGGAAAGTATAAACTAGTGGTAACCGCTGCCAATGAGCATGGTAAAGCATCAAAGAATATTACTTTGGTTCTGAGAAAAGATGCATTAGCCTTAACGCCTCCAATGGGTTGGAACTCGTGGAATTGTTGGGGTTTAGATGTTACTCAGCAAAGGGTGGCTGATGCTGGTCGTGCCATGATAGAAAAGGGACTTTCTGACTACGGATGGAGTTATATCAATATAGATGATGGATGGGAGGCTGACAAACGTCTATCCGATGGTTCAATAGCATGCAATGAGAAGTTTCCTGATATGTCAAAATTATCGAAAGAGTTACATGCCGAAGGTTTGAAACTAGGGATCTACTCTTCCCCAGGTCCTTTAACTTGCGGAGGTTATCTAGGGAGTCTGGGTCATGAGAAGCAGGATGCTGAGACCTATTCCTCTTGGGGAATTGACTATTTGAAATACGACTGGTGTTCTTATGGCGAGACTTCAAAAAAATACTCGTTGGAAGAATATCAAGCGCCTTATCTAAAGATGGAGAAGGCGTTGAGAGAATGCGATAGAGATATTGTTTATAGTCTTTGTCAATATGGGATGGGAAATGTATGGGAATGGGGTGAAAAGGTTGGAGGTAATCTGTGGAGAACTACAGGAGATATAACCGATAGTTGGGCAAGTCTGTCTTCCATCGGTTTTTCTCAAGATAAAGCGGCTCCGTATCTTAAACCAGGTCATTGGAATGACCCTGATATGCTAATAGTAGGTCAAGTAGGTTGGAGTAACTCTCTTCACCCCACTCGTTTAACACCCGATGAACAGTATACACATATCTCATTGTGGGCATTGCAACAGGCTCCACTTTTAATTGGTTGTGATATGACACAACTAGATGATTTTACACTCTCCCTACTTACAAATCATGAAGTCTTGGCTGTAAATCAAGATGTAGCTGCTTTCCCTGTTAAACGGATCCTGTTGCAACAAGGAGTTGAAGCATGGCTAAAAAAACTCTCAGATGGATCATGGGCATTGGGAATCTTTTATGTAGGATCAACCGCAATAAGCCCTGAGGAGTATTTCGCTTGGGATCAGAAAGAGAATCTCCATGAAATAACCGTAAATATTGAGACACTAGGCTTAAAAAAAGCGAAGTATAAAGTTAGAGATCTTTGGAGGCAACGTGATTTGGGTGAATCAAGTGAAAAGATAACCGTAAAAGTCCCCTATCATGGGGTTGTTTTGGTTAGGCTAAAATCATAAATCTCAGATTTGTATCTGGTTTTGGTTTTAAATAGTGAGAAAATGATATATTTGTTAAAAAACCACGTTTAATGAATAATGATCCCGCTAAAGGACCAAGTTGTTTTCTAGAGAACCAGCACACTACCTGTTTTGAATATCTTACTTCTGAAGAGCAGGAGTTAGTTAATAAAAATAGAATAGAATTAAGCTATAAAAAGGGGGAGATCGTAGCAAAGCAGGGAACCTTCGCTTCTCATATCATCTTTCTTAATGAAGGGCTTGTAAAGGTATACCTTGAGGGCAGGCCCAAAGATCTCATTCTAAAGATTGTCCCCTCAAATCACTTAATTGGATTACCTTCCATTTATGATGGAAATAATCGGTTTATCTATTCTGTGGCAACCTATAGTGCTTCAACCGTTAGTCTGATTGATATCTCTCTATTCAAGCAGTTATTGCATAATAACTCAAGATTTGCAACAAAAATCATCAATATTTTAAATGAGGATACTGCTCTTATCTATGGAAGGTTCTTTTGTTTAACCATGAAACAATCTCATGGGCGAGTTGCTGACATATTGTTATGTTTAGCCAATAGAGTCTATAAAGCACCTAAGTTTGAATTGGCGATTAGTCGGAATGATTTAGCTGATCTTACAGGTTTGGCAAGTGAGAGTGTTATTAGAATATTGAAGGAATTTAAAGACGAGAGGTTAATTTCCATTGAAGGTAAGGTTATCCATATTCTTGATGGCGAAGGATTAGAAAGAATAAGTAGCATAGCCTAGTTTAGCCTCAATGAGGATTATATAAAAGCCCCATCTTCTAGTACAAAAGAGATGGGGCTTTTTTTTGTAAATTAAAAGTGATCCATAGGGCTTAATCAAGTTCCATCTCTATGGTTTCATAAAACACTCTATTGGCGATACGATTTTCTCGGGTAAGTAATGAGAATAGAGGCCAACCAGATTTACTATGAATAGCTGAAGTAACCTCTTCAGTGATGGAGACGGGGGGCATCTCTTTAGGCGTTTTAAACTGTTGGGTAAACTTTTCATCTTGCATTGAGTATTGTGTCCAGACTACTTTGGCTGACTCATCGGGATCGCCATTGGTCATGCTATGTATGACAATAGTCGCATTGGCCGTATCTATACTTAACAGCTCTAATATGGTATTGCCATTTATTAATGCACCTGCGACTGAAGAAAAGATCTGCCTTGATGCTTCTAAAGGTTTCCCTTTTTCAAGTCTTATGCCATTAAAACAACAGAATTGTTGTATCTCGGGAATAAGTTGATTTAGAAACAGACCGGTTGAGTTAAAATAGGGTTCAATGGTCGTAAGATAAATCTCCTTTGCCTCAGGATTAGGAAATCTGTTCTCATCGGATTGAAGGGCATTAAATACACTTCGTCTGATCTCTTTCTGGTTAAGAGGACCAATAAATACTCCAAATTCATCCGTAACAAAATGGAGGTCAAAATTGCGGGTAGTAGAGGCAAGGGCAAGTTCTAAAGAGCCTGATGGACTCATATCTTCAATTTTTCTATCCCAACTAACGATATAGGAAGAATCTGAAGCATCAAGTATCGTTACCTTAACTCGATAGTCTATTGATGTCTGATTTAAACTATCTCCATTTACAATAGAGCCGCTCTTGTATTTTACCCGATAGGTTTGTGATTCGTTTTTTAGCCAATAAGCGATACAGCTGGCGCTTTGTCCTTTTAATTCTTGCAATGAACCGATTAAAATCAGATTCAAAAGAATGAAAATTATGCAAGTATATTTGTAAAGGGACTTTTTCATACGATGATTTTTTTCTAAAAATAGACTTAGTGCGCTTCAAGCCAGTTTTTCCCGGAGTTTGCATCAACAACAACGGGAACGGAGAGCGGCATTGCCTCTGCCATTGCGGTCTTTACCAGATCTTGTAATAGGCGAAGCTCAGGTTTAAAGACATCAAAAACCAGTTCGTCATGAACCTGAAGAATCATCTTTGACTTTAGATTCAACTCAGAGATCTGTTTATGAATTTTAATCATCGCCAACTTAATCATATCGGCAGAGGAGCCTTGGATGGGGGCATTAATGGCATTTCGTTCAGCAAAGCCTCTAACCGTTGCATTGGCTGAGGTTATATCTCGAAGATAGCGTCTTCTTCCACAGATCGTCTCGGCATAACCTAAGGTTCTAGCTTGATCAATGGTTTTATCCATGTAATTCTTCACCCCTTTATATTGCTTAAAATAGCTTTCAATAATATCTGAAGCCTCTCGGCGAGAGATGCCTAAACGTTCAGAGAGACCAAAGGCCGATATCCCATAAATTATTCCAAAGTTGACCATCTTTGCGTTTCTCCGCTGGTCTTTGGTTACCTCTTCAAGTTTTACGCCATATACTTTCGAAGCGGTAGCTGTATGGATATCGAGGTTATGGTTAAAGGCCTCAATAAGGGCTTCATCGTGACTTAGATGAGCCATGATTCTAAGTTCGATTTGAGAATAGTCGGCAGCAAGTAAAAGATAATCGTCATCACGGGCTACAAAGGCTTTTCGAATTTCTCTTCCTCTTTCTGTTCTAACCGGGATGTTTTGTAGATTAGGATTGTTGGAGGAGAGTCGTCCTGTAGATGCTACCGCTTGATTATACGAGGTGTGTAAACGTCCATCGAGAGGACTTACTAAAAGGGGTAGTGCGTCAATGTAGGTTGATCTTAGTTTTGTGAGAGATCTAAAGTCAAGGATTAAGTCGACGATAGGATGTTTATGTTTGAGTTTTTCAAGGATCTCTTCTCCGGTGGCGTATTGTCCTGTTTTTGTTGTCTTGGGTTTTTCAGCTACCTCTAGTTTTTCGAATAGGATGACGCCAAGTTGTTTGGGAGAGGCTATGTTGAAGCGTTCGCCGGCAAGCTCATAGATTCTGGTCTCAATCTCATTGGTTTCCTGTTCGAGTTGAAGCGAATATTCGGCAAGTGATTCTATGTCGAGTCTGACTCCCGCACGTTCCATATCCATTAGAACCGGTACTAAAGGCATCTCAATTTCCTCGAAGAGTTGTCGTGCTCCAATCCGTTCCAGCTCGGGTTCAAAACAGGCTCTTAACTGGAGTGTGATATCGGCATCTTCAGCAGCATACTCTGCAATCTTTTCGAGCGCAACATGTCTCATATTTCCTTGGTGGCTGCCTTTCTTCCCGATCAGCGTCTCAATAGAAACGGGTTCATAGTTTAGCCATGTTCGGGCTAAGGCATCCATATTATGTCGTTGATCAGGCTCAATTAGGTAATGGGCTATCATAGTATCAAAGAGAGGTCCTTTGACTTGTACTCCATAATTAAGCATGACATGCATGTCATATTTAATGTTTTGGCCAGTCTTTTCGATAGAAGTATCTTCAAGAATATCCTTGAAGTACTCCAAACGTTTCATTGCCTCCTCTCTGGAGGAAGGGATAGGGATGTAGTAGGCTTCTCCTTTTTTGATGGAGAAGGATATACCAACAAGATCAGCTTCGATTTCGTTAAGAGAGGTTGTTTCGGTATCGAAGCAGAACATAGGTTGTTTTTTCAGGAGATTAGCTAGAGCCAAACATTTTTCATCGGTATCGATAATGTGATAAATATGCTCTGTATTTGAGATGTTTTTTAGACTATCGGAGGAAGAGTTAGGCATCTCGAAGAGGTTAACCTGCTCTGCAAATAGGTTCGTTTGTTCATTAGTTGAAGGTTTTCTTAAGTCTTTAAAGATTCTATCAGCTAATGTTTTAAATTCCAGTTCATCAAAGATGGCCTTAAGACGATCCATGTCGGGAGTAATGAGACGAAGCTCGTCAGCATTAAATTCAAGGGGTACATCTGTGATGATGGTGGCCAGTTGTTTTGAGGCAATAGCCATGTGCCCATTTTCTTCGATTTTAGCTCTAAGTTTGGCATTAGCGATACGGGAGGTGTTTTGTAGGAGGTTCTCGATGGTATCAAATTCATCTAACAGTTTGCGGGCAGTAACCTCACCAATGCCGGGTATTCCCGGGATGTTATCAGAAGCATCGCCCCAAAGGCCTAACATATCTTTAATCTGATCTGGGCGTTTAATGCCGAATTTTTCGCATACTTCAGTGATACCTAGTTTTTCAGCAGGGTTGCCAAATTTTCCTGGCCTATAAATCTGGATGTCGTTGGTTACCATTTGCCCCAGGTCTTTATCTGAAGTCATGATAAAGGTATGAAAGCCTTGATTAGAAGCCTGTATTGCGAACGTTCCAAGGATATCATCAGCTTCATAGCCATCGAGTTGAAGGATGGGGATTTTCATGGCAGTCAATACCTCTCTGATATAGGGCAGAGAGGCGGCTAACTCTTCGGGCATCGATTGGCGGTTGGCCTTGTAATCAATGTATTCGTAGTGTCGCAGACTAGGCGCTTGTGTATCAAATGCGACACCAAGATGAGAAGGTTTTTCATTGCGGATAACATCCCAGATAGTATTGGTAAAACCTAAAATAGCTGATGTATTAAGCCCTTTAGAGTTTATTCTTGGGTTTTTGTTAAGAGCAAAGAAAGCTCTATATATCAACGCCATGGCGTCGAGAAGAAACAGGGTCGGCTTTTGATTCATTAATATCAAGATTTTATCGCTCAATATTTGAACGATTCTAGGTAAAGTTTCATCAATCGTACTCTTGATTCATCTTTAGTACGCTCATAAACGGCCAGCATCTCTATGGCCATACGTTTTATAACGGTATAATTTGAACAAGGACTAAAATAGACCAGGTTCTGATCATTTTTTGTCTCTCGAAGATATCTTTCTATTTCATGTCTTACGAAAACCATTCCCTTTGCTGGTGCATTGATGTAAAAAGAGACCAAATCATCGGATGTATAATCATGCGAGAGGATGGGTTGACGATGAAGCCAACTTAATGCAAAATATTCTGGTAGGTTTACCCCCATTATAGGAAGCTTTAAGCTTTGCCCAACGATTAAATAGAGAAGAGAAAGACTCATGGAGTTGCCTCTCTTGGTCTCTAAAACATTGTTTATTATGAGATCATTGAGAGCCAATGGTTGGCTAACGTTTGTTCTAAATCCGTGCACATCAAAAAGCACATGATTTACTACTTTGACCTTCTCAAGAGGGGTCAGCTTATCATTAAGTTCTAACCAGACATCCTGAATAATTCGCCCGATCTCAATTCTACATTTATCAAAATTTAGCTCTGGATAGTGAAATCTGGCTAATAATAGGGCTCCTTGTAATAAATCGGGAGTTCCGCTTATTAACCATTGGGTCGTCTCGGTGGCTAAGTTCTCTTTCTGAATGGCTTGAATCAGATCTTCTAGTCGTTCCTGGACTACTGGGTTAAACTGATGATCCCATGCCTCTTCCAAAATTGGCAAGGCTTTTACTCCATACTGAAATATCCTGTCCCTAACGCTGTGGTAAACCTTTCTATCCGGGTCGTCTAAAAGGCTTATTAGGACTTCAAGTTCATGCCGGTTCTCATTAGAATCCATGTCTTCATGAAGATTTCTACCTGCTAAAGGTAACAATTTTCTGAGCACAGAGTTCAGTGATTTAGACCATTCCCCGTCTCTAATCTGGCACCTGAATCGGAATAGAAAAAGTTAAACTGTCGTGCAGTTAAACAACTATGCGCTGGGATGAGAAGTAATAGGTCTCCAACTTCTATTTCATTGATATAATCACCAGTTACCTCGACCGTTCCATGTTCTTGTGAAACAGAGCTTAGAAAACAATAGAAATCATTTGGATGAGAAATATTCCCACCTTTTTCTTCTGTTTTCTCCTTTATAAAAGCAAGTTTTTCTCCAGCAAATTCTTCTCCTTTGTTTTTTAGTTTCCAACCTGCGGCAAAGACAGATATTCCATTAATCAGTGCAATATCTTTTCCAAAATGTACGGCTCCTCCATGTATAAGCACTTTTGACTCCTCTTTTTTGATCTGAATGACGGGGCAAATGCAAAAACCTGCAATCTGACTGGATTCGCAAATAGATTTAGAAAACTGCTGCAAATCGTAAAAGAGGTAGTTGCCGGGTCTTATTTCATCTATCTCATTCCATTGTTCGCTTATTGTACAAGATGGGGTGTCACCGGCACTTACAATTAGGTTATCATATCCTTTTAAGGAGAATTCTCTACGAAGAAGACCAATTTTTCTTGAGGTCTCCCTTCTTATAGCTTCAATCTCATCAACCCCGTTTGCTTTATAGGTATGACCATCATGCAAGAGTAGTCCGGCAAAATGATGTCTTCCGAATGAAGAAATCTGATCGGCAATCTTTATGAATAGATCTATGTTTTCGGCTTTAATCCCAGCCCTACCATAACCAGTATCACACTTAATATAAAGTGAGACTTTATGAGATAGTGTTTTGTTGATGAGGTCAACAGTAGTTAAATCTGCAACAACTAATGAAAGGCTGATTTTTGCAGCCAGTTGGTCTAGAAAATGGATATCATGTTGGTTTACTGGAAATGCGATAGTAATATCATTCCAACCATGTGAAGCAAAGTAGGCTGCCATCTCGGAAGAAGAGACGGTAATGGTCTCAATGCCTTCCTCTTTGAACCAGTGTGAGATATCGGCACTGTTGTGCGTTTTGAAATGAGGGCGCAACTTTAAATTTAGGCGAGCAGCCTTAACTTTCATCCGGCGAATATTCGACCGGGCGACCTTTTCATCAACGATAAAGAGTGGTTGCCGGTAGTCTGTTGGATCCATTTACTCTTTAATGAAATTATCTAAGCAATGTTTAACCAACGCCTCCATTCGGGGGTGATAGTCGTTGAGGAAGTCACCGGTAGCTCTATTAGCAATGGCAACACAGATTGTTAGTGCTTCATGTCCCAGAAGCGAACATAAACCATAGATAGCTGAGGTCTCCATCTCGAAGTTAACAACTTTAAGTCCATTATGATCAAAACTCATCAGCATCTCGTTCATATCGTCACGTAGTAGTCCCGCACGCAGCAGACGTCCTTGTGGTCCGTAAAAACCCGGAGCAGTAGCCGTAATTCCTGAAGGCAGACCATCTCCCATTCGGAGGAAAAGCTTTTCAGATGCTGGCACAACATAAGGAGTAGCCCAGCTTTCAGGCCAGTTTGAATGGGTTATAAAATCACCGGCTATCTCATGGCTAAACTTTTCTTTCTGCCCACTGTAGTAGTTTAAGAGTCCATCAAGGCCAAGTCCCCATGACGAGACGACAAAATCACCAGGGGTAATCTGTTTCTGAAGAGCTCCACTGGTGCCAAGTCTTACCATCTCAAGCTTGTGATGTTGAGATCTGGGGGCTCGCAGGTCAAAGTCGATGTTTACCAAAGCATCGAGTTCATTAAGAACAATATCGATATTGTCAGTGCCCATCCCAGTACTCATGGCTGAGATACGAACTCCCTTATAGTAGCCTGTATGGGTGCAAATCTCTCTGTTTTGATTGGTATATTCAATTCTCTCAAAGTGTTGAGAGATCATTGGTACTCTACCTGGATCGCCAACAAGTATTATTTTATCGGCTAATTGGCCGGGGCGCAATCTTAGATGATATATTTCTCCTTCCGGTGTAAGGATTAACTCCGAGTTTTTCATTTGTCCGTTCATACTCTTTTCATTTATTGGCTATCCAAACAAAGGTAAGCAATATCATCTGGTGACTGGTTACCGACATGATTGTTTCCGTTTTGCATATTCAGATTTGAGTCATTTAATCATGAACAAGTCATTATTATCAATATATTTGGCAAATAAATCTAACTCATCTCATTGTCATGCTTAAGATTAGACCTTTTATTGTAGCCTTAGGGTTCATCATTTTATCGACTCAAGTTCAAAGCCAGACTTTTACACCTGTCAATACTACTATTCCTGGATTAGGCCGATCAAGTACCGTTTGGGGAGATTACGATAATGATGGTGATCTTGATTTAGCGATTCAAGGGGGTACAGCCAGTGATATTGCTACTACTCGTATTTACCGGAATGATAACGGAATCTTTACAGATCTTGGGGCAAATCTTGTTGCTCTCAGAGATGGTTGTTTAAATTGGGTAGATTACAATAAAGATGGTAATCTAGACCTATTTATTATGGGTATTACCGATAACTATGAAAGGTGTTCAATTTTGTACAAAAATGAGGGTAATGGTAATTTCGTTAAGACGCAGTTTGCTTTTCCGGGTGTAGCAAGTGGAAAATCGGCATGGGGTGATCTAGATAAAGATGGTTATCCTGATTTGGTTATATCGGGAGACACTTTGAGCTTAAATGCGTTTACAGCGGTCTATAAAAATCTTGAAGGCAATGGTTTCCAAAAGTTAGCTATTCCTCTCCCAAATTTGGTTAGTAGTATGATCACCATTGGTGATGTAGACTGTAATGGTGATTTAGATATAATCATTGGAGGTGATGGAGAAAGTGGAAATATCACACAGATATATTATAATTATGGAATGGAGTTTATTGCAGGGACCTGGCCATTTCAAGGGACTACTGCCGGAAGTATTGCTTTAGTGGATGTAAATAGAGATGGTTACCCAGATATAATAAGCATGGGAATGGATTTTCTGGTAGGTGAGTCGATCTTCAAGATCTATATTAATAATCAGAATGACAATTGGACAGAGCAAATCTCCTATTTTACCGGCCTCTTTACTGGAAATATCTCGCTGGCGGATTTCAATTTAGATGGAATAACAGACTTTGTAGCAACGGGTAAAAGTAATGGGTGTGGTTCTGCAGCTACGTTTTTGTATCTAGGTATAGGTAACGGGAAGTTTAATGAATTACCGACTGATTTTCCTCCAATGACCTATGCCAGTGTAGCAGCTGCCGACTATGATCTTGATGGTGATCCTGACATGGTCCTATCTGGAATAAATGGTAACGGATATCCCCAAACACTATTATATAGAAATGATCTGTCGTCCAATGTCTTTGGCTCTTCTCCTGTTCCGACTGTTTCACCTGAGAGTATTGTTCATAGTACTCAATATTTTGAGGGTTCAGGTTGGGAGATAGTTTTCACTTGGGCTCCAGTTGAGGTTATCCCACAAAATAAGTCACTTACCTACAACATCGCAGTGGGTATAATGCCTCATGACGGAAGTATTTTGCCTGTTGCAAGTGATCTGGAAACAGAAAAAATCTATTTGCCTGCAATGGGAAACGCAGGTCAAGACACCCTTAAAATTCTGGTGAAAATTCGCGACGGAGGCTATTACTGGAGTATCCAAACCATAGATGCGGCTTTCAGAACATCAGCATTCTCAGAGTGGAACCTGTTTATGGTATTAACTGGAATAGAAGAGACCAATGGCAAAATGGCGCTGGGTCTCTATCCTAATCCTGCTCAAAATATGCTTTCCGTGAACTTAGCATTTCAACCTACCTCTGAAGCCATGGCTTCAATAAAAGATCTTAATGGAAAAACGGTAAAGTCTTTTACTGTTATAGATAAAACAACTATAACAAATATTGAGGATCTCCCTTCTGGATCGTATCTTCTTTCTCTAAATATTGGTGGTGAATTAATCACTGCTAAATTTATCAAATCAAACTAAAACTTTTATAAATCTACCTCTATGAGAAGAAAACTTGGTATTATTTTCATCCTTGTCTCTCTTGTTGGAGCAATGTATGGTCAATCAACTGAAAGAGTCAGAAAACATGAGTTAGGTTTTACTCTAGGTTATCTGGACAATCTCAATGAGTATGTAAATGGAGGAGTTGTTGGTAGTCTTTATTATTCCTATTTTATTAATTCCAATCTTGGAATTGGATTAACCGAGTACGTTGCATATAATGGATTGTCAAAGTCAGGGGATGACTATTATAATGTTTCCTATCTTGCACCTACGCTTACCGGTCGTGTGAAACTGTCAGATCGTTTTACTGGTTTAGTTAAAGGCAATGTAGGTCTCGTATTTGGAATGCAAGGAGAATTTGATAATTCTGGATCGAGCGGCGACTTAGAAGTTGAGGCTGCTCTAGGATTCGGAGTAGGCGCATCGATTCGTTATGAGGCTACAAGGGTAATTGCCTTATCTCTATCTGGTGAAGGCTTGTTTTTTCCAACCTTAACTCCTTCAACAAATATTAGTTATATTCGGGATAAAGGAATGACTTGCCTAGGCGTCACAGTAGGTATGACATTCAAGTTATAAGTTATTGCTAATTGCATTAAGAAGGGTATCCATTTTGGATACCCTTTTTTTGTTGCGAACTTCCATCTAAGGTTCTCTCCCTTTCCTCTCCGTATCTTCTCCCTATCTGGCCCAATTTTTAATGGTTAAATACGGAGAAGATACGGAGAGGGAAGGGAGAGGTACCCTCTGTTGAATGAAAACGGGTGAGTTATGCTTAATCACGATTGATGATGGAGGTAGTTGCCAAGAATAAGTCTAAGGCACAGAAAGACAGTGTTTAATGCAAAGAGAGAATAAAGAATACTCAGATTTCTTCGGCTATAGATTATGCTCCAGGTAGGTAAAACCTGATCTATAGGTTTCGTTGTTTCGTCAGAATTAAAGCTGATTTAAATCATGTTTATTTAAAGATAAAATCAGTTGAAACATGGTGAAATGCCGCTATTGTTTGAGTCGAATGAGCCTATCGTCATTCTACATTTGTGAATCGGATAACAATAGAATAACCAACTTTACAAACAATCTGAGTTATGAAAAAGTTCGCATTAAAATTTTGGATGGTGCTGTTAGTATCAGCAGTTGTACTTTCAGGATGTAAGAAAGACAGCGAGACAGAAGAACCCGCAGCTGGGAATTTCTCTACACTAAAGAGTTATATGGCTAGCAATTCATTAGATCTAACCGATATGCTAAAAGACTGGGTTATCGATGCCAAGTTAACCACCGATGGTGGTATCGTTGATCCTACAGACAATTCAATTCCTTCAATGAATGTGGTTGATATTCGTGATGCAGCTACTTATGCAGCTGGGCATATTAAAGGGGCAGTGAATGTGCCATTAGCCAATATCATAGAGGGAACAAAGACCATGACAGATAAGCCAATATTAGTTGTTTGTGCTACCGGGCAGACCGCAGGTGTAGCATGTATGGCTCTTCGCTTAAGTGGCTTTGCCAACGCAAAAGTTTTGAAATTTGGGATGGCTGGATGGAACGATCAGTTTAGCGCTCCTTGGGTTTCTGCTGGTCAGAATGCAGGTGTGGGTTCTCCAAACTGGGTTACTACCGCTGCCCCCGCAAATGGGTCTTTCGGTTATCCAACATGGACATCGACTTCAACCGATGGAAAAACAATCTTAGCTGAGAGAGTAAAAGCAGTTGTTGATGCCGGTTTCGCACCAACTGCCCCCGCTGATATCTTAGCCAACCCAGCCAATTTCAACATAATTAATTACTGGCCTGAGTCAGATTATACAACCTTCGGCCACTTTGCAGGAGCCTATAGAATCAATCCGATTACTCTTGCTGCGGATGAGATTAAAGGTATTGACCCCTCAAAGACGGTTCAGCTATACTGCTACACCGGAATGACCAGTTCATTTGTTAGCACTTGGTTGAACGTTCTTGGGTATAATGTTAAAAGTATTAAGTTCGGTGCAAATGCTTTAGTCCATGATCAATTGGATGCAGCCGGAAAGACTGTATTTCATGGTTCAAAAGGTTACACATTCGTTACAGGTAAATAATTATTAACTAAAGGGCATCTTTAAGGAGTTCATCTTTATGGATGCCCTTTTTATATGTATTCAAAATGAAAATAAAACATATTCTCTCAGCTGTACTTCTTGCAACGCTCTCAACTATGGGTTTTGCACAAGGCTGTTTGGAACCAGCTGCAGGGTCAAGCAATGGACCCAAAATCATCGGTTATCTTCAACCACAATATGAATACCATTTTACGGAAGATAGTAAAACCGGAGCAGTAAATACCAATACATTTAAGTTTAATCGGATGAGGATTGGTGTTGCCGGTTCTATTCCTTACGATTTTGAGTATTATGCTCTTGTTGAATTCAGCTCTTTCTTTACGGGTAACCCATTTATGCTTGATGCTTTTGTCTCTTATACCCGTTTAGGTCATTGGGCAAAATTCTCTGCTGGCTCGTTTAAGTCACCCGTCTCTCTTGAGTTAACTACTCCTTGTAATGGGCTAAACACCATTAACAGATCAATGGTTGTTGATGAACTTACTTCCCCAAACCGCGATCTAGGAGTTGGTCTCTATGGGTCTACAGATACGTTAACCATCTTCGGCATCGAAACGGTAAACCTTTTGAAGTATAGCTTCGCTATTACTAACGGCACAGGACTTGGGGTAATCGATAATAATGGTGGAAAAAACTATAGTGGACGTGTTGTTCTGACCCCATGGAAACACTTAAGTCTCGGCGCTAGCTATCTCACGGGTAAACAAAAACCGGCAGCAGAAGGGGTAACAGATGAGGATACTAAAACCCGTTGGGGAGTGGATGCTGATTTTAATTGGGGGGCTTTCCGCCTTCAAGGCGAATATCTCTTCGGAGAGGATAAAGGCTCCTATACTGAAGGAGGCGGCTGTGGAACAACTCCTGTTGTGAAGATTGGTAACAAACAACGCGATGGGTTCTACGTCACGGCGATGTATATGACCCCATGGAACATCCAGCCGGTCTTTAAATATGAACAGTATGATAAAGATCTTGATACCGATGGGGATAAACAAAATATCATGACTTTTGGTCTGAATTATTTCTTAAATGATTGGACTCGTCTTCAAGTAAACTACCTTTATAAAGCTGAAGAGACTGCAGCAATTGAATATCCTAATGACTGCCTGCTAGTCCAAATTCAGGTAAAACTTAAATAAATATGACTATGAGAAAAGGCCTATTATCAATTATAATGTTGTTCGCCGGAATGGTATCTTATGCCGGTGGTATTATCACAGCAAAAGAGTTTGCCGATATAATCAAGGGAAAGCCTGATGTGGTGATTATAGATGCTCAACGTGCAACCGATTATGCAACAGAGCATGTGAAAGGAGCTATAAACATCTGGCAACAAGATCTTTTTGCAGGAAAACCTGATGGAATACTTAAGAGCCCAGAAGAATTAGCTAAACTGTTTGGCGCAAAAGGGATTTCGGAATCTACCTCGGTGGTGATTTATGACGATGGTTCGAATAAATATACCTCGAGAATTTGGTTTGTACTTACTATGTTAGGAGCAAAAGATGTCTCCATTACCACCAAAGATATGGCCGAATGGGGTAAATATAGGATCCCTCTAACCTCTCAACCTGCAAAGAGAACGGCCGTTAACTTTAATCTGGCTCTTAATACTACTATGGGAATCTCTATCGAAGATTATAAATCGTTGGCTGTTAAACCTAAACTTATTGATACAAGAAAACCTGAAGAGTTTAATGGTTCTGATGGTAAGAGTTTAGGTCATCTGCCTGGTGCCATATTGCTAAATTATAAAGATTTGCTCGATGCAAAAGGTAACTTCCTGTCAGCAACTCAAATCACTTCATTGCCTGCATTAGCCGGTTTGTCAATAGACACAGAGGTGGTTTTCTATTGCAATAGCGGGGTTTTGGCAGCCGTAGGGTATTATGCTCTTCACGAGATTGCCGGGTTTAAGAATGTAAAGGTGCTTGATGGCGGTTATAACCATTGGGTGCTTGACAAATCCAATCCTGTTGAGAAGTAAAAAGGAAGGCCGAAGATCATAATGGTCTTCGGCCTTTTCTCTTTTAAGTGGATAACCGATAGAAACCTTTATCAGCAGTAATAATTTGTTAGACGTTTACCAAAGTGCGTTAATGGCAATTATCGGTTAAACGGGATACTACAAATAGGTTTTCTCTTTCTATATTGTTCTTTGAAATCTTTAAGACAATCTTTTATAACCTTGCTATCCTCTTGATGACAAGTTAAGCAGGCTCCCACAGTTAGAATTTTCTTTTGTTCTTCAAGATTAAACGGACGAGTATTGGATCGGGTTGAGTTTATTTTTTCTCCTTCTTTTAGGAATGGGATCCAGGCGTCTTCAGGAAGCCTGTCATAAGAGTTGTTCTCATAAGCAGGGGTAAAGGTAAATACCCCTTTCCCATTTTGTGGATGATAAGTTAGGTTTCCCTCTCCATAGCCTAATGCGATTGGGTTGAGATGACATTCTTTACAGGTTAACCCTTTCTTTTGGGTTGTATGAGGGTCGATAGGGGCAAAGAGTCGTTTGAAATGATCTCTTTTGTTCTTCTGGTCTTCGATAGTTAAAACCATACCGGGAATAAAGGGAATAATCTCTCTTTTTCCGTTTCGCAGTCTAATTCCTAGGGTAGGTTGCCTGAAAGAGAAGAGATCAGCAGCTTCCATCCATGAGCCTTTTTTTTCTTTTCCTTTTAGGTGGTCAAAGCCTAAGAGGGCTGGATTATATGAGGTATGGCAACCAAGGCAGGTGGGAGCCCATTTTGAATGACAACTTTGGCAAGAGAGATCTTTATGAGCTTGTCCCTCGATACAAATTCTAGCAGGAGGTTTAAGATTTAGCTGTTTGCCGTTGGTTCGATTTATTAGGACTGGTTCTGCCGTTGCATTCAGGGTTGAGTTAACATAGATCCGTCTACCATTTTGTTGTTGAAGGTGGCCCCCCTTTTCGGAGAGAAACCGATTTAGAGCAATGATCTTACGGCTCTCTTCATCGGGAAGTTTGCCTGGCTTTGTGGTCAAATGGGAGGACGTGTGGCAGTCGGCACAGGTGGTTTTTACCGCATCTTCTTTGTGTCGATAGTGTTTACCATCACCCATAACTTCATATGAGGTATGGCAATCGATGCATTGAAGTCCGGCCGTGTGGTGTACATCTGCCGGGGCAGAAGCGAAGATACGATGCCCTTCTATGACTTTAATTTTATGTCCTTCCTTTTTAAGTGAGAGAGAGTCAGCAGTGGTCTCCCACCAGCCTTCGTAACTTGTGCTTATCCTGCCTGATCGATTATGACAAGAGGAGCATTTATTATTGGAGACTGAGGCGACAAGTTTTGGGTGAAAGACGGGTAATCCGCGTTTATTAGCTATCCAACTTCGAGTCTGTTTTGCTGTAATCGAATCGTAATCGAGGTGGCAACCATTGCAACCTCCCCCTTTTTTTATTGAGGAGAAGGGACCGGGAGTCTCTTTTATTACGTTTAGGTGGCAACCGGTGCAGAGGTTTCTAAGGTGCATATCGGCACGACTATCCGTTAATGCTAAAGCATGCGCAGGGATATCTGGAGATGGGGTCTCAGAAAAGACCCAGCGATTAACCGAGATCATACCTGAAAGGGTGGCCATAAGTGATGAGGGTACTCGACGAGTGATGTCATGATGACAACCAGATGAGCCACATGTAATAGGAGCATCGTTAAGGTTACCTGGTATTAGTATCATATGGGTGTGAGCCCCATCAGCAGTAATGGCCGTGGGGTTACCCAAGTGACAAGAAGAGCATCCAAGAGCCTCTGGATTATGTGACTTCTCAAAGCCGGTCATATCATTATGGCATTGTAAACAGTTTTCGTTTCTACCATTTATGATCATGGGTTCTAGCCTCTTCTTTTTGTTCTCTTCCCGTAAACTTAGCCAAAGCATATCAGGCAAAGGAATGGTTAAATGCACTGAACTGCTCTCTTTGAAGGGCGACCGCCATTTCCAATCTTCTCCTCTGAAAAGAAAGGCAATAAGCGTGATGAGGCCATAAAGAATAGTAACCCCGATTAGCAATTTGTAAAGAGGAGAGTGGAGTGAAGAGGGCTTCCGCCGGAAGAGGTATACAATGATAATTAGAATTAAAGGAATGAGCAGTGCAAGCACAGGAGTGGTGGCAAAATGTAGGATCTCTTGCAAACCAATAAAAAACCAGGGACCTTTAAGTTCTGGATTGATGCCGTTATGAAGTGGAGCTTGTATGGAGGCCGAGATTAATAGTAGCGCAATGAAACTTGGGATTAATACTTTTGATTTAGGAATAAGTACTCCAGTATGCTCCATGATTACAAAAGCGAGAAAAATAGTAGCCGTTGCAATATGATGGATATAGGTGATTTGTAAAGAATCGCTTTTACCCGAAAAAAAGGCGGTTAATGCTGACCCGATTAAAGGGATAGAATCTAGTAGAGAATTTAAAATATTATGTGCTTGCTCACTTTCAGCATCTCCCTTAAGGATAAAGCCTGAGAGCATAACCCAGAATAGAAAAGGTACACTGACAACAAGGTGAAGCCATTTGGAATGACTTAGCCTTTTGGGCGTGTTTTTTTTCAGGTGATTAAAGAGATGAATGAGGGTGAAGATAAAAAAGGCTTGAGCACTCCAGTAATGAAGGTTTCGAGATAAAGCACTCCATACATTGTTTGACGCAATAAGGCTTACTGAAAGATAGGCATTGGTCACATCATAAGGAATTGCAATTACGATACCGGAGAGCGTGCAGACAAGGAAAGCTGCCGTGGCAATCTGTCCCGCCGATGGCCATCTGAATTTATTTACACGATCCCGAAGGCTTAATCTGTTGTTATCCATAATTGAGTTCCTTTAAATTGGTAGGGTAATGTAGCCAACGGATCAACAGCAGGCCCTGAAAGCACCTCTCCTTTTTTATTATATCGACTTCCATGACATCCACAGACAAGGACATCCCCTTCGTTCTTTTTTATAGTACACCCTAAGTGAGTGCATCTTGAGGAAAATGCCTTGATCTGGGATCCCTCTTTAAAAACTATTACCTCTTTATAAAAGGTGTATCCCTCATTTTGTGGTATTGCAATCTTAACTGTTTTAGAAGGAGAAGAGGTTTTTATGGCCTTTCCAATAGCATATATGATAGGAACCCAGATAAAATAGTGAAGATACTTAAGAAAAGAGCGACGAGTAATCTGGGTCTCCTTTTTTGCCATTTTGTCGATAGATTTTCAGTTTAACGAAGTTATGTAAAATCTTCGATGTAATAATACCAGAAACTTTCTTTAACACTCTTAGGTTGAATGCTTGTGACATCCCATAAATCATATATAGATAAGGGTAGAATGGAAGATTATTATTAAAACCTAGAACTAAGCAACCGTTTCCATCAGAGGTAGAGTACTTGTTTATTGCCTGCTTATTTCGGTTTTGTGACCAGAAGTTCATTTAGGCTCTTTTATTCGTTCTGTCTAATTGTGAACAACGGGGCTATTTAGACGATTTATAAATAGCTTGTTTTCTGATATACAGGGTTATATGTCTTAAGGCTTTTTTTTGATAAAGATGTAATTGTATAGGTTTGTTTTTATCTTTGTTGATATATTTAGAATTCTAAATATATTCAATTATCGAAATCAATTTTTATAAATAAAATAACAGCCATATGAAAACCAGGAGGGATTTTATAAAGATTTCTGCTCTGGGCTTAGGAGGGGTTGCTGCTGTAGCCGGGATGTCAAAGTTGACAACAGGGCAGAAGGTAGTGGACGAGTTTTTAAAGCTAAGTCAGGAGGGAAAGTCTTTTTTAAAGCGATACCCAACCTATTGTGAGGTATGTTTCTGGAAGTGTGCCGCATGGACCTATGTTGATGATGCGGGGAAGATAGTCAAGATAATCGGTAATGATGATGATCCGCATTGCAATGGTCGGCTCTGTCCAAGAGGAACAGGCGGAATAGGCATGTATTATGATGAAGATCGTTTAAAGAAGCCATTGATTCGAGTAGAAGGTTCAGAAGGGCAGACTTTCAGGGAGGCCAGTTGGGATGAGGCCTTAGATGTTGTGGCCAAGAAGATGAAAGAGATTGCTCAAAAGCATGGTCCGGAGTCAATGGCTTTGTTTAATCATGGTTCACCGGGTCATCATTTTGGTCATCTTTTAAAGGCATTTGGAAGTTCGAATATTGTTGCACCGTCGTATGCTCAATGTCGAGGGCCACGTGAAGTAGGCTTTGAGATGACCTATGGGGTTGGAGTAGGGGCACCTGAGCCGACCGACATACGTGATACACGTTGTTTGGTATTAATTGGATCACATATTGGAGAGAACATGCATAATGGGCAGGTTCAGGAGATGTCAGATGCAATTGACCGTGGAGCGACAATCATAACGGTTGATCCACGATTCTCTACAGCTGCCAGTAAGTCGAAGTTCTGGTTACCAATTAAGCCTGCGACCGATATGGCTTTACTGTTGGCATGGATGAATGTTTTAATTCATGAGAACCTATATGATAAGGAATATATTGCTAAGTATGCCGAAGGTTTTGATGAGTTAAGAGAGCATGTCAGAAGGTTTACCCCGGAATGGGCATATGGAATTACTACATTATCTCCTGATTTGATTCGTCAGACTGCTCGAGAAATGGCTTCTGCTTCTCCTTCTGTGATTGTTCATCCGGGACGACATGTAACTTGGTATGGTGATGACTCGCAACGTAGTCGGGCTATAGCCATATTAAATGCTTTATTAGGTTCATGGGGTAGAAGAGGGGGGTTCTATTTTAAGAGAGCACAGTCAGTACCCGAGTATCCTACGGAAGAGTATCCTAAGCCTGCATGGAGTTGGAAAGATACTCATAATGGGAAATATCCTTTAGCCCGTCTATCGGTTGCTAACCTTTTAATAGATGCAACCATTCCTTCTCCTGACAATACTCATCAAGTTTATGGATGGATTGTTGCGGGTACTAATCTACCCTTAACCATGCCCGATAAGGAGAAGTTAAAAAAGGCATTTGAAGCACTTGAACTACTTGTAGTGGTAGATACTATGCCCATGGAGATAACAGGGTATGCAGATGTGGTTCTTCCTGAGAGTACTTACCTCGAGCGTTTTGATGATTTACGTAACGAGACGCACCGCGAAGCCTTTGTTGCATTACGAGCACCTGCAGTTAAGCCAATGTATGAATCAAAGCCGGCATGGTGGATTGCCCGTGAGCTAGGAATAAAGCTTGGTTTAGCCAATTATTTTCCGTGGAAGGATTATTCGGAGGTTCTAGATTGGCAGTTGAAACAGATAGGCTCTTCTCTAGAAGAGATGATGGAGATAGGAGTGAAGAAGTTTCCTAATCCGGCTCCTTTATACATAGAAGATGGCCATGAACCCACTTTCCCTACTCCATCTGGAAAGATTGAGCTCTACTCACATGAATTGGAACATTATGGGTTTGATCCGATGCCGGTATATACAGCCCATCCAGAGCCGCCTGAAGGCTTCTATAGGTTGATTTATGGTCGTGCCCCAATGCATACTTTCTCACGTACAGCCAATAATCCTAATCTGGTTGACCTTATGAAAGAGAATGCGCTTTGGGTTAACCCGAGAGTGGCTTCTCTCTGGAATCTTAAGAATGGTCAGTATGTAAAACTTAAAAACCAAGATGGTGTAGAGACTAGATTTGCCACAAAGGTTAGGATTACCGAGCGCATCAGATGGGATTCTGTTTATATTGTTCATGGGTTTGGACATCATGAAAAGGGGTTAACCAGGGCTTATGGTCGTGGGGCCAATGATTCAGAATTAATAACAAATGTTCAGATAGACCCTTTAATGGGTGGAACAGGGATGAGAAGTAATTTTGTGACTTTTGTAATTGACAACATCAAAACTGAAGTTGAATCATGAGATATGCTATGGCCATTGACACCCGTAAGTGTGTAGGGTGTAGCGACTGTGTGGTAGCTTGTCAGGTGGAGAATAATGTCCCGATAGGTTATTGCCGTGACTGGGTAGTTGAGTCAACCACTGGAACCTACCCGGTTCTTCAAACAGAGATCAGATCAGAAAGATGTAATCACTGTGATAATTCACCATGTGTGAGATGTTGCCCTACCGGTGCAAGTCATTTTGAACAGGGCGGGATCGTTACGGTGACACATAACAAATGTATTGGCTGCGGTGCCTGTATTCAATCATGCCCTTATGATGCCAGATATTCGCATCCAGATGGCTATGTTGATAAATGTACATTCTGTCTTCATCGTGTCGTAGAGGGATTAAAGCCGGCTTGTGTGTCGGTTTGCCCAACTAAGTGCATGTATTTTGGAGATCTCGAGGATCCTAACAGCGACGTCTCTATTGCTATTCGTCATCGGAACTATAAAACACTTGCTCCGGAAGCAGGTACTAAACCTCAGATTTTTTATCTTTTATAAACGGAAAAATAACTGATTTAGCCTAAATAGGCCTGAACTAGATTAAGACTTTTTTGGCTTGGAGGGCTTCTTCAGGGAACCGTAAAACAGATTAATAATACATGGTATGAAAGAAGAATTATTTGTTAGTGGGAGAGACATCCCCAATATAGACCCCTTCCTGAATATATGGCATTGGCAGATTCCAATGTATCTATTTCTTGGAGGTTTAGCCGCAGGCATCCTCTTTTTTGCTTCTCTCTTTACGATTATGGGGAAAGATAAAGAGATGCCTACCACTGTCAAGCGGGCAACCCTGCTTGTGCCAATAGCTTTAGCGTTAGGATTGTTCTTTTTATTCCTTGATCTGAAGCATAAACTCTGGTTCTGGCAACTCTATACAACCATCCGATTGGAGTCACCAATGTCTTGGGGTGCTTGGACATTGATGATTATTACTCCATTATCAATGGTATGGTCGGCTAGTTATCTTAAGGAGCTTTGGCCGGAATGGGATTGGAAGTTCAAGATTTTAAATGACTTTGAGACGTTGGTGATCGAGAATCGTAAAGGGATAGCTTGGGCTATGATCATCTTGGCCGTTGTGTTGGGTATCTATACCGGCATACTTCTATCGGCGTTTAATGCCAGACCCTTATGGAATACCTCTTTGTTAGGTCCACTTTTCTTGGTTAGTGGCATGTCAACCGGAGCGGCCACAATAATGTGGATGGCAAAAGATCAGGCGGAGCGTGTTTTAATGAGTAAGATTGACTTGCTATTGATAAGCATTGAGTTATTCTTCATCATTCATTTATTTATGGGATTCCTGGCCAGTAATGCTGTACAGATTGAGGCAGCGAATCTTTTCTTAGGTGGTGCGTTCACCGTATCTTTTTGGGGATTCGTTGTGTTGCTTGGCTTAATAATACCAGCTATTTTAGAGATTTTGGAGCTCAGAGGGTATCATATACCTGTAGCTATTCCAGCGGGGTTGATATTATTTGGAGGAATGATGTTCCGCTTTATCATGGTTGAAGCGGGTCAAATTACCAGATATCTTTATTAAAAAATAGGAGATCAAAGATATGAGTGAAACAAAGGGTCATAAGAAACCTACTGAGTATATTAATCCATATTTAGGGGGTGTTTTATTGGGATTAGTATTATTGATTACGATTTATCTAACAGGAAGAGGGCTTGGAGCCAGTGGTGCGGTAAAGAGTGCTGTTGTGGCGACCGTTGACGCTGTTGCGACTGAGCATGCGCATAACTCACCTTATATGGGGCAATTTCTCAGTGATGATGAGGGACCGCTCAATAACTGGCTGGTGTTTGAGGTACTGGGCGTTATAATTGGTGCATTTATCTCAGGAACCTTTGCCGGAAGACTTAAACTGACTATTGAGCATCAGCCGAAGATAACCTCCAAGACAAGGTTAATTTTTGCTGGATTAGGAGGGCTACTTTTTGGTATAGGAACTCAATTTGGGAGAGGCTGTACCAGTGGAACTGCGTTAAGTGGAATGGCAACTCTATCATTGGCAGGCTTTATTGCGATGTTGTCAATTTTTGGGACTGCTTTTATGCTTGCCTATTTCTTCCGCAAGTTGTGGATATAAACATTAAAGAAATTGAATATTATGGGACCATTAGTAACGCAAGGAATAATTGATCCGGCATGGAACAATCTTATTGCATTGTTGGTTGGAATGGCTTTTGGCTTCGTGCTAGAGTCATCCGGATTTAGCAGTTCGAGAAAGTTAGCCGGTGTTTTTTACGGATATGACTTTGTAGTTTTAAAGGTGTTTTTTACTGCTGCAATAACAGCTGCTTTAGGACTACTGATAATGTCTTCCATTGGAATGATTGATTTGTCGAAGATCTTTATTAATCCAACTTTCTTAGGGCCTGGCATTGTTGGAGGCATCATCATGGGGTTTGGTTTTATCATGGGAGGATATTGTCCGGGAACCAGTTTTTGTGGTGCTGCGATAGGGAAGATTGATGCCATTGTATTCACCCTTGGAATGTTTGTTGGGATATTGATTTTCTCTGAGCTCTTTCCTCTTTACAGTGATTTCTTTACGTCGGGTGCAATGGGCGATGCTTTAGTAACTGATGTGTTAGGAATACCTGCCGGTCTGTTTGTGCTGCTTCTTTCTGTTGTAGCCGTGGGTGCATTTTATGTAACCGGAATCATCGAGAAGCGGGTCAATAATCCTAAATCGTAGTGATTAAAGTTTAGTCTGCTTGAAGATATAGTATGTTCTATTCATGTTGTTATTTTCAAGCCGGCTTGATTTTAATTGAAAAAATTAAATCAATTAAAAATGAATAAAGGGTTTTATTACTTGGCGCCTGCAATTCTAATGATTGCCGTGGTGGTTGCCTTTATAAAGGTTAAGCCTTATCATTATGAGGAGAAGCCGGAGAGATTGATTTCTGATATTATGCAGCCTTCGAGATTTATCTCAGCCGATGATGTAGCAAGGCTTCTTATCGATAAAGATCCTTCTCTTTTACTGGTGGATATCAGACCGTCTGCTGAGTTTAATCAGTTCGCATTAAATGAAGCTGTAAACATTCCATCTGACTCACTCCTTGCTCCTAATAGTTTAGAATATTTTAAAGCCGGTCATAATAAGGTTGTGTTGTATGGGAATGGTGACATAAGATCTCAAATGGCATGGTTGGAGCTCCGTAAGCATGGTCTCGATCATGTATTTGTATTAAAAGGTGGACTGAATAGTTGGTTTTCGGAGATTATCAATCCTACAATCCCTTCTCCTGCCTCTTCTCAATCGGAGTTTAATCTATACAGTTTCCGACGTGCAGCTGGAAACTTCTTGAGTGGTGCCGATGAGGTTCCCACAGTGCAAGACGGAGCTAAAAAGGTGGAGAAAAAGAGCGTAGCCCCTCGTCCGGTAAAGAAAGAAGCTGCTGCTGAGGGAGGATGTTAACCAATAAAAGTGAACGTGATGAATAAAAAGATTATCATAACAGTTGCTGCCATTGTAGTGGTCGTTATTGCCATTACACTGTTAGGCCAGAGAGCATCTACCCCCTATGTATTGAGTGATCAGGAATCGCTCGATTATGTATCGGCTCTCAATGAGGTTTATGCATTTCCTAAGGGGGTTGATCCGATAAAACAAGCAACAGAGGGTATTGTCTTAATCGATTTGAGGGATATAGATTTATATTCCAGGCAACATCTTAAGGGAGCATTGAATGTCCCGGTTGCTGATATATTGAATGCTGATCCCTTAGAGCAAATAAAAGACCTTAGTAATCAAGGTCGTTTGATTGTCTTATACGGAGAGGAGGAGTCGTTTGCTGCACCTGTGGTGTACCTCCTTAAGCAGATGGGAGTAAAGGGTGCACGTGCTTTAGCCGGTGGTTTCTCTTATTGGAATTCTGGTGGTAAAGCCGATAGCCTCAAGCTTGGTGGGTTTCTTAGTGAAGCTCCCATTGGTGATTATGCCAAATTGATGTTATTAAGAGCTGGCAGTGATTCTACCAAGAAATTAGCTCCAGCTATTGTAAAGCCCAAAAAAGTGGCTCCTAAACCAGTTGCTAAACAGGCCGCAGCTGAAGGAGGTTGCTAATAAATGAATTCTCTTTAGGTTATCCTTTGTTTTTTATCAGCTTTTAATCGATTAGAAGAAAGGAATCTTCCTAAAACAGAAAAGAGGAATAACCACTGTTACTCCTCTTTTCTTTTGTCTTAATAAGCGGACTTCTCAAACTTCCCATCTATTGTCTGAATAAGCAATTCAATGGTTGTTGGAATCAGCATATTCTCAATTTTCGAATGAACCGGATTTTTTTGTAAAACCCCCGAATCTTGAATGCCGAATCTTGAATGCCGAATCTTGAATCTTGACTTCCTTACCACCCCATCAAAAAATGGTATTGATAAGAATTAGCGAGTTACTAGTTTAAAGCCAACACCATGTACATTGATCAGTTTGATGTTAGGGTCTTCCTTAAGATATTTTCGTAGTTTGGTGATGTAAACATCCATTGTTCGAGCATTGAAATAGTTGTCATCATTCCAGATTTCTCTAAGAGCTTCTCCTCTATCGAGTACAGCATTTTCAGCATCACAAAGCATCTTAAGCAACATAGCTTCACGAGAGGTGAGTTTTTGTTCTATTGCTCCTGCCTTTAAAATTTGAAGCTCTGGATCGAAAGTGTACTTGCCAATTTGGTATAAGCCTTCAGGTAGGTCGTTTTTACCAAAATCAGTTCTTCTGACAATAGCCTGTATGCGGGCAAGAAGTTCCTCCATGCTAAAAGGTTTTGTAATATAATCATCAGCTCCTATTTGAAACCCTTGCATCTTGTCATCTTGCATAGATTTAGCCGTTAAAAAGATGATAGGTATCTTACTAGTTTGCCTGATTTCGCGTGCAACCGTAAATCCATCTTTGACGGGCATCATAACATCAAGAATACAAAAATCGAACGATTGACTTTTAAAGGTTTGCCATGCCTCCTCCCCATTAACACAAAGTACGGTAGGATAACCTTTGGCCTCAAGGTAGGCTTTTAGTATTGTCCCCAGATTTTTATCATCTTCGGCAAGTAATATTTTAGGGTTATTGTCCATGGTGTTATTTGATCTTGTTTGAAATTAATGGTAGAGTTATTGTAAAGATAGTTCCTTTTCCCGGTTCGCTATTAACGGAAATGTCGCCATGATGTCTCTCAATGATGAACTTGACATAGCTGAGACCCAAGCCGAACCCTTTAACATTATGCAGGTTTCCAGTAGGTATCCGATAAAGCTTATCGAAGATCTTTTTTTGGTTACGTTTGCTGATGCCAAGCCCTTTATCTTTGACCATTAAGACGAGGTTTCCGTTGTAATTAGTAGAACTTACGGTGATTTCAGGGGAGTTGGGACTATATTTGTTGGCATTATCCAGAAGATTAAAGACGACGTTAGTTATATGCACTTTGTCGGCTAGAATCATCGTAGATTCGGCCATTAGCGACATAGTAAGATGGCCATTTCTAGCTTCAACCTGTAGTCTTACCTTTTCTATAGCATTTCTAATGATGGCATGAAAATCGAGTTCTTCCATTTTCATTTTCATTTTTCCCTTATCAATAGTTGCTGCCTCAAGAATTTTTTCAGACATAGTGGCCAGTCGGTTGTTTTCTTCACGAATCATTGTAATATAGACTGAGAAGATCTCGGGGGAGGTTGTGACCTCTTTGTCACTTAAGGCTTGGCAAGCTAGTGAAATCGTACTGATAGGCGTTTTAAACTCATGAGTCATGTTGTTGATGAAATCGTTTTTCATCTCATGGAGTTTTTTCTGTCTAATGATGGCAATAATGGTGTATGAGAAGGCGAAGACGATAGCAAACATGAGGGTTACACTCAGAAGTAACATCCACCAGAGTTGGGTGAGTAAGAATCGTGATTCATTAGGAAAATAGAGTAATAAGTATGAAGGGGTATTGGATGTTTCGTTTGGGAACAGGGGTAGTGCAAAACCCAGTGAGAGTAATTTCTCGGGGAAGTCGCCAGTACGCTGCAGGGTTAATAGATTTCTATCAGGGACATAAACGCCATATTCATAGGCTGTATTGATTCCCCTTGACTCTAATTCTGTGTTAATAAGAGAGTCTAGTAGTGCAGGATGGATTCTTTTTTCAACAGGCAGAGAGGATCGGTTTCCCATAAAGTCATGAAATACTTCATTCACAATGAATGATCTGCGTTGTAACTCCTCAAGCACTTTATTACGTTTCATATTGAGAATAGCAAGCAAGGTGTCTTTTTGAGTGTTTGATGCTTGCAATAGAGCAGGAGCCTCCTCTTTGCCTGCGGAATTCAGATGAGTGGTATCGATAAGAACTGAATCAATGCCTTGAATAGGCCTCCATTTACGACTTTGATTGAGTATCTGAGATTTCATCAGTTTGCTCAGTTTTTCTCTCTCCTTTTTCGATAGATCAGGCTGCTGGTTGGCAAGTTGGTCAATGCGAATGTCAATTAAAAAAGTTAAAGAATCAGCCTTTCGGTATAAACTGGCACTCTCTTTATAGGTTCTTAAACGTTGAACGGCCTCAAGTTTCTCTATTTTTGAGACGATAGCTGACATTGCCTCATCAACTGATCTTTTAAATGAAGCCTCACGAGCATAGTGGGCACTCTTGATCCAGTATATTTGAATGATCATCAGCCCTATTAAAGCAGTGCTCATCAATATAATTATCGTAAAGATCAGTCGTCTTGTCATCAGTTAATTAATTCTTTTTCTTAGTTAAGGTTTATTAACAAAAATTAGATTCCTTTAACAAAATTTGGAATTGCCTTTGATTACATTTGTAAGAGAAGCTAATACTTCTACTTGACAAAGATAAATTTAAACATACATATTTGGTTTTTGGTTTTGGTTTTTGCATATACCGCCTCTGATACGAGGCGGTTTTTTTTTGCAAAGGTAAGGCTTTTGACGGATGAGTATAAGGTGGTTAGACTGATCTGTTAGATTGATTCAGGTTATGAAGTGAATTTTCGAATTAAGAAGAAGTAGGTCTGACTGCGCAACTAAAGATGATTTGAAGAATGGTATTTGAACTAAGAATCTTGAATTTTGAATGGAACGGTTTACGTAGGGCATCTGATCCGATTATTCAGCATTTTTGCCGTGAATAAATCGAAAAAAGGAGATCAAATGGAGAGATAATTTAATATATGACATATGTTACTTGTTTTTAAGTGCATAGTTGTATTACATTTGTGGGTCTAAAATTGAATAACTAACTAATGAACAACGTTTATGAAAAGAATTGCTTTTAGTTTGCTTTTGTTGGTTTCTGCACTATTGATGGTAACCGCTGGATGTGATAAGGTAAAGGATTTGGCTAGTTTTGATGTTCGTACAAACCTTCCCGATTATAAGTTTACTTTAGACAGTGCAATTGTAAGTCCTGCGCTTAAGATGGGAGGAAGTGAAGTGTTATTGGGGTATTTTCCTGCTGTTGTTAACATTGATAGTGTGTTTTCACATTATGGAGTTGATGAGGCGGATATTCAAAATTCTTCATTTACGATGGTGCAGCTAACCATTGATTCTCCTGAAGGAGTAACCTTTGATTGGTTATCTTCGGCTCGTATAGTCGTTTCAACCTCTCCAACGTTAGCTGGGGGTGTTCAGGTTGCTCATACAGCTACTTTCTCTTCTGGGAGTAGCACTATAACTTTTATTGTAGATGAGACAGGGATCAATAGTATGGTATCAAATGGTGTCTTTTATGTTGGCATTTATGGTATTCTTAGTGGTCCACTGCCTGTTAATTTGGTAGGTCTGGCTCTTCAATCCCAAATTGTATACACTGTTAATCCGTTATAACGAAGTGATGTATTAATGGTAAGAAATATTCAAATCGGTCAGGGATAGATTCTTGAATTGGATATTTTTTTAACAATAACCAGATCACATCGTATAAATAATTAACTCTTTGAAACCCCGCACTGTTATAATCAGTTCGGGGTTTTGTATTTTTGTACAATCAAATATTGATTTATGGCAAGTATGCTTAAGAGTGTTAATCCTGTTACCACAAAGGCTTGGCAGGAGCTAGTAGAAAGTGCTGCAATGGATGGTGCTTTATCAATTAAAGAGTTGTTTGTTGAAGATCCAGATAGAGTTGAACGATTTTCCAGGTCATTTGAGGATTTATATGTTGACTTTTCTAAGTCTCATCTTACAGAAGAGAATTTTAAAAGTTTGATTGCTTTAGCGAAGGAGACCGGACTTGAGGATGCCATTAAAAGGATGTTTGAAGGGGCAAAGATCAATGTTACGGAAGATAGGGCTGTACTTCATACGGCACTACGTAATCGTGGCTCTAAGCCTGTTTATTTGGATGGAGTGGATGTAATGCCAGAGATTAGGGCGGTTTTGTCTCAAATGAAGGAGTTTTCTGAGCGGGTTCGTTCGGGAGAGTGGAAAGGTTATACAGGGAAGCCGATTACAGATATTGTTAATATTGGCATAGGGGGCTCCGATCTTGGGCCGGTGATGGTTTGTCGGGCTTTGGCGCATTATGCAAAAGAGGGATTAAATGTTCATTTTGTTTCCAATGTGGATGGAAGTCATTTAATGGAGACTGTTTCGAGATTGAATCCAGAAACAACCCTGTTCTTGATTGCCTCGAAGACGTTTACTACTCAGGAGACAATGGCTAATGCTACATCGGCACGAGCTTGGTTTTTACAGCATGGAACAACTGAGGATGTAGCAAAGCATTTTGTTGCTATTTCAACCAATACGAAGGCAGTTGCAGATTTTGGAATTGATACAAAAAACATGTTTTGTTTCTGGGATTTTGTTGGAGGTCGGTTTTCCCTTTGGTCGGCTATTGGATTAAGCATAGCTATTTATGTTGGGTTTGATCAGTTTGAGGCCTTACTTGAAGGAGCTTATTCAATGGATACTCATTTTCGTGAGGCTCCATTTGAGAGCAATATACCGGTAATAATGGCCCTTTACTCCATTTTTTATACCTCCTTTCTTGGTTGTAGCACTGAAGCGGTATTGCCTTATGATCAATATTTGGATCGTTTTCCGGCATATTTACAGCAGGCGGTTATGGAGAGTAATGGGAAATTTGTTGATAGAACCGGTGAAGAGATCTATTATCCAACCAGCCCTATCGTTTGGGGTGAACCCGGCACTAATGGTCAACACTCTTTTTATCAATTAATCCATCAAGGAACACAAGTGGTTCCATGCACGTTTCTTGCCGCAGCAAATCCGTTGAAAGATCCATCAAATCATCATCTATTATTGTTGTCGAACTTTTTTGCCCAATCTGAAGCTCTAATGACTGGCAAAAGCGCTGAGGAGGTGAGATTGGAGATGGAAGCAAAAGGGGAATCTCCGGAAACAATAAGCAGAGTTTTGCCATACAGAGTATTCAGGGGAAACATTCCATCAATATCTATTCTCTATCCAGCATTGAATGCTCGTGTTTTGGGACAGTTGGTGGCTATGTGGGAGCATAAAATATTTACTCAAGGGATCATCTGGAATATCTATAGTTTTGATCAGTGGGGTGTAGAACTAGGAAAACAACTTGCTAATAAAATACTTCCGGAGCTATTCGGTGATGAGAAAGTTAATTCTCATGATCCCTCTACCAATGGATTAATTAATTTGATGAAGCGATTAAGGCACTAAAGATTATCCAGATACCTGCCAGCATAATCACGCTCCCTGTTAGTTGTTGAATTCTTACAACTAACCGGGGGCTTGTTTTTTTAGATATCCATAAGGCTAGATAGCATTTTAGTATGGTGGAAATAGTAGCGATAAGAAAAATTCCTCCCATAAGACTGACTCGAGAGAGTAGGGTAGAAGAACCCGTACCTAAAGCCATTCCGGCTAAACCGGCCCAAAAGACAGCATTTAAAGGATTCCCTAGATTGATGATGGCTCCTTTTATAATCAAGAGGAACGGTTTTTGACTTATGGGGTTCTCAATTGATTTTTGCGTGACCGTCACTTTATTGGGTTTAACAATAGAATAGAGGCCATAGATTATTAAAATGAGGCCACTGAAAAGGACAAAAAACGACTCATGAGTAAGAGATTTTAAAAGAAGACTAAAACCCTCAAAAGTTGCTATCATCAAGACTATATCAGTCAATAAAATACCTGTACCCACATAGAAACCACCTGCCAAGCCTCTTCTCAGGGTCACTTGCATCATGGTCATGTAGGCAGGACCAAAACTTATTGCCAGAGTAAGTCCAAAAAGAATACCTTTTAAAAAATCCATGTTCCTGTTATAGGGGCTGCAAGTTAGTAAAAAACAAGGGTCATCATGTCGACCATGATGACCCTTTCTATAGTAGAGAAATTAAATTATCATTAATTTCTGTCGATTGCATTTAGATCTTCAAAGGCGATTTTTAATCGGTTAGTCATGCTGACTTCGCCTTCTCTGAGCCATTTTCTTGGGTCATAATACTTCTTGTTTGGTTTATCATCTCCTTCAGGATTTCCGATTTGTCCTTGCAGATAACCTTGATATTTTTTGTAGAAGTTCATTACCCCTTCCCATGTAGCCCATTGGGTATCGGTATCGATATTCATTTTGATAACACCATAGCTGATGGCCTCCCTGATCTCAGCTCTTGATGAGCCAGAGCCTCCATGAAATACAAAGTTGACCGGTTTGGCGGCGGTGTTAAATTTCTGTTGGATATAATTCTGAGAGTTATTCAGAATGACTGGATTCAAGTGAACGTTACCTGGTTTATAGACTCCGTGAACGTTACCAAAAGATGCGGCAATAGTGAATTGATCACTTATCTTGCTTAATCTTTCGTAGGCATAAGCCACTTCTTCGGGCTGAGTGTAAAGTTTGGCATTATCAACATTTGAGTTGTCTACGCCATCTTCTTCACCACCGGTAACTCCTAATTCAATCTCAAGAGTCATTCCCATTTTTGACATACGGGTAAGATACTTCTCACAGATATCCAGATTCTCGGTTAAACTCTCTTCAGAGAGGTCAAGCATATGAGAACTGAAGAGTGGTTTTCCCGTTTCAGCGAAAAATTTCTCTCCAGCATCAAGTAAACCGTCTATCCAAGGAAGAAGTTTTTTAGCTGCATGGTCAGTGTGAAGTAATACAGGAACGCCATACATCTCGGCAATTTGCCAAACCATTTTAGCTCCTGCTATAGCACCGGCGATACTAGCTCTTTCCCCTTCATTACTCAACCCTTTGCCAGCCATAAAACTAGCTCCTCCATTTGAGAATTGAATAATGATTGGAGAATTAACAAGCTTTGCAGCTTCTAAAGCAGCTGTAATAGAATTGCTGCTGACAACATTGACAGCAGGGATGGCAAATTCACCAGCACGGGCAATACGGAATAACTCCTGGACATCACGCCCAGTTACAACACCCGGTTTCAACTTGCTTAATACTTTTTCTGACATAGTAATCTAAAATTAAAATTGTTAGCTGTTTTTGCTACAGAATACAAAGGTAGCTAAATTCAATCGAACAGACCAGAGCATCAAGCTATATTGTCTTGTTATCTATTTCATCAATGCCTTTGGATTTCTTTCCTAAAGATGATCATCTCTTCGCTTCCCCTTCGTTTCCCCTTCGCTCTTTCTTCGTTCAAGACTCTTTTTTGAATGGTTAAAATGGGAGAAATATTGAGGAGGACTAGCATACTGTTCCTGCGATTTTGTTTGGTTTGGGGTTAATTGTATGGAGAAGGAGCGAAGGGGAAGCGAAGGGGAAGCGAAGAGGTGATGTCAATACTGGTATAATCTGGTAAATACAAAAAGAGGGCACTGTATTAAGGTGCCCTCTTTTCTATGATTGGTGAGTAGGGAGGTTATTCTTCGAATAGCCCCATTCCATCCAAGACATCCATTGTCTCTTTGACAGCGGCTGCTGAAGCATGAAGTTGTTTCATTTCCTCCTCATTGAGTTTGATCTCGATGACTTCTTCAATACCATTTCTACCAAGTTTAACGGGAACGCCGAGGTAGATGTTGTTGATGCCATACTCTCCGTTGAGGTAAGCACATACCGGGAAGACTCTTTTTTGGTCATCGACAATGGCTTCAACCATTTGAGCAGCAGCAGCGCCAGGGGCATACCAGGCTGAGGTTCCCATAAGGTTAACCAATTCGCCACCACCCTTACGAGTTCTTTCCACGATTTTATCTAAGACATCTTTACCTAAAAGGTCAGAAACGGGGATCCCATTAATAGAGGTATATCGGGGTAGAGGAACCATTGTGTCACCATGGCCACCTAATAGAAGAGCATGAACATCTTTTGGGGATACATCAAGAGCTTCAGCAAGGAAAGCTTTATAGCGACCGGTATCAAGAATACCTGCCATACCAAAGACTTTGCGAGAGTGTTTTCTGGCGGCTTTGAAGGCGGTATAAGTCATAACATCCAGAGGGTTTGAAACCACGATGATGATAGCTTCAGGAGAATAGAGGATGGCCTTTTCAGTTACCTCTTTAACGATGGTTGCATTGGTTTTGATGAGGTCATCACGGCTCATTCCTGGTTTACGCGGAAGGCCTGAAGTGATCACGATAATGTCTGAGCCTTTAGTGCGGAGATAATCATTAGTAACTCCAATTACTCGAGAATTGAAGTTATTGATAGAAGCGGTCTGCCAGATATCAAGTGCTTTGCCTTCGGCTACGCCTTCCTTAATATCGACCAGAATGACCTCGCGGGCCAGATCTTTATGAGCAATAACATTGGCAACGGTTGCACCAACGTTGCCTGCTCCAATTACTGTAATCTTGTTCATATATGGGCTTTAAAATAAATGTTTTGTTTTTAAACAGTTAAAAAGCCCCATTGTTAACCCCATACTCACATTCTTTGCAAATTTATGCAATAATTGGGCCAGCACCAACAAGTTTTTTACCATCTTCATTATCAGTGAAACTTTCGAAGTTGGCAATGAACTTAGCAGCTAGGTCGCGAGCGGCATTATCCCATTCTTGTGCTGATGGCCATAAGTTACGTTGGTTTAGTAACTTAGAGTCTACGTTATTTACAGATTTGGGTATTGAGAGGTTGAAGAATGGGATGGTTTCGAATTCTGCGTTATCAATAGATCCATCAAGAATGGCATCAATAATAGCTCGGGTTGATGGGATGTCGATACGTTTTCCGGTGCCATATGGACCACCAATCCATCCGGTATTAACCAGATATGCTGTGCTACCATGCTCTTTCATCTTCTTTGCCAATTCGCGTGCATAAGCAGTCGGATGGAGTAACAAGAAGGCTGCACCAAAACAGCTTGAGAAAGCGGGCGATGGCTCTTTAATGCCTCTCTCTGTACCGGCTACCTTAGCAGTATAACCACTTAAGAAGTAGTACATGGTCTGCTCAGGAGTTAATTTGGAAACGGGAGGAAGAACACCGAAGGCATCAGCAGTCAAGAAGATAACTTTCTTTGCATGACCTGCCTTAGAGATGGGCTTAACAATATTGTCGATATGATAGATTGGATACGATACACGGGTATTCTCGGTCTTGGCATTGCTGGCAAAATCGATTGCCCCTGACTTCTCATCGAAGACGACATTTTCTAATAGAGCATCTCTACGGATTGCATTGTAAATATCGGGTTCATTCTCCTTACTTAGGTTGATACATTTAGCATAGCAACCTCCTTCGAAGTTGAAAACACCGTTGTCGTCCCATCCATGTTCGTCATCTCCAATAAGGTAGCGTTTTGGATCAGCAGAAAGAGTGGTTTTACCAGTTCCGCTTAAGCCAAAGAAGATGGCAACATCGCCCTCTTTGCCAACGTTTGCGGAACAGTGCATGGCAGCAATTCCTTTAAGAGGCAAATAGTAGTTCATGATGCTAAAGAAACCTTTCTTGATCTCGCCACCATACCAGGTACCCCCAACAACAGCAAGCTTCTTTTTTAGGTTAAAGACTACGAAAACTTCACTGTTTAGCTTATGTTTTTCCCATTCAGGATCATTAGTCTTGCATGCATTCAGCATTACAAAATCAGGAGTAAAGTTCTCTAGTTCATGTTCTTCTGGTCTGATAAACATGTTTTTGACGAAGTGTGCCATCCAAGCTACTTCGGTAATAACACGAATCTTAAGACGAGTATCAGGGTTAGCACCGGCGAAGCCATCCATGACGTATAGTTTCTTGCCATTGAGTTGCTTTACAGCCAATCCATAAAGGTCTGTCCAGACTTCCTCACTAACCGGTTTGTTATCAGAAGATTTTCTTCCGGCTGTTTTCCACCAGATGTTTTCTTTTGAGGTCTCTTCTTCGACGATATATTTGTCTTTAGGAGATCTTCCTGTGAAGATCCCGGTATCAACAGTTACTGCTCCGGTATTGGTAACAAAACCTTTCGAGAATCCTTCGAGACTGGGATCAGTTTCGTGTTTAAAGAGTTCATCGTAACTGAGGTTGTAATAAAGCTCGTCAATTTGATCGAATCCGTACTGCTTGATTTCAGTGCGAATGGTTTCCAGGCGGTTGACCATAGTTTGATGATTTAATTTATGTTTATTGAGGTTGTGGATTTAAAATAAAAAGTTTGGTAATCTGATACAATCTGAACTTTTGGTTCTAAGAGCAGCAGATTACCAAAATTTTCGACAAATTTAACAAATTTAAAAAGTGAATTGTTTTAGAAATCCGGAATTAAATTCATTTTTTATTGATTATCTATCAATTGACGTTCGTTTCTTTTTAAAAGTTGATCATTAGATCCTGCTGGGAGTCCTTTTTTCCAGATTGAGTCGACAGCAGCGATGGTGGCCATATTCACGATTTCTGATACGGTACTGCCCATTTGCAAGATATGTACAGATTTGTTTAGTCTGTAGGCCATTAGTACCTCATCAGGCACCGGTTCTTTGGCTAGCTCAGAGAGAGTTTTCGCCGCGGCTAGTTTCATAGGTTCGTTTATTTTACTTGCACTAACATCCAGAGCACCTCTAAAGATGTAAGGGAATCCGAGTACATTATTTACCTGATTAGGGAAGTCAGATCTACCTGTACCGATTATAGTGTCGGGCCTGATCTCTTTCGCTTCAAAGTATCCTATTTCGGGGTTTGGATTAGCGAGGGCAAAAAATGAGATTAGGAAGCACCGGCTCCGTTGACAACAACTCTTATTTTATCTATGCTTTTGCCTGTTTTTTCTAGAGCATTGAGCAGGCCTGCGGAGGTAATTCAATAAGTTTATCAGGATCTTTTTCATTGACTTCTATATCGAAAACATCAATATCGGCGTAGATTTTAAATAAGAGTCCTTTCCCCTCCATGACAGGCTTACCAGCATCGGCACCAATATCGCCGAGTCCAAGCACCGCTGTGCCATTGCTTATAACAGCTACAAGGTTTCCTTTAGCCGTGTATTTATAGATATCATCGGGATTGGCTTGGATTTCAAGGCATGGTTGTGCAACGCCAGGGGAGTATGCCAGAGAGAGTTCTCTTTGGGTATGATAAGGCTTCGTTGGTTTAACTTCGATTTTCCCGAGGCGCCCTGCTGCATGATAAGTTAGTGCGTCTTTTATTAATTCTGAACGGTCAAATGTAGGCTCCATGGTTGTTTAATTTATATTAATGATGATTATGATTTCGATAAGTTGATCTGTGAAAAAGATTGTATAGTAAAAAAAGAAGGAATTTGTTTATTTTTGCTTGTTGGTGTAGTCTGATATAAAAGCTTGATTACCTCAAAAGTAATATAATAGATACCGATGTTTGCATATTTGAAAGGAATTGTTAGCGACTTAAGCCCCACTATTGCTGTAATTGAGTGTGCAGGAGTTGGCTATCAAGTGCATATCAGTCTGCAAACTTTTGGGGTATTAAAGGAAGGAGAACAGGTAAAACTGTTGGTACACCAGATTGTGAGAGAGGATGCTCATCTCTTGTTTGGCTTTTCCAGTGAGGAGGAACGTAGAGTTTTCAGATATCTTATATCTGTCAATGGGGTAGGAGCAAATACAGCCCTTATTATACTATCCTCTATGTCTATTTCAGAACTCATTGCCGGAATAGCTCAAGGAAATGAGAACCTTTTGAAAAGAATAAAAGGCATTGGAGCTAAGACTGCACAACGCCTTATTGTTGAGTTAAAGGACAAAGTTTTGAAAGAGCCGTCGGCTTATGATAAAGTTGACACCTCATACAATACTATGCGCCAAGAAGCGTTATCCGCTTTGGTGGTCTTGGGTTTTTCCAAACCCAATGCCGAGAAAGCTCTAGATAAAGTAATCCAACGTTCAGGCAGTCACCAACGAGTTGAAGATCTGATACGAGAAGCTTTGAAGATATTGTAAAACTATTAAACCGGGTCTCTGTTGAAAAAATCAACATATAACTTTTTACGGCTTCCCTTGATTATTGCTGTTTTTGCAATGGTTGGCCTTATCACGGCTGCTGTTCCCGAACAGTGGTTAATGCCGTTACCAGAGGTTTCATCTGTTGTTGTTCCTGATACCAACAACCCTTTACCATATCCTTTTAAAGATAAATCAACGATTCAGGGTGTGGATGAATCCCCTAATCACCCCCTGTTTTTAAAACAGCCTTCAAATATCACCACCACCGTTGAATACGACCCCGAAACAAAGAGTTATATCCAAAAGGAAAAGATTGGTGAGATAGATTATCGGAATCCTCAGGTCTTTGACTTCAAAGAATATCAAGATTTAGACGCAAAAAGATCTCTTCATAGCTACTGGAAAGAGAAAGCTAAAACGACCTCAGGAGCCAAAAGTGATGGTATCATCCCTTCTATTTATATCGGAGGCGAGACTTTTGATCGAATCTTCGGAGGGAGTAAAATTGACATCAGACCTAGTGGATCGGCTGAATTGATCTTTGGTGTTACCTCTAACTTTAGAGATGACCCCTCTCTGAATAGTCGTCAACGTAGAGTGACTAACTTCGACTTCCAAGAGAAGATTCAAATGAACGTGGTTGCTAAGGTTGGAGATAAAATCGAGTTTAAGGCTAACTATAATACAGAATCATCATTCTCTTTTGATAATAAACTACAACTAAAATATGAAGGTAAAGAGGATGAGATAATTAAGTTAATAGAGGTTGGAAATGTAAACCTGCCGCTTAACTCTACTCTTATACAAGGCTCTCAAAGCCTTTTTGGAATAAAATCAAAATTACAGTTCGGAAGGACCTCTGTTACTGCAGTTGTCTCTCAACAAGAGAGTCAAACCACCTCTATCCAGGTTCAAGGGGGAGCTCAAACGAGTAAGTTTAAAATTAAAGCGGATGCTTATGAAGAGAATAAACACTTCTTCATGGCTCAATACTTCAGAGATAATTACGAGAAGGCACTTGCCCAATTACCTATAGTTGCCTCTGATATTAACATAACGAAGGTGGAGGTTTGGGTCACCAATATTGGTGCCGCCGTTACTGACAATAGAAATATTGTGGCTTTTCAGGATATGGGTGAGCCTGATCCGTACAATCCAGATATCTTACCGATTGGTGGTTGGAATACACTGCCTAGTAATAAGGCAAATACTCTTTTTTCTTCCTTAGATCTAAACCAGGTTAGAAATATCAATGGAGTATCAAACTACCTGAAATCAAGGGGGTATACTGCTAGCGTGGATTTTGAAAAAGTTGAGAGTGCAAGAAAACTTAATTCTACTGAATACTCTGTCAATGCTAGGCTTGGTTTTATTTCGCTAAATACTACGATCAACTCTGATCAGACTTTAGCAATTGCTTATCAGTATACAAGATCGGGAGATACTACTGTATATCAAGTAGGTGAATTCTCTGATGGAGGGGTTACTGCTCCCAGTGCCCTAATGGTAAAACTTCTTAAGAGTACTTCACTCAACCCTCGTATTCCGATCTGGAAATTGATGATGAAGAATGTATATGCTATCGGCTCTTATCAGATCAATTCTTCCGATTTTATCTTGAATATTCTATATTCAGGAAGTAATAATGGAGTACCAACAGGTTATATCAACGCAGGAAGGATTGCTGGTTTGCCCTTGCTTCAAGTGATGAATCTTGATAACCTGGATGCGCAACTCAATAGGATACTTATAGATACAACTCTTGTAACCGATGGGATCTTTGACTTTATTGATGGCGCTGCTCTCAATGGAGGTACTATCAATAGCTCGAATGGTCGGGTCTACTTTCCCGTGTTGGAACCCTTTGGTAGTCATCTTCGAAAGATGTTAGGAAACGACCTATTAGCGGATCAATATTGCTATGACTCTCTCTATACCCTTACTAAGGTTGGTGCTCAACAATATCCTGACAAGAATAAATTCATTTTGGAGGGTTCTTACAAGTCTTCTTCTTCGAGTGAGATTTCGTTAAATGCTATTAATGTACCTCAAGGATCTGTCAAAGTGACTATGGGTGGAGTGCCTTTAACTGAAAATGTTGATTATACGGTTGATTATACACTAGGTAGAGTTAAGATTATTAATGAGGCTCTTCTGGCTAGTGGAACACCTATTAATATCTCGCTTGAAAGTAATTCGATGTTCTCAATTCAGTCGAAGACTTATCTTGGTTTGCATGTAGATCACCAGATTAATAAAGATTTTGTTGTTGGTGCTACGGTTATCAATTTGACGGAGAGGCCACTTACTCAAAAAACAATCATTGGTGATGATCCTATAAGTAACACCTTGTGGGGTATGAATCTCTCTTGGCAACAAGAATCTCAATGGTTGACCCGTATGATAGACAAATTGCCGGGTATTGAAACAAAGGCGCCTTCAAAGGTGAGTGTTGTGGCCGAATTCGCCCATTTTATACCGGGTCATAGTAAAGCAATTGGTAGCGAAGGAACCTCCTATGTGGATGATTTCGAGGGATCTCAAACAAAAATTGATCTCAATCAGCCCTTTAGTTGGTATATGGCCAGCACTCCTCAAGGCCAAACCGAACAGGGAATGTTCCCAGAGGCAGCGCAGGGAACAGGCATAGCTTACGGCTTTAATAGAGCAAAATTGAGTTGGTATCGTGTAAGTGAAGATTTCTATACTAGAAGTGGGGGAAATCGTCCTACCAATATTAGCAAAGATGAGGTCTCTCAAAATGCGGTTCGACAAGTTTTGCAACAAGAGCTATTTCCTAATAAAGATCTAAATAATAATATCAATACGTCGGTGAATGTGATGAATCTTCACTTTTTACCGTCCATGCGTGGCCCCTACAACTATGATGTGGCAGCCGTTCCGGGATTAAGCTATGGCGTTGCTGCAAATGGAGAACTTAATGAACCACAATCACGCTGGGGTGGTATCATGAGAAAAATGGAGTCAACAGATTTTGAGGCAACAAACGTAGAATACATCGAATTCTGGATGATGGATCCATTTGCTGATGATCCAAATAATCCTGGGGGTGATGTCTATTTTAATCTCGGGGAGATCTCTGAGGATATACTTAGAGATGGCCGTAAGAGTTTCGAGAATGGATTACCTACCACCGCTACCCCTGTCGATATAGATACTACTGTTTGGGGAAGAGTACCAAAATTACAATCTCTGGTTAATGCTTTTGATAATAATGCTGATGCTCGGCAATATCAGGATGTTGGCTATGAGGGCTTAAGAGATGAAGATGAGAGAACTTTCTTCCAAACTAATTTTCTTGAGAGAATAGCAAGTCTGCATGGTGCCGGCTCAGAAGCTTATGCAAGTGCTTTTGATGATCCATCAAGTGATAATTTCCATTTCTTTTTCGGGTCAGACTATGATGGGGATTCTAAATACAGTAGTATTCTGGAGCGTTATGTTAAGTATAACGGAGCTGAAGGGAATAGTCCTATCTCTGATGGAACCACTAACTATTCTGCAAGATATTCTGATCTTCCCAATGTTGAAGATATAAACCAGGATAATACTCTTTCTGAAGATGAGCGCTACTTCCAGTATAAGCTCACCCTTAGACCCGATCAGATGGAGAATGGCGAAAACTTCATTGCCGATCAACGTTTGGCTTCATCTGGTACACTGGAGAATGGTACAGTCTCGAAAGTTAAATGGTATCAATTCAAGATTCCCGTAAGTGAGTTTACTAAAGTAGTTGGCAATATCAAGGATTTTAAGTCCATCCGCTTTATGAGGATGTATTTTAAAAACTGGCAGAAGCCGGTGGTTGTACGTCTGGCCTCACTCGATTTAGTAAGAGGGGAGTGGAGAAGATATAAATATGAGTTACTTGCTGGTGGGGAGTATATCCCTATAGATGACCAAAGCAGTACAAAGTTTGAACTCTCTTCGGTGAATGTGGAAGAGAATAGCTCTAGGTCTCCGGTTCCCTATAAAATTCCGCCCGGTATTGAACAGGAGATTAATTATGGGACAACCAATTATACTCGTTTGAATGAGCAAGCGATGGTTTTACGAATTAAAGAGCTGCAAGATGGGGATGCCAGGGCAGCTTATAAAACCACTGGGTTCGACTTCCGTCAGTATAAAAGGATGAAGATGTTCGTTCATGCCGAGAACATTGAGACGATGCCGGCTAATAATTATGGTGATCTTACTATATTTATCAGACTGGGTGCTGACTTTACAGAGAACTACTATGAGTATGAAATCCCTCTGAGTTTTACTCCTTTTAGTACAACTAATGCAGATGATATATGGCCTGAGTCGAATAGGTTTGATATTAATCTAGAGAAACTAGTTAGCCTGAAATTAGATCGAAATACTGAGATTAGAGATGTCACAAGTGGTACTACTACAAGTAGCCCTTATGTAGTTTATGATGGTAAAAACAAGATTACGATTCTTGGATCACCTAGTTTATCAGATGTTAAGGCTATCATGATAGGTATTCGTAATCCAAAACGCAGTTCCTTGCAATCGGCCGATGATGGAAATGCTAAAAGTGCTGAGATTTGGGTTAATGAGTTACGACTAACTGATTTTGTAGATCAACAAGGGTGGGCTGCAACTACAAGGTTTACGGCTACCTTGGCTGACTTAGGTAATATTGCAATCGCCGGATCTCATTCGACTCCCGGTTTTGGAAGTATTGAACAGAAGACTAATGAAAGACAGAAAGATGCTATTACAAATTTTGATCTTTCAACTAATCTTCAGCTAGGTAAGTTCTTCCCTGATGATCTTGGTATAAAGATTCCTCTTCATGTTGACTATTCAACAGCTATTAGTAATCCGCAATATAATCCACTAGATCCGGATGTTAAATTATCTGATGCTCTAGATAGCTATCGCACTTCAGCCGAGAAAGATAGTATTAAGCGTATTGCACAAGATTACGTTCAACGAACCAATATAAGTTTGCTCAACGTAAGGAAGGAGCGAGTAGGTACAACTCAAAAACCTATGCCTTGGGATATAGAAAACTTTGATATTAGTGGAACTTATAGCACTACAAAGAAGAGAAATATTGATTTGGAGTATGATAATAAGTTACAATATAGAGCGGGATTTGGTTATAATTATAGCATACAAGCTCCCAATATAAAGCCATTTAGCCGTTTTGGGTTGATTCAAAAAGGTAAAGCATTTCAGCTGTTAAGGGATTTTAATTTCTATCCATTACCTAGAATGTTTGCTTTTAGAACAGAACTTAATAGAGAGTATACCGAGCGTAAGTTACGTATCAAGAGTGAGGGAGATATTATACTTCCGGCTACCTATTTAAAGTCATTTTTATGGACAAGAAATTATGACTTTAAATATGATTTGGCTACATCTTTGAAACTAGAGTACAATGCTATTGCGAGTGCTGTAGTTGATGAACGCCCAGGTTCTGTTGACCATGATGACTATGGTTATACAGCCCAAGAGAAGCGTGACTATCTTTTAAAGCAATTGGGTAGTTTTGGAAGAATGAATAGGTATACTCAGCAGGTAAATGTTAATTATACCATTCCCATCAACAAGCTTCCCTATCTGGACTTCTTAAATGCAACAGCTCGTTATCAGGGAGGTTATACATGGAGTGCTACGCCATTGAGTCAACAGGAGATACTAGGAAATACTGCTGAAAACACAAATACCATCCAAATAAATGGAACGGTTAAGTTCGTTACACTCTATAATCAAATACCCTATTTAAAACGATTAAATCAAAATCAAAAAACTACGCTGAACCGTAAGCCTGGTGCCCCTAAACCTGGTCAAAATAAACCTCAGCCTAACGTAGCTAATAATGATTCTACCAATAAAAAACCTTCAGTCGATTATTTGAAGATTATTGGTGAAGGGGCTATCCGTTTTGCTATGATGGTTAGAGATGCAACGATCAGCTATTCTGAACAGAATGGAACTCTGATGCCAGGGCTAACCCCTGAACCTACCTACTTAGGGAATAATTTTAGTGCCTCTACGCCCGGATTAGGCTTCGTATTTGGCTTACAAGATGATGATCTAAGATACAGGGCTGCACAGAATGGTTGGATTACTCAAGATACTCTCTTTAATGGGCAGTATATGACAAAATATACCACTAATCTTAACTTTAGAGCAACTCTTGAGCCTTTCAAGGATCTGAAAATAGATCTTACAGCAAACAGGACAATGTCTAAAGATCACTCTGAATATTTCCAAAGTGTTAATGGCTATTATGAGTCAACCTCGGTCATTGACCGTGGTAGTTTTACGATGAGCTATATGACTATTGGTACCGCTTTTAGTGGTGTTAATGATGATAATAGCTCCTCTGTATTTGATGACTTCAAGAATTATAGATTAGCTATTGCACAAAGATTAGCTGCCGCTAATCCTAATTATGGTAATACAATTGTGGATTCAACCGGGTTCCCCACCGGTTATGGACCAACGTCACAAGAGGTTTTACACTACGCTTTCTTGGCTGCCTATACAGGTAAAAGTCCCGGTAAGGTCTCTCTTAATCCTTTCCCAAGTATCCCTATTCCTAACTGGCGCGTGACCTATAAAGGATTGATGTCACTGGAATTCTTTAAAGATAATTTTAAAGATGTTACTATCTCGCATGGATATAGATCATCCTATAATGTTAGTAGTTATGCTACGAATGTCCTCTATAAAGAATTGAATGATGCTCCGGCTATTCTTGATGACGCTAATAATTATATCCCCCAATACCAAATGACTCAGATCTCCATTTCTGAGCAGTTTGTTCCTCTGGTAGGGGTTGATGTGACTTGGAAGAATAGTATTCTTACACGAGCTGAATATCGTCAGACACGTAATTTGGCTCTAAGTTTTAGTAATAATCAAATTACAGAGGTCACTTCTAAGGAGTTTGTTATCGGCTTGGGCTATCGAATTAAAGATCTTCAAGTCTCCTTTGGTGGAGGAGGAAATAGTAAGTATAAAAGCGATTTGAATCTTAAAGTAGATTTTAGTATCAAAGACAATAAGACAATCCTACGCAGAATAGCTGAAGAGTTGAATCAGATATCTGCAGGTACAAACGTGATAACTTTAAATACTTCTGCCGATTATCAATTAAATCAGCGGTTAAGTATCAAGTTCTTCTTTGATAAGACGATTAATAAACCTCATGTCTCTAATCAGTATAATAATAGTACAACCAAAGGGGGAATCAGTTTAAGATTTACCCTGGCTCAATAATACTGTTTTCTAAGCGACCTTAAATTGAATGAGCTGAGCTTTACAATTTAAGGTCGTTTTCTATTAAGGCAACATAGATTAAGAGCGAAAGAATGACAGCTGAGAAAGCCTTGTGATTGCTAATGGTTTCGTCTTTTATTGTTTTCTCATAAGGAGGAATATAGTCAGATCTTGCGAATAGAAATGGAATTACTGTAATAGGTAGAAATAATATTGATAGACTATTTGTGACCGTGAAATCTGATTGCAGCATTAGAAGAAGACTTGATGTTGTGATTGAAGGCAGAATAAGTGTAGATAGAATGAATTTTTTGTTGTTACCATAGTGCAAATTAGGAAAGTAGGCTCGCTGGAGTTCCAAAATGTGGTTACCTGTAATTAATGCTGCCACCGGTACTATAAACAGCGAGAGAAGTGTTAAAATAAGGTTGAAGGTTTCTGACAGATATAAGTATTGAAATACATATCCAAACCCATCTTTGGTTAGTCCCCCCGAAAAAATGGAGTAACAAAAGTCGGTCCAACAAATGTAAAATGACCATAATAACCAAAGCCTAGTGCAAGAATTACAGGATTGTAATGTGGGAAGTAGTAAGAACAATAGAGAGGTTAGTAAAATGGATATGATGGTTGGTGAGGAGTAAAAAATCATGACTAAGTCGGTTGTCCATGAGGTGACAGGGATGTCCAGATCGAAATTCCCTTTAATAACCATTAAGTTTGCATCGTAAGATTTAGCGATTATGAGTAAGAGAAGCGCTTTGATGAAGATTTGACCGAGAAATAGTATCAGAATACTTGCGCAAGAGTTCAAAAAGAGATTGATGAATCCTGGAATTTTGATATTCATGCTTTGTTATATTTAAATCAACTTAATGTGATGATCAGATAACCTGTCGTCAATCTACTTTATGAGGGGTCTCATGATTACCACGACTTTAATTTCGTGATTAGTTTAACCTCTGTTGAGATAAAGATATGGCATTCACTTTGCAATGAAGAGTTATATGCAAAACCCGCAAATTTTATCTATATTTCAATTTCTTTGCATAACATCCATTTGGCGGATTTTGAGTGAAAATGGTGCTAGTTTTATTAGTAAAGAGGTGAGTTGTGGTAAGATGGAGTCCTTCTATTTAAGAATGACAGATTAAGTATTCTCATATAAAAAAGGGTGGATAAAAAACTTAGGGATAATGGTTGATTGAAATGTAAAATGGTTAATTTTGTAGCTCGATTGAAATCAAAATCAAAAAAATAGCCTTATGAATATTCCCACAAATGTTAAGTACACTCCAAACCACGAGTGGATTCGTGTAGAAGGTGGATTTGGATATATTGGTGTATCAGACTTTGCACAAAGTCAATTAGGTGACATCGTTTTTGTTGAGGTTGAAACGGTAGGAGAAGAGATCGAAAAGGGTGAACCTTTTGGAACGATCGAAGCCGTTAAGACAGTAGAAGATATTTATATGCCTGTGACTGGAAAGATTTTAGAGTTCAATGAGAAGTTGGAATCTTCTCCTGAGAGTATCAACAAAGATCCTTATGGTGAAGGTTGGATTGTTAAAGTAGAACTCCTTGATGCTACACAGTTAGATGAGCTTCTAGATGCTACTGCATATGCAGAAATTGCTACAGCTCACTAAGGATAAATGATGATTTTGCAGAGCCCTGTCAATAATGGCAGGGCTTTTTTTATATAGATAGCAATAAGTAGTCTAAAGTTTGGTTAGACCTTCTTGGATGAGATTTTCATTGGGTTTAAGATCTGGATTTTTAGGTTTTGTCGTTCATTTGGAGGTTATTTGGTCAATTGTTAAGATATTTTTTCAGTAAAACATACTAACTATGCCATTTTCTGCGTATTTTAGCAGACCAATTATTGACACCTATTAACTGCTTGACGGTATGATTGATAAGAAAACAGAAAAAGCTGATCTTGAGAGAAGAAGGTTTTTGTTTACAGAAATCGGACTTGTACTTGCCCTAGGTCTAGTTCTCGTAGGTTTTGAATACAAAAGCTACGATAAGAAGGTTGTATCTATGGGAGAGCGCACCGTTACCGATATTCCAGAGGAAATTATTCAGGTGACTCAACAAAAGATTGAGGTTGCTCCTCCTCCTCCTCCTCCATCAACAACCGTTATCAATATCGTTGATAACGATGTACAGATTGATAATGATATTACTATTGATGCTTCTATCGATGCTTCAACTCAGGTTGAGGCTTATGTACCTCCTGCCGCTAAAGAAGAGGTAATTGAAGAAGCTGAAATCTTCCAGGTAGTAGAAAGTATGCCATCTTTTCCTGATGGAGGTGATGATGGTTTAAAGAAGTACCTGGCTCAAAATATTAAATATCCTACAATTGCTCGTGAAAGTGGCATCCAGGGTACAGTATTCGTTACTTTCGTTGTAGAACGTGACGGTTCAGTTACCGATGTTAAAGTTTTACGTGGTATAGGTGGCGGTTGCGATGAGGAAGCTATTAGGGTTGTGAAAAACATGCCTAGATGGTCTCCTGGTAAGCAACGTGGTAAAGCAGTTCGTGTACAATTTAATATGCCTATCAAGTTTACATTGGCTGGCTAATCTTACGAAGTATGATATCAAGAGCTCGACTGTATTGTCGAGCTTTTTTTTTATCTAAGAATCTTCATCATGAAAACAGCTTTTTTTTGTTCACTAAAGGGAGAGGATACGGAGAGGATACGGAGAGGGTAGGAGTCGCTACTTTTCCTGATTTTGTGATTTTGAAAAATAGGCTTGAATTAGGGCTGTTTTGGCTTGTCCAATGACATTGATTAATTCCTCTGTGTTCGCCTCTTTAATGCGTTTAATTGACCTGAATTTAGCTAAAAGGAGAGTTGCTGTTTGTGAACCAATTCCAGGAATTGAGGTAAGTTCGGTTTTAATGGTTCCTTTTTCTCTTCTTTTTCTATGATGGGTGATGCCAAATCGGTGAGCTTCATCGCGAAGCTGTTGGATTATTCTGAGGGTCTCTGATTTTTTGTCTATATAAAGGGGAATAGAGTCTTCAGGGAAGTAGATCTCTTCAAGTCTTTTAGCTATTCCAATGATAGTTATCTTGCCTCTAAGGCCAATTCTATCCAGTGCGCCTACAGCACTCGATAGTTGACCTTTTCCGCCATCTACAATGATTAGTTGTGGCAGAGGTTTTTGTTCATCCAGAAGTCGGGAATACCTTCGTGTAATGATCTCCTCCATTGAAGCAAAATCGTTAGGCCCCTCAACGGTTTTGATATTAAAATGTCGATATTCTTTCTTATCTGGTTTCGCATTTTTAAAGACAACCATTGAGGCAACAGGGTATGACCCCTGGGTATTAGAATTATCAAAACACTCAATATGATCAGGCGCAACCGGCATTCTTAGGTCGCTCTGCATCTGCTTTATGATTCGTTTACCATGCCGGTCAGGATCAACCAGATCTTTTTGTTTCTCCTGTTCTAACCTGAAGTATTTGGCATTTCTCTCTGAGAGCTCTAAAAGGCTTTTTTTATCCCCACGTTGTGGAACGGTTAGTGTTATACCGGGAAGCTCTGTTTCTGGTTGAAATGGGAGAATAACCTCGGTTGAGGTACTCTCAAAACGGCCTCGCAACTCTGTTACTGCAAGCAGCAACAACTCTTCATCACTCTCTTCCAGCTTCTTTTTTAACTCTAAAGTATAGGCCTGGATGACAGCGCCGGCTTCCACCTTCAAATAGTTAACAAAAGCCGATTTTTCGTCCGAAAGAATTGAAAAGACATCAACATTTGATATCAGCGGGTTTACAACCACAGACTTTGCCTGGTAGTTTTCCAAACGCTCTATCTTTTCCTTGATGTATTGAGCTTTTTCAAACTCCATCTTTTCGGCAAAAGCCATCATCTCCTCTTTGAGTTGAGCTTTAACACCAGAGATATTTCCTTTAATAATCTCTCTGGCGGCTCGAACTAGTCCGTTGTAATTTTCCTTACTCTGTAAACCCTGACAGGGGCCGAGGCATTTCCCGATGTGATATTGCAAACAGACCTTGTATTTCCCTTCATCAATATACTTTTGTGCCAGATTAAGGGAGCAGTTACGCAAAGGATAGGTTTGATGAACCAACTCCAATAACGTATGCATGCTCTTCACAGAGGCAAAAGGACCAAAATACTCCGAGCCATCCTTGATTTTATTTCTGGTATAGAAGATTCTTGGGAATGGCTCTTTCTTCAAAATAATCCATGGGTAGGTTTTGTCATCTTTGAGCAGGATGTTGTAGCGGGGTTGAAACTCCTTGATGAGGTTGTTTTCCAGCAAAAGTGCCTCTCCCTCGCTATTGGTGACGATAAACCGTATATCTCTGATTCGTTTGACAAGAACCTGAACTTTCCCGCTCTGCGTTTGGTCTTTGTTAAAATAGGAGGAGACTCTTTTTTTAAGATCTTTCGCTTTACCAACATAGATGATCTTTCCATCGGCATCGAAATATTGGTAGACTCCCGGTTTATTAGGGAGCACCTTCACGATGTTACTTAGTTTCTCAGAAAAATCGGACAGTGCCATGTTGGATTAGAGAATTTTATGATTATCGCTTTTACGGATAATTAGTTTTTGGACATGTGGTTCCAGCCTTGGGCTTTCAGTGGAATCGATGCCCCATCATTAGAGATTAAATTGTTTCCTGCTGAGGCTTCCGTGATGTGGCCAATGACTGAGATTTCAGGGATATTTTTAACTTTTTCGTAATCAGCAAGGCTTATTGTGAATAGCAATTCATAGTCCTCACCGCCATTGAGTGCTGCAATTGAAGGGATGATATTAAACTCTTCAGCCAAGGAAACGGTTGAGGGGTCTATAGGGATCTTGTCTTCATAAATGGTTGCACCACAACCTGACTCGGTGGTGATATGGATTATCTCAGATGCCAATCCGTCGCTGATATCTATCATTGAGGTTGGTTTTATTTGGTGAACCTCCAATAGCTTTATGATATCTTTTCTGGCAGATGGCTTTAATTGTCGTTCAAGAGGGTAGGGGTGACCCGACAGATCGGGTTGCATATTAGGATTCGCTAGGAACTCATTCTTTTCGCGTTCAAGAAGCAGAAGTCCCATATAGGCTGCCCCAAGGTCACCACTTACGCATAACAGATCGTTTTGTTTGGCTCCATTTCTGTAGCAGACCTTCTCTTTCTGAGCATCGCCAATCACCGTGATACTTATAAACAGACCCGATGCACTTGAAGTGGTATCCCCACCAACCAGATCTACAGAGTGCTCTTTACAAGCCTGCAAGATGCCCTCATAGATCTCTTCAAGAGCTTCAACAGGAAATCGATTTGAAACCGATAGACCGATCACCATTTGGCGAGGGGTGCCATTCATAGCATAGATATCCGAGAAGTTAACTATAGCCGACTTATATCCAAGGTGTTTTAATGGAACGTATCTTAGGTCAAAATGAATTCCTTCGTTAAGTTGATCCGTTGTAACCAGGGTAACCCGGTCACCAGCATCAATTACAGCTGCATCATCGCCTACCCCTTTCAGGGTTGATGGCTGAACTAAGTTTATATTTTTGGTTAGTCTGTCAATCAGTCCGAACTCCCCTAATTCAGACAACTCGGTTCTCTTTTCAGTATTTGAATCTGTCATCGATCTTTTTTTTGCAAAAATAGCATCTGTAATCCAAATCTACAGAAATAGTATGGAATTGTACAGATAATTCAGGTATAAGAGAACCTAAATTGATTTTCTTTGTTGTAGTATAACCCTTTGAAAAGGGGAGAATCATTAACTTTGTACACTTTGTTTTAATTAAATCTAAATAAACACGAGATGGCCGACGATACCAGGAATATCCTTGATGAGGTTACCGGCAAAGAATATAAATATGGTTTTGTAACTGAAATTGATACCGAGTTTGCTCCTCCGGGATTGAATGAGGATATTATTCGATTTATTTCAGAGAAGAAGGAGGAACCTGAGTTTATGTTAGAGTTCCGGTTGAATGCCTACCGAAGGTGGCTCGGAATGAAGAGTCCGGAGTGGGCGCACTTGAATATCCCCCCAATAGATTTTCAGTCGATAATATATTATGCCGCTCCTAAAGCCAAGAAGGAGTTACAGAGTCTGGATGAAGTTGATCCTGAACTCTTAAAGACCTTTGAGAAGCTAGGAATCTCTCTTGAAGAGCAGAAGCATCTTACAGGAGTTGCAGTGGATGCTGTTATGGACTCTGTGTCTGTCAAGACAACCTTTAGCGACACGCTTGCAAAACATGGTATAATTTTCTGTTCGTTTAGTGAGGCGGTAAAGAATCATCCTGAATTAGTTAAGCAGTATATGGGGTCAGTTGTCGCCTCTGGAGATAACTATTTTGCGGCTCTTAATTCGGCTGTTTTCTCGGATGGCTCATTTGTATATATCCCGAAAGGGGTAAGATGTCCGATTGAACTATCAACCTACTTTAGGATAAATGCAAAGAATACCGGTCAGTTTGAGCGTACTTTGATTATTGCCGATGAGGGTGCTTATGTTAGTTATATGGAGGGTTGTACCGCTCCACAACGTGATGAGAACCAGTTGCATGCTGCAATAGTCGAGATTATTGCCC
>JACCEE010018190.1_pt1 | contig 63033 bp, 58 predicted proteins | sample 7449931 | NCBI WGS metagenome assembly JACCEE01 (sample SAMN15323457, study PRJNA562643) | freshwater metagenome | isolation source: river surface water | place: USA:Blue River Watershed | collected 2017-08-19
ACATCATTCCAGAAAAGCCAGGCATGTATGTGCTGGGGTATCGTGAAAATTCATGGGGAGCCGAAGTGGGGCATAACCCTACAGTGTTGGAAATCATGAGCAAAGAACTTAACTGTTTCATGCCAGAAGTTTACCGGACCACTGTGGGCAACTTGGTTGAACAGACCAAGAACGTGCGCCACGAAGGTTTTGTGTTCTACACAGAGAAAGGTGTAAGTGCCAAGATCAAGTCACCATACTACTTGACTTCAAAGTGGGTTGCTCGCAATCCGCGCACAGACAAGTTGGTGGATCTGAAGAATGACATCAAGCACAATCTTGACGAAGAATACTACCCACTGGTAGACGCGATTCGTGCCAACATTGTGGCTTACACTGCTATGGACGAGCAAGCTCGCCTGGCATGGGTACGGGAACAATTGGCATGACAGATGCGTTTATCGACAGTCAGGTAGAGTATTACAGGCGGCATCTACGTTGCGGTCACCCACGTGATTGGAACCAGATTGCTGGCCTGCTTCATTATTATGAGGGATTACAGCATGCAAGACGAAAGCCACTTGCCAGTAAGCGAACAGAGCTTGGTATTCAGGCTCCGCAAACGAGCAGAGATACGTAGGCAGATACAGGATCGTAAGTCAGTGCAAGAAGGTCGACCGGACCGTATTGCAGACTTGTTGGAAGAAGCTGCTGCTCGCATAGAGCAGTTAGAAGGTGGCGCCACGCCTTGACCTCTGTGAGAGCATGTTGAAGTAGCAGGCGGGTGAAAGGTAGGCGTTAGACGTCGAGCGGCAAGAACCAAATGCTTGCACCGTATTCGTAAGCGGTTTTATTTTAATAATTTTTTTACGCCTGCCAAATCGACTTTATGCAATGGCAGTTCTCTACCGTCGACCCGACCGTTGTTCCAAAGTCGAATTGCGGTTTCGAAATTGTCAACGAGCTCGTTGACAATACGCTTTTTAAAATCCCCGTAGAAATGCTCGAAGTTGTGCTCTAGCACAGGCATCATTTCTTGATGCATGTCTTGCAGATCACTGCGACTCATTGAACATAAACGTTGAGTTTGATCAACAATGGCTTGTAGTCGTTGATCGGGATCCTGGATGTTGTCGTAACTTTCGTCAATCCAGCGATCAAATGTTTCGAATCCGTAACTCTTGAGATATGCTAGATTACCAGGTGCTGCTGCTAACATAAACGGACGCTGTGCTACAATAGGTTTGAAAATCTTCTCAGTGAGATGCAGCTTATCGTAGTAAAACACTGTTTCTGTCACGATATGCCAGAATCCTGACTCCCATAATTCAATCTCCTGATTTCCAAAATCAGCACTGATATTTCCTGTGCTATTTTTTCGATCTAGTACCAATGCATTCTTGATATTTTTTTGAATCAACTTGCAGGCTGATTCACTGAGTTTGGTATGCGGATTTGCAATCTCTTGTTGCCAGGTTCCGTATTCAGTTTGCTCTAGCTGCAAACTTACATGCCCTTGATCTAATAGATTGCAATGAGCAAGACGTGCTACTAAGTTAAGGCGATAGCTGCGATCATTGACATAAAGTCGATTCAATGATAGATATGGTCGTGACCATTCTGAGTTGTGTTTGACATATTGTCCGTCTCTATACCAATCCAATGCAGCAAAGCCGTGAAAAAAGTAATACCAATCCTGATAATTCTGCTGCCTACAGACATCTTTTTTTAGTTTGCTAATTTCGCTGTTGGCCAACAGTTGGCATTTTTTACTTGAGGTAAATGTTGATAGATTTTTAACACTGTCGATGTAAATAGGTTCTTGATCAAAATAATAACAAGAATTTTCTAGGCTAGACGCTCTCTGAATCCTATACAGACTGGTTGCGTATCTTCCTCGACACAGATCTTTGAGGTCAACTGACCCGAACCGCAAGAACATTACGTCTTGTAAGTTCAGTGGTCCTAGTAGGTGTCGGTAGAGGATGTAGTAAAAATTTTCGATAGAAAACATAGCAGATTCTGTATTTAAACGGTAATACTCAAGTACTACATTTAATACCCGACCATTGTGTCGGGTTTCTCTTGGCCGGAAATTCGCGTTTTGCTATAATACATTTACTGAAGCAACAAGGAGTCCAAATTGAGCCAAGTTAAAGAACTAGTCCTGGACATCGAGTACCTGCTGGAGCAAGGCCGGAGCTTTGCCGAAGTAGCTCGTGAACTGGAAATTCCTATCAATTTTGTGATTGAAGCTGCTGAAGTAATTGAGCAAAGCCAATTGGAAGACTGTAGCCCTTACGCAACAATCAACAGTTGACCACAAATTCCCAATCCGTTACAATAACGACTTAACAACATTTTTCAACCCCCTCCGAAAGGTAATTATGTCTGATTCACGCACCGTCACTTCTACCCAGGCTCGCAAGTCCATCCTGCAAGCCTTCAAGGTTCAACGTCCCATCTTCCTGTGGGGCCCTCCTGGTATCGGCAAATCCGAACTGGTTGAAGGTATTACCAAAGAACTCGGCGGTGTCATGTATGACCTGCGCCTTGGCCAGATGGAACCCACTGACATTCGTGGTATTCCGTTCTACAACAAGGACACTGGTATGATGGACTGGGCGGCTCCTGTGGACCTGCCCGACGAAGCAACTGCTAGCCAGTATCCCATTGTCGTCTTGTTCTTGGACGAAATGAACTCGGCCCCTGCCTCAGTGCAATCGGCTGCCTACCAGCTGATCCTGAACCGCCGAATTGGCAAGTACAAACTGCCCAACAACGTTGTCATGGTTGCCGCAGGTAACCGTGAGTCGGACAAAGGTGTTACTTTCCGCATGCCGACTCCGCTGGCAAACCGCTTCATCCACCAAGAGATGAAGGTTGATTTCCCCAGCTGGCAAGAGTGGGCTGTGCAGAACAAGATTCACAAGGACGTGGTTGGTTACTTGAGCTTTGCCAAGCAAGACCTCTACGACTTTGACGCCAAGTCCGCAAGCCGTGCGTTCGCTACTCCGCGTAGCTGGAGCTTCGTGTCGCAACTGCTGGACGACCAAGTGGAAGACGACACCCTGGTTAACCTGATTGCAGGTACTGTGGGCGAAGGTCTTGCTGTGAAGTTCATGGCACACCGCAAGGTTGCCAGCAAGATGCCGAACCCTGTGGATATCCTCAAGGGCAAGGTCAAGGACTTGCAGGTCAAAGAAGTTTCGGCTATGTACTCGCTGGTTATCAGCATGTGCTATGAGCTCAAGGGTGCGGTTGAGAACAAGACCGCAGACAAGGACTTCCACGAGATGGCCGATAACTTCCTGGGCTACATGATGAAGAACTTCGAGACTGAGCTGGTTGTGATGGGCGCTCGTATTGCTCTTACCACATACGATCTGCCGTTCCTGCCTACCAAGCTCAAGAACTTCGACGAGTTCCATAGCCGTTATGGCAAGTACATCCTGCAAGCTAGTGCTTGATAGGTGAGGGGGTGGGGCAGTGGCAACACTGCCCCTTTTTCTATGAAGTACAAGGTAACTAAACTCGATGGGCGTTATTCCTACAGTGCCAGTTTTTGCTGGTGCCTAGAGTTTACTCGCAGTGAATGGAAGGGCTCGGGTGTGCTGGATTTTGATCAAGCACGGCGTTGGATGAATGAGACCTGGGGCTGGAGTCAAGACGTTGAAACCATGAACGACATGGCCCGAGAACTCAACAAAAAATTTCAACCCTGGGACGACATAATTAATCGGCATTGGGCCTACTCTATCAAGTATCGAGACTATCGCATATATCTCAAAAGCGATGCTGAACTGAGTTGGTTTCAGCTAGCTCACCCAAATGAAATCTAAAGTCATTGTCAAAAAGAACTTGATTATCTTTCGCAACCGCGGAGAATGGTCAGATATCTATGCTCGGATTCTCAAAGAATTTGGCATGGGCATGGCTGTGCGTACACGACTGCGTCGCGAACTAGGGTTTACATATCGCACTTACCAAGAGTGGATTGTGTTTGATCGCACAGGGGATCGCGAACGCCGGTATTGCGAAGAACAAGTACACTTAGATTTTTACAACGAAGCCGCGCAGAGTTGGTTCCAATTAAAATATCTAAATTTGTAAATTTTTAGACATAAATAATAGTCTTCATTTAGCTTCACCTCTAGTATGTTTACAAACCACAAACCCGTGGATACCACGGCTCCGTTGTCTTTCTTTTCTCACCAAGGATACTATGTAGTTGGCAAAGATATTTTTCGTAACAAGGTATACGCTATGCAAGAAGCGACCAGAAAACGAATGTCGCCCGAGGAAATGCGTTGGGTGTTTAACGACGAAACATTTAAAAAATTAGACTGGAAAAACTCATCTGGTGTATCGTTAACTGAACTGTATAGGATGCGGGCACAGCAACTCCGTGAAAAATATAATTATTTGATTTTGACGTTCAGTGGCGGTGGCGACAGCACCAACGTGCTAGATTCCTTCATTCTCAATAACATCCACCTTGACGAAGTAGTAGTGACTTGGGCAAGATCGCAAACTGCAGGCAGATATACGCCTAGTCTGAACACTGATGCTACGAATTACAATAGCGAATGGGACTTTCTTGTAGAACCAAAATTAAAATGGCTAGAAAAGGTTGCGCCAAAGACAAAAATTACTATTCTAGATAATTTCGAAGACATGCGCCCCGAAGAACCTTATGACGATTTTATGTCACTGACTGGAAAACATGGCTGGCAGTCAATCAAGAGATGGGCAGGGGTCGACCAGTTACTAATGTCACGGCAAGAGCAACACAAGAATTGTGCAGTGATAATGGGTGTTAACCCTCCACTTGTGTGTCGACTTAAAAGACATTTTTTGGCTTTTTTTGCCGATGGCCAAACAACTACGTACATGTCTGATTATACGCCACGTGGCGAAAGAAAAATAGAATTTTTTTATTGGACTCCAGACATGCCCGAAATTGTCAAAGAACAATCTCATGCACTTTTAAAAAATCTAAAGTTGAATCCACAGTTTCAGAATCTGATTCAAGAAATTCAAATCAACAAATCTGAAACCACAACCAAACTTACCAAAAGACAACGTGAAGATCAACGTCGTTGGATTAAGTCTGTTCTATATCCAACATATGACTATCAATCTCTTCAAGTTGATAAAAACAGCAGACCTATCGGTCGATCGGAATGGTTTTCGTGGTTGTTTAACAACCCACACTCAGAAGAAATTGTTCAGCCACATTTTAGTGCTGTAACGTCTCATCAGAATATCATTGATCCACGGTTTTTTGTATCAGAAAACGAAGAAGTGTGCGATTACCGTCCTTATTTTTCAAAATTTTATTACATAGGAGATTTGTAAAATGTTTCATTTTTTAAGGAGAACCAAGTTGAAACTTATTAATTTATTAAAATCATTTGCTATAGTACTAGGTATTTCAGCAAGTTCAGCTCTATTGCCAGCGGCTGCTAGCCAACCTTGGCCCGCCAGGCCAATTCAGATCATTGCACCAATCGATGCCGGGACTTTGCAAGATACTCTCGCTAGAAAGCTGGCAACTGATTTGTCAGCTCGGTGGAATCAAACTGTGACCGTGGTCAACCAGCCCGGAGCAGCAGGCGCACTTGGCACAAAGACCGTTGCTGACTCTCCGGCCGACGGATATACCATTGGACTAATTAGTGCAACCTTTACTGGTACTATGGCTACCAGAAACAACTTGCCATTCAGCAGAGATAAACTCACTGGTGTAGTAAAATTTGCCACACAAGAGTTTATAATCTTTGCTAACAAAAATGCACCGTTTGACAACGTTCAACAGATGGTTGCCTTTGCTCGCGCCAACCCGGGTAAACTGGACTACGCAACACCCGGAGCAGGTTCTTATGTGAACATAACCATGGAGCACTTGGCCAAAACACAAGATTTACAATTTGTTCACGTGCCGTATCGCAATCTAATGCAAGCAGCACCTGACGTAGTCGGTGGTCGACTCCAGATGATGATTACCAGTGCAAATAGCACCTTGGACGGATTGGTCTCCAAAGGAGACATGAAGATTATCGGGGGACTAGGAAAAACTCCAAAGCACAAAGGCACAGCAATTCAATCGTTGTCCTTGGTATCGCCCTCGGTGCATGCAAATGGTTATTATGGAATCGTTGTTCCTGCTGGTACACCTGCCCCGGTAGTAGAAAAGATCCACAAGGATGTAATTGACATTGTCTCTGCTCCTGCATTCCAACAAGCGGTTATTACACTAGGTGGCCTCCCTGCACCAGCTAGTGTGCCAGGCGAGTTCAATCGCTGGATCGACGACGAAGTTGAAAGACTTAAAAAAATCATTGTGCAAGCCAACGTAAAGATTGAGTAAGTACAAAGTATACAAAAAGCTCGCTTAGACGGGCTTTTTTGTGGCCGCACTACACAGATACACAAATCATCTAAAGAATTGCTGTAAAACGCCCGAAACCCAAAAAATGTATACTTTTTTAGTACTACTTTTTTGGTTGACCCAAAATCGCCAATTTGCTATAATATACACATAGAGCAGCAAAAAGGAGCACTTGATGGAATACGCAATCGGTTACATCGCAATCGCTTTCATCATCCAAGCAATCGCCGCAATCCGCGCACCCCACAATGACGCACAGACTGTATTTGTTGCCAGCTGGTTCTGGATTGTGATTCTGCCCTTGGTTGCCGGTTCGTTTGCCCTGGACGCTGTTGGTTGGAAATTTGACATGATGCGTAGTCCCAAGTGGGTTGGCTTCCGCCGGAGTCCTAACCCCCAAATCACTGGCTATGCTGTGAGCCTGCTGAAGTTCGAGTTCCAACTATTCAAAGTGAAAGCCTAACATGTCAGTCTACATTGTCATCCGCAACGATAAAATTGATTCTGTGTTTCTAACCCAAGAACAGGCTCAGGCACACATAGACAGCATCAAAGGTTGGAATCTTTGGAAGATCATTGAAAAAGACATCGAAGGAACATTGGTATGAACATCCAAACTGTAGCAGAAAATCTGCGTAACACAATCGCCGGCAAGGAAGAATTGCTGAAACATATTCGTGCTAAAATGTTGTACGAAGATGTGACTGGCAATGTCATGGCTAACCGAGCAACACATGACTTCCTTGAAATCAACATTGGCGAACTCAAGCGTATCCTACAGGATGTAGAGAAGTGTTGCGAAAAAACCACATACGATAGTTGGAAAGAGAATCCAGATCGCATGGGCGGGCAGTTCACTGACGAAGAAATCAGCCGCGCCAACGAGTGGCGTTGACCAATAATTCACCCCGTGTTATAATATACACATATTCACACAAGGACTCACATGCACTACTTCAACTCTGACGTTCTTCATGCTCGTGCTGGCACCACTGCCAACAAAGACGACAAAGAAAAATTTGCCAATCTCATTGGTCCCATGGACCCCAAGCTGGACCGTGAAGTCCGCGAAAAACTGATCACTGCCCGTGTGGGTCTCCTGCTTCGTGCCAGCTTCTTTGGCAACTTGGCTACCCGACTCAAGCTGGTCAACGCCGACGAATGGTGCGGTACTGCTGCCACAGACGGCCGCCACTTCTACTACAACAGTCGCTTCGTGAACATGCTCCGTCCCAAAGAGATCGAGTTCCTGTTTGGCCACGAAGTGCTTCACTGTGTGTATGACCACTTTGGTCGCCGCGGCGATCGCGATCCCAAGATTTGGAACATTGCCAACGATTTCTGCGTCAACGCAGACTTGGTTGAACACCGTGTTGGCGAGAAGATCACCACAGTGCCTTGCCTTTTTGATCCCAAGTACAAAGGCATGAGTTCCGAAGAAGTCTACGATGACTTGATGAAGAACGCACAAAAGATCAGTATCGACGACCTCATCAATCAAATGATTGACGAGCACTTGGACGGCGAAGGCGACGGCGATGGCGAAGGTGAAGACGGCGAAGGCAAAGGTCGTCCCAAGCTCAGCGAAGCTGAAAAGCAGGCCATCCGCGACGAGATCAAGGAAGCCATGCTGGCTGCGGCTGCTACTGTGGACGGTGCTGGCAACTTGCCCGCTGGTGTCAAGCGACTGATTCAAGAGCTCACCGAGCCCAAGATGAACTGGCGCGAACTGCTTCGCATGCAACTGGAGTCTACTATCAAGTCGGACTACACCTGGATGCGTACTGGTCGCAAAGGCTGGCACATGGACGCTATCATGCCTGGCATGAAGCTGGATCCCATGATTGACATTGCTGTGGCCATTGACACTTCGGGTTCAATCGGCGAAGCCATGCTCAAGGACTTCCTCAGCGAAATCCAAGGCATCATGGACTCGTTCCCTGCTTACCGCATTCATGTGTTCTGCTTCGACACTGAGGTTCACAATCCTGCTCAGTACGATTCTGACAACCTGGATTCCATCACTGAGTACGAACCCGGTGGCGGCGGCGGCACTGACTTCACTGCTATCTACGACTACTTGAAGCGTGAAGAAATTGAACCCAAGCGTATGGTTGTGTTCACAGACGGCTACCCGTTTGGTTCGTGGGGCGATGAGAACTACACCGACACTGTGTGGATCTTGCATGGTACCACTACCATTGTTCCGCCCTGGGGCCAATACGCCTACTACGAAGAAAGCAAGGAATGAAAACAGCATTGGCTGTATTTGGTGGGTTTGTATTGTGCCTGGCGATACTAGGTTCATTGAACATTGGCAACTTTGTGCTAATGTATAGCCCAGACAAAATTTCTTGCACCAAAGGAGTCGAAGAATGATTGAACTGCGTTGGTTGGTGCCTGTAGAAGGCGAAAAGAAACTACAGTATCGTCAACAAGTTGATGTCACTGTGCGAGCAGGTATGTGGGATCGTGAATCTACTTCGGCCACTGCCAACATGCAGTGGTCCAGTTGGCGAGATGTTCCTGTTGTTGCTGAACGTGATCCTAGTTATCCTTGAGGAAAGAACATGGAAATCAAATGGGTTATGATTGGTATTGCTGTAATGTTTGGCGGTATGTTTGCTGCCATGGGCGTAGAGAAATACAGTGAATCACAATGTCGCATCGAGGCTATCAAGGCCGGCGTCGAAGCAGACAAAATCAAAACGGCCTGTGGGATTCGATAACATGTCGAGAATGATTTTGATTTGGCTGGTTCTCAGTGTTGCCATTGGTTTTGGCATCAGTGCCTGGCGCAGCCTAGCTGGCAAAGAGCAATGGCAGTTGACGAAATATATTGCCTATGCTACAATGTGTTCACTGTTAGCAGTTGTCGTGTTAGCAGGACTGGTAGTTTTCTTCTAAGGACTAACAATGTTTCCTGACTTTCTTTTGAGACCTTTGTATTTTGTACTTGGTTTCGTTCTGTGTTTCTTTCTTTTTTCTACTGGAGTTCTTTAATATGAAACGTTTTGGTTTTATGGCTGCTGTTTTGGGCCTGGCTGTTTTGGCCACTGGTTGTACCCGTATCGAAACTGGTGAAGTTGGTGTGCGAGTTGGTTTTGACAAACAAGTCAAGCCCGGCGAACTTGAGCCTGGTAGTTTCAATCAGGTGTTGATCGGCGATGTGCTGACTTTCCCTTACAAGGACGTCAACGTGGTTCTGGAGAATATGACTCCTGTTGCCAAAGACAACAGTACCATGAAAGACCTTGATGCTGTGGTTGTTTACAACATCAACAAGAATCAAGCCGCAGAACTGTATAGTTCTAAGAACCGTAGCTTCCACGCTGACTTTAAAGGCGATGTGTACCTGATGTACAACTACGTGGTTCAAAATGCTCGTAATGCTATCTACAAGGCTGCTCGTAAGTACGAAGCATTGGACATGGCGGACAATCGAGACAACATGGAAAACTTCATCAAGGAAGAAATGACTAAGAATCTTGCTGAAGAAAAGCTGGACGGTAGTATTACTATTACACAGGTCATGATTCGTAATGTAACTCCTGCTGATAGTGTTGTTCAGAGTGCCAACGAACTGGTTCGTAGCAAGAACGAACTCAAGCAGAAAGAAATTGAAGTCAAGACTGCTGAAGCAGAAGCACGTCGAATGGCAGCACTGGCCAACAACAGTTCCAGTTCCATTGCGTTCATGAATGCCCAAGCTGCTCTTAACATCTCAGAAGGTATCAAGAACGGCAAGGTGCAGACTATTGTTGTACCCAGCAACATGACCAGCTTGATGCTGCCCAAATAAAGGAAACAATCATGCCCACAGTTTACACTGAAGTTGAAGTAGACGTAGATCTTGACAGCTTTGACGACGATGATCTTATTGAAGAAATCGAGCGTCGTGGGCTTGACCTCAACACCAAATACATCAGCGGTGACGAAATGCGTGAGCTGTTGACTCGGGTCTGGCAGAATCGCAGAGAAGGCAAGGACTATCAACGCGACTTAGATCAACTGATTTGGTATGGTATCGGAAAGATTGTATGAGCTGGGAAGATATTAGAGACGCGGCTAGCTATTTTATCTACGGTGCTGTGTTAGGATACTTCTGGCATCCTATTTGGGCAATTATCAAGAAAATTGTACATGAAGCAAAGGTGGCAAAAAATGAGTGGCGAAAACCCAACCCGTGATCGATTTGATCTCGAACAAGAAATCCTCGAGTGCTGGCGAGTCACCGAGGATATCAAGCTTTTTACAGAGCAAGGTGCTGACATCACTGTGTTGAGTCAGTACTACGAACAAAAGTTTCAAAGACTCTGGAATACGTTTGAACAACTAACAACTGAAAGAAAAATTACATGAGCAAGTTTCGTGAATGGTACGTTCAGCACCAAGATGCTATTACTTGGTTCCTTGTTGGCTTGCTGACATCGGGCATGATAGAACAGTTGGCCAAGGCTAACTATGGCCTAGCTGTACTGTCAGCAGTGCTGATCTGGGCCAACTACAAAATGCTTGATTACAAGATAAAGTAATGGGCAACCAAACTGATTACTTCAACCGGATTGGCTACAGGCCCACTTACGAAATCGGCGACCGCGTGATTGGCAAATGGAACAAGATTCCATTTGTAGGTACCGTAGGCAACGACACAGTGATCAGTGAGCTGGAAGGGCCGCGCATTAGCGTACACTTGGACCTTCCTATCAAATACAAAGATCAAATACGCACAGTGATCTTTGTGCAACACCGAGATGTAAAGCCATATCGATGAACAACGAACGTGATCAAGTAATCCTAGAGATGTGCGTTTCATATCGCCCGGATTACCATGTTGTCAAACTGCCCACTGACCCTCCTTGGCTAGTGGGCATGACTGATTTTGAGCGTGAAGGATTGTGGCGCACCATGGCTGACATCTACGATAATCAAATAAAACCAAAAACAAACAATGAAAAAACAACTACTAGAAAACGTAAAAACAGACACCAGCGGAAAGTGGGTTAGCATCGAGAACGTCGAAGCTCTGGTCGAATCTGTGGTAGCAGAAGCTATTTCGGCTGTGGAAGGCACTGGCAAGCAATGTGCATACACCACTCATGATTTGATTGCTGTAAACTGCACCATTGATCAATGTGTGCAATCACTAAAAACTCATTTTGGGTCGGCATAAAAATACAGCGCAGATATATTCATCTTAAATATTTGCATGGAAAACGCTCAACTTACCCTTACCGACATTGTATCAGTAAAGAATCTCATTGAAGCCGCAAGCACTAGAGGTGCATTCAAGGCTCATGAATTAAAGTCTGTCGGCGAACTGTACGAGAAGATTGCTCGCTTCATCGAAGTTAGCATGCCTCAAGTACAAGAGCCACAGACCGACCAAGCACAAGGAGAAACAAATGCTTAAACATATTGGACGTCATGGCGATCGCAAGGTTGCTATCTTGTTTAGAGAAGTACCCGGTGAAGATCACATGTGCCTTGTGATTTATCCCGAAACATTGCCCACTCACATCCATGATTCAATCATGAAGACTCTAGAGAGTCCAGTGGGCCAGCAGGCCACCAACTTGGCAGATGCTCTGCATCGCAACTTGCTGCCCGATGGTCGTGTGCAATTAGAAGCACTGCACCGCGAAGGCATGATCAAGAAGATCCCTACTAACCAAGTTATCGTTACGCCCAACGCTACTAGCTCAGTCAAGCTAGACGAACTCAACCGCATTGTGCGCGAAATGGAAATGGGCGACGATGCTCGCAAGCGTTTGGAGCAGCTAGACCAAAGCAAAGGCTTGGTTGATCCTGCTGTGAAGCGTGAACAGGAACGTGAATTCAAGCGCCAGCGTCTGGAGCAAGAAGCAGCTCAACGTGCTCGTGGCGAAATGCCGCAGCCAGTGACTGCCGACGGTGCATTGGATGACAAAAACTTGGCAACCACTATGTTGAATCAAGCCAAGAAAATGGAAGTTGAAGCCAAAGGTCTTATCGCGGAAGCAGCCCGCATGAAGAAAGAAGCTCAACGTATGTACCCAGGTGTTAATCTTGACGGCTTTACTGAGCCAGCACCTGTTGCCACTCCAGCTGCTACTGAACCCGTGAAACGCAGCCGTGGTCGCCCTAAAACAAAGGCAGTGACTCCGGATGCAGTTCAATGAAGAAGCTCTGAGCAAGTGGGAAAAACTGCTGAGCGAAGTTAACAAGACAGAAGTACCACTTGAATGCATTAAAAAAGTTATTGTGAAGCTGTCGGGTAAACGACAGCACACAATCAACTTACATACGCTACGAAAGCAAGGTCTAGACATTGAAGAAATCGAAGTTATCTTGACCAGGAAACTGGCCGAGCTCGGAGATGATATTCGTGACCTAGACTTTGTGGTTGATATCGTAGCTGTAGCAGAAATTGTTCAACCCGAAACCGATAAACTACTCAACGGACTATAAATATATGGATGTTAAACTTGTCTCCTATTCACAGCCAACCGACGAATTTGCAGACCGAGGCATTGACAACGTACAGGAACTCATTGCCTATTGCGCCCGCGTCTCCAACCCGGCCAACCAATTCAATACCGAAACATCAGATCGACTCATCCGGTACCTTATTAAACACCAACACTGGAGTCCTCTTGAAATGGTGTCGGCATGTATGGAAATTGTTACTACCCGGGACATCGCTCGTCAGATCCTCCGTCACAGAAGTTTCAGTTTCCAAGAGTTCAGTCAGCGATATGCAGACCCCACCGCCGAACTCGAAAGTGCGTTTGTATTACGAGACGCAAGATTCCAGGACACCAAGAATCGACAAAACAGCATAGACATCGATGCCGAAGATGAAGCCCAACGTCTGTTGGCCATTGAGTGGGAACGTGCCCAAAAGCGTGTGTTGTATGCTGTGGAAAAGGAATACAAGTGGGCCATTGCCAACGGTATTGCCAAAGAACAAGCCCGCGCTGTGTTGCCCGAAGGACTCACTGTCTCTCGCATGTATATGAACGGTACACTGCGTAGCTGGATTCACTTTATCGAACTGCGTAGTGCCAACGGTACACAAAAAGAGCATCAGCAGATTGCACTGGAATGTGCCCGAGTCATCAGTAAAATCTTTCCAATGGCCAATGACCTTGTAGCATAATGATGCTATAATGTAGCATGGCTATTGTACGAAACCATCAAGCAGAATATTCGCACTGGCGTCCCGAGGAGGTAAGAATCATCGATGACGTACCAGTGCGTTTTTCTGACGTATGTGTTCATGAGTTCATACTCAGCGACGTAGACGATGTAGAAATTTATGCGGCTGCTCCAATTTGGGAATGGCAGCAAAGCGCCGCAGGTTGTTGGGTCATGGAGCATGCTATCAACAAGCCTTATTGGATACAGCACATGGACACAATAGGATATAGATACAAAATACGCATCATGGCTAGACTCAGTGACAAGGATCAAACATTCTGGAGGCTCAAATGGGCTGGACGCAACACGTAGAGTATATAGACGCCGAAGATGTTGATATCCCAAGGGTGATCAAGAAGCAGGTATGGAACGGCAAAGAATTTATACCTGTTGTTATGTACAGACGCGATGGGGTGCTTAACGATGCAAAGAAGACATGGTTATTCGAGCAGTTTGGCGCACGTGGGCCTCGTTGGGACTACAGCTTAACTGGTAATTTTTATGTAATGGACGAACAAGTTTATGCTTGGTTCAACTTAAAATGGGGAAAGTAAATGAGTAAGTTTTTAATCACAGGCGGGCATGGACTCATCGGTCACAATGTTGTGGCTCGACTACAAGAACGCGACGAAGAAGTTGTAGTGGTAGATACACACACTACCTATGGTATTATTCCGCAAAGCGAAGTAGACTACCTAATGAAGGAACGTCTAGCCAAGCTGCGACATCACACTTGGTATCCTAATTCTATAACTGAAGCAGATGCCATGGAGCGTATTATTTCAGAAGAAAAGCCCAGCACTATTATCCACATGGCCAGCTTTCCTAGACAAAAAGTTGTCAATGCCGACCCGCGCCATGGCAGCGAAGTCATGATGACAGGGTTGATCAACTTGCTCGAGAGTGCCAAATCGCACGGTGTTGAGCGTTTTGTGTACATCAGTTCTAGCATGGTTTACGGTGACTTTGAAGATCAAGTGCTAGAGGATGATGATTGTAATCCGCAGGGGCAATACGGCATCATGAAGCTTGCAGGAGAACACCTTGTCAAAGATTACGCTCGCCGAACTGGCATGGAATACGTTATCATCCGGCCTTCGGCTGTTTATGGTCCGCTGGATGTTGAAGATCGCGTGGTTGCAAAATTTATGCTTACCGCAATGCGTGGTGGAACCCTCAAGGTTAATGGCGCCGGGGAGACGCTGGACTTTACGTATGTGGATGACGCTGCGGCTGGCATTGTTGCAGCATCAACTCGCATCACGAGCAAGAACAATACTTACAATATTACTAAATCTCATTCAGTCACCCTGCTCCAAGCCGCCGAAATGGTGGTTGATATTGTGGGCAAAGGCAGCATCGATGTCCGCGACAAAGACGCAGACTTCCCCAGCCGAGGCGCCTTAAATATTGATCGTGCTAGGACCATCTTGGGCTACGACCCCAAGGTTGATGTGGAAGAAGGCTTCCGCGAGTACTACAAATGGTTGAGCACCAGCGAGTATTGGAAATGCCAACTACCACAGGACTAACAATCCCTTTTACTGGTCTTCGAAAACAGTACAACTCACTGCGTACTGAAATCCTGGACGTCACTGACGAAGTGTTGCGTTCAGGACAACTTATGAACGGCAACAACACTGCCGAACTCGAACACTGGCTTGCTAAAAAGAATCGTGTAAAGTATGCTGTAACTTGTCACTCAGGCACGCAGGCGCTAGAAATCATTGCAGAATATTGGGCTACTCAACTAACTCTGCATCCTAAAGTATTCATGCCTAGCTTTACATACGTAGCTACAGCCAATGCGTTTATACGTGCTGGCTGGGACATACATTTCATTGACACCGATGCCTATGGCATCATGGACGACACAAAGTTTCCCCAAGGCGTGGACTATGATGCTGTGGTCCTTGTGGGTCTGTACGGCAAGTCAATCACACACTCTGCTCATGTACGTAGTTGGAATACCTGGGTAGCTACCAACACCATTGTAATTGAAGATGCTGCCCAGCACTGGCTGGCCAACGATTGTACTCGTATCGGCGATGCTGCTGCTATCAGTTTTGATCCTATGAAGAACTTGGCTTGCTACGGCAATGGTGGTGCTGTGGTCACAGACAGCTTGGACTTGGCTGAGTTTGCTAGAGCATGGCGCGACAACGGCAAACCCAATCACAACTATGCTGGCACAAACAGCCGTATGAGTGAAATAGACTGTGCTACTTTGCTAGTCAAAGCACAGTACCTTGACCGCTGGCAGGCACGTAGGGCACAAATATCCGATTACTGGCGAGAGCGTTTTGCCAGCAATAACAAAATTCGCTGCTTGATTGACGAAAGCAATGCACACAATCACGCACATCACAAGTTTGTGATTGACATTGACAGCAGAGATTCTGTGCGTCAAAAACTAGCCGATCGCAAGATCGAAACCCGCGTACACTACGAGCGTCCTATTCATGAGATTGATGTGTATCGCCAGTGGCCTGGTCCTGATATGTTGGCTGTGAGTTCTAGTCTGGCACGCCGTGTACTGAGCTTGCCACTGTATCCAGAACTCACTGACCTAGAAGTTGAATATATCAGCGATCAGGTGTTAAGTTGCGTCGCATAAACGCATAACTAGCCAACCAATCCCACTCGTAACTCTTCCGCAGGGCGTTAAAATCGCCCTGAACTTCTTCATAGTAGGCCACAGCATCTTCGGCGCCCTTCATGCTCCATTGGCCTTTGCTACTGTCTTTAGTGAGCCAGGTGTTGAGTCGGTATTCACTTTCCACGTCGGGCATGCTGGCTCGAAGTTTTAGTACCTCGCGGAATGCTGTGCGCCAAGCCATCCAAGGTGTGTCATCATAGTAAGCAGTGCCTGAATTGATAGGAACAACTTCGTGAGCTGAATCTAATGTAAAGTCCAAGCCCTGACCCGGGTTAGCCAACACTAGATCACGATTGTAGGCGATCATGGCCTGGTGTCCGTATTCTAATCCATTTACAGGGTTATTTGCGTGGAAAATATAGTGCTTGGGCTGCTGCATGCGGTCCGGTTGCCAATCCCAAGGAAAGTCCATGCGTACATGTAGCTTGGCAAACACAGCAAAGAACCAAGGTGTCGATGACGCACAGGCAGCAGCATGATAAGCAGCCACTCGTCCATTGATGCCATCCACACGATGCATAAGATTGTTCTTGTTGTAAGTGCTGTCTAATAAACGACCGTAATTTTGTTCAGCACTGTATTCGCCGTTGCTGATGAATACAATGTCCAAAGGCCGATCTCCCATACGACGATTGTTGGTTTTGTCTATGTGCGGGTAGTCGTACAACTGTGTCTGGATACTGCCTTTGGCTGCTTTGGGTACAATTACTGCACTGGCGCCTAGGCTCAATGGCACAATGGTTCTTGTTTCGTCACGCCACAAGCTAACTGTAGGACGAGTAATAGGTTCACCGTTGACCGTAAACAGGGCAAGTGGCCCTGTCCAATCTGTGTTCTTGATCACATCAACATGACTATCGCTGTCGTGCTCAAACACAGGCATGGGTCTACGTGGCACACCTTTGCGTGATACAAAGTTCACACTATACCATTCCATCAATGCTTTCTTTTCAGCACGTTCAGCAAAGGTAGGAACGTGCATGTAGAACGTATCGCCAAACTTTTGATCATTGCTAGGGAACACATGCAGCATTGTGCTCTGCCATTTCTCTGGGTGCCATGTAAAGTCAAAGTCTGTGTAGTCACAGATGCTACTACACACCCACACAAACTCATGCTCGCCTTGCAAACTCTTGGCCAAGCGAATCAGCGTATCTCTGTAGTTATCAAAGAACCGTATCTTCTTAATTGCACCTGGAATCTTGCCAGCATTGCCATCCATGTGATCAATTTCTACAATGGGCACAGTTTCCACTTCGATCTTGATCTCAATGTGTTCAAGATATTTGATTTCTGTAGCTCCGGGTACAGTGTATACAGGACCGCCGGTCTTCTGGTGTTGTGTAGCAAACTGATAGATGTAAGGTGGTTCGCCAGGATCTGGAACCCAAGAGAAGTCTACAGTGTCGGGATTTACACCTGTGGGCAATGTCCAGTTGGTTTGATCGGGCAGCAACTCAGCCCTTGGCCAGTCTACATACTTTGTAGGTGTGGATTCGTCGGCATCAGGGTGCAGCCATTGCACAGTAGGCATAACCTCTGCTGAATGCCATTGGTTGCCAAACACATAGCGGTAAGGTTCATCGCCGGGATCTGGTTGCCATGAATAATCAAATGTGTATTTGTTGTTGACGAGACTACGCCAACCTGTGTTGTTGGGCAACAAACGAGCTACAGGTTCCATCATGTATTTGCGTTCTGTTGCTCCAGGCACTGTGTAAGTCACCGTAGGCCACTTTTCTGCAGGCCACCATTGATTACCAAACACATAGATGTAGGGCGGGTCCCCAGGATCTGGCACCCAGCTATAATCCCACTCACAGTCCTCTATTGTATGCCAATGATTGCTGTGGCGTTCGGGCAGTCGGGCCACAATGTCATGTATGTATTTTTTCTCTGTAGCACCAGGCACTCGATACTCAACTGTTGGCATTATTTCCGCAGCATGCCATTGGTTGCCGAACACATAGATGTAAGGTGGTGAACCAGGGTCAGGATGCCAGGAGTAATCAAACGATTCTACTACACAGTGCTGGTAGTAATGTGTTGTGTTAGGCTGCACACGAGCGATAATGTCATGCACATACTTGCGTTCTGTGGCACCAGGTGCATGATACTCAACTGTGGGTTCAACTTCTGCTGAGTACCACTGATTGCCAAACACATAGATGTAAGGTGGGTCAAACGGGTTAGGTTCCCAGCTATAATCAAATTCTTCAACATTTAACAGCACACGCCAATTGTTGCCGTAATTAGGCAGGCGCTGTGTGCGTCGATCCATGTACTTGCGTTCAGTGGCACCGGGTACATGATATTCTACGCTGGCTTTGAACTCAGGTTCGTTCCACTGGTTGCCAAACACATAGATGTAAGGAGGCTCTAATGCATCAGGATGCCATGACCAGTCCCAAGCTTCTTCGTCAATGACTTCGTAGGTTTTCCAATTTGCTTTGTTAGGCACAGATACCGCAGCTTGATCGGTCACCAGTTTGACTGATGCTGTGCCACAATACACCGGACCGCCACTGTTTTGCCACTGTGTAGGGAAATGATACTGATAAGGTTCTGGATCACTGGGATCGGGATGCCAGCTAAAATCAAACTGTGCTGTGTCGATGTTGTCCGGAACCATCCAATTGTCCGCTTCCGGCAAACGCTGAATTGCAGGCGCTGTGTGATAGTTTGTTTCCTTGCCGTCCCAGTCACAAGGCACAAGGTAAACACCAGCATCTCGTTGCCATTGGCTAGGCCAAGCGTGTCGTTGATGGCCTTGCCATGGCGCTGGCTCCCAAAGAAAGTCCCACGTATTGAGATCTGCTAAGTATGTTACCCACCAAAAATATCTTGTACGGCTTAATTTTTGAGCATGCTCGACACTATCTGCCTGCTGTTCATGAGCAAACAAATTAGGTTTCTTCCCTGAATAAAAAATATCAAACATGATTAGAATTGACGAGATTTACAACAATACCTTTTGGCCTTGGATCAATCAACACATCCCCGGCACTAGAACTTTTTTCTGTGATCCACCGGGGCGCAGTGACCCTGATGCACTATTCAACTACGGCAGAGATGACATTGTTGAAAACAACTTTGTTTTCTTACACGATCAAGAACCCATACACCTAGACCTACACAAGCCATTGTTCGATGACGTTAAGCTGAGAACCAATGATATCACTCGGGACGGATCCAACAGCATCAAAGGTCATGTAATCGTTAGTGAAAAGGGAGAATATGTCCAAAAGCTCACTGATATATATGGCTGGAAAAGCCATTATTACTTTTATCACGGCTGGGCCTGCAAGGATTGGTTCCGCGGCTATGACAAAACTTTCTTAATCCCCAGGGCAGAACACAGAGCACCAACTCGCACCTTTATGAGTCCAAACCGGATTGTTGCTGGTAAGAGAGACCATAGAGTTTTGTTTTTGTACAATGTATTCCGTCACGGCTTGGATCACAATTACATTTCGGCTCCTAGGATATGTCCCTACGAAAACGTCGATATATCACAAATAGCACTGAAGTATAATAACATATATGCTGACATAGAGCAAGTGTTCTTGGATGCCGAATTACCTAAACTGTTTGCTGGCGAAGAAACACAAATCATGACCTCTTGTTGGCTAGGCAACTACACAGAAGCACAGGATAGTTTGGTGTATGTGCCCACTGAAACAGTGTACTTTGGCCAGCGTCTGCACATTACCGAAAAAACGTTCAAAGCCATTGCTCTGGAAATGCCTTTTGTATTGGTTGCTCCTGCGCATAGTTTAGAGTACATGCGCAGCTACGGATTCCAAACCTTTGCAGGAATCTTTGATGAGAGCTACGACGAAGAAGAAGACGACTTCCGCAGAATCGAAAAAGTAACCAAGCTACTGAAAGATTTAGACTCACTGAGCACAGCAGAACGTCAACAAATACATCGTGCTTGCTTGCCCGTTGTGCAGCATAACTTTGAGCACTTTTACGGTACTGGGTTGGAAACAGTGCTTTGGTCAGAACTACTTGGCATGTTAAATGGACTTCAGAGTTGACAGCATCATCAAAGGCAGGCCCTACCCTGCCTTGACTCGGCATCAAGCCAGACCTTACACACAAGCATGGCGCGAGTTTGGACAACACTGGCCGCATACTACACCAGCTGAACTGTTTGGACACATGGACGACCACGGAGTTAGCTACAAGCTTGTTACTGAAGGTTCGGGCATTTACGTCATTGGCTTGGGTTTCTTTGACTTTACCATTGACTACTTTTCGTTGATCAACGACGATGTACTGCGAGATATTCGTCAAGGCACAGTCACTGTGTTGTTTTACTACCACGAAGGTGACAATCCGCATAACATAAAGTACAGATTAGACAAGCTTTGCGACCGACACCGTTTGTCAAGAGAATGTTATCGTTTTGTGTCAGGCAACACAGCAGCAGATAGCATACCCGGCTTCGCTTACTTTCCTGATCACGAATTGCTGTATTGGCGGCGTAATAGAGAACAGCACATGGTCGAACAACATCAGGACCAACGACCTTACGAATTTCTAGCATTAAGTAGAACACACAAATGGTGGCGTGCCAGTGTCATGGCACAACTACAACAATCGGGTGTGTTGGATCAGAGCTTGTGGAGCTACAACACTGAATTACCACTGGGCGATAATCCCGAAGACAATCCCATAGAGCACCAGCCCACAGTGGACATAGACAAATTCATGAAAGGCGGCCCATATCGTTGCGACGACCTCTCAGCGGACCAACACAATGACCACAGCATCACAGTTGCTGATCATTTTACTCAGAGCTATTGCAGCATTGTGTTAGAAACACACTTTGATGCTGATGGTAGCAGTGGTGCGTTTTTAACAGAAAAAACGTTCAAGGCTATAAAAAATGGACACCCGTTTGTGATCATCGGGCCGCAGGGTAGTCTAAGCACGCTGCGAGAACTGGGTTATAGAACATTTGACCAATTTATCAACAATAGCTACGATTCATTGTCCAACAACACACAACGCTGGCAGCAGGCGCTGCAAGCGATAAAACAAATACAGAGTCAAGACATGCAGGCGTGGTACTCAGCATGCTGGAGTGACATTGAACACAACCAGCGTTTATTTGCCTCCAGCAAGACTCAACGCCTAAATACTTTATTCGCACAATTAAACATATGATCAACTCTTACACATCTTGGCAACCACTAGAAGAAGTTATTGTGGGCCGTGCCTACCCGGCTGATTACTTTGACTTCATTGACAATCCTCAAGTCCGCAATCAAATGCAACAGATTCTGCACGAGACAGAAGAGGATCTCAACAATTTACAAAAGACCATCGAACAGTATGGTGCCAAGGTACGCCGCCCTGACGTTCGCCCCAAGGACGAGTTTGTATGGTTCCAAACTGAAGGTGGCGGAGCACCACTGCCCCCGCTGACCCCACGTGACTGGCAGATTACACTGGGCGACAAATTACTGCGTGTGCTCAACATGAAAGAGCTAGATGGCATTTGCGCCGAATATGCTGACCAAGTTGTTAACCCACACAAGGGCGAATGGGACCCGGACTGCGTCCTTAACGGTGCATCAGCGTCATGCATTGTGCGTGTAGGACGCGATGTGTTCTTTGATAATTCAGATTTCTTAAAGCCTGAACAAACTCGCTGGATTGTGGGCAACGTATTAGGTCCCGAGTATCGCATACACGAAGCTATCACTGATGGCCACGGCGATGCTGTGTTTGCTATTTTGAAGCCTGGCGTATTGCTATCCAGCAAGCACGATGTTAACTTGGATCTAGCACGTGACTTCCCAGGTTGGGATGTGTGCAAGATTTGGGACCCAAGCATTTGGGCTGCTATGGAAGTGGGCAAGTTCAAATATGAATCAAACCCCGGAGCATGGTATGTGCAAGGCCAGACTCCCACACCAGAGTTCACAGACTTTGTGGACAAGTATCTAAACAAATGGACAGGATTTGTAGCTGAGACAGTTTTTGACGTTAACTGTCTCGTGCTTGACGAAGAGAATGTAATCTTCTCTGCTTATAACAAGCAGGTGTTTGATTATTGTAAGAAGCATCGGATCAATCCGATTATTAGTGAGTTGCGTCACAGCTACTTCTGGGACGGCGGCATCAGCTGCTGTACCCAGGACCTACGTCGTCGTGGTGGCCTGGAAACATACTTGTAATGTACCGGCTATCCGATGTTCGCAGCATTGAAATTGAACTGTCTAGCGAATGCAATGCTAGATGTCCACGCTGCGAACGAAACCTGTTTGGGTACCCTTACAACAAGGGTTACCCCGAACGGTCGCTGACTCTCGAAGAAGTGCAGAAAATACTGCCTCCTTCGTTGTTGTCACAACTAGAGTTCTTTTACGTTAATGGCAACTTTGGCGATATCTTAATGAATCCCGACGCAGTGGCCATTGCTGAATACGTGCGAGCACATGTTCCGCAATCGTGCTACATGGTAGCAGGAACCAATGGTGGTGCAAGAGACCGCAAGTTCTGGCAAGCACTTGCCAAGTCATTCAACAAAATTATATTCTGCATCGACGGTCTTGAGGACACGCATAGTATCTATAGAAAGAACACACTGTGGTCCACAGTAATACAAAATGCACAGACTGTGATAGCAGCAGGTGGCAATGCTGCTTGGAAAATGATCGAGTTTGATCACAATCGACATCAAATTGAACAAGCACGCCAACTCAGTCAAGAACTGGGATTTGCAGAATTCTTTACAGACAATCACGGAAGAGAAAGTTCTTTTGTATACGACCGAGATGGTAACTTTGAAAGAACTATCGGAACTTGGAGCGAGCCTGAACAAAAAACAATCTATCCTGTGATTGAGTTCATGCGTACAGAAGCCACACCTAGACCCGATCTACACACCGGCACTGTGTCAGCCAGCATCAGTTGCAAAAGTCAGAAGAGCAAGCGTCTATATATCACTGCCGCAGGAGATGTGTATCCTTGCTGTTTCATGGGTTTCTATCCTGAAACGTTTGTTAGAAAAACAGACCTGCATTACGGGCGTGTAAACCAGCAACTGAGAGAGATTGTGCGTGAAAACAATGCCATTGATTACGGCATTGAACATGCCATGTCATGGTTTGATAGCGTGCCTGCCCGCTGGGAGCGAAACACATGGGCAGAAGGACGTCTTATTGTTTGCAATGACGCTTGCGGCGAAAACTCACCTTACAGCGAATTCAAATGATCATTCCAATTGCTAATCAGCACGCCTACAATTCCATTCCTCGCAATGCACAGCTAGGCCACAAGATAGACTATCGTTGCAATGCACCCAGCAGACAATTAGTTGTAGACTGGAAGGGCGATTGTTTTGTGTGCGGCTGCGAAGCTTGGTTGCCCATAAGCCCGGGACCGATCACAAGCTTTGATCGTTTGGCAGACGTCTGGACACATCCTACGTCTCAAGCTCTACAACAAGATATCATCAACGGTAAGTTCACGCATTGTGCTGTAGATCGTTGCGGCGTAATGAATCGAGATTTGTTTGACACACGTTATGTTGTCAGCATCAACATAGACGAAAGCTGCAATCTAGCATGCCCTAGCTGCCGCAGCGATGCAATAATGATTTCTCAGGGACCTGATTACGAACGCAAGCTAGCACAAGTACAGCACATGCGGCGACTGCTGGAGCAATTTGAAGAGCCTTGCCACATTGTGATGTCAGGCAACGGCGATCCCTTGGCAAGTTCTATCATGCGTCCGTTGATACGCGAATTCCAACCTACTCCACAGCAGACCATACGTTTGTTTACCAATGGCCTGTTGATGGAAAAGCAGTTGAGCGACAGCCCTATACTAGACAACATCACACAATACTTTATCAGCATGGATGCTGGCAGCGCCGCTGTATATCACGATGTACGCAGACCTGGGCGCTGGGATGTGCTAATGCGTAACTTGGAATGGCTCAAGCTTGTACAGCAACGCACACAATCTGAAGTGCTGTTGAAGTTTGTGCTGCAACAAGCAAATCATCACGACGTGCAAAACTTCTGTGAGCTATGTATCGACTTTGGCTTCAATGGTGTTGTCAACAGACTAGAAGACTGGGGTACATGGAGCAATTTTAGTGATCAAGATGTCATTGGCAACACACAACACCCCGAACACACTGCTGCAATAGAAAATCTGCGTAGAGCCTATGACTACTACGCAGATCAGATACAGTTCAATTCAAGCTTGGCTCAACTGGCCCAGTCTTGATCCAACCAAGGAAATAGTTCACGCCAGTTTGTGCCACGGCGTCGATCTATTTCCGTCAAATAAGTTTTCAAATCAACAATACGACTGGGATCTCTAGGCGTACTTTCAATTTGTTTACGTATGCCTTCCATGTGTTCTACTGCTGACAGATCCTGTGGTTTCCCACGTGGCATAGCCGCAAGCACACGATCAAAATCCTCGTCAAATACACCTGAGCCAAATATGTCTGGCACCATTTCAGGAGGCGTCATTGCTGTCATAAATGAGAAGCTGATTGGGTTCCAAGGGTTACGCTGTGCGTTCCAACCATTGATGCGTTCTACCAGCTCGGGCAACGTCTTGATTGTAAGTCCTGTGACAGCAGAGTTGATACACATTACAACCCAATCCTTGTCCAGCAGGTATTCCCAGTTCTCTTGCCACTCAGCTAAGTCAAGGCCCCAGCGTACATACTCTTCCTGTGGTCCCCAGGCATCAATTGATCCTGTGATCTGTAGTCGTTTCAGTGCACCGTTCTCTACCATTTTGCCAAAGCGATCGATATAAGCACGGAACTTCTTGGGCGGGACTTTTAAGTTAGTGATGATGTTGAATGTGAGTTCAGGGTTGGGGTGTGTTTCCCAGAACTCCAAGCTAGTATCAAATTCCTTTTGGAAAAAAGGTTCGCCACCTAAGATTTGATAATAGCGAATTTTCTTGTAGCGTTCTTGCTCATCAAGATAGCGCCAGAAGTCTGCCAACATTTGCTCGTAGTTGGGGTTCCATTGCTGATTGTAGCCAAAGCGTACACGACCCTGCTCAAATACACCAAAGCGACGGTTCTCTTCTTCCCACTTGCTACTGAAATGACTGCCACAATACAAGCATGCCATGTTGCATACGTTGTTGAAGTAGACTTCTAAGATAGTAGGCACAACTTCATTGGTCATGGGATCTGCCATCAGCTCTTCAGGTGTGCGATCTGTTTCGTGTCCAGCATGCAGTTGATATTGACGATCACTCATGCCACCTGCTGCTTCGATCTTTTCACAGTATTGACAGCCACCTTGCGGCCAACCTCCTTCGCGCATGAGTTGTCGTGCTGCTACTTTGTTGGGCAAGTTGTGAAAGCTTGCAAAGTTGTCAGGAGGGATAGGTGCTTGGTCTGTGCGATGGCAGCTAGAGCTCGACCCTTGTCCCAAGTACACCGTTGACCATGCCCACTTCAACAAGCAGGCTGTGTCGCTTTTAATTGGAAATACTCTGTTGGTCATAATTCGTATGTAAAATCTTCGCTAAAAGTTGCTTCGGGACGACGAGTAACAATGTGGGTAAGATAGTCCCCAAATTTAGTATTCACTTCAGGTGAAAAATGATTGTGGAACTGATTCATTTGAGATCTGATTTTAGCGCCGCCCCAGTCATTTATCTCTAAGCTCCCGCCAGCCGATACAATGCTGATATTCAGCATTGGAGTAAGCAAACGATATCCTGTTAGCTGCGATATAAATTCGTTGTGCGAGAAGCAAGGCAAGTGAACTACTCGTTTGTCAACAAGATATGTTGATAGTTCTTTGTACCAATTAGATACTGTCCAACTATCAACATCGTTGCTTTGAATATACTTCAAATAAAACTTTTTATTCTGTTCAAGATCAGAGTAAAAATCTGGGTTGCTTGTTAATGCTCGATTTGGCTGCGTGTGACAAAATACAAATAGATCTGTTTGGTCAAAGTCTGCTGATTGCATATAATTCAACAACAGCTTTCTAACTGGCCACCAGCCTTCGCCCGGAAATCCTTGGCCACGAAGCTCTGCTCCTAAATTAGCAGCAAGGCGGCTGGGCCAATGTTGCTCATGATCGTTTCTATAGTAACAGTAGCTGTCACCTGCAACAAAAACTTTACGCATTAACTACAGACTTTTACGCCATATAACATTTCAAAGCGATCAGCATCGCTGCGATCGTTGACCATGGGTTCGCCACGAATATTCAAGCTAGTGTTTAGCAACATTGGGCATCCAGTCATCACATACCATTTTTCAAGCAACTGTCGTATTCCTGATCCATCTTTTGGCACAGTCTGTACACGACTAGTCCCGTCATGGTGAACGATAGCAGGAAATAAGTCAGGATGCCTACAAGGAGCGACGACTTGCATATACCTACTGTCGCTCCAGCCGCTAGGCATATCAAAGTAATGATCAACCAGCTCCTCCAGAATAACAGGGGCGAAAGGTCGGAATTTTTGTCTGCGTTTGATTTCATTTACTTGGTCTTTGATTTCTGGACCTCTAGGGTCCGCTAACAAACTACGGTTACCTAGCGCTCGTGGGCCAAACTCAGCCCGGCCACTAGCAACACCAACGATACGACGAGTAACAAGCTCGTCCAAAATGGCATTAACAGGGTAAGGGCCTGCAATATCATGGCCCAGAAAAGCATTACGCCAATTAAGCCTACCGCCATGTGCCAGTGCGGCGGCACCCAAACTAGAGCCAGCATCACCAGGATTAGGCATAATCCAGATATTATCAAAATAACCCCCTATACGTCGATTGGCCGAACAATTCAATGCCACGCCACCAGTATATACCAAATTAGAGCTCCATTTAAAATTGCGAGCTCGTATCATGATATTGAGTATTAGGTCTTCTGCCAGCTCTTGCGCACCAGCGGCTATGTCAAAGTCTGGAAAATCCGACAGGTACTTTGTGACCATCCCTAGATGCAGATTATCGCGGAATTTAACTTCCCATTCGCTGTCAATGAGGTCCAGTCGCATGCGTTTGGCTGTTTCTCGACTGGAGCCGTATGCTGCCATGCCCATGAGAATGTATTCTTCATCCAAGGGCTTTAGTCCCACGTGCTTGGTTGCAGCACTGTAGAACAATCCCACAGAATGAGGATAGCGTTGACCCCATAGTTTTTTATATCGTGCATGACCACGGTTGTCGTACTCAGCACCCCAAATAGTTACTGTGTCGAACTCTCCAATGGCGTCAATGACTACGACTGTGGCTTTTTCAAACGGCGACGTTTGAAAACCGCCAGCAGCGTGACTAAGATGGTGGTTGAAACTGCGTATGGGCACATTGTGATAATTCCTTCCTAGCTGGCGGCGCACAGCCTGACCAGCAGTAAATTGATGCCAGTTAAATCCCTGTCCTGCGTACACAGAACGCAATTGTTTTACAAACGGGCGCTCGTAGTAAGCAACAAGATCAATGTCAGCACCGTGTTGACGAATATCCTCCAACAAGCCTAGACAGTAGTTTTCGTCGTGTTTGTGCTTGCTGTAGCGTTCGCTGTGAGCAGCAAAAAGAATTTCGCCGCGGTGGTCAACGATTGCAGCACCAGCGTCGTGAAAGCCAGCACTTATGCCTAGAATACTCATTTATAGATAAAGGGATCTTGCTTGCGTAGTTCTCGTAATTTTTTACGATAGCGAATTTCCAGTCGAATTCGTTCCCAAATACGTTTAATCCAATTCATTTTAGTGCCTTTATTTGCTGTTCAGCATAGTCCGGATCGTTCCAGCTGTAATTGTATGTAGCTTCAGCACTCGATGTGCGTATTTTATACACGTCCAACTTAGTGGATAGCTGGCGCCAGATTGCCTGATAATCTGTTGTACCGAACGACCTGACCAAATCGACTTGCCCGACCTGTGGATGACCAATTGTGAGGCTTGGGTCATTGGGGTCAAACCCGTTAGCAACCAGCCATTCACGGAATTCTGCCAGCTTGCGTATTTGCCACTCGTATGCTCCCGGGTCTCGTGCCCACTCAATATCGAAGTCTCCAGCAGCTTCAGTTTGTGGCTTGAGGCTAGACGTAACCAGTTCTCCAATACGGCTATCGCGACCCTCGTCATTGAATACTTCCCAGTGGTGCTTGCCCACAGCTTTGTTAACTCCCACATACACACCGCCAAGACTGCGGTTAATAGTGTCAATACCAAATAGTTCATAGTCTTCTTCGTCTAGTACAAAACGTGGAGCACGAAGCCAACACATCAGCTGGCTGGGACGTTTCCACTCTGGTGCTTGTACGTCTTTGCGCATGCTCAGCACCAAGCTTTCTATTTCATGACACAGCAAGTTTAGCTGGCGTATGTGCCAGCGTGTGTAATCATCCGCAGCATCATAATGACGACTCATTGCACCTGACGTACCTTGGAGGTCTTCAAAGTAACGATGCAGGTGATTCATTTTGTCATGGTTGATGTCTAGATCTTTTTGCACCACGTTTGCAGGACTAAAGAAGTCTGATATACGATAATCCAAGTTGCTGCTGTTGACAGCGTTGATGCTGCGATTAACTTGTGTACACAGATACTCTAGGTTGCGAGCATGTTCAGTCCAGCCCATCCAGCAATAATTCTTTTCCAAGTGCAGGCTGTTGTGAATAATATCATTCAGTGCAGCCAGCCATTTGCGACTCAGGCTGTTGTTGTGTACATCAATATACACAGTTTGTATTTCCCCGTTGAGTCCCCGGAGATCCATTTCAATCGTTTCCAATTTCCATCCACCATTTTAATACTTCGGGACGCTGACCAAGGATATCTGTCATGGTCACTGATTGCGTTCTAATTTGTTCTAATTTTAACACACGAGCCTTGCCCTGCACAAGTCCTGCACGATATTCCGTGGGCCACTGCTGTTCAAAAGTGGGACGATTCTTTAGCTGTAGCAATACATCACGCATGGCTGCGCTTGTACATTGGGGCACAAGCTCGTCTACCCATGCATCCAGCAAGTGTCTAGGCAAGGCCAGAGGACTCATTGCAATGTCCGGGGTAAACGAGAATATTACCTTGGCCAATAGCTCTACATCGTATTGCTGTGCTAGACGCTGAATGTTGTTGACTTCAAACATACCCGGCAGGGTAAGTGTAAAATCCAGTCTCATTTGTCTGCGGTTTCGCTGGTGCTGGAGTCCTGCTTCAAAGTTTCTGCAGAACGTCTCGTAGTCAAGGCCTGTCCTAATGTATTCACCGATTGCTCCAGTGCCGTCAATGCTTGCACAGATTTGCCAATCGCGTATATGATCCAAAATATCGCTATAAAGGTCACACCCCCGATAATTAATCCTGCTAAGGTTAGTGTTGTATCTTGCATATAATCTAGGCCCATCTCCTAATTCAACAATGCGCTGCATATAACGCCAATGCTGTTCATACATTAGCGGTTCGCCGCCAACCCAATAGACTTCTTCAACAGCATGCTTTTCGACAGCATCAGCGAATTCGGCTTCAATTTGACTAGTCTGAAACGATGTGATTTGCTCACGTATATCTTTTCGCATCCAATTGTTTTTTGGATTATTCCAGTTAACCATGTCATGAGTCTTTTCCTCGGTCTCCCATGCGCTCGAAAGCATATCTCCGCAGGTTCTACATTTAAAATTGCATAGGTTGGAGAAACGATAATCCCACGACACAGGGCCCATACTAGTTCTACCAGTGTCATCTGTGCTCTGGTAAATGTCGTGTATCTTATGTCCAAATAAGTGGGAAAAATAATCTCTGTAGACTGATGTGTTAAGGAGTTTGTCATTGCATACTTCACATTCTGGCAGTGTTTCCCCCGCCATCATTCTACGGCGCACTGAACGCATGTGATCTGAATTCCAATGCTGTTCCAATGTCAGCGGAATGTATCGCCCGGTGCCGGCCCCGGTGTCTATATACTGCTCAAAGTTCTGTGCAGGCTCGCGTGACGCACAGCACATACGCCGTTCTGTTTGCGGGCTTAGGTACGTGTGTACCCAAGGTGCCAAACACATTGTATCAGGCTTTGGGGGCGTTGGGGTCTGTGTCATTGTAATTGTAATCAATCATGGCAGCAAATTCAGGTGCCACTTCTGCTAGGTTTTGTCCACGCTTGCGATCCAAGTCGCGAATTTTCATACGCAACATATCGCCATCTGAATCAGCACCGCGGTTCATGAACTCAATAATGCGATCAAATTCTCCGCGCCATGCAGGATTTAATTCACAGTTGGTCAAATGATTAGTTAATTCTTGCTTGGCACGAGCAGGTAAATTGGCAATTGAAAAATACCATGCATCGTGCATCATATTCCAGTATATGAAATTAAATGATTCGCGATTGCGATCAATCCACTCAGCAACTTGATCCAAGTAGCGTACATTGAATACATTTACAGTGGTGCATACTTGCAGCACAATATTGGGGTAGATTTCTTTAAGATCACGGAATCGATCCAAGTTAGCACACACTTCTGTCCATACAGCATTGCTACGCTGATATTCAAAGCGAGCACCCACATCGTCGATAGAGAATGCAATTTCCACTGTTTTGAAATGCTTCCAAATATGTTCAGCGTTTTCGGGCCACTGAGTGCCATTAGTATTGTAGTGTATTTCTACCTGCCCAGCAATGCCACGATCCACTATGCCTTGCAGCATGTCAAAGTGTTCGCGAATCATAAATGGCTCGCCGCCAGTGAACTCAATGTAACGTATATCAGTTAGGTGCTGATCAATTTGATCCCAGAAAGTTTTGTTTTCCTGTGGCCAGGCGCCAGCTCGCAGCATTTGATATGCATAAGTTGTTTTGCGTTGTTCCGGTGGCGTCCACTGTATTTCTTCTGTGGCAAACTGTGAGCTCGACCACGAACCACAGATACGGCATTTTAGATTACAGATGTTGCCCAGTTTCAAATCCAAGAACATCAAGGGTTTGGCATCCGCAGTCCACTCACTGTCAGTGACTGTGTGCTTGAGTCTGTTGAGTGTGTGCATGCGTTTGCTTGTGCGCCCGGCACGTTCTTCATTCCAGCATTTGCGACATGTCTGTGGTTTCTTACCAGCAAGAAATTCTTCGCGCAGTTCGCGCATGTTGCGACTGTTTTGAATTTCAGCAAAGTCTGCTGTGAGCAAACTGAATTTTTCTCCTGCGTCGTTGACAATTTCGTCGTCGGCTAAACAGCAAGGACGTACTGTACCAATGGGTGAGGCTTCCAAGCTGATCCAAGGTAGTACGCAAAATTTATCGTGTGGTAGTTTCATTGATGATTCCTAAAATTCTATTAGCCCAGACTCGATGACATCGGGCGCTGTGATGTGCTCCGTCCGACGCCCGACCATCTTGTGGCCAATAGTCAGGTTCTCTGTTGTCATACACTGTTATTTGTTTATCTTCTTCTAGTATTTCCCTGATAGTTTTAGGCAACGTATCAAAGTAAATGTTGATTATGGGAATGTTTAATTTTCTGCACAACACATTGGTCAGCACCACAGATCGCATCCAGTCAGACCAAAAGTTATCTTCGCTGCTTCTCAAAATCTGTTTGTACATTGGGGTGTGGTCCTGCGGATTGTCTACTCGCATGTACGGTACCAATTGATCACCGGGCACCCACACAGGCCAACGTGCATGCTCGGGCCACTGTGCTACAACAAAATCGGGTGTGCCCACAGAGTCTATCCACTGTGCCAAGTACACAGAAACAATGGCTGCACAACCACCGGCTAGAGAAACATTGTACGCAGGCAAATTCAACTGCTGTTGCAGCAATTGATCATAACGTTGACTGCGTTCTACACCCACGCCAGCCGAATGGCTGCATCCTGCTACTACAAAATGCGAGTGATCCACACGACTAGGGTTGCTGTCTGTGGATCTTATGTTGGTAAAATAGTCTCTAACAGTGGGGATCATTTCAAAGCTTTTAGCTCGGGAATTACGTCAAAGACATTTTCTTTTCTAATTTCGTCCAGCTGATGTGTTTTTTCCCAGAATTTTGGAATCAATGCCGTGTTGTCAGTGGCATTCATAAATTTAATAGCTGATTCAAAACCCACTGTGGCTCTGCGCAAATGATCTTGCGAACGCAACCATTCCAAGTGTTGTTCATATTTCTCTTGAATCTTTTGCTTGTACTCCGGGGGAGCAATGTCGATTCTATAGTGTACCGGATCTTGCAGAATGTTTACGTTGAGATCCTGCGCCCGCAACAGCCCTTTTTCTACCCATTCTCGATGAAAGTCCGGCAGATGTAGCGCATTCATAATGCTGAGTGTAGGCGAAATATAAAAGTCCACGTCGGGACAGATGCGCAACATGTCTCTGCGGTTTTGTTCTACCACTGCCCAGTCTGTGCCTTTGCGTATGTATTCGCCGCGCTGGTGGCTGGCATCCAAGCTGGCCCCCACAGCCACACTATCAAACTGTTTCCAGTACTCAAATACTGAGTTGCCTTTAAGGTCTGTGTGCGTGAAATTTGTGTTGTAAATTAGTCGCACATCGAATCTTTTACGTTTAACCAGCTCGTCGAGAATATGATAGTGTTCTTCCATTAACAAGGGCTCACCGCCGGCAAAATAGATCTGCTCTACATAATCTAAATGGGGCAGTAATTGTTCCCACATGTCTGTTTCTGTTCGCCCGGCGTAGTTCAGCACTGGGTTTATTTGTTTCCAGTTACCGCCGGCTATTTTGGCTTGATCTTGATACCACTGGCTTGAAAAGATATGTCCGCAGCTACGGCATTTTAAATTGCAGAGATTACTGAAACGAATATCCCAGTAGGTCATTTCAAACTCATTGAATGTGCCATCTGCGTCAGTTCTGTGTACACGATCAATATGGTGTCCGTGATGCTTGTTAGCACTTTGACGTCCCGAAAAGAATCCAGAATCTTCTTGCTCGTGACACTTGCGACAAGTTTCATTGGCAGTGTCATTTAGCATGTCCTGGCGCAACTGCTTCATTTTGTCGCCATTCCATATTTCTGCCAGTGTTTCTTTTTTGGTGTCACCGTACACAGGTGAATGTGTGGCGTGACAGCAGGGATATGCTTCTCCTGTGGGCCAAGCATGCATGTGTATCCAAGGATAAATGCAGAAGTTTTTGCTTTCACTTAACAAAAACTTATCACGTTCACTAACATCATTTAAACTGATCTTGATAGGGTTTGCTGAACCGTATTGATACTGCTCTTTACGACTGTAGGGATGCTGATCTAGCTCCGTGCGCTGATATGCATCTGTTACACTTACAAAATTAACAGGCATAGGATCCGCACTTATTTCAGACAGCGTGGCTATTTCTTTAGCCAAGTCTGGGCTGGAACTGATTACTGTAGCAAAACAATTGCTGATGTCTACTTCGTTTAGTGCAATTTGCAAGTTACGCAGGATCAGGCCTGTTGGTTTGCCATTTACATAATAGTCACCAGAGTGCAGGAATACTATGCGTTGTTCAGGGGTGTATTCTAGCCGATATGCAGCTTGTAAGCGTCTAGTGAGCCATTTTGTGCTGGCTTCGTAGTCGTCTGTCCACATGGCCAAATCAACAACATCTAATACTTCGTACTGTTGTTTAATTTGTTCTAGCTGTTGTTGTATATTCATAATGAATCGTACCATTCTTTTAATTGGGGAAACGCAGATCCAAAGTCTTTAGATCTACGAGCATCATACTGTGTGTAGAATTGCTTAAAGTCATTTAACAATTTGGGTAATTCAAATGCATCCGAGTGCGGGGTTTTGACCACGTCAAGGTAATCTACTAGACGTTGTGCGTGGTTGATTTCATGCTCATGCAACCAAGGATTGGCACGGTTCTTGTACAGCCATTCTGCAAGCTCTGCACGATATCGTTCGCGTATAGTGTCTGGGAATACCAAGCCTGATTGGAAGCTGGGGAAACGCAGAATATTCAGTGTAAAATTGATCTTATCGCGTCCATACAGTCGCTTGAGGTCCAGCAGTCGATTTAGAAATTCAGGCAAACTGTCCAGGCACAGTGCATTGATTGTACACATTACATGCAAGGCTTTTACTGTGTTGGATTTTAACAGTGCGTGTACATTGTCTAACCATTGATTGTAGTCCAGACCGTCGCGAATGTATTCAGCTTGTGCGCCCACGGCTTCCATTGAAGTGTACAGTTCTACATGCGGGAGTTCACGAATTGCGTCTGTAAATTCTTTAAGCTTTGCACTGTCGAATCCCAGATTGGAGTTGATGGCAAGCCGTGTGTTGCTCTTGCCACGGTTCTCTTTAAACCATTCAATAAGTTTCCAGGTGTGACCAGACATGAGGGGCTCCCCTCCTGTGATTCTAAGCTCCTGGAGTGTATGATGTAGATCTGACTCCCACCAAGCAAAAAATGCATCAACATAAGGATTGTTTTCAGTAATTTTGTAGAGCTGACTACTGTCATGAGTGTGAGTGAAGTGATTGCGGCCGTCACTAACCAAACCACTGTAGGGTCCGTTACGCCGTATATCGTTAACCCATGTCGTACTGAAAGCTGGGTTACAATAGCTGCAAGCAAACTGGCAAGTACGATCGAAAGCAATCTCCAAAGTGCGGAGGTTGACGTCTTGATCCGCGGGTGTATTTCTAGCTGCATGCAGGGCCTCTATGGGATATATCTTTGATTTGTACACACGATCCGATACAGCGTCGCGACCCATGTCTTCGATTTTCCAGCAATATTCACAACCACTAGGACGTTCTCCTGCAAGCATTTTAGCACGGTCGTCTTTCTTTTGGGGAGTGTTGTGCAGCAGCCGAGGGTTAGACTGGACGCTATGCACGTCCGCTAAGTGAGCTGGCGGGTGATGACACGATGTAGTCATGCCGCTACCAAGCCAAATGGTAGCATTATACCACTTTGCAGCACAAAAACTATCACTTATTTTATCCAGCACTTGCTGGCGAAATTCAAGATCGTTCATTGAGGTATTGAAGAAGTTGTTGTGGCAATTCAGCCCGTTGCTGACAATTGTATTCCACTAGGTGTTGTTGATTGTATTTACAGATATCTCTGCTGGCTTCCCAGAAATCAGCAGCGTTGCTGCCAGAACACAGCCAGGTCATTGTATCTATTATACGCTTGATCCGTATGTCTGGTCTATCTATTTGATCGTAGTGTTCGTCAATCAGTGTACCAAACGTTTGGAAACCTGCGTTACGCAAGTCACGCAAGTATCCTGGGTTGGCAGCAACAACAAATGGATGCGCCATTAACATGGGCTTGTAGATCTTTTCTGTACGGAACGTGTGTGGATAATCGTAAATGGTTTCTGTTACCAAACTGAACCACGAGTCTGTGTAGCAGCGTGGATTTACTATGGCATCGCCCCAGGTGTTGTTGAACAGCTGATGCTTGACAAAGCCGCCGTCAGTGTACAAACTGGGCTTTAAATTTTCTCTAGCACGATCAATTTCGTATTCTGGAGGCAGCAGCCTAATAGGCTCTAGCTTGTCTGTTACTAGTGCAGACGTAAAGGCCATTTCTACATGGCTACCCAAATTGGTCCACAGTGCATGATCCAGCATGCCACGGTCCCGCAAGGCATCTATTAGATATTTTCTATGCGGGCGTAAGCGACCATTGAGAAACAAGAACTGATATGGGCGATAATGTTTGTAGTCCATGGCAGCTTGTAGCTGTGCTGCTTTGTTTTCGGTATATTCTACAATGTTGCTGAAATAACAGTCTGTTTTGCAGTAGTCCCAACCCGGTTCTAGATCGCCTGAAGTCAGCAGACCTATACGTCCGTCGCGAACATGCTCAGTGATACGCAGACGTTTTAGCTGCAATAAAATTGTTTCTGAACCTTCAGCAGGATTTGAAAATATGATACGCCCTGGATAACGTGTGGCAAGGTCTGTGATCTCTTGCCAGTTGTCCTTGAGCACTACACGGCCAACAATGTAAAAGTTAGCAGGATCAAAATCTACAGTGTCCCACTTCCAAAAACTTTCATCAGCGTACAACTTGAGTAGGTCCCACACTTCGGCCCACTCATCAACTACAATCTTATACGGTCCTAGCATGATATTCGCATTCTGCCCACCAGGCTCGCATTTCTGGGAATGACTGTAAGAAGTCAGTGCCACGACGACGATCGTGTTCTGAGAAGAAACGATAGAAGTCAGCTTTGGCTACATTATTATTTTGCTTCTGTCCCTCGCGCATCCAAGCAATATCTCGCTCTAGTCGTTGTACTTCGTAGTCTTTGAATCCGTGGAATGGATTTTCTGCTGTGGTCATGTTTGCCAGCATGTAATCGCGCACAGACTCCAGCTTGGCAGCGTAAGCTTCAGGTAGTATCTGTAGGCTTTGCCAGGCAGGTTCGCGTAACACAGGTGTATCAAACCACACACGTTGATAAGTGGTAGAATACATTTGACGGAGATTTAGGATCATTTCCATCATTTCCTGCAGGCCCGTAACAGTTAAATTATTCATTGTGATAATGAATGTCAGGCTGTTGCGATACGGAATCTCATCGAGGAAACGATGCACGCCTCGGTACATGCGATCAAAGTCCAAGCCGTGGCGAATATATTCAGCTTGGTGGGCACGGCCTGAGTCAAGGCTAACATACTGCATGAAGTGCTCAATGTTGGTGTTACACAGACGTTTGACATAGTCTATGTACTTTTCAAACAATGCTGTTTCCACAGAGAAGTTAGATGTTACGTTTAGGTGTAGTTCAGGATGGGGAGCGGCCAACACATAATCAAATACCCGGTAGGTATTTTTATCCATGAGCGGTTCCCCGCCAGTCATTCTAAAATGTCTGAGTTGAGGATAAAGTTCCGGCCACCAACGCCAAAAAGCATCAACATATGGGTTATCTTCACGGGCAGGGATAGGTCGTCTATTACCCGTAAAATGTGATAACTCATTATGAGGAACAGAAGTGGGATATCCGCCATGACGACTAACTTCATCCATCCAACTACTACTAAACTGAGGGCTACAATAACTGCACTTGAGGTTACAAGCGTTATTAAAATTGACCTCGACATAACTGGGGATAACATCGTCTTCGTCTCCGGTTAAATTACGAATCTTTTCAAAGTCTACAGCAGCCCAGGGCTCACCTGATCTATAGTGTCGATCCGACAGCTTGCCTAGGTCTTCCATGTTCCAGCAGTATTGGCATTCTGCGGGACGCTGTCCTGCTAGCATTAACTTGCGCTGCTCTTTTTTGTGTTGTGTGTTGTGTAGTGCGCCAGGGTTGCGTCCAATGTCTTCAATGCTAATACGATGTAGCGGAGGATGGTAACAACTGTTGTTGAGTCCAGTGGGCAAGTGTAAGCTGACTTGCTTCCATTTGGCCAAGCAAAGAGCAGGGCCCAGGTCCTGCTGCATTTGTTCCGCCGTTGACATAAACTTGCTTTGATCGCCTTTGCTCATTACCAGCCTTCTAGTTTGCGGATAACGTCAATTTCACGAACCATTACACCCTGGTTGTGCCAGTTTGAACGATAATGATGTTTGAAGAATTCGCTTTGTTCTTTTTCCAATATGCTCATAGGCAAGCCTAGCTGTTGGTGTAGGTCTTCTGCTAATCTATTGCTGAGTAAACGTGCTTGTCCGTTTTCCACTGTTTTCCACAGTTCAGCCAATTCGTCAAAGTCCTGTACCTTGCGATGGTCCCATCCAGTGAGCATGGTCATGTATGTGCCTTGTCGTGCGCCTGCAATGGCCCACTCGCCATATTCAACATCTGTGCCCACGTTGTGCCAAATAGTCAAGTTGTCTAGGTTTCGTCGGTGTACACGTTCTTTGAACTCTTCTACCGTGGGCTTGCGGCCACGGTCCAAACACATCTTAACACCCTCACGAAAGCCTGCACGCCAGGCTTGGAACGCTGAACCATTCGGATACGTTGTCGAAAAACAATCGTGCATGGCCCAATAAAGGGGATCGAAACAGAACTCCACTTGCGTTTCCACTGAACCGTCTGAATGTTCATGAGTTTGCATATTATTGACAAACTCTTTCGTCCAGGAACTGAGACCACCGTTGCCATACATCAATCCATTAATGTTGTTGCGGGCACGCCAACGAAACACAGCGTTGCGATATTCTTCAGTAGGAAGAACAAGCGTTTGATTAAAAAACGTTGGATCGGGGAGATTGTCTCCATCGATAAGAATAAATCTATCCGTATCTGACGCAGAGGCTGCTGCTTTATGTGCAGCATCGCTGCCCTTAACACCATCCACTCGTTTGGCCCAAGGTACCATGTTTTTAATCTTGACCCAAAACTCTTCTTTTTGTGGTTCATCATAGCTCAAATAAATGCAGTCTAGATCTGCGATATCAACTTTCATAAGTTCTCTTACTCCAATAGGTTCCGTTTTCTTTTACAACAATGGCAACATCTTGTGTGTGACACATGGTGCCAGTGTCGCTGGGTGTTAGTTTCTGTGCTGTTTGCCAAGTAACTAGCACCAATGCACCATTGCGTACTCGTACATTGCTGTCATTCCTAGCATATTGCTCTGCTGTGATTTCGATGTATGTACCAGGCAAGTCTTCCATACTGTAGAATAATGGAAAACCTGTGGCGTCGTGATACAATCTATAGAACACAGGTTGAGGTTCGGGCATTTGTTCCAACGCACCAAAGAATTCATCTGGTGTCATCATGCTTGCCACCTCTTGACATAATAATGAAATGCGCCCCATTGAGCAATGGTATTGATTCGCAATGGATTCATTTCCCAGATTAATTCTTTTGTCCAATCTTCTGTGGCCGTGCCCGCGTGGGCTTTTTTCATATGCACAATTGTAGGTGATCCAGGCAGTGTTACCAACTCAGGACCCACAATCTGTGCTGCCATAGCATACACAAGATCGGTGTCGGGCACATCGGGCGAGAACTTGATTAGCTTGCGATATTCATCCCAATGCTCAAAGATGTTGCGCACTGTGTCAAAGAACTCCTTGGCTGTTTCACTTCTGCGCCAGTATGTGATAGCATTGTACACATCAGGCAATTGGTTGTCATCGAACACAGATCTGTAGTTACGTGCTGTGCTAACTTCATCGCGCCAGGTACGACAGCCAACGCTGACAACCACATCACGGTGCCTAAACAGTGTCCACCAATGATCAATGGGTGTAGCAATCAGCATGTCTGCTTCTAGCTTGATTGTTTCGCGAAACGGCGTTTGATTGAATACCAATGGATCGTTTGCGTAAGGATTCTCTGTGTTGATATCCACCACATGTGTATAGGCAAACAAGTGATAATCCGCTGCATATTTCTCATTGGTCAGCAAACAAATACGTGCGGCAGGATCGTGTGCCAACAGCGTTTTGGCTAGAGTACGAGCAGCATCAACGTAGTCAATGTTTTTGTCTACATTGAACGCTGGGATGATGTAGCCTTGTTCTTCAACGGGCCGCAATTATTTTCTCCAGGTGTGCTTTGCCCATGGCATGAAAGTCTGTGCCTGAGATACCTACACCGCGCAGTACACCATTAGAGTCTTTGTACCTCATTGTAAAGTAATCGTCGTCTAACTGATCGAGTTCAGTGTCAGGTAGCACTGACGCTAGGCCCCAAGGAATTTCATCTACTGTGTTAGTGTGTCCACTGACAATGCCCAATGCAATGCTGAGTGCAAAATCATTTCTGTAGGTAGCACGATCAATGTGATACAGATCTCTGTAGTGCTGCCAATTTTCACGCACCATTGTCATTGCATCAAAGACATATTGACTGAAATTTGTACGTTTAAAACACATAACCGTGGCCCACCACATGGGCATTTTGACACGGCCGTAAGTGTTCAACCCGTCCAGCGGTTGCCCATTTTTTGTGTCCCAAGCTTCTCTATGGCACAGGAAATCTGTTCCGGCATCCCATAAACGATTCAAGTGATCGCTGCACACTACATAGTCAGCATCCAGCACCAAGGTATGGTCCCAGGGTGTTAAATCAAACGCATCAACTCGTCCTGCGTTATACCACGTAACAGTCTTGTTATAATCCTCGAAGTAACGGGTTCCTCCGGCGTCAGCGTTTGGGATATGAATGACTTCATCAAAGCCCTGAGAAATGCCAGGTCCTGTTCGGTCTGTGACAACTGCAACGGGTATGTCGAGATGCCGACGAATGCGTTCAGCACTCCAGCGAGCCATAGCAAGGTAGTCGGTTTGTTCATTATTGAAAGCAAAAATTAATGCGCCGCGGGTCATCGTTTGTTTTGGTTCTGTTCGTGTTCAACAAGCCAAGCATTCATTTGCTCTTGCCAATGTTGCTGACTTAGTGCGTACAACTCTTTGGTGTCAACTTTGACAGGGTTTTCGTAAATGTCCAAAATCACTGCGGTTGCGCCTGGGCAAGTCAACAACGTGGTTTGCAGTTCAGGCCCAGCACGCCACATGCCACCTGCGTGTGCAAACAACATTTTGGCTTGATATTTTTCTTTTAGAATCCGTTTTGCGGCAACGTGATCAAACCGTGCTCGTGCGTGAGCAACAAGAGATTCAGTATCCATGTTGATATTGTACAGGAAATAGCAGTAAAAGTAAAGGGCCTTGCGGCCCTTTTTGATTAAGCTGTTGTAGCAGCTACAGTTGGGGTTCCCCAAACGTTGTTCAAGTATGTTGTTGACGGTGGGAAATAGGTACAGATAGTGCAAGGTGCAGTGCCTGGTGTAGCGCCCGATGCAGCAGTACCACCAGAAATTGGGTCACCATCGCTAGCTGACCAAAGTGTAGTAAATGTCAACACAGTGGATGAAGCATTGAGTGCCACACTGTGTTGAATAAAGTTTGAAGTGTAAGGTGCTGTGTCAGCAAACTGTTTGTAAATGATAGTAGCAGCAGCGCCAGGAGTTAAGTCATAGAAACCTGTGGTGGTGGTTAGTATGTTAGGAACGCCGGTGCCTCCGATTCGGGTAGTACCTGTGTAGCTAGTACCAGCAATGGTTTGAGTTGCTGTGCCTGCTGTGAAGAAAATATCACCGCACAATGTATTGGCTAAGTCGTTCCACTCTGGGTCGCCAGTTTGACCAGTTGCTGTTTTGCTTACGTCTAGTTTGATACGGCCGCCAGCGTTGAAGAAATAACGAGCAGCAGCAGCACTGGCAAAAGTCACTGTGTTTGTAAATGTGATAGACCAAGGGGAACCAGAAGTAGTAGCAGTTTTGGAGTTGGTTCCAGTCCATGCAGTGTACTGAGATCCGTTAGCCACTGCATTTAGTCGATTGGTAGTAATATTGGTTAAGTCAGTGTTCAGTGCCGAAAGAATACCAATTGTTTGCCCAGTGGTAGGAGCACTGCGAGCAGTGATTGTGGTACCAGTATGACTACCCATACTAGCAATGGTGTTAACCAAACTAGCCCATTGTGTAGCAGTAACTGTGTTGGTTGCTGACACAGTGGCCAAAGCTGTTTGACCCCAGCCTTTGTCGCTGGAGCCTGTACTCCACACATCATTGACGTTTGCGTTAGCATTGGTGCTAGCAAATCCGTTGTAGTCTGTGGCCTGAATTAAACCACCGCTTGTATATGTCATACTGTTGTCCTAATTACTTGATACTTACGATAGCTTCAACTGTTCCAATATCGTCGCTCAATTTGGATTCCAAAGCACGACCAATTACGTTGAATGGAGTTGCTTCGCCTGGACGAGCTGCACGAGCCAAACCGTCGCCTGCTGAAACTAATCTATCGCCTTTGCGTATTGTACCTGAAACCTTAACTGGAACGCGACCTGTCATAGCCACAGGCGGGTGAGTATCATTGTCACCTGCGCCGCCGTTCATAGTAAACGCTGGTTTTGTACTTATCACACCAAACACTATATCACTGAGTTCAGCACGAGCACGGGTGATTTCTTTTTCACCGCCCAATTCAACCACTGTGCCCGGTTCCATGACTTCGTCTGCGTGGAATCGTTCTGCAACGTCAGCGTACAGTGCTGTGGTTGCTGTAGCAAACACTTGGTTAAAGTAGTTCGAAGCACTACCAATATTACCAACTGCGTTTGAGCCGCTCTTGCTGATGCTTGGAACTGTGATACCTGCGGCTGTAATACCTGTGGTCGAAATAACAGCTACGTTAGAAGTGCCTGCAACACCAACCGTTACGTTACCGCCGGATCCGCTGATTGCTACGTTAGAAGTACCGCTTTCAATTCTAGAAACGCTGATAGCAGCACTGACGTTGCTCAACAAGCCACCGTCGCCCAAGAAGAATCCGCCGGCAACAACGTTGCCTGTTGATGTAACAGTACCAGTTGCAGTAACACCGCCACCTGTGAGGATGTTACCACCAGTGATATTACCGGTGGCTGTAACGGCCGCAGTTTGAACCAAACCACCAGAGATCACGTTGCCACCAGTGATGTTACCTGTTCCGCTGACAACACCTGCACCAAATCGGACGTTACCGCCAGTGACGTTGCCAGTAACGCTGACTGTGGTACCAACAAAGTTTGTGGCCACAAGGTTAGCACCAGTGATATTGCCAGTTGCAGTAATCAAACCGCCGGTTGCAATGTTGCCACCAGTGATGTTACCTGTGGCTGTTACAAATCCTGAAGATGTAACGTTGCTGCCCAAGATGTTACCAGAGGCACTTACATAACCTGTAATGTTTGCACCACTAGCAGTTACAACCACTACATCGGTGCCGCCGCCGGCTCCTAGTGTTAGGTTGCCGTTGTTGATAACGTTACCAGCATGCACTGCACTCAGAGACTTGCTTACTGTAACGCCGGGGTAGATTCTAGGAAAGGCTGTGCTGTATGTAGATACCGGGGTAAACGCTGCGTCTTTGCTGACAATAGCAACACGAATGTTGTTGACAAAGATTGTAGTAACAGCGTGAGGGGTACCGCCAGTGTCTTCAATGGATTCTGGCAATGCGCCGGTTTGTCCTTCGGAACTTGAGAAAGCAGGTCCAACAACAATGAATCCAGTGCCTGTGTAAACTTTCAACTGCTGGTTAGTGGTATCATACCACAAGTCGCCAGTTACGTTGGATGTGGGTGCTGAGCTCTGGGCGCTGGCAGCACTGATGGTTTTCCAAGTTGTACCGTTGTAAACTTTCAGCAAGTTGTTGCCTTTGTCCCACCATACTTGACCAGTCAGCGGAGCTGGAGGGGCAGTAGTGTTGGAACTATTTTCCAGCATATGGATAAAGTTTTCATCTAAAAACTCACCATAACCGGCATAGTTCTTGCCGACCAACGTCATCGAGCTAGAAGTATTAATGGTACCATCTGCAATTGTAGCAAAAGTGGTGCCATCGGTAAGATTAATTACATAAGCCATGTCAGGTTCCTAATAATATCATATTTATACAGCATTAATGTTGCTGAGCGTCTGTATACGCAAAGTGTAGTCAATTTGAATTTGACGGTTCAAGCTCTTTTGCACCGGGTGGAAAATCACGTGGGTAATCAAGCGCAGATTGTCTGCTGACCCGTTCCATGCTTTGAGTCCTAGTTCGTCAAATACATATTCGCCGTTAAAGTTAGTGGAGTTATCAAATGCTTGCTGTTCAGGCGGCTCGCCGTAGTCTAGCAAACAGGTAACAAGAATGTCTGTGTAAACATTACCCGAAGTATGAATAACTGTCATTTTGTTGTTTTCGGGATCTGTGTCCGCAGCAGAATTGTCGTTGACAACTTTGATGTACGTTTGGTTGTAAAGGTCAGCGTTTTGTCCTGTGGTGTTAGGGGGCAAATAGGTAATAACACCAGTGGGATCCACTGAGCTACCACCGTTGCCAAACGCCATAGCGTAGATATAGCCAGTGTTACGATCACTGAGAGTTTGTGCCATGCTGATACTGATGTTTTCGTAGTGAATAGCATTTTTCTTATCTACAAAAACTTCACCAGTTTCGGGGTTGTGTATTTTGACAAACCCTTCAATTTTGGCTAATCCTGGGACTATCATGCTCGGCCCTCCACAATGGTTTTCTTGGTAGCTGGATCACTGATCCTAAAATAGCCCTGCACACTGATAGTGCCATGCTCGTTGGGGCGACTGGGTTTTGCCGCAGTCGCTTGGCTAATTGGCTTATTTGGTACTGTATTTGACATGGTCATTTATTTACCTTGTTAAAAACCACGGAAGAACCTTGCGGCCTGCGTATCAGTTTCTTGTAGAGCTACCCCATCGTTGGCTGTTGTAACTTGGCCTGTGCCCGAACCTGCTGCTGTAGCAACAAATAGCACACCTACTCTAGTTTCTTCAGCACCAATTGATATCCAATCAGTATCGCCCACGGAGTAGATAAAGTAGCTCTCGCCAACAACAATATTAGACACAGACTCAATAACGCCCCTGTTGTACCAGCTCTGGCTTTGACGTTGTGCAATTGTTACTTCCACTCCATCAACTGGAGCAGTTGTAAATTCAATTGAGAGCGGAGTAACTGTCAACACAGTGTAGCGGTATTCGCTAGGAGTATCCACTTCTGTGATTGGGTATTGGCGCACTCCGCCTACATACACTTCGATGCTGCGATCAATGTATTCAGTGCTGCTGTCGCTCGGAACATTAGGCTCAGCATTGATGTCAGGTGCAGAGAACACAACAGTGCTGCCATCAGCCAATGTTGAGTTCTTGACAATGCGATCCTGATACTCTTCGTACATTAAATTGCCGCGACCCATGTCGTAAACTTCGCTGTCAACTGTGTGAGACGTTGCAGCGGTACCTGCGGTACCTCGCATCAATCCACTGATGGTGTTCAACGCTGTGTCTCGGCTACGATACATAATGCGTTCAGCATTAATTGTACAAACACCAAACACTCCGTTTGCTAGATCAGGTTGGCTCAAAGCAGCAGCATTGTTTACATATGCAACATCTGCATCAGCTGCAAGGTCTGCTGTTAGGAACGTAGTTGTATTTGGAGTAATGCGGTATGTTGCTTGTACTCCGCGCATGTCTTGGAAGATACGGAAGCTCAATGCTTCTGGTACAATGCTTTCAGTAAACTCAGTTACTGCAAGAATGTCCGAAGGAGCCATTGGTCCAGACGCAAGGATCAATTCCTGACCTTGAATAGTGTAATCTACTCCATCAAATAGTCGATAACCATTTAGTGTAACCCACAAACGTCCACCTTCGACTCCAATTCTTCCCAAGTCAATGTTGTTGTTAGGGATGAATGCGCCTTCTGAATAGTCATAAGATCCAGGATCACCAGTTATGTTACCGGCATCAAACGCAGTGGTATCGTAGGCTTCGGTCACAGTTATACCAGTGTTCTCAGGTCCTTGGAATACCAAAGTCAAGATGTTCTGCTGGCTAGTATCATTGAAGGTAGTAACTGCAATAGTTGCACCAATTGTGGGTGCATTGACCAGTTGCAGTTGATTTTCTACCACAAGGTACTCTGCAACCGTACTAACTGCAATCAACACACTGTCTCCCACAGCAGGCGGTGTAACAAAAACAACCTGACGGCCTGGAGTATTAGATCCATCCCAGTTAGTAACTGAATAGTCACCGCCTGCGCCTACGTCTTGCGTCTGCAATACATCGTTGACATACACTGTGATGTCTGTAGGTGCGTCGATGATGTCTTGACTATATCCTCCACGTTGTGGCAAACCAAAGCTAATGGTTGAACCATTACCGGCGTATTCAATTCCTTCGTATGGTCGCAATCTCTGACCGTTGATTTCAACAATCATGTTGGCAGGGTTGGTTCCGCCGACATAGTTTGAAAGTTCAACAGTTCTCAGAGAATTTATAGTTGCGTCAACAACAAAGTATTCAGTTTGTGGTGTGCTCCAGCTATACTGCACTGGGCTAGTAAATCCTAGAGCAACCAGAGTTATGTAATCACTTGGTGTGTATGCTTCTGGCAACAAAACTTTACTCAACTGACCTGGCACAAATTCTTGCCAGTAATCTGTGTTAGTAATAGCAATACCAGCTGGCACGTTTTGTACAGCACGATAATATGTTGGCCCAGTGGTTACCACCACAGTCAAACGAGAATAAGCAGTTAGTTGATTCCATTCATCTGCTGGATAGTATGCGTCCCAGCCAACAACGTTGGTTAGTGTACCATTAACAAACACCGGAATTTCGTAAATTTCACTAGCAGCCACAGGAATGATTAGGAAATCTTCGTTGTTGCCCACAAAGTTACCACGATACAACTGACTGCCACCGCCAAGTTCGTATGCGCTGACACTGATTACATCACCAACAGAAGCACTGTTGAAAACTGTTATTGTCTTTTCAATCCAGTTAATGGTGTAATCCTGATCTAAATCAAGATCAATTCCTGTGGTAATGTTTGCAACATCTAGATACACAGGATGCTCTTCTAAGCCACTCCAATCAAATGTCTCTGACACTGCGTTGGTCACAGAGAAGCGTCGGTTTGCAATCTGGAATCCGTGTCCGTCGGCCCCAGCAACACCGTCAAACAACGACCAGTCTGATCCCGGACGTGTGTACACACGAATGTCAACGGTATCAAACTCTGATCCATTGACTAATTCTTCAGGAGCATGTCCTTCAATTGTGCCAATGAAATCGCCGCCATCGACATTGATGTCAGTGTATCTTGTGCCTAGGTACAAGTCTGTGAAGCTACTGGAATATACTGCATCCAATGTCTCAGGAGATGTAAAATCTTTTCCGTAGACTTGAACGCCAGGATAATCAATGCCATCGATCAACAATGGAATGTCTAGTCCAGGTTCATTGACGCCAGGCACATAATAACCAGCAGTACGGTCAACACCACCGAGGTCGCCTGCAGGTACTGCGGTCCAGTCAGCAAGATCAAAAGTTGCAGTGCTCACAGTTGTGTTTGCTTCCCATACTCTGTCGTTGTATCGAGCCAAGGTGCCTTGCTCGAATGTAGTATTTGGAGCCCAGTCAACAATCTGTGTTTGGTAACTGCAACGGTCGTATTTGATAACAGTCTTGAAGCTGCGCACAAGATCATTAGTTAGTATCGGATAAGCTGCTGCACCTGATCCGTTACCGCCGCCGAACGTAATAGTAGGAGTTGAACGATATCCTGAGCCTGGGTCAGTTATTACGACTGCCGAGACTGATCCAAAACTACTCAACACGGCCACAGCAGTTGCTGGCACCAAAGCGTCACCTGTGATAGTTACGCTAGGTGCATCAGTATAACCCGAACCACCGTGTGTGACCCTGATAGAGTCCAAGGTCAACAAGTAGTTGTTGAACCATTGAGTGTATGGCCATGCTTGCCAAATTGCTGCACCAGCATCGGCATTGCTGAGAGTATTGTCTGGTTCTGCGGTTCCTTGGGCGTAAGGCAACAGAATCGGGCTAGTGTATTGAGGCACCGGCAAACTAGTGTTGTAGTAAGCTGGAACGTCAAAGTCAGTAGCATCACCGAAGTACTGATCTTGACCGTTGTACAACAGATTGAATTCACGAATTTGTACGTGGTACGGTTTGACTTCTTGGATGTAGTCAAGTACGAATTCCTGATTATCTTGACGATAATTCTGGAATGGTTCCAGGTTACGAATTCTATGGTCTACGTCAACCAAACTGGTTTTAACCAACCACTCAGGTGCTGCAAACTCGCTGAGCACATAGTTAAACATCAGAGTCAGCGCACGGTTACGTTCAATCAACAAGTTGTCAACAAACAACTCTTCGTTGATAGCTTGAATAATCTTGCGAGTTTCGATCACAGGCTCTTGGTCAAAGTACTGGGCATCAAACACTTCGACGTCAAAGCCAAAGCGACCCAGTGCATAGTCCCAAAGTTCTGCTGAGAATGCAATTGTACCGTCCTCCAGTCCAACACGGTCCCAGCCTGTCAGGGTTCGTAGATAAATTTCCCACTTGCCTTGAGCATTGGCGGCAACTCGCACGCTGGATCCAACAGCAACGTCTAGGGTAACAAGAGCACTGTAGTTTGGAACTTCTGCTACAACCTTGGTCGAAGTATTGTATCCTGGCCGGTACCAGTTGATGTAACTCCAATAACGTTTGGTGTCATAGTTTTGTACTTTGATCAGCACCAACTCGCGAGCATCAAACAAACCATCTTGTACATATTGTACTTGATAAATTGTCCACAAACCATTGTTGCTTGAATCGCTAGCCACTAGATACTTGTAGCCAATAGGCACAGCATAGATATCTTGGTAGCTTAGAATTTCTAAGTTGGCCACACGCATGTTCCAGTTTGGATCAGCTTGGCCAGGAGTTGTTGACTCAGGTTCAGGATCGCTGGAATTTAACAGTGTAAAACTGCGGCTTTCTGTAATTGGATACAGAGACAGCACATCGTTGGCACGTTTCAAGTAGTTTTTCAACGCTTCAAAGCGATCCACAAACATGCTTTGGCGAGGTCGGAACTGTACGCCATAGCGTTCAGCAGCATTTAAGTTAGGGTCTGGAACTAGATTGCCAGCAGTGTCGACGCCACAGAAGCTGTCTTGCAATTTACGATACAAACCGTTGCTGAGGAAGCCGTCGGCTTTGTCTTGTGGAATAAGTTCATATTCAACGTGAACGTTGTTGTTTGTATACACACGATCATACTCGATGTTGATGATCGTATCTTCTGCCTCGATGATACCATTGGCGTTGTACAACGCAATTGTGCTAGAATTGATTGCTGCAATGTAAGGAATGCCGCTGGCTTTTGGATTCTCAATGTAGCGAGCAACAGTATTAGCACTCAATGTCTTGCCAAGCTGAGTGGCCACAGTGGTCACGCTGCGTACCCAGAAATAGTAATATGTGTTGAATGTGCCGTCAACTCCCAAACGAGCGTTAACTGTGTAAGAGAACACATTCAATGGTGTACCTTGTCCTGTGTATGATGCAGGTGGCACAGTGCTCTCAATCCACTGATAAACATCAACTGTTGATCCGGGGAACAACTGACTCCAACGTCGGCTTGCATACACAATGTCGTCTTGGTTAGGATCAATGAATCGTACAGTACTAATATCCCACCAGATTTCGCCAACATGTTCAACAGCCCAGGTTGTGCCGTTGTTGTTGGTAGGACCAATATTGTACTGAGCTGGATCAACTGCTCCAATGTAATCAATGTTCTGGCGAGCAGCACCTAGTACTTTTCCTTGCAGAGGATCAATAAAATCAAACTGCTCAGTGCGAGCACTTGTAATGCGATCATATGTAAACACGCTGTTAAGCAAAGCAACATCGACCACTGGCTTTTGCTCGCGGATAGTTGTCCAGGCAGGAGTGCGGTTTGGATTCTGTAATACAAACACTCTACCATAGTTGGTGTCCAACAGGCTACTGTCAGCATCGTGGCCGGGAGCGCCTAGCATCAATACGCCATCAACATAACTGACTGCGGTACCAAACAAGTTTCGTGAAGCAAGATTGGTATCTGAAATTTGCAGGCCAAACACAAACTTACCTGGGTTCAATGCAGATTCGTTTGCAGCTGGCAAGTAATCATAGGTGTAAACGCTGCCACTTTGCTCAATGGTGCTGAAGAACGTGGTACTGTTTCCGTCCCAATCAACTGTGCCGTCGTCCCAAATTGTCAATAGCCACAGTGTACCGTTGGGCGATCCTACTACTAAGTTTACAGCAGTTTCGTCTATGCTCACGCTGTAACCAAACTTGGCAAATTCAGTTGGGTATGGGCTGTACAAAGTTTGTGTGTAAACAAAAGTGTTGAAACCAAAACTTGCAAACAAGTTGCCAACCGATCCTGGTGCTACTTGCAGTTTGTCTGTGGGAGAAACTGCACCTGCGTTCTTGACCGCAATGGTCAGTAATCCGCCAGTAGACACAGATGTGGTAACATTAGGCACTGTGTTTTGAATCGCCGCAGCAAAATCTGCCAGTGTGCCACTGCCAGGAACTTCAACGTCGATGTTGTTGACACGTAATGTATCACCGGGTGTTAGTGTTGGGTTAGCAACGGTAGCAGTGGTTGTACCATAGATACGACTTTGGTTTACACTGCGCTGAACAGCGCCAGCTTTCCATGTAGCTGTGCTGTCTTGTGGTGCGCCAATGTAAAGACTACAATTGTAAGAACATAGATCCAACGCTTGGCCAAAGTTGGTGAATTCAGCCACAGTGTTTTGATTGATGACTTGCAGCAGTGTAAACTGGTTAGTTTCAATTTCAACGATGTCACCAGTTTGCAGAGGATCTTCAATAGTGACAGTGTTACCAGACACGCTGAAAGTTCCGTTGGCGCCAACAATGCTGTTGTCTTGGTTTGTCAAGAATTGATTGTTTACAATCACACTGACCGGAGCAGTTACAGTGCCAGCCACTGTGATAGCAGCACTGCTAGAGTCCGAACTGTAGATAAACTTTTGAACATTTCTGTCAAACACATACACGCTGCCAGCTTCAATTTTGCTGTCAACAGTTCTGTTTGGTGTTCCCACTAACACTTGACGACCATCTGACGATGTTGAAACACTGTGTCCAAAACGTGCATCAACCGCAAGCCCAGCAATAGTCAGTGTATCGACATACTCAAAATAGCCTCGGCTTGAAATAGCAATAATGTCACTCGACACAAAAGGTGTTGTCGGAGTAAAGGTCACTGTAGTTCCAGCAAGTGAGTAATCAATGCCTGGTCGTTGCAATACACCATTGACTGACACGCTTATCGAGTAAATGCCATTGACGCCAAACAGACCAACACGATTGCCCGACGAATCGGTATCATCTTCTACATCATAGGTTGATGCAGTATAAGGAGCCTGTACAGTATTGTAGCGAGAAATTTCAATCTCTGCGCCAGCAGCAGGTTCTGTAACAAATGTTACATTGTTGAACCCAACATCTACTGTGTAGTCGGTAGTCAATGTTTGCAATGCACCGTCAATGGTAACACGTAATTGATACTGGTTGGAAACTTGAATTGTGTCCCCAATATAGTATGTCTGCGTTGAACCATCCGAAATGGTCTTGATAAATTGATCTTCCCAGTCAACTCGTCCATAGGCGTAAACTTTGTTTGCACCCGGGGCGCCAATATATGCCCAACGCTCATCAGTACTCATTGCCACACTGTAACCAAATTCACCGTTGGTATCTAAGTCTTCGGGTAAAATCAGTTGCCACTGAGCATAAGGGTTGTCACCTGCTTGGCCAGCAATAGGATCTCTGTAAATTACACAAGCATATCCTACTCCAGGTTCACTACTGGCTCCTAGACTGCGACTTGCACCAGCAAGCGCCCAGGTTTGATTTCCAAAGTCTACAGCATTACCGTAACCCAGGGCACCCTCAACGTCTAATTTTAAGATAGCATCTTCATTGCCTGCTGGGCTTACTGGTTGATAAGTTTCTTGGTAGTTCTTGACATAAACGTACACCCCACCTTGACCGTTTAGATAGTTAGGGCTACCAATCAGTACAGCCAATCGATTCTTCGCTTGCGACACTGATGTGCCAAACTCTTCGTCAACTTCAGCAATGATAGGCGCAAGCTCGCTGACCTCTGCAAAGGGGTTTTGCTTCTCAAGCACAGCCCAACGATTATTGCCGTTGTTGTCAACCCAAACTTTGTTACCAGTGGTAATGTCATTGGCGTAAGACAAATTAATGATGTCGCTAGGTTGAGCCACACGTTGGCTTTGCAGGGTGAACCCGATACCTGTACCTTCAATCACTGTACGGCCAGCAATAAAGGAGTAAGCGATTATTACAGTGTTGATATCGGGGACCGACAACACTTCGTAGACACCATCCAATGTGGGATCAAGATAACGAATAATAATTTGATCGCCCACAGACAAGCTGTGAGTCTTAGTGAAGCGCACAATGCTGGTACCGTTGAGATTGTCACAAACGTGGTTAATATAACCAGGAATTTGCACACAACGATAAACGTTCCAGTCATAGTTGTTGACTTTAGCAACCCAGATGCTAGCTCCTACTTTAACATCTGTTAAATCGGCTTCAATGGCTGCTTCGTCAAATAATGTAAATGCTGTGATGTCAATGTCATTGAGATTAACATATCCTGCTGACGGAAGTGCAGTATCAGTGATAGTGACTTCTGTTGTAGGCAGGAAGTCTGGACTTGTTAGCTTGTAGCTTTGTCGCCATACATCTGAAAGCAGTATCTGTTGGTCAGCAAGGCTCTCTTGCTGCGGAAGTACGACTTGAATCAAGCTAGGATTACTGTTTAACAGCGCACGATTGAGTCGCAACTCAACAAAACTACGGTTAGCATTAGCACCGTAAACAGCACGTTGAACCGCCCAGTTTTCGTAAATGTTATAATCCGCAGCTTCTTTGCCAAGGTTAGCACGACTCAACAATTCTGCTGCTTGAATTGTACCTTTGGTCTTCAAGAACTGCTGATACACGTTGACTTGGCTAACATCGTCAAGATTCAACGCGGCCATGTACTGACGCGGACGGAAACCAATCAAGCCGTAACTTAGCAGGTCTTGATCAGCTTCTAGGTTTGCTGCGTTTACGCTGTAGGTCTGCTGTAACTGATTAGCCTTGTTGGCAATGTTTGGTAGCAAGCCCTTTTCAATTTGTTCGTAGTCGCTCTTGACCCAATCGTTGAAATCAAATGTCGGCTTAGGATCTACAATGGTCTGTGCTGACCAGTACTGATCTTTGTACTTGACAACTTGACCTTTGGTATACTTCTTGAGTCCAGTCCATTCTTCAACGTTGTTTTGGTTGAGAATAAAGCCCTGTGCGTCCACGGTGCCGTTCCACTCAGTGGAGTTAACCGCAACAAGATTCAGTCGGCTTTGACGAGCGCCTGTAATGGGCTCGTAGATAAGATCGCCAAACACACTCTTGTTGTTCAGCACAATCATGTGTTCGTAATTAGTGAAGCGAATATCCGCAAAGCTCAAGCTTTCATCTGTGAGCGGTTGCAGAGTCAATGTGTTTTCTAAACGAACAATGTTTAGATTTCTTGTATCAAGCTCGCGCTTGTTTTGATTCAACAGCACATTTTCGCTAGTTTGAGTAACAATGCTGTCAGCGATTGCACCCGGCTTGGTAATGTTCAGCTTGGTTGACAATGGGTTCAAGTTGATCAAGCTGTTGACTTCCCAACCTTGTTGAGTCCAATACAAGAACTCCTGGGCCATTTGATTCCAGTCCAAGATGAAACTGTTGTATCGATCTTCGAATACAAGACCTTGACGTTCTAAAAGCTTGCCGTAGCTCAACAAGAAATCACAAACGCTGGTTGGGTTAGTGAATACAAATCCATAAGGCACCTGAGCCACTGTGTCTGTGTACTGTGTCGGAACTTTAACTGCCACGTCGCCCACAGTAATGGTCTGAAGACGACCAATGCCTTGACTTACCAGTATGTCAAAGTAAGGTTGTGTTGTTGAGTAACCGTAGACAGCATAGCCGCCTTCAACTATTTGAACCACCACAGAACTATAGACCAGTCGATCAAACGGCTGGTTCTTGTACAACAGCAAGTCGTAGCTTTCGTCTGGGATCAACAGTGTCGAGTTCAAACTATTGGGGCTTGATTTTTCAGTGTAGATCTTGATATACTGCTTGTCTGAGAAACTAGCCATGCGGTAGCATAGGCGAACGTCAAGGTTCGCCAAGTCAGCTTGCAGATTAGTTGTAGAACTTAGTCCTAACTGCTGATTGTAGTCAACAATCCAGTTAATAAAGCTAGCTTTGCTTACTCCATCGCCGTAAACTTCAATGCCATTGGCGTCTAGTCGATAACGATTGTTGTAGAGGTATTGACCAAATTCATCGTTGTAACGATACAAATCACGGTCAGCAAACAAGCTGTAGAATTTTGCAGGGCGTGTCAATGCCAACAAACGCATAACAGCAAATGGATATGCACTACTATTCCACCAGCTTGCTTCTACTGGACCGCCATCGCCGGCGCTCCAGCTACGTTGCCATTGTTGGTCGTCGTAGTTTCCTACAACTGAATCAAATGGACTTAGCAAGTTTCCTTCAGAATCAACAGGAATTACTTTGCTGAGTCCAGGGCGAGCGTACTGTGGCAAAATATAAGATGCAACAGGATCGCGAACCAAACCTAATTCCAAGTCGTCCCACAACACCAAGTTAGCATTGGTATATGGCGCTGAACCGTAGGTGCTGGTCCACCAAGTTGGCGGCACGGTGAATCCCAGCATTTCCCAAGGAGTTCGGCTTGGATCTTCAGTGTCGTAAAAATATCTATAGATACCGCGCCATGCTCCTAGTAAATTATCGCCTGTTAGCTTGTTGGTTGCATTGCTGTAGTTCCACGTGAACTCATTGCTAGGAATATAATTTTGAGCATTGTAGTCGAGCTTGTTCCAGCCAACATAGCTCAAAAAGTCCACAGACAAAATGTCATTGATTTCGCTGTAGCTGTAGCCAGTGTCACGGAATTGCCCAGGCAGCACATCAATTACAGACAACGGAACTGGGTTGCCGTCTAGCTTGATGTTGCTGTAGATACGCTTTTCAAATTCCAACAGAACTTGATCTCGAATGTCACCAAACACTGGGGTTTGGCTTCCGTCGTGTCCAACAATGACTTCCGCAGTGCCTGAGCTAGTTGTAACTGTGGTTATTTCGGGTTTCCAGGCAGGATACAATCCAAGCTTGGTCGGAGTGTTTGGCACAAAGCTGCCGTAAGTTGCTGAGAACTCTTGGATAGTAATCTTGTCACCAACTGCAAGGCTAGTTGTGATTGTGATTCGAGGACCATCGGTGGCTACTATGTAGTCAAAGCCACGAACCAATAGTTCATTGTTTTTGTAAACCAGCAAGCCAAGATAGTTCGCTGAACTAAAGTTGTAAACTTGTACAGTGTCAAACACATTGGTAGAGATCAAACTAACAGTATAAGTGTTTTCAATAAACACTGATCCTGTTGGGATCATGTCACTCCAGTAGAAAGGATTGTTCTCTACTCGTCCAGCAGTGATGTTAGCCAATGCTTCAGTCAACAGTTCGCCTGCTGTCTGGAAGTTGATCTCAAGTCGAGTAACTTCTTGAAGCAACAAGTTTTTAAACTTGGTATACTCACGACTGTTGTACTGCAAAGCCCCAAAGATGTTGTATTCTCGGCTGCGGTTGAAATAGCCAGCCAGAGTCAACGGAGCACTTTGTTGTAGAATAATTAGACCATACGGACCAATGTTGCCTAGGTCTCGTGTGTTGTTTGCGCCGTTGACTGGGCCCACCAAGTCTGTTAGGTTTTCGCAGATGCTTTCATAGTGTGTTCGAATTGTACCCAAAGTAAAGCTGTCGCTGTTACCGTTCAACGGATTCTTTTCAAGGTTGATAGGAACCTGATAAAACGCCACACGACTTGTTTGTGTACTCAAGGCCAAGACTTCAACTACGTCGCCAATTGCGTAAGTGTTATCTAGAACAATAGTTGTAGAGTTGTCGGTAGTAGTCACTGTGTAGCTGCCCGGATCTCTAAAATCAGAGCCAACATAAACTTTGATTGCCGGAACTATTTCAGCCAAGTTTGCAGACAATGGGGCTTCTGCTTTGATATCAAGTTTGAGAGGTTCGCCAGTGTAGGTAAACTTAAACTGTTGGCGAATTTCAGTGTCAGTGATTGCGTCTACCCAACCAATTAATCGAGCAAATGTAGTACGGTCTGCATATTCTCTTACAAATCCTGAGCTAATAGGTTCAGTGGTAGAAACGTTGTCGCGAACGTATAGGAACGTATCTTTGTACAAATTGTTTTCAAATACAATATCACCAACGTTGTTGAGGTTGAGATATTGCAATGGGAATTGCAAGATAGGATCCAGTATGTTTGTGTCGCCAATTGCATAACTGAACAATTTGCTGCCAACAAAAGTCGACGAAGGGTACTTAACAAGATTGCTGAAGCTCACGCCGTCTGCATCATACACATTGAACAACGGTGCTTGTTGCACTGATTGTTTGTTTTGTGCCCTGATCCAATCGGCACCGTCGTACCAGAATGTAATACCTCTGAGGGTATCACCAGCTAGACAAACAGTGCTTTGGTCTACCAATACAATTCCGTCACTAGCCAACGTCAAGTTAATGATTGGCTGGTCAATCAACGGAGCCACTGAGTCCGGCTCAACAAAATTAACCACCCAAATTTTGTTGCGTACATCAGCGTCTTGATCCGCTGCAAAAATTACTCTACTACCGTTGACAAAATTGTAGCCGTCAACTTCGTAAGAAGTAGCGCCTTGTACATTAGAAAAGGCATCACTTTCAGCAAAGTCAATGATATCTACTGGTTGCTTGCCCTCTGTGCCCATGTTGAACAAGCGAAGGTCAGGACGGAATTCAATGATAGGGCGCTTGGCTCTAAAACTGTTGTCAATGACACTGACAGTATTATTGTATTCTGCTGTAGCGTTGATAACGTCAATATGGAACCAACGGTTGCTTCGGCTCCATGCATTTAGATCTCTGCTAGCTCTACTAATTGTCAAATAGTCAAGGCTAGAATCATACTCTTCAGGAGTTGTAAAGTTCGATACTGGCAACAGCTCGATAGCTGTGCCAACTCCAGATACGTAGTATTCAACGTCATAATAACTGGCAGGCTCAACTGTGCCTAGGAACACTACTTTGAGTCCATTAGTGAAGGTTACACCATTGGGGCTTGTGTATGTTTTCTTGCCAAGAATTTCTTCAATAAACAGTGTTGAACTCTGAGACTGATCAATCAGTCTGATGCGACCAAAAATTTCTGGGTTACTGCCGTCTTGGTAGTATAAGGTATCTTGTACCGCGCTCAACAAAGGAATTTGACGGAAGATACCAGCATCATTTTTGTACCAGCTGGTACTAGCATAGACATTGCCGTAGCGAATGAAGAATTTTTCTAAGTTGTTAACGGGTTGTACACTGCTGAGCTGAATGTACTGAATTCCATTGCTAGTAACGTAGTTAATTTGCCAGATACTGTAACGCTCGTCGACAGGCACCGGGGTTTCTTCAGCGTACAACAGCGAATCAAAGCTACCTGGTAGTCCGTTGTTTGCTGTTCCTTGTTGCAAAGGATCATAGGTTGTAATTCGTCTCCAGCCGCCTAGCACAAGATCTTCAACTGGCTGTTTGAATATCAATGTACGACCATTGAGTTCTGTAATGCCATCGATGCTGCCTTGGGTAGCAAGAAAGTCGGCAACAGATTTTCCGTTGATTTGATCAAACAACAGATCAGTGACCAAGTCAACGTTGTAAGGCGTTGTTGATCCGCCTACCCAGGCTAGGTCATAGTAAAACTGCTGTGCAGTTTTGGTAGGAACGTTGAATGTAATTGTACCAAGGTCTTCGCCGTTATTGGTTACGCCAAGTACATCGCGGCTGCTGATGTTAGGGGTAGCAGGAATTTTACCACTAACACCAGGGGCTGTTTGAATCCAAAAACCTGAACCAGTGCCAGACGCAGCGTCGACAATGTTGAACTGACCTTGCATGTTGCTTTGATTCGAAGCAGCATAGTACAACACATCTGGTGCGTTTTGCGGTACAACAAAAGTAACTTCGCCTTGCACAGCACCGTTGTTGGTCACACCATCACTGTAGATATTTGTCAATCCAGTGGTAGGCTGTGTCTTGATATAGAAGGGGAAAAGACCAGACAAAGCCAAGCTAAAGGTATATGTGTTGCCACGCACAAGAGAGATAGTAGGATTCTCAGCTTGATTGATAACATAAGCTGCTGTGTTGTTGTTGGTAACACGATAGTTAATTGTTTGCTTTTGGTTTTGTGCTACTTGGAAAGTGTAGCTACCTCCGCGCACAAGATCAATGGTTGGGTTGTTGCCTTGGACCCCAGAGAAGTTATAGTAACTGCTGGTTCGTGTGACGTCAAAATTATAGGCCGCAGGAACTCCAGCAGCTTGAACTTCTACAGCATCAGGACCGTTTGGTAGCCAGAAATACTGACTGAAGTTGATGAATGGGTCCCAATCGATAAACGGATCCCAGGTATAATACTGGCTTTCAAACAGCCTGTCGGGGCGAGTTGCATTGCCACCTTGATAGGCAATGCTATCTAAAATACCAGGATAGGTAATAGCATCTTTAACAGTATTGGTATCTGGTACAAGACTGATAACACCTGCTTCCAACTGATAGTCAGCACGAACTTTGTTGGGTTCAACAACATACTTGTCGTTGGGGTTTACGCCAGGTCCTACTGTGCGTCCGATAAAGCCTTGAGTCTTTTTAAACTTAGGCTCTTGGACCAACTGATCCAGTGTTGCAGCCAGGAACTGCTTGTTTGTTTCAGTCTGAAAAATTTCAGGTAAAAAATCTACACTTCTAATTCTTGCCATTAAATTACCCCGCTACCAGGAGCTGTTCTTAAATTGGTTGAAGTCAATGCTTCAATCACGTCTATATTAGTTATGTCTGCTGCATTCACGAAGATTTCGTTAGGAGCAGATCTGATCTCATACAAGTCACCAAAACTCTTTTGTGGGTCCAAGGGAACCAACACAACAGAACTGATGATGGTACCCAGCTGACGATGCAAGTAAGCTGCCAGTTCTGAGAAGTAGAAGGTGTCACCAAAGTTCCACTTGTCGATACTGAAATACTTGTTCATCTCTGCGACCACGGAGCTCTTGATCTCGCTGGTACTAGCAGTGGAACCTTGAGCACGAATCACTTTGATTGTTGCTCGCAATTGCTGTGCTGCCTTGGCACCAAACAATGGCTTGAACACCACGCTGTTTAGTACCACGTTGTCTGACACCATTTTGTAATCTTGCAGTCCTTGATAGGCTGTGCTGAGTTCATCAATGGTGGGCACACTGGGTTCTGCTACTGTGCCAGTAGTGTCTTTGATCCAGTTTTGATAGGCCGTGTAATACGCCTGTGTAACCACATACAAGTCAATGATGTTAGTAGTACCTGGATCAATTCGAGTAGTCAGTGGGCTGTTGTGACGATACTGGAAGTACAAATCTTGACGTCCTGTTCGTGCAATCCACCCTGATTGCTGTGTCAATGTTCTTACACCATTGGTATTCACACTCAATAGCCAGAAGGTTCCTTGACTATAGGCATAAAAGATCTGACCTGGGCTCCATTCTGTCTTAGCCAGCTCAATGTCATCGTAGGTAGCATAGTCAGAATTTACCACACCTTCTTCGACCAGCAGATATCGTTGCAAGTTGTCAAAGTCTACTGTCTGTTGCAAGAACACCAGCTTTTGATTTTGGTTAACACTAGGAGCAACGATTTCGCTAAAGAAATCTGGATTGTCAGGAACACCGTCGTTGTCACTGTCGCGGTAGCTAACAAGAACTTGGAAGTCATCAACATAGCCGTCACTCTCTACAGGCTGTCCAATGATGGTCATATAAACATCACCGGGCAGTGGACTTGTACTGTCAGGTTGTGTGTTCATTGCCAATACGTTGACAAAGTCTTTGATCACTGTGCCTGTGCGGCTGTCATAGACTAATTGGTTGTCGTAGAAGAAGAAACGTGTCTGCAACACAGAACCAAAATAGTACGCTAAACCACGGAAAGTCACAGTGTAGTTTTGATTTTCAACTACAAACTGAATCAACCAGCTGGCATCGAGCTCGCCAGGAACCTGCGTGCCAGCGTTGTCTAAACTAAACGCTGCATCAGTGTCTAAATTCTGTTGCGGGATAAGGTACCACGAACCAATGGTTCCTGTTACAGTACCTAGCCAGTCGTAGCCAAGTCCAAAGTTACGGAATAGTTCAATTTGGTCGCCAATGTCTTGTTCCAGCGAAATAGGCAAGTCAGTGACAAACAGCGGAATCACTTCGCTGACCACAGCGCCAGTTGGCACAAAGTTGTTTAATGTGATCGGGCCCAGACCAGAGCTAAGATTGCCAATGCCGTTGTTGTTGCCATTACCTACGATGGCAGTAGGGCTAGCCCAGATCTCAGTGCGCTCATCAGGACGAGTAGGTGTGCCTGGCTGTAGTCTGTTGTTCTTGTCAAAGTAATAGTCCTGTCCGTTGATAGTAGGTGCTGTAAACTTGATCAAGCTACCTACTTGTACGTATTTGAAATTTGTGCCACTGTCGCTGCCTACAGGGATAGGAGAACCAGCAGCGTTTTTAAAGTAACCAGTGGTTTCGTTGGCCAATGTAGTGCTTTGATTCCAAGTGCTCAGTGCAGTAGAACCAGTGTTGATCTGCGGCCGCGGCTTGAAGTTAGCATAATAAAACTGCTTCATTGTGGCTTCAGTCAACTGCGGCTGAACTTGATTGGTCACAAAGTCAGCAATGTCATTGCGGTTGATCCAGCTGAACAAGATAGCCGGAAGAATGTTTTGTTCCCACAATGCTCCATCGCTGGAGAATGTGTTAGTACTAGAATACTTGCCTGTGTTATCCACCAAGTCCAAGTAACGGCTGGTGCCGATACTTGCACGGTTCAACGCTTTTGACTTGATGATAGAGTTGTAAGCAGTGAACGGGAAGATGTTGTAGTCTTCGCCGTTGACCATACGGTTTTGTGTGTAGTAGCGAGCAGGAGCACGTTGCTTGATAGCATCAATGCTTTCGCGTGCCTGTGCGTTGGTAACAGGTTGAGTAATACCACAAGTAAAAGTAATGGTCTGCAGGTTGCCATTGCGGTCAGTGTAACTGATCGGCAAACTGACGTTTTGCATTTCTTCAGGGTTGATGATATACTCTAAACCGTTGCTGGCTCGAGTGTAGCAACGGAAAATACCCACAGGAATTTCACTGAATACGCCATCGCCAAATACCAGTGTGATCTGGTCGTTGGTACGACTGGTTGTTGAATAGATAGGGCGCAGTGCCACTTGTTCTTCAGCAGCGGCTGTGTACACGCTTTCAACATAAGCCCACTCGCGAGCAATGTTGCCAATATTGTCAAGCTGGAACAACCAACGGTCTTCGTTGTTGACGCCTTCAACGTTGATGTTCACTGTACGGTTCGAAATACGTTCTGCAAGGTTGAAGTCTGTGTTTTGCAGTGTGCCTTGTTTGAACAAGAAGAAATAGCCAGTGTTGGCCGAATCAAAGCCCAGTTGATCGTTGCGGAACAAAATGTTGAATGGCTGGCTGGGACGTGGACTAGGTTCGTACACATAATCACGGTTTACAGAGGTAGAAGTCACTGCTTCAAACGGCATGTTGACACCGTCCACTGTGGCGCTGTAAGGAATCACAGGCAAGAAACCTGGCAGCAAGTTAATAGCGTATTCGTCGGTGCGAACGCCTAGAATAGTTTGGCGGTTGCCAGGACGCCCAATACGTTGGCTGTCTACCAATGCTGCATTGATAATGGCAGTGAATTGCTCTTGCCAGTCTGGATTGGTAGGATCTGCCCAGTTTACAGTAACGTTGCTTAGGTTGATACCATTGTAGTCCACAACGTTTTCTGTGGTTGTAACATTGAATACTTTGAGGTAGCCCTGGGCAGCAGTGTTACGCTTGGGTGTGTAGCTTACGAGGTTAGCAAGGCGCACAACTGAGTCACGACGTTCAGCAGTGTCTAGATAGTTTTCACGAGTATTGAGGTCAGTACGGAATGCAAGGCTTTGTCCCATGAACGCAATGATGTCCAACAGCGCAATAAATTCGCTGGATTCAATGTAGTCATTGAACGTTTCGGGATAATACAAACGCAGATAATCAACAAAACTCTTGCGTAGAGTTTCAAAGTCGTAGCTTTGGAAGTCAGCTTCGCGATAGGTTTGATAGATCTGTTTCCAGTCTTCAACGCCAAATATAGCTGTTTGTCTAGTAGTCTTTGCCATTCGTGTATGCCTCGTTCTTTATTTATCGAGGCAAAAAACGGCTCAGTTATACATAGCTGGCCACACGTTGTTGTTGGTCAAAAAAGATAGCCAGGCGTTCAGCATTCTTGCTGGGGATGACCTGAATCTGTAATTCGATCAACAAGCCGTTTTCTTGAGGATAGCACTGAAGGTCAGACACAAATATTCTAGGGTCGCCGCCGGCTACACGTTGTATTTCGTTGATTACGTCTTGTTGTGTTTGCTGTGTTTGCGGTTCAAACACATAGTTCCAAATTGTGCTACCGTAACTGGGTCTTCCGGGTAATTCGCCCGGGCGTATGTTAAATGCATTCAACAGATCACGCTTGATCAACTCAAAGTCAGTGAGTGTGAACTTCTTGAATTGATTGATAGTGTTGAAGCCAATGTATACAGTCATGGTAATATTTATCCGGTGGTTCTACGTCCCAGCAAGCGAGAAATAAATTGAAGATTGCTGTCAATTGACGATACCAATATCAGTAATTCATTGACTCGTGCTTGCACAGATGCTATGAAGCTTGCTGACACTGGCACAGTTTGCTGGGCACGAACAATCAATGCATCTAGACTGCTTTTTAACACAACCAGGTCTTTTCGCAGTGCAATAAGTTGAGATTCTTTGGTAACACTATTGGTTGCACTAGGCGGCTGGGACAACACGGTCTGTACCAAACCGCTGAGAGACACAAACTGTGAACTCAATGTATCAAAATCTTTCAACAGGTCAGGGTTAACTGATTCAGCACCGTAGCTAATTTTTGGTACTTTTTCGTTGCCGACAATTTGATTTGCAGCAGAATTGATTGCCTGGCGTTCTACTGTGTGAGTATATCCACGACCCTGGGTTTGATTTTTCATTGCACCATTGGTGCGACTAGCAGAAAATTCCACAGCATAGGCTGCATCTCTAACAATGGTTTGTGGTATTTGCCAATTGCTGGTTTGTCCACTGGGCAATGCGCCGTAGACTTTGATCGGCTGCAAAGAATTGGGGTTTTTGGTCCAGGTCACTGCCAGTGCTGTGTCAATTGCGGCCAACAACAGCAAGCCAGCTTGCTCTGC
>JACCEE010670567.1_pt1 | contig 62739 bp, 81 predicted proteins | sample 7449931 | NCBI WGS metagenome assembly JACCEE01 (sample SAMN15323457, study PRJNA562643) | freshwater metagenome | isolation source: river surface water | place: USA:Blue River Watershed | collected 2017-08-19
GGTAGCTTGCCGCTTGCTGAAACCTAATGCGCCATAAGCGGGCGGAGTTCTCATTTCATTTGGTGTTAAAGGGTTTTAATAAATCAAAATACAATCCTAAAAACTTAAATCCTTTTAAGCCCATTCTGTGGCTAAATCTTGGTTGGTTAGTCCAACTTAACCCATATCCAAAAACTCTAAACCAATTGCGTGTTAAAATCAGTGTTTTCATTTCATTTAAATTTTGTCATCAATCCACTCCCAACCCAAGCACAATTTCATCATAGTACGATGAAACCAATTTGGTTTATAGGTGAAATTGAATGTAACACCATACTCCCCTCCCAATCTGTAACCGCCTACATACGTTGGTGTTTGAATAGTGGCCAAGGGGACGTGGCTATAATCATTTGTTAATGTTTTCGCTTTCATTTCATTTTTTGTTAAAGGTTAATACTCGTCTTTCCGAGTCGTCATTTCTCTTTTGTGTTAAAGGTTATTGCCACTTAAAGAAATTAGAATCCATCTCTTGCTTATATCCTACGAACCCATACATCGCAATAGCCAAAGCGTAGTAAAACGGTATAACGATGTACGTTAGCGGGTGATATGGATTGAGTCGCTTAAGTGTACGGGTTCCGTACTTGTCCACATATGTCTTCTTTTGCATCACATACAGACGCTCTAATAGTTTCCTCATTTCTCTTTTGTGTTAAAGGCTACTTCTTAAGGCTGTTCTTAATTACAAGAACAAATGCTTCAATAAAAGGACGGATGATGTATCCCCATCCTAATCCGCATAAAAATACGCCTATTGTTTTCATTTCTCTTTGGTGTTAAAGTTTAGTTTTGACATATGCAATTTTTTCTTGCTCTGTCAAGTCAGAAAAGAATTGTACAGCTATTGCTTTTCCAAACAATACTTTCTTTGCCATTGCAAATCTTTCCTTAAGTGTAGTGTATTCCTTATCGTAATTGAGAGGTTTAGCAATCATCCATCCCTCCAATTTATTACCGTCAACCACTACACATACTGATTCTTGAACTGAATCATCTTTTAATAGTTCGTCTATTAAGATTGCTTTCATTCCTCTTTGGTGTTAAAGGTTTCGTTTAGTAGGTCTGCTAACTCTTGAGCATCTTCTCCGATAGAGCCAATTATCTTTCCGTCTACAAGTACGTTGTATCCGTATTCATCACAGCATCCGTCTCCGCAGGTGTGCCAGTATGGTTGAAGTTCTATTTTCATTTTAATTTACTCTTGATGTGTTCGTCAAAGTCTGAATACTTCAGCCCCCACATTACACTGAACCACATCATCTCCTTCTCTGCGTACGCTGCACGCAACTTAAGTTCTCGCATAAGGTACTGCTTGCCCCACTCCTCAAGTTCATCTCCCTGAGCAACAGTCATAGTGTACTTCTGCCACCACTCGTCTACGCCTACGATGTCGTCGTAGGTTACATCGTGTCCAGCAATCTCAAACATCTTATTGACGATGTCAATCATTGCCTTCTCCTTCTTTTGTTCTCTCGTTAGTCGTTTCATTGCGCGTTATCCTCAATTAGAATCTCCCAATAGTCGCCGTGGTCAACGAAACCAGAGACGATTCCATCAAGGTCATACAGTGACATATCAACCCCTATGCATATGAATGGCCCTCCGCTTGGGTCAACGAATACCTTTTTGCCGGAGTCGTCCCATCCGTATCGTGTGTACTTCAGGTCTCCCTTCCAGTCGATGTTGCCGTTCTCGTTCTTCTCAAACGTGAACTCGTCTCCGTATCGGTTAGTGTACTTGCTCATCTTCAATGTATTGGTAATGTTCTCCCTCGTTGCCGTTGGTTCCGATGATGTCCATTCGTTTGTTCATCTCCTCCTCTTGCATCTCCCACTCAAGTCTCTCCTGCTCCCGCGCATGAGCGGAGCAAGGCGTAATCGCCTGCTCTCGCTCACCTGCGGTGTAGATGTCAGCAATAGGCTGAGCAACGAACTCACGGATACCACGCTCAATGCTGAGGTAGGTATCCTCATCCTCTCCATCACGGAACTGATTGTACACCAGTCCGAGCTTTGACTCAAGCTCCTTAGCCAATGCCTTGGCGTGGAACTTGGCGCCCTTGCTGTAGAGTTTACTATGAGTGAACTCATCCATGTACTCAAGGCCTACCTGAAGGCAGGCCACCATCTTGATGATGTACTCGTTAAGCTCAGCCTCGCTCTTCATTCTCTGTCCTTGTTAAAGGTGTGGGCAATAGCCAAGAATCCTGCGAAGCCAACGAAGGCAATCTTCGTGGTTGCCTCATCGGCCACCAATAGGCCGATGATAGACAGCACTGTTCCGAAAAGGTATGCTCTCTTGCTTACCATTACTCGTCGCTCTTATCTGATGGTTCTTCAGAGAACAGGAGCCACGCCAATATGACGATGCATCCAATCATTCCAACAACGAATGCTCCCCATCCTAATGTCTCCAACAGCATGGGTTAGGCAGTTACGTGTAAGCGCAGAGAGTGTGCCTGCTCCTCGGTGATGACACCGCCATACTTAGACATCACTGCGTCAAAGCGCTTCTTGCGCTCTGGTGCATTAGCTCCCGCCTTGATGTGCTCAGCGGCTTTCTCAAGGTCAAGGCTTGCAGCAGGCTCAACCTTTGCTGATGCCTTTGGTTTGGTAGGCATATCCTGCTTGGCGATAGCAAGCGATACCTCCTCGGCTGTTGCAATAGATGACTCAACGCCGATACCAAGGAAGCCAAGCGCACGACCTACGGCTGAGGTCTCGCAGTTCTCCACGTACGATGTCTTGTTAATCATAGACGATGAGCGGTCTTCTTGTGCGAAGCCAGTAGCAGCGACAGCTCCCTTGCTGTCGCGGATGGTCGCCTTCATGACGCACATATCAGAGTCAATCGCTACCATCTCGGTCTCAATTGAGAACCCTTTGTATTCGGGAAGTTTGCGTAGTGCAATGATGCGTTCGTTCACCTGAACGTATTCTTTGCCCTTGATGTTTGTTGTCTTAAGTTGATAAGCCATTTGTTTGAAATTGAGTTAATTAAAGTTACGAAATCATTTTGAATTAGACAAGTTGTACTGCATATCTCGTGCAATTCCCTTGTCAAGTTCTGCGTCGCAGCAGTAGTGTACCGATTGAATCTTCATCATCCATTCGGTATACGACAGCTTACGTTCGCCTGCATTAGAGCCAGCCTTCTTCAACATATACATTGCGAATTACTTTGAGTGTTCTAAGAAACGAAGATATAGTTTCAAGTTCCTGGAACTTATCAGCAATCGGAGAGAAGTGGTTGTCATTGGAGAACGCGTCTATCCACATGACCTGTGCCTCCGGCTCGCTCATTAGTAGTTCCATGAAGTTTGATTTCTTGCGCGCTTGAAGCACCATCGTCTTTGCGATGATGCTGTTGGTGTCGTCGTCTGGTGTGACATTGAGGATGTCCAGAATCTTAGTGCCTATCGTTTCCATTACATCGTATACTTTTCAATGATGTGTCCGAGGATACGTACGCTGAAGTAGAACACTGCGTAGTATGGGATGTGAATGAATAGCCATGCAAGTGCCTCAATAATGAATGGCGGCTTACGTCGTGGGTTGAAGTTCGGTTCGTGATTGCTCATGTAGCTCTATGTATTTCTTGATTTCTTGTATGTTGGATAAGCACTCCTCTGCTTTGATGCGGATAAGCGTGAGGTGCATTATGTTGCTGTAATTAGAAATGAGGCGGATGTTGGCCTCTAACTTGGCCAACTCCGCACCCATTTCATTGTCTATGCTAACCGATTGCATTGATGAACACCTGTTCGTTTTCAATGTCCACGTCGCTACGGCTCACGTCGCCAATGCTGATTGCATTTGCAGGAATCTCGCCTGCTTGATACATACGCAAGGTCTTCGCTGCTTCTTCCTCGCTCGTAGCTTCTACGACTATGGTGAGCGTTTCAACAAAGCTGATGCGTTGCTTCGCTACAATCTCGTACGTCTGGGTGAGTGGAAGCGTCTCTTGTATCGCTACGCTTTCCACTGGTGTGGATGCAGACATATCAATGAACAGCTCTTTCTTCATGCGTGGGTCTGATGCTACCTCGGTGAGCTTTGTGCCGTCGGGTATCTTGCGTAGACCAAAGTGATTTGCGGTCAGTTCACGCGCTCGCTTGTCGTTCTCCGCATAGCAGATGAACGTAGAGAATGTAGGCTGTCCGCGCTTGGGCTTGCGGTTGAATCCCTTGGCCCCCTTTCCTTGAATTGGGTTGGGGATGTTAATCACGTATTGTTTCATAAAATTGTTTTGAATTTGTTAATACAAAGGTTTAGTTAAAAAAGTGAATTGCGCAAGTTTTGTTTCAGCAAAAATTGCAAGTTGATTGTATCTCGTTGATTGTCAGGTGCTATTGTGTTCCATAAAGTATCTCTTTCATTTGCTTAATCTTGTATTTCTTGCGCAGTTCAAGGATGTCAAGGCGCAATGCGAACCTTGAATTGTACCTGAATGCGTAGTACTCAAAGGCTATCTCTCGGTCATTGCCCGTAGCATAGTTCATCTCTGGCTCAAGTATCTTGCCCATATATCGTGTACCTCCAAGCTCTTGCGCTCGTCGCCTCGCCTCGCCAGGTGTGATTGATTCGCCTCGGTTGAACAGCGCAGTAGCGTGTACTCCGATGCGTGTTGCGCCATCGCTCGCCAATGGTAGCGTGATGAACGAGAAGGTGTGCTTGAATGCGTCAAGCGGAACGATTGACATTTCTTCTTTCATGATTGCTTATTGTTATTGTGTTCTTTCCACTCAAGGTAGAAGCCAATGGCTACGATGATGTTCATACCCATAGACGCTACGATTTCGTGGATGTCTTGATATACATTGGTTGATAGGTGAACGTGTCCGACCATCCAAAAAGGAATGGACAAGTTCCCTGCTATCCATCGTACTGCAAAGTTTACAAACCTCATTAGCCTCGGCTCATTATGGTACGTAGCTTGGCTACGTAGTTCGGGTCTTCGGCATAGTATCCGTTGAGTAGCTGAAGGAACTGTTCGTCAGTCCTGCAATGCTTGGCGTATGATGCGCACCACATCGCATAGTCAAGCACGCTATCCTCCCACGTATCGTAGTAGGCATGGCCGTGTTGGCTACCCTTCGCCAGGTTGATACGCATGGTTGCCTCCTTCATGCCGAACAGGTTGTTGTTCTCCACGAAGATGTTTGACCTAAACGTATTTGTTTCCAGCTTGGCTTGGGCGACAGCTACGTCAACGAACCGCACGTTCAACTCGTTGAGTTTGGAACGCAGGCGTTCCTCGCTGAACTGGTTGCCCATGCCTCGCACCTGAAGGATGCGCTCATACTCGGTAGAATCTATCACATTGATTGAGAGTAAGACAAAGAGGGCGGCTATCAAGGCCGCCCCTTTGGCTATGGTTTTAGACAAGGGAAGCCTACGATACGTAAGCGTTTCCCTATTGAATACGTAGAAGCTCATGGCTATTGGTTTTCAAATACAATTCCGTGGCGCTTGCATACTCGGCAAGCAAGTGGGTAGTGCGTCTTGCTCGCCTTGTCAAGGTAGAGGACGTGTGTGTTATCCCCTCCCCACGTGCGCTCAACTCTCCTCACGAAGGCCTTGACTCCTGTTCTGTCCCCTGTTGTGATGATGATTGTGTCACCTGCACGAGGAATTGGGTTGGTCTCACTCGCGGACTCACGTGGCGGAATGCTGGTTATGTACATCCAATCGCGATGCCATGTGTTTGGGCTTTGTTCTCCGCCTTGACAAACAAAGAAGTACCTACCTGACCACGCCTCACTGGCGTCTCCATGAATGGTAATTGGTTGCCGCCATTGGTCTGCAACAACATCAACCATGAGGCCATTGATATTGTCTCGGTCGCGATACATACCCCCCATTGTCCGCAAGTCGTGGAAAAGAACTCGCGTACCTGGTTCTATGTTAATCGGCGCGGGTTCCAGCCAATCTGGATGGAAATGGAAAATTGATATGCCCGAATCAAATGGTGAACTAATGCGGACTGAGGTGTTAGATGCAATGGAAACAATCTCGTACTCGTTTCCAAACTTATTTTCAGACCATAGTTCGCGTGGACAATAGGTAGGCGACAGCATAACGCGGTCGCCCAGTTGCGGGTTGCTTGGGTCGTAGTCATACGAGAAGCGCATCAATGAGTTTCCATCAATCGGTATCGTTATCTCCTGTATAGGTTCTTGTCTTACGCGTGGCATAGCATTAGTAGTTAGGGGTTAAACAAAGGCGAATCTCGTAGCCATCGTCAAGCATGACGTGGCTAACGGTGAAGTTGTATAGGTCATCACCTATCAACTCATCCTCATCGGGTAGCTCAATGACTACCTCACTGTCCTCGGGGAAGGCGAACAGCAGTTCTTTCAATTCAATTAGTTTCATTTATCGTTAGTGTTGGTTAGTCATGTCGCCCTTGCTGAAGCTGTTGTTCCACTCAATCTCCTCAAGTTTGTCGTACACGTCGTTGACTGCGGCCGGGATGTACTCGTAGCAATCAACGCACTCGCTGTTGAAGTTGACGTTTGCGTGTTCATTCTTGCAGCCGTTACACTTGAAGGTCTTGTCAATGAATGGCGCATCGTAGTCAAAGTCATCAGCGGAGTAGGACTCGTATGGGTACATGATGCGCTTGTCCTCAAGGTCATCAAAGTATCCATCGTCGTACTTGGTAGCGTAGGCTCCCGAAGTAAGGCCGCCCTTTTTGTAGTAGCTGCCGTATGCGCCGTAGCCTCGGTCAAAGTCAAGCGAGTCGTAGGTATGCGATTTGTTGGAGTACCAATTGCCGTCAACCCACTCACCGACACCCTCGTTGAAGATGCGGTAGTCGCCCGTTTCATCAAGGAAGATTAGCTTGTTGTCGGTTTCAATGAAGCGGTAGATGCTCTCCTCAATGAAGGGGTTGTCAAGCGTAGCCACGTTGTCAATGCTGACACACGACAGCAGGTTTGCGAACTCTGCGGTATCTGACCTGTCCTTTGAGCCGAGGCCGAAGATGATGCCGTTGTGAATGAAGCCCACGGAATCGGACACAAAGAATGGGTGTAGGTACTCTGGTGTTAGTCCGTGTGTAGCAATGCGGAAGTGTATAAGCATGGGCAGGTCGCCGTACTGCGAGTACACCTCTACATATCGTGCGTAGAATTTCTCAAAGTTCTGCGCGCTCTCTGATAGTAGTTGGTTAGGGAACTTTTCTGCGACGAGCTTGCCGTCGGCTACGTACAGAATACCTGCGCCGTCGTCGTTGTTGTTCCACGAATTAGATAGTTTTTTCTTGCTGATTTGGTTGCCTGAATTAAGAATTGCGATGCACATATAGATATAGTATTAAGGTTAGTAAGGGGAATGAAGGGGTAGTCGCCTACCCCTTTTTGTTTTCAAGGAACCGAAGCACCTTGTCGTCAATGCGCTTGACCTTGTCGGTGTACAGTTTGCCGTCGCCCATGTTACGCACAAGGTCGTAGCCGATGTTCGCCCACTCTTGTACGTCGCTGATAGCCACGGAGATACGCTTGCTTGTGCGCTTGAGGCTGCTGATGAAGAACTCCATCATCACGCCCTGTCCTGTCTTGCTGAACTGCAAGGTGTCGTACATGGCGTCAGCGAACTGTGAGTACCAGCACACAAGGCGCAACAGCCGCTCCTCATCGTACTGCTTGGCCAGGTGCTTGTGCAATGCACTGCGCTTGTTGAGCATCATGCCCTGAACATCCGCCGCCGTAGCGTTGGGGAACTTGGTAATGATGCGGAACAAGTCACGGCGCCATAGCAACGTAGTCACGTCATGCACTCGTGAGATGATACGGAACTCAATGTATGAACTCTTGATGTTGAAGGCTACGTATCGCTCATCGCGGGCAAGGTACGCGTCTGGCTTGGCGTAGGCACGTGACCACCGTGAGGTAGCACGCTTGCGGTACAAGGCCACGAACAGCGGCATAAACGAAGCGTACTGCTTGAACAGGTCGCTACCTGAAGTGCCGCGCTTGCCGAAGTTGATGTGACCACCACACGCCGTACTTGAGTCGGCGTTGATATGGTCGCGAAGAATCTGACTGTTTGCAATATCGTCGTCAAGTTTGGAACTGAACAGGTCGTACACAGGTGACACGAGCTCAAAGCCCGTGTCGCTGTCAAGTGACCCGTCGTGTTCACGTGACCAACGAGTACGGTCTACATCACCCAACGAGTAGTCAAACACGCTTGAGTCCTCCTTCTCAACCTCAAAGCCGATAGTGAACACGGTGTCCGAAGTGCTGAAGTCATGACGAGGGCCGCCGTGGTAGTCGTGGTTACCCACCTCTGGCTCGTCGGTACGGTACTCGTCTGGGCCTTCGTGCCAGAATACATACTCACCCGTATCTGACTCGTGGTAGTATTCGCACACGTCTGCCGCAAACACGGCCTCGTCACTCCAGATGTACTCACCGTCGCAACCGCCTCCGCCGCAAAGCACGTAGTCGTCATCATCAATGGACTCAGTTAGGTATAGGTTGCCGGAGATTTCTATCACAAGGTCTGACCACTCGCGGTCAAGTAGGACAACTTGGTTTAGCGAGGCGTTCCAGCCTCGCCCATTTCGCACTGTCGCAATCGTGAGGTCGTGGCGGTGCGCCCACTGGCCTGCAAATTCGCTTGGCTCGGTGAGAATGCGGCACTCTGCCTGTTGATGCTCTTGCCCATCGTATGTAGTAACCATGATTGGCTCGTTTGGTGTTAATGTTTCATCTTGCGCAGGAGTGGCGGCGCTCACAAGCGTAAGCCACTCATCCACATATACCCACCCCTCCATACCTGCAATGTTGTAGCGAGGGGTGTTGTCAGTACCCATGATGCGGGCAGTGATTACGCCTTCGCGCCCCTGGAGCTCGCGCATAGGTGGCGCAATGTTACACGGGCCTTCGTATGGCGCATTAAGGTCAAGGCGAACTACGTCGCCGATATTGAAGTTGCTCATTACACATCAAGCATTTTTGCCTACGTATTACACCTCGTAGGCATAGGTGTTTCGTGCATCACCAAGCCCTGCACGTATGGGCTTTGAGGGGTGCATGGTCATGAACCACCGCGCTGCTACGTACCAATGAACAATCCAAACCAAAACGTACAGCATACACCCCATAGTCCGTTTGTCGTGTGGTCGCCACTTGTTCCCCTAAATCGTTGCTGCAAACCTACAACTCCAATGTTACCTGAATGTTAAGGCCAGGTTATTTTTTCGTTAAGTTTTCCTTCCCGATGAGCGTGGACATAAGCCCACACCCAACGGAAGTAAGCACAGCCACGGACAGCACAAATACAAGCGCACTCATGTTCTTATCGTGTTAGTTCCGCAATTGTTACGGGGTCAATAGTACCGTACTGCTCATGCACTTTGTCCAGGTATGCCTTCGCGTCCTGGTACGCCTTGCTCCTCTCGTCTGCATACCTGTAGGCATGGGTAGCCATACGTATGCGCTGTTGCTCGCTTACAGCCATGTGTTCGTGTGTTATGTGTATATGTGTGTGCATCTCGCGCCCTGCACACTTGGGCGTTGTGGGGGTAGGTGGACTCGCACCACCGAAGCCGTGAGGCGGCAGAGTTACAATCTGCTGCAATTGCTGCTATGCGATACCCCCATAGGAAGGGGCATAGGTATCCCCTTCGTGTCCGTTTTACGTGTGGTCGCCACATATCCCGTAAGTGTGTAAGCCTAACGTCTGCGCTTGGCTCGGCGGTCGTGTAACTGCTCAACCCTGCGCTCCTCGCGGCGGTCTATGCGACCCGCCACGAATAGTTCCACGGCATCGGCCTTGCGCTTACCCCGCACTTTGCGCTCGGTTCGGCGAAGTGAAGTGCCGCCGTCAAGCGACGGCGCACTTTGCACACGGACTACGCACTCAGTTCCGTAGCGTGTGGGGTCGGAGGTGGTGGCGTAACGGCTCATTGCTCAAAGGTGTTGAGGTCAACGAGAGCCGCCTTGTGGGCGGCGCGGTTGCAGTACACGTCTGCCTGGCCACGGATGATGTCTGCCCATTCGGGTGAGGCGTCTGCATAGGCGGCGGTTAGGCGGTCGCGGAACCCTGCATACGAGGCGAAGGCATCGGTGGCGAGGAAGTCATCGTACAAGTCAAGCACGAAGTCAATGCCCATGTTGCGCTCAAGGGCTGAAAGGGCGGTTGCAATTTTCTTGTTCATGGTCGGTCGTTTTTTGGTTAGTCGGTTGAACAATGCAAACGTATAACCCCAATGTTAAGTGGATGTTAAGGATATGTTATGTTTTCGTTAAATCTTACATTCGTAAGATTTCAACTGCGCGCGTGTAGCGCGTACGTATGTAGCGTACGTATGCGTGCGCCCCGCCGCTCACGTAGGAACACGGCAACCGAGCCGAAAGCCCCTCGCGCGTTGAGCAGCCATAGGCTGCGAAAGCGCAAGCGTGTCCACGCGCACGCGCGTTGATTGCCGAAGGCAATGTTAAGCGAAGGTTACGAAATGCAGGCTTGATTTGAGGCCGTTTTTAGGCCGTTTGCCGCCGTTTGGGGTGGTTTTGAGCCGACCATACAGCCCACCACGAGAAAATAGTTTAGTATCCCTCCTTCCCTACGGAAAGGAGGGTAATAAACTAAAAAAAATTGACATATCCAAACCGAAACCAAAAAGATAACCGAAACTTAACGATTTGGTAACATTGGAAAGGCCGTTGGAACACGGATGTTGGAACACGAATCTCGCGTAAGGCGTGCAGGCACACACGGGCGCACACACCCAGGCGCACACCCGCCCAGGCGCACGCGCACAGGGTGGGTGATACCCACCCCCTATTATCTTATCTTACCCTACCAAGCGCACACGGCGCGCGAGCGAGCGCACACACGTAGGGAAGATTTAACGAAAAGATAACATTGGTTAACGCTGGGATAACATTGGGCGCGTAGGTTTGCTGAACTAATCAAAACCAACAGAAACCATGACAAACGAGCAAAAATTTAACATTGAGGTAACATTGAAGTCCGCCGAAATTCTTAAGGCGTATGCACACAGCCGCGACAAGCGCGCAGCGTGCGAGCAAGCGGCCGCCCTCGCCGTGAGCGTGTACGAGCGATTTGCGCCCGACCACCACGCATACCCAGATGGGTGTGATGCGTATGGGTGCGGAACTACGCACGCCTGCGAGGAGTGCGGATACGAGAGCGAGGAATCTGCAATCGCCAACGTAGAGCGGCACTCTGAACTTGTGCAAGACCTTTACTACATCGGCGAAATGCTGTACGAGGAAGGCATCTACGAGAAGGGCTATGCCCGACTGCATGACGACTACGGGCACTGCGCATACGATGCGCTCCTGGCGCACATAGCGCACATAGCGGGCATAGAGTGAACCACCACCGCCGACCTTTAGGCCGCCTTCGGGCGGCTTTTTTTTTACCCTTTTTTTGGCTTCTGCGGCACTTTCTGCCCTTGTGTGGGACTCTGCCCTATGCGTTACCCTTTTGGGGCTTCTGCGTGGATTTTTTGGTGTGGCGGATTTTCGGGGTGGGGTGTGTTCGCCCCCTCTGTACGTCTGGCGGGCGGAATCGTGCGGCTGTCATGCGCCCCCCTGCGTGTGTCCTGTGTGCGCCCAGGTGCAAACGCCAGAATGCGTGTGCGTTCGCGCATTATGCGTACCCCCGTGTATGCGCGCTGCGCGTTCGGGTGCGTGCGTGCCCACGTCCCTCTGTGTATGTTCTCCCCAACCTCCACATGACTCAAAAAAAATACCGGGTATTTTCGTTGTTTAGACCGGTTCTAAATAGTGCGTCTTTCGGCTGTGATGATGGTGTGGCAGTTTGCGCAGCGGATTTGGCATTTGCGTATTTCTGCTTTGATGACTTTGATGGAATTTCCTCCGAAAATCATGTTGGAGACGTCGTTCTTTTTGTCTCCTATGTGGTCGAATTGGAGGACTCGGTGGTCGGTGGTACCGCAGTCTGTGCATTTGCCGTAGATGCGTTTGTATCGGTCTACGAAGGCTTTGTTTCGGTTGCGCTGGTATCGGTTCTGGTCTACTCGTGTCTGTTGATTTTGGGAGTACCAGGATGCGTTACGATGTTTAGCGCAGGTCTTGCAGGAGGTTTGTAGTCCGTCTGGTTTGCGTTTGTTCTTGGAGAACTCGGTTAGAGGACGGAGTATGGCGCAGCTCGGACAGCGTTTCATGGGTGTGAATATAGCTGTCATTGCCCAAATTAGTGCTATCTGGCAAAAAAAATAGGATGCTCACGTCAGAGCATAGTGCGCCTGTATTGTTTGTACTTCGGTGGTTCTGCAGCGGTATGTCGCGTGGGTGGTGTGGCGTAGTGGTGCCAGCGTCCTGCGTTGGGCGTGCTCTCCGGTGCTCTGCCCCTGTTTTGAGACAGGGGCGACGCTAGTGCGTCGGCGATGTCGGGTGTACTACCGCGTTGTCCTTCGGCTTAAGCGAAGTTAGTTCATATTTTCCGCAAAGTCAATAGCCGAAGCATGGATTTGCATTATTTGCAAAAACTTACTTCAACCAGCTGTAATACTGCTTGGTGCGGCTAGCGCGGTCCTCAAGACCGTGCGTGCCGCCATTGATTCGCTTCGTGAGAGCCAGGATGGTCTCGTCGCTGACGCCCTTGTCGCAGATGTCCCACAACTTGTTCCTGTCAAAGAAGAAGCGAGCGCTGTCGAATGCGTGCTCAGCGGCAACAGCATCTGGCTTCTCCAACAGCTCAGGTTTGTTCAACCACTTAGCAAACGCCTCGTAGTTGGACTTGCCAGTCAACTGCAGTGCGCCACGACCACGGTACTTCCATCCGTCACCAGATGCTTCGTCTCCGTTGCCCATACGCGATGCATACACACGGTTGGCAATCTGCTCCGGCTTGCGCTCGTACTTGGCAGCAACAGCCGCATCAGCAAAGTACTTCTTGAAGATGCCCAGCAATCCCTTAGATGAGTAGTTCAGGTTCTCAGAGAATGCCTTGAAGCCACCGGTCTCATGCGCGGTTTGACCAAAAAAGTGAGCAGCACGCTCCGGCGACATGCCGAAGTGCTTTGCCGCTGCCTTGATGGTGCCAGGACCAAACGCCCCATCAGCTGTTACACCAATCTTCTCCTGTAGGTTCTTTAAGCTCATCGTCCCTGTGCGTTATATGGTTTAGAATAGTTCTTAGAAGACTTGTTGCTGGAGGCACTCTTTGAATGCTTTCCGCGCTTCTTGCTCTTGCTTACATACTTCACAACAGCCACTCCTTTACCGCTCTTTACAGCCATCTCTCACGTATTTTGTTAGATGGTAAATCTACTAACTTTGTCTCACTTACTAGGTTATGAGAAACAGTAAACCACCCAAGCGCCCAGCGGGAACAACCCCAGAAATGGAGAAGAAGCTTCGTGCTGAATTCGCCAAATTCGGGAAGAACCAGGCTATTAAGTCGGTCAATCCAATGATGGGCGCCATGGCCGGTCGAGCCGGACTGGCAGCCCTTGGACGAGCAATGGCCACCTCTGGACCCCAGCGCGAATTCGAGAAGCAAGTACCGCAAGAGATGCGGAAGTTCATGGAGTTCGCAGGAGGCCTGCGTGATAACCTAGGACTACGCGGCCAAGTACGCCCAGTCAACAGCAAAGAGATTGCCGACATGGCACGCCGTTATGCGGAGAAAGACAAAAGCGTGCTGCAAGACATCGGTAAGCTAACCCAGCGCCAACAGCAAATGGTGCGCGATGAGATTGCTCGCCAGTACAAAAAGGTTACCGCACTGGACAAAGCAAAGTCCCTTGCGCGTAAAATCGACCGAACCATAGACCCAGCCAATACAGGACGACTTGGTGCAGCACTGGTATCTGGAGTGGAGCTAGGAGAGAAAATGAAACCACTCGTAGAAGAACAAATCCCAACAACTAAACTAGACGAAGTAACAGTTATGAAATCCAAGAAATACGCCACAGGGGGCGCTCTTAAGCCCGTCCCCTCAGAGAAGAAAGGCCTCGCGAAGCTGCCCACCGAGGTACGTAACAAGATGGGCTACATGATGGGCGGCGGTAAGCTGGGCATGATGTACCAGAACGGAGGCAAGACCGCCGACCAGAAGTTCAACGCCAACGCAAAGGCTCGTGAGATGGAAAACCTCACCGAGATGCGCAACGCATTGAAGAAATCTGACCCGGACGCAGTTGCAGCATTCGACCGCAGCCTCAAGGCCAAAGGAATGATGGTGGCCAAGCGCCCAGTCAAGAAGATGGCCCAAGGCGGTATGCTCAAGAAAGCAGGAGCGCCAAATCCATTGAACCCCACAAAGGACAAGAACAGCTACATCTCTAACGCTGTTGACATGAGCCCATCAACCAAGAAGCAGATGGACGCTCTTCGTCAGGCCATGATGTACTTCACCGGTGTAAGCCCAAAAAACAAATAACATGAAAAAGTACCGCACTAAAGGATACGCAAACGGTGGCATCGGCCCCAAAGCAAAGGCTGCCGCTAAGCCAGTAGCAAAAACTCGTAAGCAGGAAATCGAAGAGGCCGCTATGGTGAATAAGCGCAAGTCTGAGGACCTAGCAACAGCAGAGCAAATCCGCAAGGATGTTCGTTCAGAGGTTGGTCCTGGTCAAGGCCGCGCTTCAAGGAACACCGGAAACGTAACGCTTGGGATGGCGAAGTCTCAAGAGATTACAAAAGGAGGAAGCCGTACGCCTGCCAAATACACTCGCGCAGACCTTGCAGCGCAGTTTGGCGGACAGAAGGTGCAGCCAATCTACCTCAAGGGAGAAACGCTTGAATACGCTCCAGGTCGCGAGATAAGCCGCGGTGCTGGATTCACGATGACACCAGTAAAGCCTGGCTCTCGAAAGTTGAGCTACGGCGGAATGATGAAGAAGAAGAAATAAGAAAGGGGGCCTAAAGCCCCCTTCTTAGTTCTCGTAGACGCTGAACGCCTGGAAGCCAGGGGCTCGACCAAGAATCATCGTGTACTTGCCGTTGCTTCGTGCACGGTATACGATTCCACCGCTGACCCAAGTTGATTCGTACTTCATAGAGCGGAACAACTTCTTCAGCGACTTGAACTCCTCGTTGTTCTTGGCAGACACAACGAAGCAATCAAAGGCCTCTCCGTCATCGGATACGGCCTTTTCTGTTTTGTAGTTGAACCCGTCAAGGAACTTAGGTGGCTCCTGAGAGAAGAGAGAGAGGCTGGCGACCAGCAGGGTTGAAAGAAGTGTAGTTTTCATGGTTGGTAAATTGAAGTTGACTGCAATACTACGAAATCAAAAAACGTCAGTCAATACCCCAGGGTGAAAAATGTCTAAATTTGTTCCTATGTCGTTCCCCTTTCTAAAGAAAGAAAAATGAAGAAGTACCGAGCTAAGGCCTACAATGAAGGCGGAAAGATGGAAGCCGAACAGGAAATCGAGGTGATGAACCCCGACCTGATGATGGCCGTTAAGCAGATTCAGGCAGCCGTTAAGGCAGCCGGTTCTGCCCCCATGCACTACAAGGTGAAGGCGTGCTACTACAATGAAGACTAGCAAGTACTACGCCAGCAACGCTAAAGCTCGCGCTAAAAAGGCTGAATACGATACCGAGTATCATTCAACCAAAGAGCGCAAGAAATACCGCGCGTACCTAAATAAGAAGAACCGCGATGCGGGCACCTATGGCAACGGAGACGGCAAAGACTACGACCACGACGAGCGCCGCATGATTCCATCATCACGCAACAGAGCAAAGAAGTAATGGCAAAGAGCGGTAAGAAACGTGCAGGAGCTGTCGTTGGCCAGAAGAAGGTTAGCAAGGAGCGTGCATCACAAGGGAAAAACAACTACGAACTACTAAACAAACTAAGCAAATGACCGGAGTCGAATTTGATGACTGGCTAGAACAGCTAGAAGAGGCCAAGCAGCCAACCTGCAACATTGAAAACCCAGAGGACTGTGAAGCCTGCGGCAGCTAAGAAGATGACGGTAACCCAGAAGTACAACTCCATGAAGCGTCAGGCGGAGGAGGCTGGGATGCGCGTATACGAGAAGGACGGAAAGCTACGAGTTGTCCGCGTAAACAAGAAGAAATGACACTAGATGAAATGTACCGTTCGGTCTGCGCATACCCAGGCCGTCCGGGATTCTACACTTCCGACAAGGGAGCCGACCATGATTATATCAAGGGATACTACTCCGCTGAATTTGAAGGAAAGCGAGAGAGCGTATCAAACGTGCTCGAGCTTGGCGTGCAGTGGGGCGGCAGCCTTATGCTGTGGAGCTCATGGTTTCCGAATGCCAAGGTCGTTGGACTTGACATCTATGACGGCGTGCCTCAGCACTACGACGAGATGCGCAATGGCCGCGAGTTTCCCAACGTAGAGATACGCATCCAAGATGGATACTCCGAGCAGGTGATTGCAGAGCACCAAGACAACTTCTACGACTACGTTATCGACGACGGGCCGCACAGTTTAGAGAGTATGATAACAGCAATCCATAAATGGCTACCAAAGGTCAAGCCAGGTGGAAAGCTGGCCATCGAAGACATCCAATCCTACGACTGGTTTGATAAGCTTGAGAAGGAAGTTGAGCTATCTGGCATACCTGCCGAATGCCGTAGATTTGATTTCCGAAAGAACAAGAATCGTTCTGACGATATGATTTTTGAAGTCGCCAGGAAATGAACCTAAAGAAGCTAAATAAGAACGTGATGGTGAAGGCCCCAGAAGGCTATCACTGGATGAACGACGGAAAGGGTCGCTTCTATCTTATGAAGCATTCTGGAAAGTTTGTCAAGCATCCTAATGCAAGCCTTGAGGCTCCATTCCGAGTTGTCACACACGACAAGCCCGGGACAGCTAAGGAGAAGATGGCTATTGGGGCTCTGGTGCGGTTGAAGAAACCTTAAGGGGCTCCTCTCCATATATCTTCCTGTACATGCGCGCCACTAAAAGGCGCGCTTTCTGCGTAAGGGCATACCTAACTCGGTAGTTGAACTTAGTTTCTTCCCTGAAGAATGCTGCAGCCACTTCTTTGTTGTTTGGTGTAAGCTTTTCAAAGTGGGCATAGATGAGTCCATCGTTAACCATCTTATAGATTTGTTTCTTTCTCAGCTGTGTTTCACTTCGCATCATGCCATTAGCCAGGTGCTTAATGGTCCAGAACTCAAGGTCATAAGCAAACAAGAGGAGTTCAACCTCTGCTGCGCCGAGGCCGTAGTTCTCTTTCATGTCTCGGTAGAGAAACGTCAGGTACTTTAGGTCGTTTCTCTGGATGAACTTGGGGTCAATTTTGGAGAATTCCCTGAACAGCTTCTTTCGGCTGACAGTAGTCTTGGGCATATCTGTATCTTTGTTTCAAAAGTACTAATATGGGAAGTCTTAGCGGAACCAAAATTAAAGACACCTTTGGCCTATTGCTGAAGCTGGCCACCTCTACGGTGTCCGCGTCTGAGCAAGTCGTCCAGGACGGCGACGGCAACAATACTGCACTAAAGCTCTCCACGGACACGGTAGAATCTACTGGTGATTTCAAGTGCACTGGAACGATGACCACATCGACCACTGATGTTCAAGCACTTATGCTCAGTTCTACGGGTGTATTCGTAAAGCGTAACCTCAGCACCAACCCAATCGGAACAACTTCCGTAACTGCGCTATCTCCGCTCACTGCAACGGGTAGCACTATTGGCGTTTTGCCAGCTAGCTCACTTACGCAGCTAACCAACGAGCAGACCGCCACGATAGATAAGTTCTTGATTTGGGATGAATCAGCAAGTTCTTACAAGTACATCACGGCTGTTGACGTAGCTGACTACGTAATCAACAGCGGAGCTACGGCTATCCCAGCGGTTCTTATATGTAAGCCTCAGGCAACTACGGCAATCGGAACGGCAAGCACATTTATATCATTTGCAGAAATTGCAAATCAGCCCGCTACTGGAGCTACTGACCCAGCAACGTCGTGCGTGTCCCTTGGTGGCGCGTCATCGAGCATTTCACTTGTTGATGCCGTTGGAGTTCGCGACAATGTTCGAGTAAGCACTCAGTCAATGTACGAAGTTGTGGCTTCCGTTCAGTATACGGTTGCGGCTGGAACTCCAGACATCACCACTCAGATATATCTAAATGATGGAGCTGGTAGCGCTGTGCTATGTCAGGATATTGAACCAACAAAGGTTGGAACTCACTTTGTTACGCTCAGATACTTTTTTTACGCGGACTCTAGCGTACCGTATGACCTTGCGTTAAGGTGCTCTGCTACATCTGCAGTAACTGTCGGCCTTGAGACTTCATTCACTGTTACTAAATTAGGGGACGTAGTATAACGCCCTATGACCAGAGAAAAGCGAATTGAGATGTTCATCCTCATAAGAGAGAAGATGGACGAAATAGCCGACATCATTAAGACCAATGATGCCGGACCTGAGTTCATGTCAACATATTGCTTTGGCCTCTGCTGTAACGAATCAGACGATGACGCTCCTGTTAGCTATGAATACCTGACTGGTTACAGTGTTGACGGAGGAGATGAGCTAAACGTGATGCTCAACGTAATGGTTCATACCTATACCGCACAGGAAGACAACGATGACGACGACGACGAACCAACAAACTCAATTGAATACTGGTTAAAGAAATAATGCAATTCAAATGGAACTTATCAGAAAAATCATCGTGGGGCAAAACCCCAAAGACGCCATGGCGTACTTCGTCGGTCAGCGGACTGGCGATGCCGTAGTCGATTCAATTGTTCAGGATGAGCGAGCCCTATCAGTGCATGGGATTCGCCGTTATCTGGTCTACATTTACAATTCCGAAAAGGGTATCATGCTCTGGAAGACGATAGACGAGATGCCCTGTTTAATTGAACACGATTGCGACTTCTAATGAAACCAATTAGATACTTCATAGTACGAGTACCAAAGCCTGTAAACGACACCATTGAGGTTGCAGGAAAGGAGATGTACTTAGATACCAAGTTCAACGAGTTTGCCCACCGGGCAGTTGAGGGAGAAGTCATTGGCGTACCTCAGCGATACAAGACTGAGGTATCTGTCGGGGACACGTTGTACTTCCACCACCATGTTCTTCTTGGTGGTAATCACCTTGTGTACGGCAACCAGCAGTTTGACGAGGCGAAGCATCGCCGCGGACAGTTTGTATTTGAAAACGATAGCCTGTACTACGTATGGTGGGACGGCGGTAATGACCCACACAGCTGCCAGGCGTACGCATACAAGAGCAAGGAGACTGGAGAGGTTCGTCTCCTTGGACCATGGATATTTCTCAGTCCAGCAGAGCAGGACTATGAACTGAAGAGCGATACGCTTGAACTAGTTCAGTCAAAGAAATCATACAACCAGTACGGATACATCCGTTATCCATCACAGATGCTGGAGGAGCTCGGCCTCAAGCCGGGCGACAAGGTATTCATCCAAAAGAATGCTGACTACGAAATGGAAGTCGACGGAGAGCGCCTGTATCGTGTAATGCTATCCCATATCTATGCGCAAGTCCAAGAATAGTTTCGACAACGTAGGCACGGCAAGCCGGCTTATGTCCGCAATGGAGATTGCCATTGAGAACATGATTCAGGAGATACAGAAGCCTGTGGACCAAGAACTGTCTGGCTCTCAGAGAAAGGCAGAACTACAGGCCATTAAACAAACTGCAATTGACGCTAAAGAACTGATTGTTGAACGCGAGAAGCTCCAGCTTCTCATAAGGCAGCTGCACGACAGTGGAGAAATCAAAGAAGAGCGAGACTACTCAGGAGGATTCGCAGAACAATTCTCAAAATAACGAATGGGTATTTATCTATTGGGATAGCTGATGGCCGGACTAGTTGAAATAGAAGACGAGGTAATCGTAAACATTTGTTCCCAAGGAACGGCTGGGGACATTGTTGTCTATGGAGACCTGGCCATTCAGCTTCCCAAGAAGCCCAAAAAGCAAGACATCCTGTTCCACGACCTGCCAAAAGAGCAGCAGATGTGGGAGCGCACTGAGCTCCCTGAAGAGCTCAGGAAGGTGAACTCCATGGAGGAGTGGATGACGATGCCAGAAAACTTTAGAAAGAAGTACACGCCATATATCGCCCAGGAATATGAGAGACGAAGAAGCGGAGTTTGGTTCTTCAATAATGGAGTACCTACTTACATCACCGGAAACCATTACTTTTTTCTGCAGTGGGCCAAGATTGACGTGGGGTACCCATCTTACCTTGAGTTTCAACGTCAGCTATTTATACATCTAGAGGCCTGCAATGTAGACCCGCGCTCACTTGGGCAGGTATATGTGAAGTGTCGACGCTCTGGATACACCAACATGAGCGCTTCAACGCTCATCAATGAGGCTACGCAGGTGAAAGAAAGGCTGTTGGGTATCATGTCCAAGACGGGAGGCGATGCACAGGAGAACATCTTCATGAAGAAGGTGCTGCCAATCTACAAGTCGCTTCCATTTTTCTTCAAGCCCATCCAGGATGGTACCACAAACCCTCGGATGGAGCTTGCTTTCCGTGAACCATCCAAGCGAATCACTAAGAACAACAAGACATCGCAACGCGGAGACGCCCTGAATACGGTAATCAACTGGAAAAACACCACCAACAACGCATATGACGGTGAAAAGCTGCACATCTTATACCTGGATGAGGCTGGAAAGTGGGAAAAACCGACCGATATCAGGGAATCTTGGCGAATTCACCGCACCTGTCTGCTTGTTGGACGGAAAATCGTGGGCAAAGCCATAGTTGGCTCAACTGTAAACCCGCTCGATAGAGGTGGCCGCCAGTTTCGCGACCTATATGACTCAAGCAACCCCAAAGAGCGCAACGAAAACGGACGCACTAAGAGTGGACTTTACTCAATCTTCATTCCGGCGTACGAAGCTATGGAGGGCTTCTTTGATAAGTACGGATATCCAATCGTAGATGACCCAGAAAAGCCAATTTTTGGCATAGAAGGAGAGCAAATACAAATCGGAGCTAAGACGTTCTTGAAGAATGAGAGAAAGGCCCTGGCCAGCGACAGCTACGAACTCAACGAGGTCATTCGTCAGTTCCCATTTACCACTGCAGAAGCCTTCCGCGACAGTGCAAAGTCATCGGTCTTCAACGTCCAGAAGATATACGAGCAAATCCAGTACAATCAGGAGCTGTACCCCAATCCAGTGCTTGTAGGAAACTTTGTCTGGAAGGACGGGAAGCAGGATACGGAGGTTTACTTCAGGCCTGACGCAAATGGACGTTGGCGCGTTGCATGGATGCCACCATTTGAGCTAAGGAATAAGCAAGGACCACAGAACGATTGGCTTGGAGTAGGAGGCGTTGACTCCTACGACATTGACGCTACTGTAGATGGCCGCGGCTCTAAAGGCGCGTGCCATATTTACAACAAGTTCAACCTGCAGTACCCGGCAAATATGTTCGTTGCGGAGTATGCATCACGTCCGCCACTTGCTAAAATCTTCTATGAGGATGTACTGATGGCCGCCAAATTCTATGGGTATAGCCTTCTTATAGAGAATAACAAGTACGGTATTGCTCGCTACTTTGAGCAGCGAGGGTACGATAACTACCTGATGAACAGGCCAGAGCACCTAGGCTCTGGCTACGGCGGAGGCACAAAGACAAAGGGGATTCCATCAAACTCGCAGGACATCATCCAGGCCCACGCCCAAGCTATTGAAGCGTACATCCACTCTCACGTGGGACTCAATGAGGAAAGCCTTGAGTTTGGTAAGATGTATTTCGACAGGACCCTTGAGGATTGGATTAACTTCAAGGTAGATGACCGAACTGCATTTGACTTGTCAATCTCCAGTGGTTTAGCGCTTTTGGCGGCGCAGGGTGCTACTGTCAAAAAGGAAAAGGCTGATTTCAATCTTAAGAAATTCTTCAGGCCTGGTCGGGTCATCTTGCGGTGAATCAAATAAGTATATTTGCATATTAGCCCGTAGTGGATATGCAAAGAGATTATACAGCAAAAGGCCAATCTACCTTCCCCGACCCGCTAGCGAGTACGGAAGAAAAAATGTCGCAAAACTATGGCCTTCAGTATGCAAAGGCTATGTATGCGCAGTGGATTGGTGTTGATTACAACAACTCACTATACGGTCGCCGGTTCAATGAAATGCAGAACAACCGCGACTACGCACAGGGAACTCAGGATACGTCAATCTACCGACAGATTCTCAGCTCTCTGGACGCAAACAACGGAGACGGAACGATGCTTACTCTGGACTACACTCCAGTGCCAATCATCCCGAAGTTCGTACGTATCGTAGTAAACAAGATTCTGTCGCGCCGGCCCTATCCACAGGTGCAGGCCATCGACCCGCTTTCTCGTAGCGAGAAGGACAAGAAAAAGAATGTCGCCATTCTGCACATTGAGAACAAAGACATTCTTCAAGAGGCAAAGGCCCTTGGTCTTCCCGTCAAAGTAGACCCAGATTCGCTGCCGGATACCCCGGAAGAAACCGAAATCTTCTTGGATACCAACGTTAAGACTGACGCAGAAATCGCCGCACAGTTAGCCACGGAAATGACTCTTACGTGGAATGACTTTGATGATGGCATCTACCGTCGCTGCGTTGAGGATTTGGTTAACTGTGGTATTGCTGTTACCAAGCGTACCAACGACCCTAACTACGGTATCCGTGAGCAATATGTAGACCCTGCATATTTCATCCACAACTACACGGATGACCCCAACATGGCGGACCTTACCTACGCTGGACACTTCCGTACGGTAACCATTATGGAGCTTAAGCGACTGGCCGGAAACCAGTTCACCGAGGAGCAGTACCAGCAGATTGCGCAGACGGTTATGAACCGCTACGGAAACGACCCGCTTCGTTACGCTACGCAGGGCTACAACTACGAGACCATCAGCAACCGCTACCGTTACGGATACGACGAGTACAAGGTCCAAATCATGGACTTTGAGTTCATGTCTGTTGATGACATCATCTTCGAGAAGAAGGAGTCCAAGTTTGGAAACATTGGTTTCTACTACAAGGGCCACAACTACAACGCTCCACAGCAGTCAGTATTTGACCGCGAGGCTGTGTACATGAAGAACGCCACTGTATACGGAGGCGTGTTCGTCATTGGTACGGAGTTGATGTTCAACTACGGAGTTCAGAAGAATATCCCAAAGAACGTACACGACATCTCACGTGCTCGCCTTTCATACTCTTGCGTGGCCACGAACCTTCGTGGCATGATTCCAAAGTCTATGGTGTCAAGCATCATCGGATTCGGTGACATGCTGCAAATCACGCACCTGAAGATTCAGCAGTCAATCGCCAAGGCTAAGCCTGATGGATTGATTATTGACATCGAAGGACTTGAGAACGTACAGCTCGGACGCGGCGGAGAACTGCAACCTTTAGAGATTCAAGACATCTACGAGCAGACTGGTGTATTCTACTACCGTTCAAAGAATCCAGAGGGCGGGTTCCAAAACCCGCCTGTCCGCGAAATCGGAAACTCCATCCGAAACATTGAGCAGCTGGTTGGAATCTACAACCACTACTTGCGCATGATTCGTGACGCTACGGGAATCAACGAAGTCGTTGATGCAAGTACTCCTAAGGCAGACGCCCTTGTTGGTGTTCGCGAGCAGGCTATCGCTGCTTCTAACAACGCTACGTACGATATCACGCATGCCGCCCAGGTGCTCTACAAGAAGGTCTGCGAGGACATCGTTAAGTGTCTGCAGGTAATCCCTCCCAAGAGTATCATCTACAAATCGTACACGAATGCCATTGGGGAGACCAACATGGCTGTCCTTACGTCGTTTGACAATCTGTCGATGTACAACTTTGGTGTTATCGTAATGGGAGAGATGGATGACCGCTCTAAGCTTTACCTTGAGCAGAACATCAACATGGCTCTTTCTCAGAAGGAAATCGACCTTGAAGACGCGATTGCTATCCGACAGCTAAGAGACCCAGAGCAAGCAGAGCGCTTGCTCGTTGTGCGTCGCAAGAAGCGTATGCGTCAGCGTATGGACGAAGCTGCTCAGCAGGCCCAACTACAGGCTGACTCTAATGCTCAGGCTGCTCAAGTAGCTTCTGAGGCAGAGATTCAAGCAGAGCAAATAAAGGCTCAGCTTGAAGCTCAAAAGCTTCAGCTTGAAACTGAGGCAAAGGCCGAACTTATGGCTCTTCAGCACACATACGATATGGAACTACAGCGCCTCAAGAATGAAGCTGTTGTGGGCTCTCAGGTTGTGCGCGGTCAGGTTCAAGAGACTACTGATATGATGAAGGAAAACCGAAAGGATGCCCGAATCAACAAGCAAGCGGAAGCCCAATCTAAGTTGATTTCTCAGCGCCAAGGAGAGGCTCCGTTGTTTGAGCCCGGCCTAATGGATGCTCTAACCAATCAATAAATTTGCAATATGTCCTGTTGTACCGTAACTCCTACTGCAGTCGTAAGCATCGCCACTCGGGTTGATGTTGTCTGTTGGCGTGGAGACACATTCGTTCTTACTGCCACCATTGCTGACTCAAACGGTACCGCTGTTGACTTGAGTGTTTACACTTGGAAAATGGAGGTTCGTGAATACGACAATGGGCCACTAGTTATTTCTAGTTCAAACATCACTGTTACTGGCACCGCCCTTGGTGTTCTTACAGTTACCATTAGCGCTGCTAATATGCTTGTAAATGCGGGCACTTACGTGTACGAAATTCAAGCTACAAACCTAACCCCCAACCCAGATACCGTGACTACATACTTGTATGGTCAATTCACTGTAACTCAAGATATTGCTGCAAACTAACATGGCTGGAGAAGTTGATATTACCCTACCTGGACCCCTCGTTGTAGAGATTACTAACACCGGAGTTCAACAACTCCCTGGTTCAAAAGGAACCAAGGGAGCTAAAGGTGCATCTGGTGGTGCCTCTGCAAAAGGAGACAAAGGAAGCACTGGGGCCAAAGGCTCTCAAGGCAACCAGGGACCTGAAGGCGATAAAGGACAAAAAGGTGCCACTGGTGGTGGCGGCGAAGGCGGCCAAAAAGGAGACAAAGGTGATGCTGGAACTGCTGGTGCAAAAGGTGCCACTGGGGCAAAAGGAGCTCAGGGTTCCAAAGGAACCGCTGGAACCAATGGCGACAAAGGAGAAAAAGGCGCCGGAGAAAAAGGCGAAAAAGGTCGTGACGGTGCTGCTGGCCCTAAGGGAGAGCAGGGCCCTAAAGGCACTGCTGGAACCAATGGAGATAAGGGCCAAAAAGGAGAAGGCGAGAAAGGCGAGAAAGGCCGCGATGGCAGTAAAGGAGCTCAGGGACCTAAGGGCGCTCAGGGCGAATTTGGCCAGAAGGGTGAAAAAGGATTCGGAGAGAAGGGCGACAAAGGTCGCGATGGTAATAAAGGAGCTCAAGGACCTAAGGGAGACCAGGGTCCCGCTGGAGATAAAGGAGAAAAAGGCCTTGGGGAGAAGGGCGACAAGGGCCGCGATGGAAACAAAGGTGCCCAGGGTCCCAAGGGCGCTCAGGGAGAGTTTGGTCAAAAAGGAGAGAAAGGCCTTGGCGAGAAAGGCGACAAAGGCCGTGATGGCTCTCCCGGGCCTAAGGGTGACCAGGGTCCCAAAGGAACCGCCGGGACCAATGGCGATAAGGGCGACAAAGGAGACCTTGGAACCAAAGGCGATAAAGGACGAGACGGCTCTCCAGGCCCAAAGGGCGACCAGGGACCTAAGGGTGCCCAAGGTGACTTTGGCCAAAAAGGAGAAAAAGGAGAGGGTGACAAAGGCGATAAAGGCCGCGATGGCTCTCCAGGTCCAAAAGGTGACCAGGGCCCAAAGGGAACTGCCGGAACCAATGGAGACAAAGGTGACAAGGGAGACCTTGGAACTAAAGGAGATAAGGGCCGCGATGGTTCGCCGGGCCCAAAGGGAGACCAAGGTCCTAAGGGAACTGCCGGTACTAATGGCGACAAAGGCGATAAAGGCGACCTAGGAACGAAAGGTGACAAGGGTCGTGATGGTTCTACTGGACCCAAGGGCGAGGTAGGTCCAAAAGGTGAGGTCGGCCCCAAAGGAGAAGTAGGACCTAAAGGTGACCAAGGAACAAAAGGCTCACAGGGAAATACTGGCCCAACTGGCGATAAAGGAACCAAAGGAGACTTTGGTGACAAAGGTGAGAAAGGCCGCGATGGTTCAACTGGACCAAAAGGAGACCAGGGCCCCAAGGGTGCCCAGGGTGACTTTGGTCAAAAGGGTGACAAGGGGGACCTTGGAACAAAGGGCGATAAAGGCCGTGACGGAAACAAGGGTGCTCAGGGACCGAAAGGCGAAGTTGGCCCTAAGGGAGAAGTTGGACCAAAAGGTGAAGTTGGACCCAAGGGAGACCAGGGTGCCAAGGGCTCTCAAGGAAATACAGGTCCTACTGGAGATAAGGGAACCAAAGGAGACTTTGGAGACAAAGGAGAAAAAGGCCGTGATGGTTCAACTGGTCCCAAGGGAGAAGTTGGGCCGAAGGGCGAAGTTGGTCCCAAAGGAGAAGTAGGCTCAAAGGGCAGCACCGGAGCACAAGGGGCCACCGGTCCCACTGGTCCTACTGGCGATAAAGGAACCAAGGGAGACTTTGGTGATAAGGGCCAAAAGGGCCGCGATGGAGCTACTGGCCCTAAGGGAGAAGTAGGCCCACAAGGAGACATTGGTCCCAAAGGAAACACTGGGGCTAAGGGAGACATTGGTCCAAAAGGTAACCAGGGGTCTAAAGGAGAAGTTGGACCTAAGGGGAATACTGGAGCCAAAGGCGACCAGGGCCCACAAGGCATTGAAGGTGCAAAGGGTGAGAAAGGCCGCGATGGACAGCAAGGTCCGAAAGGCGACACTGGGCTTCAAGGGCCTAAGGGAGACCAGGGCTCAAAAGGTAATACTGGAGCTCAGGGTGCTCAAGGTCCTGTTGGTCCCGCTGGAGACAAGGGAAACAAGGGAGACTTTGGAGACAAAGGTCAAAAAGGTCGTGACGGTGCTACTGGCCCTAAAGGAGAAGTGGGCCCTAAAGGAGACCAAGGCCCTCAGGGAACAAAAGGTAATACTGGCGCTCAGGGCCCCACTGGGCCCACTGGACCAAAAGGTAATACTGGAGCTCAAGGCGATACAGGAGAAAAAGGTCGTGAAGGTCAGAAGGGAGAAGCCGGACCCACTGGAGCCCAAGGACCAACCGGACCAACCGGACCAACTGGACCCCAAGGAACGAAGGGTAATACCGGAGCTCAAGGTCCTACCGGTCCTACTGGCCCAAAAGGAGAAACAGGAGGGCCTGGAGAAAAAGGCCGCACTGGTGATAAGGGAGAAGCTGGACCTACTGGTGCTCAAGGCGCTAAGGGAAATACTGGTGCACAAGGACCCGCTGGGCCTACTGGTCCTACTGGACCTACTGGGGCTACTGGTCCTCAGGGACCCAAGGGTAATACTGGAGCTCAAGGCGACACAGGAGAAAAGGGCCGTGAAGGTCAAAAAGGTGAGGCTGGTCCTACTGGAGCTCAGGGAGCAAAGGGAAATACCGGAGCTCAGGGCCCAATTGGACCTACTGGTCCTACTGGACCTACGGGACCAACAGGGGCTCAAGGACCCAAGGGTAATACTGGAGCTCAGGGAGACGTAGGAGAAAAAGGCCGCGAAGGTCAAAAGGGTGAGGCTGGGCCCACTGGAGCTCAGGGAGCAACCGGGCCAACCGGACCTACTGGACCCCAGGGAGCAAAAGGCAACACTGGCGCTCAGGGACCTACAGGTCCTACTGGTCCTCTTGGGCCGACTGGTCCTCAAGGTGATAAAGGCCGCAAGGGTGATGAGGGCCCACAGGGCCCACAGGGTAATCAGGGGCCGAAAGGTCAAAAAGGAGCGACTGGTGCGCAAGGAGCAACTGGCCCAACTGGCCCAACAGGTCCTATTGGTCCTCAAGGGCCAACTGGAGCTCAGGGTTCTAAAGGTCAGAAAGGTGTAATTGGTGCGCAAGGTCCTACCGGTCCTCAGGGGCCAACTGGTCCTATTGGACCAACTGGGCCTACTGGACCTCAGGGAGCTCAGGGCCAAAAAGGTGCCACTGGTGCTCAGGGGCCCACTGGTCCTACTGGCCAAACTGGACCGCAGGGTGCTCAAGGTCAGAAAGGTGCAACTGGAGCACAAGGTGCAACAGGTCCTACTGGTCCTACTGGACCACAAGGACCTCAAGGAGCAAAAGGAAATACTGGAGCTCAAGGTCCTGCTGGACCCACTGGACCCACTGGGCCTCTTGGCCCTCAGGGGCCCGCTGGACCTACTGGTCCTCAGGGAGCAAAGGGTAATACTGGTGCTCAAGGTGCTACTGGCCCTACTGGCCCTGTTGGCCCATTGGGTCCACAGGGTCCTGCCGGACCAACTGGACCTCAAGGAGCCAAGGGCAACACTGGTGCCACTGGTCCTACTGGCCCACAGGGAATCAGAGGAGAGACTGGAGCAACTGGTCCTACTGGACCTACTGGACCACAAGGACCTCAAGGAGCAAAAGGCAACACTGGCGCACAGGGTCCAGCCGGCCCAACTGGTCCCCAGGGTGCAACCGGCCCCACTGGTCCAACTGGAGCTCAAGGCCCTAAGGGACAAAAGGGTTCTCAAGGAGCAAGTGGATTTGCTGCAGCGGGAAGTGCCTGTGGCGGATGTGGATTCAGCAATACGCCAGACGACTCTGCATACGTAGGTCCGGAAGGATGGGTTCTTATTACAATCAGCGGAACAACATACGCTGTTCCGGCCTGGAAATAAGGAAACTGTACGTGACGAATAAGGGCGCCCAAAAGGCGCCCTATTTGTTTCCTTACATCTAATTCACTACATTTGAGCATCAAATTGAATTGACATGATGCTAAATGCTTTCATTGTAGATGGTTTCTACAGCAATCCTGATGAGGTTCGAGCATTTGCTCTAGCTCAGGACTTCAATGTCACTGGAAACTTTCCTGGCGCTAGGACAAAGAGCTTTTCAAATCAAAGCGCATTTGACGTATTACAATCAATAGTTGGTCCACACGCTGGCAAAATCAATCATTTCCCGTCGGACTACAATGGAGCATACCAAATAACAACAGCGAAAGACCGCTCGTGGATACACGCAGATGTGGGAACGAAGTGGGCTGGTGTAGTCTATCTCACTCCAAGCGCACCATTGTCTAGTGGTACTGGATTCTTCAAGCATAAGGCTACTGGGCTTACTTGGTCTGCTGATGGGCAGGGTGATTGGAATGACGATTCGCAAGACATGACAAAGTGGGAGCTTACTGCATCTGTCGGGAATATGTACAATAGATTGATACTATATCGCGGTAAACAGTTTCACTCATCTCTAGACTATTTTGGCAACAGCTTAGAAAACGGAAGGCTGTTCCAAACGTTTTTCTTCTCTACTGAGCAGTGAACATAGTCTTTCACGTAGGGTATTTCTCAAGACCATGGAACGCGAAGACAGGCGCTCCTGGAGGCACTGAGCAGTGTGTAATTAGCCTTTCTGAGGAAATTGCAAAGATTGGCCATGCTGTATACGTATTTGGAGAAGTCAAGCCAATGCATACGGATTACCCTACCGGAAGCGTAACCTATTGCTCATTTGAGAACAAGTCAAATATCCCACATGAGATAGACTTTCTAGTTGGAGTTGGATACCTACACTACTTGAAGCCATTTGATGGCTTCAGCGTAGACAAAAAGCTATTCTGGCTCCATAACGAAGAGCCATACTTCTGGTACAATGGGGTTAGGATGTCAGACGATGACATTGATTACGCCTTCAGTTCAACAGATAGAGTCGTATGCCTAACAAGATGGCATAAGAATGACTTCATTTCCAGATATGGAATAGGGGATGAAAAGATTTCCATAATAGGGAATGGAATCGACGAAAAGAAAATCAAGGGGGTTGGAAAGAAGAAACTGGGTTCTTACGTGTATACATCGCACGCAGAGCGTGGTCTTTCTAAAGTGCTTGACGACTTTGAATCTGGAGCAATATCGGGAGAGCTGCATATATGCACTCCCAGATATGGCATTGAATATCTTGAGTCGAGGTTTCTATATAGGATATCTAAAAACCCGAACATCATATACCACGGAGCTCTTCCTCAAGAAGAGCTCTATGGATTGCTTAGCCAAATGCAATACTGGTACTATCCAACTCAGTACAATGAAACCTATTGCATAACAGCTATTGAAATGCTGGCGCATCACGTGACGCCAATAGTTAACCCTATTGCCGGCCTAGCTGATACGCTTAGTGAATTCGCCTACAGTATTGACTGCTGGAAGTGCGTGGATGAATATGTCCGCACGCGACACTGGAGCAATGTGGTTGGTGAATGGGCTGCACTTTTTTATGAAATTCAAAATCAAACAAATATGGAATTCTACGGACTTGATGTAGACAAGGTGGAATTTGTTCCGGCCAAACCAAAGATGGATGTACACGACGTTGAGAAAACGTATATCATCTGCCTGAATCCAACAGATGAAAAAAGGTCAGAGCTACTAGCTAGGTTTGAACTCTCGGGCATAAAGTCAAAAGAAGTAGTTGTCTTTGAGGCTACAAACGGATATACTAACCGACTCATGCCTCCCGACGTCAAAGTATGGAAGGACTGGAAGATTGACAGCTCAAATAGCTGGTGGAATCGTGACGTGCTTCCTGGAGAAATAGGATGCGCAGTATCGCATTGGCGAATTTGGAATGACGCATATACCAACCGACATAGAAAAATCCTTATCCTTGAAGAAGACTTCAGCGTAATTCGTCCATTTAGCAAGGATGCTATTGTGACGGATGAGGAATGGACTATAATGTATCTGGGGCACAGTTTTGTAAATCCTCCCGTTAGGACGGTCACTGCAAATCTTGTTCAGCCTGCATATACATACACGACACACGCGTATATGCTTACGAACGATGGCTGTCGCCTCCTTCTTGAGCAGAATTTCTTGGGTTCAATCATTCCTCTTGATGAGTTCCTGAGTGCCACGTTCTGCGACCATCCAAGAAAAGACCTATCGTGGATTTGGAAGGACAGCAAAGCACTCGCGACAGTTCCAGCTTTCTTTGGACAGAGCAGCACTAAAGAGACATCCACAACAGAAAAACAACCAACACTATTTAGAATGAATCTAAATAACTACAGCTACGAGGAATTCGTAGAGCGATTTGTGACCTACTCAGCAAAAACAAAAGAGTGGGAACTAATTGTAGATGAGCCGATTGCTGATGTATTCACATTCCCATTATTTACCGAAGAATTCTGTAGCTTGCTGATAGAGCAAGCGGAAGAATCTCAGAAGTGGACAAGGAACCGACACTACTTCTATCCTACATGTGACATGCTAATCGACGAGCTTGGCCTTCAGGACCACTACCAGCGAATCCTTGAGGAGTTCGTTTATCCAGTGGCCATCCAGAAGTGGGCACTTGAAGGCAAAGAGTGGGCTACGTTGTCTAGTGAGAACTTCATCATCAAGTATGATGAGGCCGTACAAGGACATCTGGCACTGCATCACGATAGCGCTTCTATTTCTATGGTTCTCGCACTCAACGATGACTACGAAGGAGGAGGAACATACTTCTGGCGACAGAAGCAAACACACAAGGGAAAGACTGGATATGTCTCTATCCATCCATCGGTTATTACTCACCGACACGGCGCTCGCGCTGTAACCAAGGGTAAGCGCTTTGTACTTGTATCATTCTGTAACCGAATCAAAAAATGAATCTGAATCTAATCTTCGAACCAGGCAAGCCGCGCGACATGACGGGCTGGTACTTCTTTGAGGCTGCCTTTTCTCCAGAAGAAATTGCAAAAATCAAAAGTGAAATCCAAAAAATTGAATTCACCAGAGCTGGTATTGCAAGTAATGCTACTGGCGACGCGCTAAGCGTCGTTCGCAAGTCGAACATCAAGTGGCTCCCAAAGAACAACAACTTTGGATGGGTATATGACCGGCTGATGCAGTACATAGCAACAGCTAATGAGAACATGTGGGGCTTTGACCTATACAGCGTGCTAGACTCTATCCAGTACACTCAGTATGATGGTACAGAGAAAGGCTTTTACGATTGGCATTTGGACACTGGGCCGGACGAGCTTTCTTACCGAAAAGTATCACTAGTAGTTCAGCTTTCTGAGCAGAGCTCTTACGAGGGTGGAGAGCTTGAAATCCGTAGCGGCTCAGGCATTGGAACGGCGTCAAAAGCTCTTGGAACCGTGACAATTTTCCCATCGTATTTGCTGCACCGAGTGACACCTGTAACATCCGGATTACGAGAGTCTCTCGTGCTTTGGGCGGGGGGAGAACACTATCGGTAGTTTGCTATCTTTGCCTTCATGGCAAATGATGCAAACTTTCTCAAGAGGTATGGTCTTTCAGGCTTCAGTAAGCCGAAAAAGACCCCATCTCATCCAACGAAGAAGGGTATCGTTGCTGTCAAGATAGACGGCCGTCCCCGAATCATTCGCTTTGGTGACCAGAACATGGGTCACAACTACAGCCCAGAGGCTCGTAAAGCTTTCAAGACCCGCCATGCTAAGAACATTGCAAAGGGTCCAAGCAGTGCGGCCTACTGGGCTGATAAGTTTTTCTGGGGTGGCCCAAGCGCAGACAAGAAGATGCCTCCAAAATCCCAGAAGTATACACGTGGAATCTGATGGCAACAGCTACCAAAAAGAACCCTGCGCTATGGAAACAGATTGTCTCCAGAGTGAAGGCTGGAACCAAGGGTGGGGACGCTGGGGAGTGGAGCGCGAGGAAGGCCCAGTTAGCCGTTTCGTTATACAAGAAAGCCGGAGGCTCCTATGCGGGCCCCAAGCGTTCAACATCTCTGTCAAAGTGGACCCAGCAGAACTGGCGTACAAAAAGTGGTAAGCCATCGTCTGAAACAGGCGAACGCTATCTCCCAGAGAAAGCTATAAAGTCCTTATCTTCAGCTGAGTACGCCGCAACAAGCAGGGCCAAGAGAGAAGGGACAGCTAAGGGGAAGCAGTTCGTAGCTCAGCCTAAATCAATAGCAAAGAAGGTTAAGAAGTTTCGTTCTTAACTCACGCAAAATGCAAAGTGGTCATATCTATACATTTGCATAAACCATTAAATAAATTTCTATGAATTCAGTCGAATCACAAATGGAGCAGGCGCTCACAAGTGCAGGGTTCACGGTGTCGGATACGCCGCCAGCATCCCTGATGAGTGACGCCGGAGAACAATTTACGGAGCCCGCTCCGGCACCAGCCGAAGCAGCTCCGCAAGCGCAGGAATCGACTCAGCCTGCGGGAGCACCTGAGCCACAAGCTCAGGGGCAACCGGAAAGTGAGCCGAGTTCTTTGACAGAACCCTCTAACGGGGGACAATTCATGCCATTCCCGGATGACATCTTTGGTGAAACGCCTACTGATGACGCATTCTCGGGAATGAGTGATGATGAGTTCTCCGATTTGTATGCTCAACTTGACCCTCGCATTCAAGTTATCGCAGACTTCGTTGCCAAGACAGGACGTTCTCCTGAAGATTGGTTCCGCTACCAAGCTCTAGACCCATCCGAAATGGATGATTTGACCGCGGTGCGAATCAATATCGCAAGTGAATATCCCAATCTTTCTAACGAAGAAGTAAACCTGTTGCTGTCCAGCAAATACAAACTGGATGACTCAGTTTACGGCGAAGATGATATTCGCCTCGGTAGCCTGCAGCTAAAGCTTGACGCTACAAAAGCTCGTACGCAAATGGAAACGCTCCGTGAGCAATTCCAAATGCCTGAGTTTGAAGAACAGCAAACATTTGACTCATTTGAGAATCCGTTCGATGAGAGTTGGATGCGCGGAATGCACCAGTCGCTCGGTGAACTTGGACAGATTTCTTTTGACCTGCCCAACGGAAAAGAGTTCAACTACGGCATCCCCGAATCCTACCGCAACGAATTGTTTCAGGAGAATGTGCAGATGGATAAGTTCTTCGATAAGTACATGGACGACCAGGGCAACTGGGACCACGACCTATGGAATATGCACCGCACGGTGACGGATAATCTTCCGAACATCCTACAGAGCATCTACCAGCAGGGCCTTAGCGATGGTCAACGAGCAATCGTTGAACGCGCTGCTAACGTGGACGCATCTACTCCAGTCGCACCAGTACAAAACCAAAAAAATGCCTTAGCTGAGCAAATCTTAGATGCGCTCGGACGGCAACAAACTCTAACTTTCAAAATCTAGCATAAATCATGGCTACATCTAGTGCACCTCCCGTGTATAATGATAACAAGGCAGCAGTATTCCGCCGCCTTGACCCGACCAAGTACACCTCCTTGGCCGACTACATCGACGAAGTAAACGCTCCCGACAACCGCGACCAACTGGTTAAGACCTACGGTTACCAGCAAATCAGCGGCGGTCTTACGGGGTTCCTAAACCTTACAGGCGCAGTACGCGGAAACGGTACCGCCGATGAGGTTCAGTACTGGGAAGAGACTCGCTTGCACGCTTACGCAACTGTTGCACCTACGGCTTCTGCCGCTGCTGCTGCTACTACGTTCGTAGGCCAAAAGGCAACGAGCGACGCTTCTGTTCTTCGTTTGAATGACGTAGTTCTTGTTGGTGGTCAAGACCGCTTCATCGTTACGGCTATCAGCCCGACCGGTGAAGTAGCTTACAACGCTACCGCTAACTACACCTTCCAAGCTCTTTCTAGCTCTGGTTTGACTGCTTCTGTAAGCACGGCTTCTGTTAACCTTCCGGTTATCGGCAACCTGTTTGCTCAAGGTTCTGACCAAAACGCTGGTTACTTGGAATCTAACGTAATCAAGCGTACGAACCCGTACAGCATCATCAAGGAAGTATTCAAGGTTACCGGTTCGCAAGCAACGAACATCGGCTGGGTTAACGTCGGCAACGGCGACTACCGCTGGTACGTTAAGGGCGAAATGGACACCCGTGCTCGCTTCCTCGACAAGCGTGAAATGATGTTGTTGCTCGGCCAGAGCATCAGCAACACCCTGACCACTACGAACATCGGAGGTCTTCCTACGGCTGGTGAAGGTTACTTCTCTGCCATCGAGAACCGCGGTATCGTACAGTCTGGTTTGATTAGCGACTTGACCGAGATGGACATCCTGGTTGCTGAACTTGACAAGCAAGGTGCTGCTCCTGAGTACGCCATGTACGTCAATACCGACCAAGACCTCGACATCGACGACATGGTTGCTACGTTGAACGGTGCTGCTGGATTCGGAAGCGCTACTATCGGTGTTAACGCATTCGGTGGTAAGGTGAACGAAGCTGCAATGCTGGGCTTCAAGTCGTTCTCTCGTGGTTCTTACACGTTCCACAAGCACTCTTGGAAGCTTCTTAACGACCCGACCTTGCTGTCTGGTTCTAAGTACCTCGGTGTAATGATTCCGATGACCACTGTTGTTGACCCCAAGACCGGCAACCGCGCCGCTGCCTTGGAGCTCAACTACAAGGACACGAATGGTTACAGCCGCGAAATGGAGCACTGGATGACCGGTTCTATCCTGGGCGTTGCTAACACGAACGAGGACTCACTGCAGTTCAACTACCGTTCGGAGTGCGCTCTGGTAACTCGCGCCGCCAACCAGCATATCCTTATCAAAGGTTAAACCTGGAAATAGGAAGGGGGCTTCGGCCCCCTTCTTTTCTTTAATTCTCAATTTCATTAAGCAATGAGCACTGAACAAACCCCAGCACCCGCCAAGCGCGGACCCCGTGTCATCGAGGCACCCACTCCAACAGTTAACCGCGGAGTACCCGTTGTAAAGCGGGAGCAAACACCCAGCCTTCAGAAAATCTATGAGATTCCTTACGGAGGTGGCATTGTTTGCAAAATCAAATCTGAATCAACCGTATACGACAAGGAGACCCGCCAAGTGCGTGGAATTCGTTACTGCCCTAACGAGCCTAGCGTATTCATGGATGAGCAAAGCTCTAACGCTCGCCGTGAGCACATCATCTTCCGTAACGGAATGCTGATTGTACCCGAGAACAAGCCGAACTTGGCTGCGTTCCTTGACCTACACCCACAGAACCGTGCCAACGGTGGTGAGCTGTTCACGCTTGTAGAGCGCAGCCGCGACGTACAGGCTCAGGTTGACCGTGAGTTCCTTCTCCACGATGCTGTCGCGCTTGTGCGCAACAAAGAGCTGGACGAGCTACTTGCTGTAGCCGTAGCTCTCGGTATCAACATCCAACAGAAGACCATTGAAATTCGCCGTGAGCTTCTCACAGAAGCTAAGGCGAATCCAGAGGCATTCATGAAGATGTTCGATGACCCACGTGTCAAGTGCCGCTCTGCAGTAATCCAATCAAATGACTTCCAAATCATTTCATTGCGCCCTGATGGAGTGTACTGGTTTGATAGCGGTCGCTTGATTCTGTCTGTTCCTGCCGGCCAAGACCCGACAGATATCATGGTACGTTTCTGCTTGACTGAAAAGGGAGCGTCTGTATATGAGGAACTTGTTTCACGACTCGAAAAATTGTCGTAAATTTGTTTCACACATCAAGCGTCAGGCCACTCTGGTTGGTATCCGCGGTCTGACGAATCTGGGGGCTTAGGCCCCCTTTTTCTTTTTGTATATTTGCTTCAAAGCCAAAGACTATGGCAAGTGTAGAAAGAGTATACCGTGCAGTAAAAGACATAGCGAACAAAGACCAGCGTGGATTCATCACGCCGGCCATTTTCAATGAGTTCGCAGGCATCGCTCAGATGAACGTATTCAACCGTTTGTTTGACGAAATGAGTCTTGCTGTGCGAATGCGTCGGGCAGGAACCGACGCTCAACGTCAGTTTGCAAAGGCAAAAAAGGTTGAAGAAGACCTGTCGACGTTTTCAAAGAAGGCAACGTTGAACTTGACTTCTGGTGTGGTTGACAAGCCGGCAGACTTTGCTCGTGTCATTTCAATCACCACTCCAGGGAAGTATGTGCTAGGTCAGTACCAGCAATATCAGGTCCAGGTTGTGTACAACACGGAGCACATCGACAGAATCCTAAATAGCGACCTGTCTAAGCCAACAAGCACTGCCCCAGTTGCGCTTATTGGAAACCAAATTGAGGTGTTCCCTAATGTCAACACGAGTGTTACATCTATCGTGCTTCGCTACTACAAGCTGCCTCAGGGAATCGTTCCCACGACTGGAGTAAAGACTACTGCTGCACCAACGTACGGTTATACCTCGGTAGTCCCAGGAGTTGAGCTGTATTCAGCTGCGAACAGCGTTGACTTCGAGCTTCCAGAGCAGTATTTCACTGAGATTGTTACGGAGATTTTGATGCTCGTTGGAGTGAACCTAAGGGACAACGACGTGTACAATTACGCATCAAGTGAAACCGCTAAAGACGAAGCTCAATAATGGCTACATCATACGCATTTATTGCACTAGACCAGGTAATCAACGACTACATCATTGCGATGCAGGAGGACGATTACGCGTCCAATGTATCTGATTACCAAATCCGCCAGTACGCACTTCGCGGAATCCGCGAGTTCGGAATGGACATCTCTGCAAACATCAAGAGTACGCAGCTCACGGTAAACGAGCAGTATGGGTATGTGGAGATTCCTAGTGACCTGTTGGCCCTGACAAAAATCGGACAGCTCGGTAACGACGGCCTTATCTACGTTTTCGCAGAGAACAAGAACATGAACTTGCTGAAGAATCAGCCTGCTGCCGACGTGCCAGACTATCTTCTTGGGTTTGATTCGTATGTGTTCCGCAACTTCATCTTCGAGACGACTGTGGGTCGTCTCTACGGCATGGGTGGGGGCCAGGGTGCTGGTGAATACCGCATGAATTGGGCAGAGAATCGCATTGAGATTTCTATGCTGTCCGATACTACTCAAGTCGTTATTGAGTATATCTCTGACGAAGCTAAATGTGAAAACCCATGTGTACCAACCGCTGCCGAAGAAGCCCTAAGGGCCTACATCTACTGGAAGACTCTGGAGCGCAAATCAAGTGTGCCGATGGGGGAAAAGCAGCGTGCACGTGCCGAATACTACAACCAGCTCCGTCTGGCAAACGCTCGTCTGAAGTCGTTCAGCAAGGATGATGCTCTGCAAATCATCCGCCGCAACTACCGTCTCAGCCCTAAAGCATAATCTATGCCGTCTATTGATAAGCTCATACCGCGCTATCTCAACACCGATGATGATGAGCGCCTCGTAAAGAACGTCGAAATGACTGACGCGCAAAACTTGCGTGTGTCAGTGGACGTTGAACGAGATGCGCTTGTAATCAAAAATGCTTACGGAAACGTAGCTCGGTCTAGCACGCTTGAGAATGGCTCAATGCCAGCCGGAACAAATAAGACTATTGGGTCTGTTGCCGATGAGACAAGCAATCAAATCTACTTTGCTGTATACAACAGCAATGGTTCGCACCTAATCATCCGTTACGACGCTAACGGAAAGAAGGCGTACAAGGTATACCAAGACTCTGTGCTGCAGTTCTCGCAGAACTCATTTGTGCAGATGTCTGTAGTTCGTAACTCGAACACAGACATCCTCCTGTACTTGAACGATGGACTCACTCCGCCAAAGAAGATTAACGCAACCAAGGCAGAGCAAAGCTTCACTGGTGTCGGCGGATATCCAGCTCCATTTTCTACTGGAACTGATGCGGAAAAGTTGCTGTACATCACTACGGCTAAGCAGCCTCCGCTTGAACCTCCTACCATTTCATTCTCTAACAACGCGAACTACCCTCAGAACGATATCTTCGAGAAGAATTTTCAGTTTGCGTACCAGTACGAGTACATGGATGGTGAGCAGTCTGCGCTCAGCCCATATTCGGAGCTGAGCGTTACAGAGTACCAGCTCAAGGACGGATTCATCAACAATGCTGACCGATACACGTTCAACCAAATCAACATCGAGGTAAACAACAACAAGGGAGACGTAAACAAAATCAAAGTATACGCACGTCGCGGCGACAAAGATTCTCCGTTCTTCCTGATTGCTACGTTGCTCAACAACGCGACCGGCACAACTCAAGTCGTAAACTTCCGAGATGACCAGAGCTACATCCCTCTGGCAGCAGAGGTTCAAGACAAGCGGTACGACAATGTGCCTCAAGTTGCTGATTCTCAGGCCATATGTAGCGGACGTTTGTTCTATGGTGGATATACCGAAGGATATCCTAATCTGTCGGTAGAGGGAACTAGTGTTGTCCCTAACTACAACCAAAAGATAACTCCTGCAAACCTAACCGTTTCGTTTGTTTCGAATCCAGCTTCTTTCACGGAAGATGAAACCCTTCAGAACAAATACTTCTCGATTGATTACTCCGAGATACCCGCTACGGTAACAGAAGATTCATCTCTGTTCTTGTCTATATCTTGGGACGATGGATTCATGGTTCTCAAGAACCTTCTCGGAAGTGACAACAACTATAATTTCTTTGCTGGTAATGGCTCGGCATCTATCAATGTAGAGCCGGATGAAAATAATGCATCTAATCGGTTAGAGGCACTTTCTGGCATGAGGATACCAGCTGAAAATAGTGGAGGAACTCCTGGACCTAATGCTAACGGACCACTGAACTGTCCGCCTACTATTCGATTCATCAAGCAAAAGAATACTAGCGAGACGGAAGACATTCAGGTTCCAATCAACCACATCAAGGGTGGAATCAAGCTGCTCACTAGTGGAATTCAGATTCGTGAGCGCATTGACATCCCGGCTAACACTACTCGGCAAAGAGTCATTCAGCTCATTGAAGATGTTATCATTGGTCCAGCCAACAGCAGGAAATTGTACCCGTTGCTTGCCAATCCTCAGCCAGGCAATGGTGGATTTAGCAATCTCACGACCGGTGGAGATACGCCAAGCAATACGGAGTCTGCCGCATTCAAGGGCAAAGGATACTCTAGATTGCGCCCAGTTTCTCAAGGAAGTACTTCTACTTTGAAAGTGTATGAGGTCCTTATTGACTCGCTCACTATTTCTGTAGATAAGTTTGTTTTTGGAACCAAGCAGGCTGACGTTATTGACCCAGAAGCGCCCAGCGCACAGTTTGACTTCATTGAGGGCCCGGCAAACTCAAAGGGACAGAACAACAGAATCATTATCCCTGACTTCGTTAATAATGGGCGCGGACAGAATGTCAAGCTAGCACCCGGATTCCAACAAGAAGAAAATCGCGATGGGCAAGTAACTCGTGCTAACGCATCTGTAACGCAGGGCGGATGCTTCTTGATTGCTAAGAACAAAATGGATGGCACGCCTTGTTTCAAGTCGGGTTCTATGCACCAACTTGGCATTGTCTACTTTGACGACAGGGGCCGTGCAGGAGGCGTTCAAAAGGTTGGAGCTGCTGATATCCTTCACACAAACAACAGAAGCTCTCAGAACGACTTAGACGGCTTTGCGAACGTAGTGATGCGAATCAAGCATACGCCTCCAGTTTGGGCAAAGAGATATTCTCCAGTATACGTAGGAAGAGGTTCGGTCATCAACAAGGTTCAGTACAGCGTTGGCGGTGCATATCTTGCCTTCAACGATAAGTCAAACCAGGGTTCTTTTGGGTCAAACCAAAGTATCTATCTGTCACTGAATACGCTTCAAAGCAAGGAGAACTCTTACACGAATCAGTACGGAGCACTGATTGAATATGGTTTTGCAGCTGGAGACAAGGTTCGAATTGTTCGGTATGGTAACAATCAGAAGGTTCAGTACGTATTTAAGGTCGTCAAAACGGTAAACCTTATAGATGATTCGTTGCTGAACCCACTGTTGGACAGAAGTTCAAGGGCTGCCATTCAGAATACCACTGGAACCTTTTTGGTAATCGAAGAGAATCCCTCAGCAACTGGCTTCAATTCCAAGAGCATACTCAACAATGACACCGATTGGAATGACGATTGCGTGATTGAGATATACCGAGAAAACAAGGCGTTTTCAACGACGGTATACTACGAAATTGGAACGAACCTTGGAATCACTGCAGGGGTGCATGACTCCGAGCGCACTTCTCTTACTAGTTCGGTAAAAGTTACCGCCCAAAGCGGTAACTCTATCACCGCATATTCAGTGAATCAATTCTACAAGGGGGACATCATAGAGGATGACTTCGGGAATCGAATCATTGTTGGAAACGTTACTCCAAGCACATCTGAAACTGGATACAACTACCTGTTCTATGGTACGTCAAACAATACGTTTGTCACTCCATACACAGCCACTTTTGATGTGTCTAACCCAGATTCAGTTTTGCTGCTGAACAACGGAGACTCTTACTTCCGTCTGCGTACGCTGCTGACTGGAGCCGGAGCACAGAATCAAAATATAGTCACCAATACAAGAGTTGCTTTTGCGCAAAACAACATTGTTGACTTCATTGAGGACTACCGCGTGAGTGATTTTTACGACTCTGAATACCAGTCACTTGGTCGCTCATTCCCATACTTACCAGATGCGAAGACATACAAGCGCATTGGTTCCCTAACGTGGTCTGACCCATTCAACAACGAGAACACTACGCTTGGCCTTTCTTCGTTCAACATGACGAAGATTAACTACAAGGACTTGGCATACGACTACGGCTCCATCAGGAGCCTTGTCCCATACAATGAGCTCATGTACGTGCTTCACGAGCGTCGTACTGGCGTTATTCCTGTCGGACGTAACATCATAACCGCAGATACTGGAGAGTCTCTTGTGGCTTCTAATTTGATTCTTGGTCCTGTCAAGTACTACACTGGCGAGTTTGGAATCAACAACAACCCGGAATCTGTCGCTTCGTACCGCGGATATGTATTCTTCATTGACGCCATTGCAGCGAAGGTTTGTCGCATAGGCTTTGAGAGTGGAATCGAGGTAATCAGCGAACAGCTTGTTGACGCGTTCTTCGAGGACAACCTATACTCTACGCAAACGACAGCCACAAACCGGCGATACATTGGTGGAGTAGACAAGGAAAACACCGAATACATCATCAGTGCTGAGGCGCTCTACACTTCAGAGATTACGGTTGACGACACGCTAACAGGAAATGCCGCAATTGGATTTGGCTCTACCAATAGTGCAGCATCAGTAATCAATGCTACTCCAGTTTACGACGACAGCCTCACGTTCAACTTCGAGTCTGACCCACGCGACTTTGACATCAACCAGGATACCTTTGGCACCTCTGGGGCTGGTTTGATTATTACAAACCAGCTTACCAATCAGCCGATTGTAGCCCTTGCTGAAAGCTATTCTCCTGCATACCAGGATGGAGCGCTCACCTCAGCTGTCCCAGTTGCCGTGACAAGCTCATCATTTGATGCGTTCATGTTGTCCACCTTTAGTCAGCAGACCACTCAGCTTACGCTGACGGATTCTGCCGAGTCTACAGGAACAATTACTGAGACAGTTGAGACACTTCCTGCATTTACCATAGCTTACGACATTCGTGAAAACTTCTGGAGTACAAGGTATTCGTACATACCTGAGCAAATTGTTTCGCTTTCTGACGCACTCTACACCTTCAAGAACGGAATCATTTACGAACATAATCCTACTGTTGCTCGTAATACATTTTATGGCGTTGCTGCTCCAAGCATCGTTGAAGTAATTTCAAACTTCAACCCGTCCATGATTAAGGTCTACGAAGCTGTTAGTTTAGAGGGCAATAGCGCTGCATGGTCTTGCACGATGAACAACTCTAACCAGACATCAGCGATTGCAAGCACCATCTGGCAGGACAAGGAAGGATTCTACTACGCTCCAATCCATCAGGATTCAACGATGGGAGCTGTATCCACCACTTCGACAGCTAATATCACATCGGTAGATGGAACGTCTCAGTTCTTCTCTTTAGGCGTAGTAAACTCTGCATCTGGGAGCGTCATCAACTTCAAGAACGCAATCAACAACATTCCGTTCCCAGTTGGAAGCACGACTGCCTTGTACAAGCTCAATGCGGCATCAAGCCGTCTTGAGCCACTGGGCTACCGAGCTGACAGCAAGAGCGGGGAGAAGCAAATTACCTGCAATGCAACAGCCTCTGGGCTTGTCCAAAACGATGTGGTCGTTCTTGTGGCTACTCCGTCTATCGAGGGAGACCCGATGCGCGACTACTATTTGCAGTTGACTCTTACCAACTCTGTGACCACTCCACATGAGTTGTATGCTATCAACTTGATATACTCTAAGTCTAACCTACATAACCAGCAAGGTCAGTAAAAAACGTTACTTTTGTAATATGGCTAAACCTAAGAAATTCGTTGTAGGAGGTTTGTTGAACCTCGGCTATGGTCTCGCCACTGCTGGAGCTTCGTATGCTCAGAGTCAGAAAGCTCTTCGCCAGATGGCGCAACTCGACCAAGCGCAGGAGGGCATCATAATGTCCGAGGCTGCTCGCCGTCGTGTTGCTCGCCAAGAGACCGACGCACAGATGGCACTCGATGAGGCAGCCCGCTCTTCAGCGTCTTCACTAGCCGCGGCCCAAGAGGCCGGCGGCTCTCGTGCAGTACAGGCAATCAACCCATCTGTTGCTCGTGCACAAGAGGAGGCAACCGCCCGCGCGCTTCAGGCCTTTGGGTCTTACGGCGCACAGATGAGCCAACAGCGCGATTCTGACTTGATAGGCGCAAGCAGTGCTCGTCTTGGAGAGCAGCGCAGTGGCCTTAGAGCCGCTGCAGATGCGGCAACCCAGAACATGGTTTCTGGATTAGGTATGGCTGCTGGTGGGCTTGCAGAGACGCTAGGAGGCCTTCCCAAACTCGGGAAGAAAGACAAGGGTGAAGAAACCACAAGCAACTTGGGCACTCGGAGCTTGGGAACTCAGCTGAATTTTCCCAACGTGAAGAAGCCAGCTCCCTTGTTTGGGGCTGCTGCAGTAGGCGAATACCAAGCACCAGCTGGGACTATCGTGCTCGATGAAGTGGCCGTAAAGCCACGTGGGATGGCTCAAGGCGGAAAGGCTCTAAAGACACCTGGCGCATTCTCCCATAAGACCAATCCTATTGACGTTATGAAAGACGGAAAGAAGATTGCGGAAATGACTGGCGGCGAATATATCTTTAACCCTAAGCAGTCCGACCAAATGCGCAATCTGTCCAAGCAGGGCAATTCCGCGCTCCACAAGTTTGTTCGTGATTTGCTAAGTAAACGCCAATTCAAGTAATGCGTAACGCAGAATATATACCTGTTGGTCAGATTCCAATGGTCGACCTTGGCGCCAAATATGAGGCGGCCAAGGCTCGACGTGAAGAGGCTGAACTTCGGAAGCTAGAATACCTAAGCCAGTTCAAGAAGGTTCGAGGACAGATTGCACCAGGAGTTCTTCCGGAGCTTGAGAAGTACTGGAATGAAATCCAGCAAAGCCTTGATTCTGGCGATATGTCTTTTGAGGCAAAGAAGAAGCGTCAGCAATTGCTCAGTGCGTACCAGGACATTGGTGCAAACTACCTTGATTGGACCAAGGAGCTTGACGAGCGAGAGGCTAGCATCTTGGCTGAGCCAGAGAAGTTCAACAACCCGGCTGAACTCATCAAGCAAATCGACGCAGATAGGAATAGATACATTCCGGCAGACGTAATCCAATCTGAGATATCTAGCCTCCCTAAGCTTGGTAACTTCTACCGCTACAAGATGCGTGAGATGTCCCCAGTAAAGGCGGCAGAGGGCCTTCTTGCATCACTTAAGCAAGGCGGTGGCCTTAGCAACGTTTACGACCAGAAGACTGGTAAGATAAACCGCGAGGCTCTTGCCCGCACGGTGAACGCATACTTTGACATAAATCAGCTCACACAAGAAGAGGAAGACCAGGCGATTGCGTCTGTCGCTCAAGACCTTGGAGTGGGCATTGAGCAGTTTGGAAACCTGCAAAACCTGTCTTCGGACAAGAGGAAAGAGTATCTGGGAATGTTTGGAGAGAACCTTCTCAACGCCCTGAATACGCTGGTTGCAAACGACATCACTACGGAGAAGGAAGAGGATGCTCGCCAGCTTGCGTTGTACCGAGCAAAGGCGCTGATTGAGAAATCAGTTAAGGACGATGGGGGCACTGGCCCAACTTTCAATGTGTTCAGCGGAAGTGTACCATTGGTTCAGGTTAACAAGCGAGACAAGAAGGGCACTCCGATATCTACCGGAGCTGGAGATGCGGGATTCGTATTCACTTTCCCGATTCCTGGAGATAAGCCATCTTATGTTGACCCAGCGACTAATACAAAATACACCATCACGAATGTTGGTGTTGGCATTGATGGAACGCCACAGCTTGTTGCAACCCGAAGCCTGAAGTTGGCCAACAAAGACACAGAAGTCGTGAGCGAGGTGATTCCAGTAACGCAACAGGTGCTGTCATCATTGAGTAACGTGAAGCAATCGCAGGTTATTGCTGCCGCTATCCAACAGCTCAATGCCACGTACAATCAGTTCATACCAGGCGGTATTGGAACCCCAGCCGGTCAGGCTGGAGCAATGCAGCTTCGCGGATACTCTCCAGCCACTGGAAATAGTGCACTTAGCCCAGTCGGTATTCCGTCAAACAACGGATTTACCGACCCCATTTTAGCTCAGACATACAAAAACCTTTACGGTATAGATTACTAAGTATATGGAAGACGAATTGATTCTCTCCCCGGCAGACCAGGCCAAACTTTCCAACGTCTTGAACAAGATGCGTGAAAAGGGTGCCCCAGAGTCTGCGATTGATTTCGTTACTAAAGACTTCACTCAGAAGTATGCTCAGCCGGCAGTAGCGGAAGAGGTTAAAAAAAAAAGCACTGGCGAATTTCCATCACAGTTGGAAACTTCTCCTGCGGCTTTTTCGTGGAGAGACCTCTATGAGACTCCCAAAAGTGACGTTCCAAAAATATTTGGTAGCCTAAGCGAGCTTAGGAAGTCACCATCTACGGCATACGGAGCTACGTCTTTCAAGGCAGACGAGAAGTTCACGTATCCGTTTTTTCATGGGGAGAAGAAAGAACGAGAAGACACTGGCGGATTCTTTCCATCGCTAAAAGAAGAGAAGCCACTTGCTGGCCTAGAGGCAGCCGTTGAAGGTAAGGCTTATGCGGACCCAGGAAGCCGAATTGTAGACGAGTCTCCGAATGAGCTTCAGCGTCTTTACAATCGCTCAGTTGCTCGCGGATTGCGCGGACAGATTGCAGCGGGAGTCGCCCGTCCTGGAAACCGCATCGAAGACCTTGCGTACCTAAACTACATTGAGCAGCGTGATGCTCCTCGTAAAGGAGACTGGCTTGCTGCTGCACCCGGAACATTCGTTGGGGCGCCTGCATTCCTTCTTGATGCTATTCGCAGTTCAGCGGAGAGCCTCATCTCTCAGTTTGCTGCATCTCCAGTCGGTATCGCTGGGGCGGTTGCTGGGGCTGGGGCTGGAGCTGGAACTGGAGCTGCGCTTGGCGCGGTTGGCGGACCGCTTGCTGGTGTGACCGCAGCTGGAGGCGCAACCCTTGGTGCCATGGGTGGATTCTCTGCAGCCACGTCTGCAGCTATTGAATACGGGAGCAAGATAAACGAGGTGCTAGCTGAGAACGGAGTAGACGTTACAGACGAGCAACAGCTATCCAAAGCATTTGCGGACGAAGAACTGATGGCTAAGGCCAAAGAAATGGGCCTCCGTCGCGCTATCCCAGTTGCCGCATTTGATGCAATTGCTGGAATGGTAGGCGGTAAGCTGATAGCTCCAGCTTTGGCAGGAGCTACCGCTAAGCAGGTAGCGAAAGTAGCAGCCAAAGAGGCAGGCATTCAAGCCGGCCTCGGCGCAGCTGGAGAGCTATCTGGACAGGTTGTCGCAGGAGAAGAAATCAAGCCGCGAGAAATCGCCCTTGAGGCCTTTTCTGAGGTTCTTACGCCCGGTCTATCCACTGCCTACAACATCATCAAGGAGAAGGCTCCTACGGAGGCCGAGCGCCAGTATGCGCAGTTTGCATCGGAGCAAGACCAAAAGCGTCTTGCTGAAATCCGCAACCTCACGTTTGCCGTAAACAACGCAGAGATTGCAAACCTGGATGACCAGATAAGCGACCTTCGCCGAAGTCGAATCGAAGAGGGGCGTCCTGAGCGTAAGGCGATTGATGAAAAAATCAAGAGCCTCGTAGAGCAGAAGTACACTCGCATGCGCTCAATTCAAGAGGACCTTCTTGCTGTTTTGTCTGACGAGGAAATAGCGCAGGCTAATACCCTGGTTGGCGACATCATCAACGCAAGCGATGTCCTAAAGAAAAACCCCGACCTATCGGAGGCTGAGAGAACTGCTATTGAAGAGCAGTTCAACTCAGCCGCACAGCAACTTCAAGACATCTATGATTTTGCTGCTCAATCACGTCAACAACAAGCACCTCAACCAAGTGATACGGAAACTGTCGCCCAAGAAGTACAGAGTAGAATCCCAGAAGGGCAAGAACCTGGGGGAGTATTCCAGCCTGCAGCAGGCCAAAAAGAGACTACAGCAGGTAGAGCTCTTCAAAAAGCTAGAGAAGAAATCCTAAGGACTAATATCCTCCGGCGGTCGTTTCCTGGAACAGCAAGAATGTCCGAGGAACAACGTAACGAATTGGCTAAATCTAAGATTGAGCAAGGACTTACGCCAGAGGATGAGACATGGCTTTCAAACATTGAGGACACAGCCATAGAGCAGTTCAAAAATCGCGAGTTCGCAAACCTATTTGACCCATACGAACGCCTTGCGTACGTCAAGGAGATGGAGTCTCAAACTCCATCGTTCCGTCGTGAGATGGAGAAGCTGTTGCTTGCGTTTGACGCATTCAAGAGCGTTGCTCCAAATGCTCAGTACTTCAATGTTGGATTTGGAAAGAAGGGATATACAAAAGCAGCTAGAGATGCTGGGTTCTCTGCACAGTCGGTCAAGGGTACTCTTGGAATCACTTCTGCAGCCTTAGGAGACAGGGTAGTTGTTCAGTTCAGCCCACAGAAAGACGACGTTAGAGGCATTGGATATAAGGGAGTCCAAACGCCATTTAAGACTGCCGCACACGAGATATTTCACAATGTTTGGAGTCAGCATTTTGACAAAAACCTCAATGACTTCAATCAGTTTCGCGAATTAGTCATACGCAGACTAAAAGAAAGTGATGTCAAGAGATTGAATGACTTTGCTAATCTGTACGATGAACGCGAAGACTCGCGTTCTGGCGGAGCGTATAAGTCAGAAGAGTTCATGACAGACCTTGGCGCACTGCTTGCCGATGACCAAGTTACGTTTGAGAACAATTTTCTAGAGGAACTCAAGGCATTCTTAAACAACATCGTAGCAAAGCTCACTGGTCAGCGGGTTCAAATTTTTGAGGACTCTGCACTTGCTAGGGACATTGCCTCATACATGACTGGCGTTACTCAGACTATTAAAACGGGTGGAGATGTGTCGGCTGTACCAGTATCTGCTCGACTCAAGTCCGACAGATTCCGTCGTGCGAACAAATCAACGTTTGAGGCCGACGGTGCAGTTACGGATATTCGTTACGAAAATATGGCCGGACGCCCTGAGCCAACGACATACGAGCGTCAACTGCGTTCAGACGAAAAGTTCATTAGGAAAGTTGGGGCGTTGAGCGATGATGTATTGTTGCGGATAGAAAAATTCCTTAAGAGCGACCGACTTCGTGGAATTCCAAAAGCAATTGTTCAGGCCATGGAAGTGTCTGAGTCGATGAACATTCAGCACATGAACCGCTTGTTCTTGGCCATGAGTAGGATTCGGAAAGAAATCAGAGGAACCGTTCTGCAAAAGGGGCTCAGCCCAGAGCAGACAGAAAGGGTAAACAAGCTTACCTATGACGTGATGTTTTCTGAAGATGAGGCTGTCCGCGCTGAAGCGGCGGCACAGCTTCAAGAAGAATATCCTAAGATAGCGTCCGACGTATCAATACTTGTTTCTATTCGTGCTGCGCTTCAGGACACGTTAATGAATAGCACTGCTTTTGACAACCTCAGCGATGTACTTCGTGAGACAATCAAGGACAGAAACCAATACTATGGAACGCGTACTTATCGTCTATTCACCGACCCGAAATTCAAGGTAGATGAGTCGTTGCGTGAACAGGCCATTAACGATATCATTCTTCTGGAAACAGAACGAATGGCCGAGGATATGGCTTTAGAGGAAGAGGGTAGCGATACAACCCAGATATTTATTCGTGGCCCTTTTGGTGAAAAATATCCTTTTGATGAGGCCCGTCCTGGTCAAGTCCCAGACCAAGATGACTACATGGCCTTTGTGCAGCAGGAATTTGGCAAGAAGATTTCAGATAATGCGCGAAAGAAAGTCAATGGAATTCTTGAACTAAAGGGACAAAGCAAGTCAATGGGCGACTCGAAGCTTGGTGAGCTCCGCGTTCCTTCAAAGCAGTTCAAGCAGCGCAGTGACCTGCCTGATAGCCTGCGTAAGCTCATGGGCGAAGAGACAAATCCGTTTGTAAAATTCAGTCAGACCGTAACGAATCTTACGTCAATCATCGAGCGATACACGCTCGTTGATAGGGTCAACCAAGCCGCTAGAAATTCAGGCCTAAACGCATTGATTGTTCCTCAGTCAGTAGTGAAGGCGCTGAAAGATGCAAAGCTTAGCTGGGGGAAAATGAATTCTCTGGCTATTCAAATGCGTCTTATTGACCCAGACGATACTGCCACAAACAATAAGCGTACCGTTGCCCAGCTCCGGAACATGATTATGGATAAGCTTCGGGCTGACTATACCGAGATTACAGAGCAAAAGTCTCCGATGTATGGAAAGTGGGCAGCCAATGACTTCTTAACGCTATTCCAGCAGACGCCGCTTTACGACTCAAGCAACGTAGCTCTTAAGTTCTACTATAAGCAGCTTCTGCAGCTTCGTCGTGTTCGTGTACTTTACAACCTTCCTACGTGGCGCAAGAACATTATGGGCGGTTGGTACTTCCTGTTTGCTAATGGCGTCCTCCCATACAACAGCGCTCGCGGTGGGGTCACTGTATTTAAGGATTTTGCCAACCGCATGAGAAAATGGAAAACCGGTCAGTATGATGCAGACACTGAGGCGGTGTTTGATGAGCTTGCAGAGTTGGGACTCCTTGGCGCGTCTATAAATGCTGGCTTGCTTAGTTCTGTCAACCAGTCCTACATGGATATGTACAACGACGTGAGCCCTAACAAGGCCTGGTCATGGTTGAATCGTCTGAATACAAAGGGCTCACGCATTGGCTATCAATACGGAGCTATTGACGACTATACCAAGATGATTGCATATCTCTACAAGAGAGAGAACTTTGCCAAGCGTCTTGCATCAAATCCAGAGGGTAAGTCGTATGCTGAGCTGAGTCCAGAACAGCAAGCTGAGGTACGTCAAATGACTGCAGAGCGAATCAAGCAGACCTTCCCAACGATGTCTCGCCTGCACCCGTCGTTCCGTCAGATATCTAAGCTTCCGTTTGGAGACTTCCTTTCGTTCCGTCTTGAAGCATTCCGTTCATACTATGGAATCTTTGAGAATGCCATAGCCGATATCAACGAGGGAATCAACAATACAAACCTGTCCGCATCACAGCGTCAGGCATACATGGTAGATGGTCTCAAGTCGTTGTCAGCCTTGATTATCCAATCTACGATGTCAAACATTGGATACATCGCTATTGCTCAGTCGTTCTTCGATGACGAGGAAGAGAAAGAGCTTGCTGTCAAGATGCGCGGCGTTCCGTTCTTGATGCCTGACTGGATGAAAGGCTCTAACGTTGTACCAATATCTATGGCTGAAGATGGAACGATTCGTTACATCAACATATCTTCCGAAGACCCATACGATGAAGTTTCTTCTTTGATTTTTGGAAGAGAGGGCATAGCTAGAAGCGAAAGCCTCCAGTCATTGGTTGGGAACTTCGCCGAGCCAAACATCTCGGTGAAGCTTTGGTACAACATTCTTGAAGGCAAGGACAACTACGGAAAGCCAATCGTTGACAACAAGGATGCAACTTGGTATGCCAAGGCTCTTGGAACTGGTGCATACATTGGCCGTCAATACTTTGTGCCTCCCAACATTGACTTCATTCGCCGAGAGATTCTAAAGCGTATGGAGGCTAGGGCAGAAGACCCAGAAATTGACCTTCGTCCACTGGAGACTACGGCACAGCTTTCTCAGAACTTGGTGTTCCGCGATTACCCAGTCAACATCGGACAGCAGTTCTACTACAACCTTAAGGACCAAAAGTTTGAGGATTCGGATTTGGCTCCGTGGGTTGAGCTTGGTGAAGCAGAGCGCGCTAACAGGCGCGCTCGCTTAGACCAGGTGAAGGAGGCATACCAAACAATCGTTCAATATGGTGAGCATTTTGAGAACTACGACCTTATCGACAAGGCTCAAAAGAACCTAAATACCTCATTTAGAAACGATGACGATGCGCTATACTACGTGCTCTACGATATCCCGTTGCCCGAGTAAGCCAGTTCTTTCGCCACTAAATCACTTCTTTAACCCATGTATTTTTGCTGCATGGGATGGACGGAGATTTTCAAAAATAGCAACGATTACAACGAGAAGAACGTACTTGGCGCACTATCGTTTGCGGTAATGGTTATGGTGATGATTGCTGACCTCGTGACGGGAGTTATGGGTACGCATCTTCCCCTCAACGAATACGTATATAACAGTTTTGTTATAGTAACTCTGGGATGCTTTGGCATCTCCGGCATAGAGAAGTTTGCCAAGTAATGAAAATGCCCGTTTCTTTTGACCAGTTCCAAAAGAATCCGGTCGCAGCCATCGCATTTATCGCCCTTGTAGCCATTGGCTATCTGTACGTTGACCAGAAGATGACCAATGGAAAGATAGACGACCGATGCCAGGGTAGGGTAAATGAACTCGAGGTCAAAGTAGACAAATATGTTGAGCATATTCGTCGTCTTGATTCAGCTCTTGCCTATACCAGTGCTAAAAACGAAATGCTCTTACAGACCAAATGACACGTTCAATCCTCCTCCTAATTTCTGGAATTGCTGTTGGCGCCATTATCGCCAAGAAGAATGAACCAGAGAAGCCGATTGACCCGGTTGATTTGATTATTGAGAAATCAAATCAAACAATGAGAAAGGCTAGTGCTGTATCAGCCAAAGCAGACCAGCAGGTTGCGAAGAGCATAGGAGAAATGAAGCAGACCATACAGGTGCTTGAAGAGGAGAAGGAACAATTGGTTGAACAAGTAAAGGTCATGCAAGATGAGATTGTGGCTGTTAAGTCTGCTCCTGTGCAGCACTTCGATGTACTCGCAATCGGCGTATCCGATACAGCGAGTAGAAAATAAGGACACCGTAGTGGTGATGACCAAAGCACAAGCGGTTGCGATGAACAACCGCTTTCTTTCCATGGACTCAACAATCAAAGCATACAATGAAGCCTACAAACTCAAGTATTTTCAGCATCATCAAGCAAGCCAAGCTGTGGCTCGCCAAGATTCAATCATTGCTGAACTCAATCGACAGCTCCTCCTCAAACCCTCGTTCAAAAGAATGACGCAGCAGGACGTTTTCATGTCCGTCTATTTCGTCGTATTTTCGTCTGCTCTATTGTATTTGACGCTGTGAAATGGTTTCCCCTGGTTATCGCAATCCCATTGCTAGTTGGGTGCTCTGCAGAATGGCACCTAAAAAAGGCTATCAAAAAGAACCCAGCTTTGTTGTCGGAGCCCACGGTTGTTACGAGATGGGATACGATTACGATGCCACCGATAACCATAGTGGACACGCTGGAGATACCAGCCGTTGGCGACAGTTCCGTAATAGAAAACGATTCGCTTCAAGTAGTCGTTAAGACCATCGTAGACAAAGACGGCAACAAGAAGCTGTCGGTATCTGCGAAGACAAAGACCATAGAGATACCTCACTACATCAAGGTTGACTGCCCTCCGCAAGTCAAGCTGTTGGCGATTCCCTGGTACTACAAAGTATACAAGATGTCATTTTTCATCTTGGTATTCCTGCTGGTTGTGGCTCTTGCTCGGCACATCAGCTCCCGCTTTGTCTAATCAAAAAATCTAACTACCTTTGAATCAGGAAGTAACGGCTATTGCCAAAAACAAACTACCAATGGAATGGGAATACTACACCAATCCGAGCAAGAAAATCCAAATTGATGACCTTCTTCAGAAGGCTGCTTCACTCTTCGCTAACTGCGATTCAAGCGATGCAGCGCGCAAGTCGGCACGTCAAGAGGAAAAGAAAATCTTGAGCGAGATTGCTAAGATTGATGCCCTCTTCGCAGAGCGATGCGGGTGCAACGAGCTATACTAAGCCCTTTAGTCGCTCCTTGTTGATTTGGGAGATATCGTAGTGCTTCTTGCAGTACTCATATAGCTCCCCACCAAGGTTTTGCGCTTTCTCCAACGTCATATCAGCGACAGCTTTTCTCCATTCTTCTGGTGTGGAGCAGAGTATTCCTGTCTTATTGTGGATGATTGACTGCTTGTAGGGTGTTGCATTTGATGCAACAATTGCCGTCTTAGTGTATCCGGCCTCGACCACCTTCAGTTCTGACTTGCATCGGTTGAACTTGTTGTTCAAGAGCGGAGCTAGAGACACATCAAAGTGTCGATATAGCTGCGCGTATAGGTGGATGTCAAGCGGATACAATGTGTACTTGGCCCTAAGGATGTCTGGATAGTCCATGAGGTTCATGCAGTAGAGCTCATGGTTCTCAAACGTGGTGCCCATTGATAGCAGGTCATTTCGGTGACCATTGGCTCCGATGTATCCAAAGCGCACCAGACCTTTTGGGTTGGGGTCTTTCTCCTGCTCAGCCCATTGCTTTTCTTTCTCGTATATCGTATTAGGGATGATTCGGTATACGGCATTCTTGTTCACCTTGCGCATCTTGTGCGCCAGTGTTTCAGAAGGAGTCCATATCTCATCAGCAATGCGAATGCTTGCAAGAATCTCATTTGATACTTGCTTCTTGTAATGCTCCTTGGCTGGGTTGTCGTCTGGCAGTTCCCAGAAGTCGTCATTGTCAAGGATAAGCTTCACCTTATACTTCTTGAGCCACTTCTTGAACTCAATATAGTTGGACACGGTGCACCGACGAGAAACGATGACAGAGCCAACCTTGGTCATGTCAAATTCCTTAAGCTCGTTGAAGCTTGAGAAAAAGTGGATATTGACACCCTCCTCCGCTTTGAGGCGGAGGAAGGGAGTCATCAGTCTGTGGTAGTTGATGCCGTTTAGGCCGTCAAGAAATATCAGCGTTATCATCGTAGTATTCCAACAGAGCAGCACGAATCATGTCGAACTCTCCATCAATGTCTCGTTTGAATTTACGTATGGTGTTGTGCAGTCGGTCAGCGTCAACCCTTGGGTTTCCGGCCTCGTCGTGCAGGCTTTCGTACAGGAGCGTCGCTGCATTCGCTATCCGCTCTGTCGCCTTGTAGTAGGTCCGACTCAATTCCTCTTGGTCCATGCGCAGTAATGGTTGCTATGAATTGCTCTTTAGGTAGACTTTGGTCGTATCGTGTTTCCTGTGAAAGATAATACTTTGGAGTGTCGTCAGGAATATGACCATGATTGCGTAGATAATCCGCAAGAAACTTGCTGCAACAAATAGCATTGTCAACATCATACCTGCAGTTATAGCGAACAGCAATAGACATTCGCTCCATGCGGAACTTACCAAATGGCGCAAGGGCTGCAGCGATTGCCTTCCAGTATACGTCCTTGTGCTTCTTTCGGACCATAAAGTGGCGGCCCGCATAATACGCGTTAAGACTTGGCGGCTTTGGTAGTACAATCTCAATGGTCTCATTGTTCACTACCCCTAAGGTAGAACAATGCGACTGGAATTCAAATGCATAGGAGAAAAAGTTTTGCTTCCCATCATTGGGTACATACCTGTGCGGTCGTTGTTGAGTTGAAATACAACTGGTTGGTCAAACGGAGTCGGAGAGCCACCAGTCTCCGTATTGCGCACCTTTCGGACGTGTATCTCAGTGCGGTATCGCATCTCTGGTTCGGGGTGTAAAACCTTACGGTGAAACGTAACAAATGAGTCAGCTCGGTTAACCCACTTGCCTCCGCCTTCGGTATCTTCTGCAAACGGAGCTACTGGTAGGCCGTCAGGGCCTTTTCTACGGACAGCTTCTGTAATGGCGTGTGTGTTCACCCATACAGCCATATCGTTCTGCGTAGCGAAGGTTAGGAACTCAGATGCTGCCTCGTAGTGATACTCGTGAGACGTGATGCCGCTGCTGTTCTTTCCTACCGTAATCTTCAAGCTGTTGTATGGGTCGATGAGGTAGCCGTCGTATCGCTCCTGACGTACGAGCTTCTCTGCGAATACCATAAGGTCTGCATAGCTGTATACCTGCGCATTGCTGATGATGGTGAAATGCTTGTTCACCCACTTGAACGCTTCATTGCGCTCTTCGTAGCGCATCATGTCAATGGGCTTGTCAAGGAGGAACTCCATTAGGCGCATCTTGAACGATGCCGTCTTGTTCTCGCTTGAGTACACCACCCAACGCCATCCGTGCAGGACAGCTGATGACACCATGAGGAACTGCGCCATCGTGGTCTTGCCCACGTTGCTGTGGCCGTTGATGATGGTAAACTCTTTCTTGAGAAGAAAGTGTCGGTCAAGCCACTCAAAGCCAGTGCTTAGGCCTCGCACTATTTCTCCCTTAGCGAATTTCTCAATCCAGTTGTAGTCTGAGTCATCAGATGAAATGAACGACATATCTCCGTCGTTGATTTGCATCTCCCTACGGATTCGTGCCTCATCTTCAATCACCTCTCGGATTGGCATTTGCTTCCCCTCTAGGATGCCATCCTTGATGGTATTGCGTGCGCTAGCAATGTCTTCTACGTTGTCCTTCTTTTGGATTTCACGTAGCAGTACACGCTCGGCTTCGTCTTCTTCCATCCGACCGGCGGCAATATAGCCGCCGCAAAGGATGGCTGCACGCAGTAGCGTGATGTGCTTCTCTCCATCTTGTGCACGACGCACCATGCGCGCTACAATGTTGAGCTTCTCGTAGTCGGTGTGCAGTTCTTGGATTTGTGCAACCTGCTGCTCCTGCTGTTCGCGGAGCATACCACCGAATACCTTGCTGTCGGGGTTATGAACCAACTCTGGGTCATAGCTCTCAAAACACGCACGAGATTCGTTAACTCCCGACGGGTCAGCCAGGAGTCCATACGTGCTGTCAAAGTACGTCTGAAGCGACCTAAAGTGCTCTCTGTGGCGTTCTGGGTTGCTTATCTTGACGAGGGCTTTGAGGCCCTCGCCAGATGGAGATATCCAGCACGCGTAAACGTACTCATCCGTAGAGAGAAGAGCCTTCGATGCTTCTGCGTTTACATGGTCAAAGTCTAGAACGATGAGGCCGCTGTGGGTTTCAAGAGCGTCGTCTCTGCGCGTAGTGAATACACCAGAGAAAAGAGCTACTGGTAGTGAGCGCTTAAGCTCGGAGTTTCCGGCGCGTATGGCCAAGATGTTCTCCATGCTTTTACCAGTGACGATGCGCTCAAGGGCAACATTAACGTCTATGTAGTGCGGCTTGTCCGTCTTGGTGACGGATTGAAACATCGTAATGTTGCTCATTTGAATTCTTTGTCGTAGTCTTTTTCCTTGTGGTGAAACGAACGCGAAATAGGCTTACTCTCGAATATCTTGATTACTCGGAAGTTGTGTACCACCTTGCTCCCTATGGTGGCACTCCTTAAGCTGTTAAGTATCTCTGCCGACTTGTTCATCGACAGGATGTCTTTTGCCCTTGATACAATTTGAATGGGCACCTCTTCGGTGCCCTTCGTGTTTGCAATCAAGTTCTTTCCTTTCTTGGTGTGCCAGAATACCTGCAGCTTGTGCAGGTATATCATCTGACCAAGGCTATCAGAAGTCGTATCCGAACCGTTTGAAGTCGTCATGATACAAGGCGGCTATGATTCGCTTACCTTCTTCGTCAAGCTTGAACCTTTCTGAATAGCTCCTGTTTTCTTTCTCTGGCTTCTTGCTCAGCTTCATGCCTATTGCCTCAGACACAACTTCCAAGTCAACATCAAAGCTCTCAATCTTACCAACGAAGTCAATGTCGCTTGGCACCCACGCCGACTGTGTGACTAAAGCTTCATGCTTGCCTCCCAAGAAATCTCCGTGGTGCCAGAACTGCATCATAGCTACGTGAGCAAGCGTTTTGGCGCCATTGATTGTGCTGTCCCATGGCAGGGGCAATGCATGATTTTTTTGTAAAATTTCATGCACTCCCCACACATCTTCAAGGCTGTAGTTCATGTGGTCAGAGTAGCTACTCAAGAACCAAGTGTATGGGTTTCTGACAAATACGAACTTGAAATACGAGTTCCATCGTTCTTCTCCTGCCATTTCCCTAACGACATGATATCCATCGTGGCCATACGGCGGCATTCCATTGTTAGAGCTGATGCACGATGGGTCAGCCTCAATCAACAGGTTCTCAATCGTAGTGCTACCAGTTTTTGGTATACGAATGAAGATGCACTTCAGTTTGTCGGAGATAATCATATCAGCGATGCAGAGATTAGCTCAAGATTGTCCGTGTTGTTGACAGCCTCATACTGATAGATAGCATCAGCTACTGTTGACGATGTAATCTTGAATTCCGATTTCTCCTGCGTGTCAAAGTGTCGGTATACCAATAAGTACTTTGAGAACTTCTTTCCGTTCAGCGCCTCTTTGATTAGGCGATTTAGAATTGCGGCTCCCTCCTCATAGGTCGTTGCATACTTTGGATATAACCATTTGCCTCGTTCGGTCTTCTCCATTAGCTCATCGTGCCTACGGATGTGGAATAGCGATGTTGCGTGGTTCTTATCAAATACCTGTGCAATCTCCACCAGAGTCATTGCTGTGTTCTCCCGTAGGTATGCGTAAATCATTCTGCGGCAGTCAATTAGTGTGCGTCTGCGAGCATCGGTGAATAGCGCCTTAACACTCACGTCGTTCACCATAGCAAAGGTGTCTATGGTTCTTTCTATGATTTTTTCTCGTCTCATTTTCTTAAATCAATTGCATATAAGTCATCCATCTCTTGGTAGACCAGGTAGTCGCGTTCCTCAAGAAACGCGACGGCAGCACTCTTGTAATGGCCAAGGTGCTTGGTCTCCGCCTTGATTACTTTCGGGCGTAGTGGCCCCTCGTAGATTGCTGTTTGAAGAATCACCCAGTCGTGTCCCTCTGTGTCAATCTTAAGGAAGTCAATGCGCTTCACATCGTACTCCATCATGATGTCCGTGTAGGTTGACGTGCGTACCTGGATAGGCTCAACAAGGCTACGGTTTGCATCAATCACATACTCAGCAAAGGAGCTCATGCCGCTGAAGTCGCGGTCGTTCTCGCATACGCTGTCCTTGTAGGTGTACATCATCTTGGATGCAGCTGTAATGTCTACCGCACGGTTGACATAGTGTACGCCTTCTAGGCGCTCAAGTCTGTTGAGGTATTTCTCAATAGGCTCGACAATCATCCCCTGCCATCCTTTGTGGGCAAGGTGGTTGAGGGTGCCGAAGTCGCAGCTCCCAATCTCAACGAAGAATTTAGAATCGCTCATAATAGGTTAGGTTGTCATATTGATTTGGCCCAAAGTATACCCATGCTGTAATAGGTGTATCTATCTCCTGAATAGTGACACTAATCTCTCGGCGACGATACCAGTCCGGATGTCCTTCAAGCATATCAAGCTTGCGTAGTGTCTCCTTATTGACTAGGTACAGCTCAACCTCTACGTTGTGCCCCTCGTTCTTTTTGTACAGCATGAATGGAAGTCCGCCGCTCCGAATGATTAGCGGAAACTTCTCAGTGGTCTTCCCTTTACCGACCATCGTGGCCTTCTCAAGGAGTATGTTGTTGCCGTAGCCACTCTTCAGCGTACCGTATACGGCGACAGCTATATCGTTGTCTAGGCTATTATGTTCCCGTTGCACACCAGAAGGTTTAGATAGTGTTCCAGATACTCCTTTGAGCCGCTCATTATTGGGTTCTTTCCCCATGTTAGTTTCCATTGATTTGAATTTTCATCATACGTGATTTGATATAACTGATAGAAATCACTTCGTCTTTTCCCCTGCTTCATCTGCCTTCCGATTTTTCCAGTTAGTATACATCTTGGCAGCGACAGCACGTCGCTGAGGGGGAAATTTGTAAATGCTCTTGAGTCTTGCTTGCGCAATCCTCATGAATTGGTTCATTTCATTTTCGTTCTTCTTGAGGAAGAACTGCTGAAGGTCATATAGTGTCATAGTAAGTCAACTGCTTTGATTAGAACACCACGCGAAGTATTCTCGTCTCCGCCTGGGACATCCTTACGTTCATACTTAGTTCTGCATAAGTCCTTCAACCTCTTTGTTGAAATGGTAACCAAGTACAGAATATCATCTTCTTCCATGAAGACTTCGTTTTCCTTGTGTCGGCATCCTTTTTCGGATGCCGCAATCAGAACCCAGTAGTCTGCTTCTGTCGTGGCTATGCCTGACGGCCGCCCGCGCGAGGAATACTCAATGTAGAAGTTTCCAGTTCGGTACGTTCCAAAGTCCAGCTTGACTTCAACGGTTGTATTGCTGAGCAGCTTGCCCAGGAGCAGCTCGCCCATAAGGCCGATGCGTAGGTCATGACGGAAATCGGAATTGTATTCCACGACAAAAGAAAGAGATGATAGTGAAAAGAAAGAGCGGCCGCCATGCCCCACCGGAACAACCTAACGCATGGCGTAACCAACTTGCTGCCGCTACATTCTTTTGCTTTTTAGAAAGGTAGGTCGTCGTCTCCTGGCTTAACCTTGCTTGCGGCTGGCTTTGAAGAGCTAGCAGCGTGCGGGTTGAATACGCTCATGAACGCAGAGTCGTCCGTCTTGATAACGAAGTCAAGGTTCACGCTGCCGCGAGCGGTCAGGTACTTCTTGAGTTCATCAAGCTGTTCAGATTTGAACGAGATTGAGTACTTGCGTACGCCTGAATCGTAAGTCTTAAGGTCGCCTACGTATCCAATATAGATGTCTTTCTTTTCCATTTTGATTGACAATTAAATTTCCCCTTCAAGGTAGAACGCAGCCGACGGCTTGTCCTTTTCGAAGTGCTCTCGGATGGTGTTAACCGCCCGATTGAACTTCTCCTCACCGAAGCGAAGGGTTTGCTCCGATGCTTTGTATACGGCAGGGACATAGGGGAAAGACTTCTCTTGGACTACCCAGTAGAAGTCCTCATATCCGAAGACCTTGCAGTAAAGATACGCTTGAATATCGTACCCTAGATATCTTACGTCAGAACGAAACGCTGACATTGAACGTGTTGATTTAGAGTCAGAGATGAATCCGTCTCCCTTGCAGTCAAGGAATCCCCTAAAAGGGATTCCGTTCACATCCTCGTTGAACTCCACCTGGTAGTCTCCCCTAAGGTAGATTTCCACAATGCCACAATCGTTGAGGCGCGTAACCATGTCAATGATTTGAAGATGGTCGTCAAGGCTGAGGATTGCTCGGTTGCCTATTGATTCGTCCATCTCTGCCTTCCAGTCTTTGTAGATGGTGGTAGCTCGTGGGCTCTTCGCCCCATCAGCCAACAGCTTAGCTACTATCTCCCTATCGTCCATTACGAAGAAGCGTTCATCAAACGCTTCGGGGGTAAACAGCTGGCAGTCGTATGCGCTACCAAACTGCAACGCCTCGCTGTCCTTCTTGAGCTTGCCCATCATGTACATCTCAAAGAGCGCGATGTCTTGCAACGCGTACTTGATAGAGCTGTACGATAGGTATGGCTTGCCAGTGCGTTCAATCATCTGGCGAATCCATTTGTCCTTCTTCTTAGCCATTGTGGTATCTGTTGCTTATTGAATTGTATGCGCCCTGAAGCTGGTCAGCAACCTCTTTCGCCTGCTTGGTCTCTATCATATCCACAATGCTGATTGCCTTCTCTAGTTCTTCCATTGCCGTTACCATAGCTGGCACGTTGTATGAGCTGCCGTAGTTGGATAGGATTCGGCCGCCAAGCATTTCGGCTTCCTTCTTCTTGATGTGTGGGTGCTCCTTGAAATACTCAAGGTATTCTGATGGTTTCATTTCAATTTCTCTAGGATTAAACTAATTGCGTGAACGTACCCTTCCCAGTACTTGGCCTCGGTATCTCTACGGCTGTACAAACATACGTTCCGATTGTGCTGCGCGCGCTTGTATTCTGCATTGAAGAAGTCAATTTTCTTGTCGCTCATTTCTTTTTCTTCTTTAGGCGAAGCTTCAGCTTGAAGATTTTGTTGGCCATCTCTGACTGCTGTTGCTTGTGTTCCGTTTCGGAATCAAGCATCTGCTTGTAGTAGTATTTCATAATGGGAATTCCAGCAATGAATCCCAATGCAAGCGTTGCCAATGACAACGAAATCAGTGCGATGATTTTGTCAATTTCCATAGGTCTCGTCGTAGTATTGTTCGGCTGCCTTGTCCCACTCTTCGTTGTACTCGCCGCCGAAGTTGAATGCATCCTTGATTTGCTGCTTCTCTTTCTTAAGTAGTTTTCTTGCGGTTTCCCTTAGTGCATACACGCTGGTGTCTCCTTCAATGAGCATTTCATTCATCTCATCAATCAACTCATTCATCGCTGTCTGTTCCATTCTTTTGATGTTCTTCAAATTCTAAGCACTCAGCGCATACCAATTCAAATTCTAACTTCTCATTGAAGTGAGAGAATATATCCTTTGGTGAGCCACATCTGTCGCACACAAGGGTGCTTGGGAAAAGGCCACTGTAATTGTCTTCATTGTCCTTGAAGTCATTTGACAACTCAACGTACCATAGACCAAAGTCAAAGATGATAGACCACGTTACGTTTGGGTAGCGTAACCACGTTACGCCGATGGCGAACTGGTCTACGTATTTTCCTGATGTGATTTTCATTTCCGCTTCTTTTCAAGAATGACTGCCAGCGCCACAAGAGATACGCCTAAAACAAACTGAATAGGAATCGGTGACAACACCCACCACCAAGACCAAGTGATGTTTCCTGTAAGCTTGAGAGCAATGAATAGGATGGTTAGGAGTGTAGAGAATTTGCTTGATGTTTTCATTGTTAGGTTTTGTTTAGTTATTCGGAGAATCTCCGAATTGGGTTTCATTTTTTGACAGCTCTACGATGAAGTCAGCGACCCTATCGCACTGCTGTTTGTTTAGGAACTGAACGCTGTTAGAGTGGAATGTATGACGAATCTTATCGTACACCAACTTCTTTATCAGCACCCACTTTTCTTCTTCTGTTCTCATCTGTACTTACGTATTACTTCAAATGTTTTCTTGACATCAGCCAGCTTGTAGGTTTCTCCGACACGCACAGGATACCAAGCAATGGTGAAGCCGTAGTTGGCATCCCAGTCCTCTTCCTGTAGTCTATTGCCGTTTACTGAGATAAGGTATATCCAAGGGATGTTACCCATCAGCTCAAGCTCAATACCGATACGCCTCATACGATTGATGAAGATGTCAACCTCGTTCATTCTCGTTGGTGTTAAAGGTTATTGCCACTTAAAAAAATCGGAATCCATCTCTTGCTTATATCCTACAAACCCAAACATAGCAATAGCCAAAGCGTAGTACATTGGAATAACGATGTATGTTAATGGGTGATATGGATTGAGTCGCTTAAGTGTGTATGTTCCGTACTCATTTACGTGCGTCTTCTTTTGTATCACATACAAACGCTCTAATAGTTTCCTCATTTCTCTTTTGTGTTAAAGGCTACTTCTTAAGGCTGTTCTTAATTACAAGAAC
>JACCEE012208136.1_pt1 | contig 62619 bp, 61 predicted proteins | sample 7449931 | NCBI WGS metagenome assembly JACCEE01 (sample SAMN15323457, study PRJNA562643) | freshwater metagenome | isolation source: river surface water | place: USA:Blue River Watershed | collected 2017-08-19
AGTGAAGAGCGGACCGCCTGGCTGCCAGCATTTGTGACCTACTACAACACCCGCAGGCCCCACTCGGCCTTGGGGTACAAACCTCCAGCTTCCCGCCTTAGCGGGAATAACCTATTGCAACTCAACACCTAGCAGTCGTTGGTGATTCAGGGGAGCTGTCATTCGAATCATAGGCATTCGGCCTCTTTGTCTAAATCAACCCAGATGATTACTTCAAGCGATCACGATGCTTAAAAACTGGCTATTCAGCGCCATCTAAAAGCAGCAACATCTCCAAGATCAACTTATATCTACAAGGAGACAAGCAATGTCCTGGCATTTGACTAAAAAAATTCTTTTGGCTTACTTTTCTGTGGCCAGTGCGCTCACCGCCTTGCCGGGTTCATCACTGGCACAGGTCCCCTCCACCATCAAACTGGTTGTCCCTTACCCGCCTGGAGGCAGCGTTGATACCCTTGCCCGCTTTCTGCAAGCACCGCTGCAAGAGCAACTGAAGACAACAGTCATCGTTGAAAACAAGCCGGGAGCGGGCGGACGGATTGCGGCTTCTCAAGTCAAACGTGAACCTGCAGATGGCAGCGTCGTTCTGATTGCCCCCAATGCACTGACAACCATGCAGTCATTGGTGTATGCCGGCCGTCTTGATTACAGTGTTGTTGACGACTTCACGCCTGTATCACGCTTGGTGGCTTACCCCTTCGGGATTGCTGTGGCCGCCAATTCAGCAGTTAAGACCGTGAGTGACATGCGAAAGCACATCAAAGCCAGCCCGGACAATGCCAATTACGGCACTTCGGGTGCTGGCGGTATGGCACATTTTTCAGGCCTTGCCTTTGCAAAAGCCGCGGGCCTTGAATGGAATCACATCGCATTCAAAGGAGGCGCACCTTTGATTACTGACTTGATCGGTGGCCACATCCCATATGCCGTTGATACATTGATTGACCAGATAGAGCACCACCGAGCAGGAAAAATTCGAGTTCTGGGTGTTCTCAGCTCAAATCGTTTTCCACTGGCAGCTGACATCCCCACCTTCTCGGAGCAAGGCGTTGCCAATTTGCCTTCGATTGAAGGTTGGTTTGGCGCTTTTGTGCCCGCAAAAACACCCAAGGAGATGGTCAGCAAGCTTGACATGGCGTTCGCCAAAATTCTGAGCGATGCAAGCCTGAAAGCAAAGTTGAACAAGATGGTGATTGAAGTCAGCTACCTCCAATCATCCGAATTCACTGCTTTGCAAAAAAACGAACTGCAGCAATGGGCTCCTGTCGTCAAGGAATCTGGGTTCAAGCCCGAGTGATAGAAATTCTTGTATCTTTCGCGTAACCACCCAGTGCATTGCTCATCCGGGCAAAGGACTTGAACATGGACACCAGCTGAGCAGCTTCGCCGCTCAGCTGGCGTGTCCCTTTAGATACTACTGCGACCGTGTGTTCGAAAAGTGTTTGTTCGTTCACTCTGATTTCTGTCAGCACATTGGCGGTCAGTGGATGATCCAAGATGGATCGCGGCAACCTTGCCACAGCGTCAGACTCCAGCAGCATCGCAATAGCGCCAAAAAGCGAATCTGAGACAGCTGCAACTCTGGGTTGTCCAAGGTCTTGCTTGAGAAAAAGATCCCGAATACTTTCGTCGGCATAACTAGGACGACCAGGGTCACCAACAATCACCCAATCCAGATTAGCCAATTCTTTGACAGAGTTGGCATTTTCTTGGGGATGGCCTTTGCGGGCAAAAATAGCAGCAGTGGCTGTGTAAAGAATGTCAATTCGTAGGTCGTGCGATTCCACGCTCTCAGGCATGCGCATCACTGCCATTTCAAGGCGGTTGTCACGAATGGCGTTCAATACCTCAGTCGTAGATCGCTGCATGAGATGAACCACGGTGTTGGGGAAGGCTCTGCGGAAATCAGCAAGTACCACGGGGGCCAACCACAGAGAGGGATCCAATGTCACACCGAAGGCCAAAACTTTGGAGTGGTCTTGTTTGACTGATTTGAGCCACTCTTCGGCTCTACCTGCCTCAGAAAGAATCGATCTAGCGTGAACCATGAATTGATGGCCATGGGCTGTCAGGATCACACCACGCGCAGTGCGCTGGATCAATTGCAGGCCCAGCTCATCTTCGAGTTTTGCGATGCTCTTGGTCAGTCCCGTCTGTGAAACCTGCAGCGCACGCGCTGCGGCTCTAAAACCTCCGTGTTGAACCACTTCATGGAGATCCAGCATTTGCTGAAGTGTCATGGGCAGTTTGCCACTCAGTTCGACGCCGATGGGAAGGGTGTGCATGTGTTTGTAATGAAGAGCGATCACCAAAGGCGATCATGACCATGAACGGAGGACTATCCTAGTTCGAAATTCGACAGCATGATTTGAAAACGTTGCAAAACTGAAGCTTCTAGATCGAAGAAATTATGATGGAAAAACTGGATATCCCTGACCACATCGCAAGCATCAAATCGTACGTACCAGGACGACCGATTGAGGCCATTGCGCAAGCCTACTCCTTGGACCCTGCGCAAGTTTTGAAGCTCGCATCCAATGAAAACCCTCTGGGACCGAGCCCTGGTGCTATGGCAGCCATGTCCCGATATGCACCCGATGTATCGCGCTACCCAGACAACGATTGCACACTACTCACAAAAGCACTTGCCGATTGGCATGAAATATCAGAAGAATGGATTGTCACCGGTGCTGGCTCTGAAAGCGTGATTGGCAATGCCGTCTCCACGCTGCTCTACAGCGGACGGAAAACAGCCTATTCACAGTACTCATTTCAGGCTTACGGAAATGCCGTGCAGCGCGTAGGCGCCGAACCCTTCATTGTTCCTTCACCTCATTTGGTCGTCGATCTGGCAGGCTTACGTGACTCACTTTCCTACAACCCTGCTGTCGTTTACATCGCCAATCCAGGCAATCCAACCGGGACATTACTACCTTCAGAAGAAATCTATGACTTCTTGAAATGCGTTCCTGCGCACACCGTTGTCATACTAGACGAAGCTTATTTAGAGTTTGTGGCTCCAGATCAGCGAGGTGATTCGGTTAAGTGGGTTCGTGAATTCCCTAACCTGCTGGTCACGCGAACATTTTCCAAAGCCTACGGACTTGCGGGCTTACGCATTGGATATGGTATCGCCCAAGCAGCGCTGATAAACATGCTTAGACGCGTCCGAGCTCCTTTCGTAGTCTCTGAATTAGCGCAGATTGCGGCTCAAGGCGCACTTGGCGATCAAGAATTTATCGAAAAAACAGTTCACAACAACTCTCAAAGCAAAGCCATTCTGGAGGAAGGCTTTCGTGAGATGAATATGAGTTTCCTTCCATCTCACACCAATTTTTTGCTAGTGAACTCTGGCAATGGTGGAAAGTGGGCAGAAATTCTGGAGCAGGATGGAATCATTGTTCGACCCGTCACAGGCTATGGTTTGCCACAATGGCTTCGAATCAGCGTTGGCATGCCCAAGGATTCAGTTCGTGTCATTGAAGCAATGAAAAAACTGTTGCAACGAGCGATTGCACCAACCAATAACTTGTAGGATGTTCAATCAACCGGATCGAGCGTTGATCCTATTGGTGAGGGGCTGGTAAGCCCCTCATTTCAAGATCGAATACCTGCACGGCGCAACATTGTTTCGAATATCAAGCGGTACGTCTCTGTGCCATTCGCAACACGCGTCTCAGGCACCTTTTTCAATATGTCATTGGAAATTAATCTGTTGGGACCGTGTCCAGCATCTGACGCCAATTGAATTTCGCATGCGCGTTGCAGCACCCACATTCGGTTGAATGTGGTCGGCAAATCTGGGCCAACTACCAGCAAACCATGATTGCGAAGGATCAGGTGGTTCTTGCTGCCCAACGATGCAACCAAACGCGGTTGTTCATCCAGTTTAGTTGTGACGCCCTCGTAGTCGTGGCAAGCCAAATCCCCATACAACATTGCGCTGTAGAAGTTGTCATGTCTCAGACCTTCTTCTTTGCACGAAATAGCACAGCCAGCAGTAGTATGAACATGCATGATGCAGTGCGCATCCTCGCGAGCTGAATGTATGGCGCTGTGGATGATAAAACCAGCACGATTTACTTTGCCATCATTGCCGTCGAGCACGTTCCCATCTACATCGATGGCCACAAGACTTTCTGGTGTCATTTCCGCATAGTGAGTTCCGAATTTATTGATCAGATAGCAGTGATTTTTCCCTGTCTGGTCGGGAAGTCGGATCGTGATGTGGTTAAAAATCAATTCCGTCCAGCCCATCCAGTCAAAAAGCCGATAGCAGTCAGAAAGATCACAACGCATTTGTTTTTCAGATGGGCTCAATTTACTACTCCTGAATGATTGATTCGAAACCAGACGCATGATTACGTCATTTGTCTTGTTACCATTGAGACTTCCGTAAGCTAATCAAGTCACTGGCTTGCTTTTGGCAAGCCGGCAATTACGGTTGCCCATCGCTTAGATTCTGTTGCGATGAACTCTGTGAATTGTGTTGGTGAAAGATAAGCAGGCTCAGCTGCCAAATTCAGAATTTGCTGCTGCACTTCCGGTTTGGCCAACATTGACTGAAGTTCTTTGGAAAGCCGTTCGCTTATGGCGGGCGGAATCCCTTTGGGTGCAAAAAGACCCATCCATGCGGGAGCCGCATACCCAGGCACTCCGGCTTCTGCCATTGTGGGAATCTCAGGGGCCAATTTGCTGCGTTGCGCACTGGTCACAGCCAAGGCTTTCACAGCTCCCGACTTGACATGGGCAATCACAGAGGTCAGGTCCACCACGCCTGCAGGAATCTGTCCCCCAACCAAATCGGCGACAGCTGGTGCACTTCCCTTATATGGAACGCTAACGGATTTGAGCTTAGCCATACCAGTCAAAAGCTCGGCAGAAAGGTGGTGTGCCGTGTATTGGCCAGAGTTACCTACCGGCGTTTCTTCGGTTTTCGCTCGGGCGAGAAAAGCTTGCAAATTTCCAAAACCTGAGGTGTTGCTGGCCACAAGTACCAATGGGATGTCGGCGACTTTGGCCAATGGCTGCAGTTGCTTGTCAGGATTCAGTGGCGGTGCATCTGGAAGATGAGGGGCAATAGAGATGGCACCTGTTGCTCCAATGCCAATGGTGTAACCATCAGGGTTGGATTTGGCTACAGCTAACAAGCCCGTGGCACCTCCTGCGCCTGGTTTGTTTTCTACGATCACAGACTGTCCAAGTCCCTTGCTCAGCTCTCTGGCAACAAGGCGGGCAATACCATCAGCCGAACCGCCTGGTGCAAAAGGCGCCACAATGGTCACGGTTTTCAGTGGGAAGTTCTGAGCACTTGCCAAGATACTGGTAGTTGCCAGAGCAAGACCAAGGGCAAGGCACCGTGTGAATTTAATTTTCATGTGTGTATCTCCATTATTTTTCGGGTGAATCGGCCAACCCACTGCGGATGCTGTTTCGCACTGCCGCTTATGCTCCGCGAACTTGATCGATAAGAGCCTGTGGGTCCTCTGGTACTGAATTGCCACGCCATGCAATGTGCTGATCCGGTCGCGAGAGAACTAACAAATGGGTATATTCGCTACCTGCCAAGTCCCGCGATAGATCAAGAACGCTCAATGGCATGCCACGCTGCGCGGCTGCTTCTGTAAGCTGTGAAACATCCAAAGAGGGGTCAAGCCTGATCAATGTGAACCATGGGCCCATGGCGTCGTACAGCGAACATTTCTTCTCTAGCCATACATGAGGCGTACGACATCCTGGTACAGTGGAGGAAGTGAATTGATCCATGGTGTATCCAGGATGCGGAGTGCCGTCGTAAGCAATCATTGGTGATTGATCGTAGTAATAGCCGAAATTCAATCCGCCACAGCAATATTGCCTGACGTTCAAGTCGTACAGTTCCTGGCCAATGCGGCTGCGTGCATCCGCACCTTCCGCGCTGGTATCCTCAATGTGGGCTGGGACTTTTTCACGTTTGGCTTGCAAGGCATATGCGTGGTTCATCGCGAAGTTGGAAACTTGCTCGGTGATAGGCTGGCGTTCAATTTGGTAGCCATCGAGAAGGCCGGAAGCCCCCCAGCCTTGCAGGTAAGCGGCCAATTGCCAAGACAGATTCATGGCATCCGCTATGCCAGCATTCATCCCATAGCCTGCCATGGGGAACCAAAGGTGTGCGGCATCCCCACAAATAAAACATCTTCCTTCTCGGAATTTGTCTGCCACTAACCGACGCCCCACCCAGTCTTCCTTACTGATGACTTCATATTGGAAATCCGGACCAACACCCAGAATTTCGCGAATGGCCCAGTCTCGATTGACTGAGTCAAACTCGGGCTCGCTGTCCCGTAAGTAGTTGTGTAGCAGCCATGTCTCTTTCCCATCAATGGCATACACATTGCCAGAACGCGTCGCATTGATAGAAAAGGTGGCCCAAGCGGGTTTGCTCTTTTGCAAATGAATCAGTGATGGCGCGCGGAAATAAGTCGACTGGACGCGACCCACCACATCCGTTCCTGAAAGTTTGGCGCCTATCCATTTACGAACGCTGGATTTACCACCGTCACAGCCGATCAGATAGTCTGCGCGAATATGGACCTTTTCGCCAGAGTTCAGGTTGATACCCTCGCATGAAACACTGTCGGAATCTTGGTGAAAGTTTTCGACTCTTGTGCGATTGAGTATTTCGACACCCGGGGTAGATGCAGCAAACTCAAACAGCACGGGCTCCAAAAAAATCTGATTGATTCGGTGAGGTGGCTCTGGCGTCGGCCACCATGTGTCTGGACCACCGGTGGCTGTGTAACGATCTTTACGTGCAGGAATGGGGATGCGTGAAATCTCTTCGCCCACAAAGCGCGTTCGGTAAGACACATCATTGGGATAGTCCGCAGGCAATCCAGTGTTGCGCATGACCTTTGAAATGCCAAGTCGGCGCCAGATCTCCATTGTCCGCGCGGAAACATGGTTGCATTTGGCTGCTGGCGCCTCGCCGCGATATCGTGTTTCAGCAATCAACACATGTATGCCTCGTTTGGCAAGATCCATTGCCAATGTGAGTCCCACCGGTCCTGCACCAACAATCATCACTTGAGTTTCCAGTGTCTTCATGGGCACGATTTTGATTTCAATGTAAATGCACAGGAAACAGAATGATGCAGCCTTGACTCAGACCGAAGAAAAAGTGTTTTTTGTTCTTTTTAAAACGACAGGCTTTCCACCATAGTTCAACTTGAACATCCAATGGGCAAGTGCTGAGTCCAGGTGGGTGGCATGATTAGGGAACCAATCCACAAGCGCCTGAATGAATTTTCTGCAGACAGAAAAATCATCTTGCGCCACCAGTTCCTTAACTTCCAGTGCTGAATTCAGCACGGAATTGTGCTGTTCGATGTGACAAGCTCGCGGCGGAAATTGAGTGTTCACCATCCAGGCGTTCTCTTCGTCAAAGTGCGCCTTGGCGTGGTCAATGAATTCAGTCAGTAAGTGCAGCAAATCCTCATCTGGGGCAATCTGCATCTGACTCACAATTTCAACGAACTCCTGGTGAATTTCGTCAATGGGCTCGTACCCCAATACAAATTCATCAGTCCATTCAATGGGACCGTTGATTTCAAGAAGTGCATGCATGCGTTTTGGCCTCAGGGGGGTACCTGGATATCACTCTGAATCAATCACCTTGAGCACTTCTTCGCAATAGCAAAGGTCTTCGGTATCAATCAATGAGGGATCATCAGGAGATTCGATGAACCGACCTTTGACCCAGATTCCATCACCCAGGTTTTCAACCACTTCTGCCACAGCCTTGTTCTTCATCATGATGCGCTGGCCAGGTTGAACATCCAACAGATTCACAAACATGTTGATCTCCGTTAAAAGAAAATGCTCAAGTTTTTCGCCAGCAGCACAGTCTGGCCCAGCTGGATTTCACGACGTGCAAGCTTCCATTTCCCGTCTACACGGCGCAGCACATCATTGCGCTTACCAACAAAGTAATATTCTTCGTATTCGCAACGGTTTTGATAGGTCACAAACCGGCTGCGAACCCCGACTTCCTCTTGGCCAGATGCATTGGTTTGAATATCCGTGATTTGCACGTTTGACACGGCACGGCACAGACGAGAAAGTGGCTCTTCTGCCCAATGCACGCCAGTGAGAATTTGCTCTACCCGCTTGGTCAATGTCCATTTACCTTCGTTAAACCAGCTCATGTCTTTTTCATAGCGCGTTTTCTCGCCTTGAGCGTGTTCACCGAATTTCACGTTGTACATCATGGGCATAAAGTACACGAGGTCTTCCGCCAACGTGTCCAGCCACTCCTTGAAGCGGCGCTCGTCCAGCAGTTCAGCCTCATCGTACAGAAACTCTTCCACTTCCTGACGCAAACCATAGTAGCGAGCATCTCGTTGAATGTAGGTGCTTGCAGGGACGTGATCTTGTGCGACCGTTGTAGTCATATCCATCTCCGATAAAAAATTCAATTCTTCATGGGCACGGGGCCGCCTTGGTGCGAAAAGCATCCCACATCAATCACGGTCCCACTGATCGTTTCTGCATCATCAGAAAGCAAGAAAGCGATGGTCTTAGCAAAGTCATTGCCATTGAGCGGACGTCCAGCCACGGTGCCTGGAACTTTTCTGCTCTTGAAAAGAGCTTCGTCGCCACCTACGCGCCCAACACTCATGCCAGAGACAATTCCACCGCCACCAGGCAACGCCACATTGACCCGGATGTGATCATTGAAATGGTCGTAGGCCATGGCGGTGGTGAGTGCAAAAATCGCACCTTTACTGGCCGAATAAGCCGCCATGTTGGGTTTTCCCCAGCCGGCACCTGAGCCAATGTTGACGATGCTGCCGCCACCCTGCTTTGCCATCTGTGGAATCACAGCTTTTGACATCAGATACACCCCTGTCACGTTCACCGACAGGATGCGGTTGAACGTGGATTCATCTGTGTCCAATACCGTACCCAACGGGCCAATCGCGGCGTTGTTCACCAAGCCGGTAATGCGGCCATGGCGCTCAAGCGTGAAGTCCACAACGCGTTGGACGTCGTCTGCTTTGGATACATCAGCCTCCAAAACGTCGATCTGGCCTTCAAGGTTCTCCTTGGCAATGGCTGCCTGTACCTCTTCAAAGCCATGCGCCGTGCTCGACACTTGAGGCTGTTTAATGCCAAAGGCAACAACGTGATGCCCACGGCGGGCCAATTCGACGCTGATCGACTGACCCAGCCCAAAAGTGCCGCCAGTGACGATGGTGATGGGTTTCAAGTGTTGTCACCCAAGATGGTGTTCCAGTCTGCTTGATCCATGTAATGGCTCCAGCTGCGATAGAAAGCTCGGGGGTTTTCCTCACTCACCTGCAGGCTGACATTACCGGCCACTGGACCCGCGCCCTTGGGTTGCACTTTGCCCAGCGATTGCATGTAGTTATAGGGATAACGCTTGGCTATTGGGCCACGGGCTCCGGCGGTTGCGTAGTTCCAGTTTTCCATGTCGTCCTGCTCGGTCATGCCGGCCGGACCCGAATAACGCATGTAGTAAAGACGCATGAAGTCTTTGACTTTTTGAGGAGCGTCTGCATCCACCAGGAAGAATCGCCATGCTTCGGTGCTCTCCGGACCATTGGGGTGCCATACACAGATGGAACGAGGCTGGCGCCCATGGAAGGAGGTGTTGGGAAAGAGCGTTCCCACAAATGGCATCAGTCTTGCCTGATCCCCGAGGCGTTCCTGACGGTCTTCGTGGCACTTTTTGAAGTAAGCACCGATTTCCGGATCGTTCTGGAAAGTGTCCACGAATGGAGTGTTCTCCGGCATGATGGCACTGTGCACACCGTGGCCTCCAGGGAAGTTCACCCAGACATGCTGCGCATATTCCAACTCATTGTCTCGACGACCTTTGACACCCGCTTCTGCGCTGGGGCCAATGCCCACCAGATCCACCGATCGGTGACTGACGTTGTGATAGGTGTCGCCGAGGAAGTTTTCGGCTGCGAACTTCCAGTTGCAGGGGATGATCCATTTGTGCACGCCCAGCAACACTTCAGAACCACCTTCGCGACCATCACGGCAATCGAGAGCCAAATCCAAATGGGTCAGTGCATCGCCAAAATAGGCATGAAAGTCAGGTGCATCTTTGTCCCAAGTAGCGAAGATTGCACCTTTGTAGTTGTGCATCTTGGCCACTTCAATGAGTGACCATTCGTCTTTATTCAGACAGTCTTCGTACAAGTTTTTGTATTGAGGCACCCCAAACAATTTGCCTTCCGTGGTAAAGCTCCAGCTGTGATACGGGCATGTGAAGAGCTGTGTGTTGCCATGGTCATACTGAGCGACTTTCATGCCACGGTGACGGCATGAATTGTGGAACACGTGAATTTTGTTTTTTTTGTCGCGCGTCAGAATGACAGGTTCTATGCCCATGCGGGATGTAAAGTAATCGCCCGGATTGGGAACCAGACTTTCATGTCCTACAAACAACCATGAACGCGTGAAAACGCGTTCCATCTCTTCATCGAAAACTTGTTGCGCCGTGAAAATTTCACGGTCAATCATGCCGCGTTCGGTGTCGATCATTTTTCCGTATTTCATACAAATCCTTTGGATGTTCTTGACTGTTTAAGCGACTGGATTAGTTAAAGCGCTCGCAAAGCACATCGCTTTTCCTTGCGCCAGCTTTGAGGGCTGCTGCCCGAGCACCATCGACCATCGGTGGCGGGCCACAAACATATATCTGGGTGTTGGCTGCCAGCGTTTTTTCTCCGATCAGATCGGTCGGATACCCTGTGTGTGCACCTGCAGGGACTGCAGATTCGGCGGCAATTTGAATGTCCAGATTCGGCAACTTGGCCTTGAGCTCATGGAGCTCTTTTGATGCAAACAGATGTTCACCACTGCGTGCGCCAATCAGTAAAGTGGTTGGAATATCTCGCTGCGTTTGCGGCGCCATGGCCAGGTGCTGAAGCATCGCAAGCATGGGGGCCAAACCTGAGCCTCCAGCCACCATCAAGCGCGGGCGCAGGTTTTCTCGCAGAAAAAAGCTGCCCCTGGGGGGGCTGACTTCAATAGCTGCTCCGGGCATGGCCTCGCTGCTCAGCCAAGTCGAGAATTGGCCGCCATTGACCAATCGGATGTAGAAGTCCAGGACCGTGGAGCCTGAAAGGTTGGCCATGGAATAGGAGCGCGTCGCGGACATACCTGGTACTTGTAGGCGCACATATTGACCAGGCAAAAAATCGACCGGATTCGGCACCTGAATTTGCAGTTTGATGATTTCTTGTGCGACAGGCGTCACACCGATGACGCTACCGGTTTGCCCCGGCATTTCTTCACCACTGGCATCACTCGCGTCATAGGGCAGCTCGATCACTACAGGCCCATTGACTCGGGCGACACAGCACAAAATCGCCCCATCTTCTCGCTCGTCATCAGGCAACACAGAAGAGTCGTAATCATCTAGAGACATTGACCCTGACACACATTGCGCTGCACATGTGCCGCACTGCCCATTGGAGCAATCAGTGAGCAATGAAAGCCCCATCTCCTGAACAAGGTCGGTCAATTTTTGTCCAGACTGCCCTTGCCCTTTGCAAGTGGTGCCATCGGCAAACAAGAGTGTGATCGGATGCGTGCTCATGTTGATGCAATGCTTTTATTCAGGTTTGATGCCAGCACGTTTGGCCACATCCGACCAGATTCGAATGTCATTGCTGATACGACTATTTAGAGCAGCACCATCGGTGTCTCCAGGCTCCATGCCCAACGTGCGCAGCTTTTCGATGGTTTCTTTCTCGGCAAGGATTTCCTTGATGGCTGGGCGAATGCGCGCCAAAACTTCTTCAGGCGTTCCTTTCGGGGCCATCAATGCCGTCCAAATGGTGGCATCGAAGCCTTTGATGCCGGCTTCTGCGACAGTCGGCACATCTGGCAACGCCGTCGAGCGCTTGGGTGTGGTCACCGCCAGAGCCTTGAGCTTGCCACCCTTGATTTGCCCCATCACCGCGGCGATATCGACCAGTGCCATATCGATCTCACCTCCTAGCAATGCGGTAACAGCTGGACCCGAACCTCTGTAATTCACATGTGTCAATTTCAATTGACTTTGCTTGGCCAGCATCTCTGCCACCAAAACAAATGAGCTGGTGATGGCGGCGTGGTTCAGTTCGCCACCTCTGCTGCGTTTGGCGTAGTCAACCAAGCCTGCGTAATTACTGAAAGGCAATTGCGCGTTGGTGGTGACCACTAGAGGAAATGTGCCCAGAAGCGCAATGGGCTCGAAATCTTTTTCTGGGTTGTACGGCAGGTTCTTCATCAACACCGGATTGGCGGTCAATCCACCACTCGATGACACCAACAAGGTATAGCCATCGGCTTTGGATTTGGCAACTAGATCTGTGCCCACGGCCGAGTTGGCACCAGGCTTGTTCTCAACAACGAAGCCTTGCTTGAAGCGATCTTGCAATTTGGCTGCAATCAATCGCGCCAAGATGTCGTTGGTGCCGCCCGGTGCAAATCCAACAACGATCCTGACGGGCTTGTCCGGATATGTGCTGGGCTGCGCCCACACTTGCCCCATCCACAACAGGCTGGAAATTGCACCAAGAACAAGACGCTTGCTCAGCAGCGCGGAAACATTAGAACGATGCATGAACTTTGACTCCTTTTGAAATGAAACTACTTCTGGTATAGTCCGCCTGGTGAACAGATAGTCTATTATACGGACTATTATTTCCACTAGGTCCGATGTTTTGCTAGCGATTACCCTAGGTTCCGGGCTCTACTCCGAGCTTTGGTCGTTGCCACGTCGATCATTCCGCGCGAGCACCAGAGGTTTTGACAACTGGCCCCCATATCTGCAGCTCTTGCCGCATGAAGCTCAGCAGCTCTGCGGCTGAAGAGCCAACTGGTTCTGCACTCAATTCAGCCATTCGTGCTCTTACACTGGGCTCATGAACTGCTTTGACAATGGCTTTGTTCAGCGTCTCGATGGCATCGGATGGCGTACCGGTTGGTGCCAGGATGGCATTCCATGTGGATGCCAAAAAGGCTGGGAACCCTGCTTCTGCTGAGGTGGGGACGTGGGGTAGCGCGGTCATTCGCCTGGGTGTCGTTACGGCAAGAGCGCGTATCGCGCCCGACTGAATGTGAGGCAACAAAGCCGGGACCGTGTCGTAGAGAATTTGGATGTTGCCCGCGATCAGGTCCTGGAGCGCGGGGGCTGCTCCTTTGTATGGCACATGGACAGCTTTGGTGCCTGCGAGAGTGTTGAACATCTCGCCCATCAAATGACCTATCCCACCTATGCCTTGCGATCCGAAGCTGTATCGACTGGGTTCTTTGCGCATGCCATCGACCAAATCACGCAGCGTTCTAGCGGGGATTGCCGCATTCACCACCACGACACCTCCCACCCGCGCCACCAAGGATATGGGGGCAAAACTCGCAATGGGATCGTATGGAAGCTTGGGGTAGAGCGCCGGATTGATCGCATGTGTGGAGACCGTGGCCATAAGCAGCGTGTAACCATCCGCCGCCGACTTTGCTACGGCATCGGATCCAACACTGCCACCCGCACCGCCCCGGTTCTCCACGACAACGGTTTGCCCTAGATACGTTGCCGCCTGTTGTGCGATCAGGCGCGCCACGATGTCCGTTCCACCGCCTGCCGCGAAAGGAACCACCATCTTCAAGGGTCGATCTGGGTATTTGGGTGCCTGGGCGAATGCCGAGTGACCACCGTAAAGAGCTCCCAGTGAAATCAATACCTGTCGGCGCGTCTCCATCACACTCCCCTTGTTCGGCATGAAATCCGGTCGACTCATGTGCGTTCATGCCCTGCGCCTGCGCACATGCAGCGACACAGCACTGTTAGTCTGCTTTGGCACCCGTGACTTTGACCACAGCACCCCAGTGCAGTGTTTCGCTCTTGATCCATTGCGCAAACTGTTCCGGCGAACTGGCAATCACCTCGTATTCCATATCGGCCATCTTTGCCACCATGTCTGGTGTGCGAAGGATTTTGGAAATTTCTTTGTTGTAACGCTCAATGATGGAACGGGGCGTGCCGCTGGGTGCCAAGAATCCAACCCAACCCGTTGCCTCCATGTCCTTGAAACCCAATTCGATCAAAGTCGGTACGCTGGGTGTGTTCGGAAACCTTTTCTCGCCCGTAGTGGCCAGCAAGGTCAATCTGCCCTGCTGAACAAATTGCTTCACATTGCCCGGCACCATGAAGGCCACTTGCACATTGCCTGCCAAAAGATCCGTCACTGCAGGTGTTGCGCCCTTGTAGGGCACATGCGCCGCAGAAAAGTTTGCAACCCGTTTGAATTTTTCCATCGTGAGGTGCGAAGCACTGCCAACAGCAATAGACGCGAATGAGTATTTGGCAGGAGAAGCTTTGGCCTTGCTCACAAATTCCTGAGCCGTGGAGAAATCAGCAGCAGGGCCGGCCACCAAATACTGCGGAGACTTGACTGCCAGCGTGATGGGCGACAAATCCTTCTGAGGATCGATTGGCATCTTGTCAAACAGAGACACGTTGATGGCCAAAGGGCCGTTGTAGCCCACCAGCAGGGTATGACCATCCGGCGCCGAGCGGGCGACGAACTCTGCTCCGATATTGCCCCCGGCTCCCGGTTTGTTTTCTACGACCACGGGCTGCCCAATCGCCTCCTGCAACCGTGGGGCGACCAGTCTGGCAATCGCATCGTTGGTGCTGCCTACGATGGGAACAATGATCTTCACCGGCTTGTTTGGTGCCCACTCTTGGGCGCTCGCCATATTGAAGAGTGCACTGGTGGCTAAAGCCATGCACATGAATGATTGGGCTGCTGGCAGCAATTTTTGCGAAATAGAAGTGGATGTCATAGTTCAATTTGTCCGTTTAATGGACATAAGTTCATTATGCGGACTCATTTCGGTCGTGTCAAATATCGTACACTAAGTCCGACTGGCGGACAAAATTTTTCAAGTCTGTGGAACCTATCGGTTATATTGTCCGTACTGCGGACAAATCCATTCCATATCGATCATGAGCACCACAGAGAAAAATGACAATGTCAGAGCTGTAGGACGAGCACTTGAAATCTTGTTGGCATTCACGCCAAGCGATTACGAGCTTTCTCCTGCAGAGCTTTTGAAGCGAGTAGATTTGTCGCGACCAACTCTCTATCGACTGCTCTACACATTGCAAGAAAGTGGTTTCTTGGTATCCACTGGAGAGCCGCAGAAGTTCCGACTCGGGCCAGCTGTCGCTCACCTGGCGCATGTGTGGTCTTCAAGCCTAGACATCAGCGCTGTGGCTGAGCCCGTCCTTCGCAAGATTTGGGAACATACCCAGGAAACAGTGGCTCTGTTTCTGCCCCAAGGGCAAGAGCGCTTGTGCGTAGCAGAGCTGCCCAGTCCCCAGCCCTTGAACTTCAAGCGCGGGGTGGGCTACAAAGAACGGATTGTGCTGGGTGCAACGGGGCGGGCCATCCTGGCTTTCTCGGAGGTCCAGCCTGCCGAATTAAAGTCATATCTCAAAGGCACGGACCTGAAATTCAATGACTTGCTCAAGGAGTTGGAACTCACGAAACAGCGCGGTTATGCAACCAGCCATAACGAACTAATTTCTGGAGCTGTTGCCGTCGCAGTTCCATTTTTCAACAGTCACGGAAAGGTGGCTGGATCTATTGGCGTATTTGGCCCTGAAGTTCGCTTGAATGACCAGGCGATCAAAAAGATTCTTGAACCCTTGAACACTGAAGCTCAAAACCTGTCTGTTCTTCTTGGCCATAAGGCTTGAATCGCTCTTTCTACACATAGAAGATAAAACATGACGAGAAATTAGTCTGGGTTCGCCGGTCGCCCTGGCAGTACGAATGCAAAGGGTAGAAATGGGCAGTGAACGGCTGCTATTTGGAATACCCCTGACAGACGGCTAATGGCCGGTTTCTGCCGGGCAAAGGCTGCGGGCTGATGTCGGCTTCCAGCCTTTACCAGACCTCCAAGGCGGCCATATCTGTGACGGTTCATGGCCGATCCGAGACCATCGAGAGTAACCGAACCCACCCGCGATTTCCGCCATGCCCGGCGACACCAAACAGCAATGGGCCGTCAGACAGGATCAGGCAAACTCTTCGGTGTCCACTTCGCTGTTGGCCTGTGCGTTGTAGCGGTCACCCACCACGGTGCGCTCGTTGATCAGGTCTTCCACACGGGCCATCAGCTCGGGGGCGAGCTGGACATTCACGGCCCCCAGATCGTCCATCAGGTGCGCCACCGAGGTGGTGCCCGGGATCGGGATCAGGTCTTCGCCTTTGTGCAGCAGCCAGGCCAGGGCCAGCTGCGAGGGGCTGCACCCGGCTTCCTGTGCCAGCGCGGTATACGCGGGCAGGAGCTTTTGGTTGGCGGCGTAGTTGTCAGGGGCAAAGCGCGGCATGGTGCGGCGGATGTCCTTGGCATCGAATGCGGCGATGTCCAGCGGGCCACACAGAAACCCGCGTGCCACCGGGCTGAAGGGCACAAAGGTCACGCCCAGTTCGCGGCAGGCTTGCAGCACCGCGATTTCAGGGTTGCGCGTCCACAACGAATATTCGGTCTGCACCGCCGTGATCGGGTGCACGGCGTGGGCCTTGCGCAAGGTGCTCGCTGACACCTCCGACAGGCCAATCGTCTGGATCTTGCCTGCGCGCACCAGATCGCTCAGGGCGCCCACGCTGTCCTCGATCGGCACGTTCTTGTCCCAGCGGTGCAGGTAATACAGATCGATCACATCGGTCTGCAGGCGGCGCAGCGCATCTTCACAGGTCTGGCGCAGGGTTTCGGGTCGGCCATCGATCACGCGCACCTTGGTGCCATCGCCCTTGTCCACGCCCTGCATGCCGCACTTGCTGGCCAGGGTGAATTGGCGGCGGTGGGGCTTGAGCACCTGCCCCACCAGGGTTTCGTTGGCGCCAAAGCCATACAGCGCCGCCGTGTCGAACAAGGTCACACCGGCATCGAGTGCGGCCAGCAGCACGCGCTCGCCTTGTTCGCGCGACACAGGCGCGCCATAGGCGTGGCTGAGGTTCATGCAGCCCAGGCCGATGGCGCTGACGGAAAAGGAGCCAAGTTGTCGTGTTTGCATGGGACGGATCTTAGTGGTTTGCGCAAGCATAATCGACGCTCAAACCCGCCTGACCATGACCGACAGCCGACCGCCCCTGCTCGCCCACGAATGGATCGCCGGCCTTGAAAAAGGCCTGGGAGTGATCGAGGCTTTCGATGCCGACCACCCGCGCATGACCGCCACCGAGGCGGGTGAGCGTTGCGGCATGACGCGCACCGCCGCGCGCCGCTACCTCAAGACCCTGGCCCACCTGGGTTATGTGGGGACCGATGGCAAGCTGTACTGGCTGATGCCACGCATCCTGCGGCTCGGACATGCGTTCATCGAATCAGCCCGGCTGCCCAAGCTGGTGCAGCCAGTACTGCAGCGCATCACCAGCGGCACCGACGAGATCGCCTACCTCGGCGTGCTCGATGGGGACGACACGATTTTCCTGGCACGCAGTGGCAGCCCACGCCACACTTCTGCGGGTTACTGGCCAGGCACGCGCGTGCCCGCACAGGTCACGGCTGCCGGCATGGCCATCCTGGCCAGCCGGCCTGAAACCGAAACGGATGCCTGGCTGCAAGGCCGGGCCATGCCCGCTTTCACATCGTTCACGCTGGATGCCCCAGGCCTGCGGACCGCGCTTATGAAATACCGCCGCCAGGGCTGGGCGCTGTCGGAGCAGCAGCTGGAACTGAACTACCGTGGCGTCGCCGTGCCCCTGCTGGACCGGCACAACGTGGTGCAAGGTGCCATCAGCATCACCATGCCCATCAACCGCGAAGAAACCGACCATGCCTTGCTGCGCGTTCTGCCGGTGATGCAAGAGGCCGCCAGGAGTTTGCGGCCTCTGCTCTAGCTCACACTGCCGCAGGCAGCTCGTGCGGCGCAGCGCTGGTGGTGTGCGCACCGCCCAGGAACAGACGATCCATCTGCGGGTCAGCCAAAATCTCGGCAGCAGGTTTGTGCAGCACCAGACGGCCAGACTCCAGCGCGATCGCATCGTCCGAGTACTTGAGCGCGCTCTTGACGTTCTGTTCGACCATCAGCACCGTGGTGCCCTGGTCGGCCAGCTTGCGCAGCAGCTTGAAGACGTCTTGCACCACCATGGGCGACAGGCCAATCGAGGGCTCGTCGATCAGCAGCACCTTGGGGCGCAGCAACAGGGCGCGGCCGATTTCCAGCTGCTTTTGCTCACCACCCGACAGCGAGGCTGCGCGCGAATGAATGCGCTCCTTCACGCGCGGGAAAAACTCCAGCACTTCGGGGATGCGTTCGTGCGTGGTCTTCATGCCCAGCGTGATGCCGCCCAGCTCCAGGTTTTCATAAACGCTGAGCTGGCCAAACAGGTTGCGGCCCTGTGGCACAAAGGCAATGCCTTGCGCCAGCAGCGCTTTTTGCGTGGCACCGCTGACGTCCTGGCCGTTGAGCAGGACCTTGCCCTGGCGCGGTTTGAGCAGGCCAAACAGCGTTTTGAGCACGGTGGACTTGCCCGCGCCGTTGGGGCCGATCAGCAGCGTGATGGTGCCCGGCTGGACACTGAACGACAGGTTGTTCAGGATCATGAAATCCTTGTAACCAGCGACCACGTCATTGAATTCGATGCACGGAGTGGCTTGTGTGTTCATGTCAGCTCCCCAGGTAGGCGTCGAGCACCTGTTTGTTGGAACGGATTTCTTCGGGCGTGCCAATGGCCAGCACCTTGCCCTCGACCATCACCATGATGCGGTGGCACAGGTCCATCACGAAATCCATGTTGTGCTCGATGACGACAAAGCTGCCGCCACGGCTGCGGTTGAGGTCCTTGAGCAGCGTGCTGATGCCGCCCACCAGCGAAGGGTTCACACCCGCGCAGGGTTCGTCCAGCAGCACCAGATCGGGCTCACTCATGAAGGCCATGGCGATGTCCACCAGCTTTTGCTGGCCGTACGACAGCTCGCCCGCCTTTTTGTCAGCCACATGGCGGATGTGGAACTGGTCGATCAGCGCATCGGCCTTGGCACCCAGGTTCGAGTCGCCAGGCGCGAACATGCGGCTGAACATGGAGCCGTGGTGCTCTTGCGCGGCCACGATCAGGTTGTCGCGCACGGTCATCTTGCCAAACACCTGCAGGGTCTGGAAAGTGCGGCCCACGCCACGGCGGTTGAGCTCCAATGGACCCAGCTGCGTCACGTCTTCGCCGTTGAGCTCGATGCGTCCACTGTCGGGCGTGATCTGGCCCAGCATGGAGTTGAACAGTGTGGTCTTGCCCGAACCATTGGGACCGATCACGCCGAAGATCTCGCCAGGACGCACGTCAAACGACACGCCACCGACAGCCTGGATGGCGCCGTAGGCCTTTTTCATGTCGGTGACCTTCAGGACCGGCTGGCCCTGGACACGCTCGTGAGGATGGAGGCTCATGGTCAGATTCCTTTCGCAGCATTGGCCGCAGCAGCGCGGGCTGCGGAGGCCTCACGCGAGGCGCGGCGGGCCGCGATGCGGTCGGGGATGGACAGCAGGCCGTCGGGCAGCCAGATCATCAGCACCACCACGGCGGCGCCAAAGATGAACAGGTACCAGGCCTGGGCAAAGCGCAGCCATTCGGGCAGCACCACGCCCACGGCCGAACCCAGCACCGGGCCCAGGAAGTAGCCGGGGCCGCCCACCACCACCATCAAATACATCATGATCGACGCGCCCACGGTGAAGAGCGCCGGGTCGATGAACTGCACCTGCGAGGCATACAGGCCGCCCGCAATGCCGGCGTAGACCGCGCCAATCGCAAAGCTCAGCAAGGTGTAACCACGGGTGTCGATGCCCAGGCTTTCGGCACGGATCGCGTTGTCGCGCAGCGCGGTAAAGGCCTTGCCCCAGGGGGAGCGCAGCAGGCCCCACAACAAGAGCGCCAGCACCACGGTGAAGGCCAGCACCAGGTAGTAGTAGGCCAGATTGCCGTCAAAGCTGATGCCCCCCAGGCTGGGACGCGCGATGTTGTTGATGCCGAAGGTGCCACCGGTGAGCCATTCTTCGTTGCGCATCACCAGCCACAGTGCGGTGTTGAAGCCCAGCGTGGCAAACGCCAGGTAAATGGTCTGAACCCGCAGCGCCGGAAAACCCAACGCCAACCCAGTAAAAAAGCAAATCAGTACCGCCACCGGCAGGCCCAGCCAAAAGCTGAAACCGGCCTTGAGAAGGATGGCCACGGTGTAGGCACCGATGCCAAAGAAGGCGGCGTGTCCCAGCGACTTTTGGCCGGCATAGCCCACCGTGAGGTTCAGGCCCATGGTGGCGATGATGAACACCAGCCAGGTGGTGAAGATGTGGATGCCATAGTTCTTGAGGAAGCTGGGCACCACCAGCAAAACAGCCAGCAGCGCCAGGCCGATGAACAGGTTGAGCTTTTTCATACTTTGCGCTCCTCTTTTTTGCCGAGCAGGCCTTGCGGCTTGAACAGGATCACGACCATGAAGATGATCAGGGCCACCGCATCCTTGTAGGCCGGCGAGATGTAGGCGGCAGCCAGGTTCTCGCACACGCCTACGATCAAACCGCCCAAGAGCGCGCCGCGCGAGTTGTTGAAGCCGCCGATGATGGCTGCGAAGAAGGCTTTGGTGCCCAGGCCCTCACCCATGTCGAACTTGGCCAGGTACGTGGGCGTGACCAGCAGCGCGGCGGCAGCGGCCAGCACGGCGTTGATGGCAAAGGTGTAGAAGATCATGCGCGGCACATTGATGCCCAGCACCGAAGCGCTCTCGGTGTTTTGCGCCACAGCCTGCATGGCGCGGCCGGTCACGGTCTTGTTCAAAAAGGCCTGCGTGACCAGCACCAGTACCATGGCAAACACAAAGGTGCCGATGTCGCCGGTGGAAACAGTCACACCGGCCACTTCCAGAATCTGATCAGGGAAAATTTGCGGAAAAGGCTGTGGCTCGGCACTGTAGCCAGCGCGCACGCCGTTGCGCATGGCGATCGACAGGCCGATGGTGGCCACGACGATGGGCATCATGCCGTACTTGAACAGCGGGTCCACCAAGCCACGCTTGAACAGCCAGCCCAGCACCAACACCGACACCACCACGCTGATGGCAAAAGCCACCGTGAGCGGCATGCCCCCGTGCAGAGCCACCACCATCATGAAGGCGGGCAGCATCACGAACTCGCCCTGGGCAAAGTTGATGGTGCCTGACGCCTGCCACAGCAGCGTGAAGCCCAGGGCCGCAAGCGCATAAATGCTGCCCGTGGCCAGGCCACTGAAGAAAAGTTGAAGAAAGTCGGTCATGGTTCACCTCGCCGGCCGCGCCGCAGGGCGCAATCACTCAAAAAAAGGCGGACCCCTGCGGGCCCGCCTTGGCATGCCTCCAGGGCTTACTTCTTGACCAGGCCTGCGGGCGGCAGGGTGGCCACCACTTCCGGACGACCGTTCTTGACTTCCACCAGGAAGCTTTCGCGGTCCAGATCGCCCTTGTCGTCAAAGCACACATCCAGCAGCACATTGGGGTGCTGTTTGGTGCTGAAGCAGCTGTTGCGCAGCGCAGCGGCCACGGCCTTGCGGTCGAGCTTGCCAGCTTTTTCGATGGCGGCTTTGAGCACGTACACGCCGGTGTAGCCCTTGATGCCGTTGTGGTCGGAGTCGGCTTTGTATTCGGCTTTGTACTTGGCGCCGAAGGCCTTGAGCTGGGGGGCATCGACCGTCAGACCCACGTGGGCCTGGGCGCCGTTGGCGGCTTCGCCAGCAAGCTCAACCACTTTCTGACCCGTCAGCGTGGTTTCACCAATGATCAGCTTCTTCACGCCTTGCTTGCGCAGCTCGCGCAGGGCACGGGCAGATTCTTCTTCGTTGGTGTAGACGAACACGGCATCAGCATCAGACTGCTTGGCCTTGAGCACGGCAGCCGAGAAATCCACCTGACCTGCATCGGTAGAGATGTCGGCCACGATCTTGGTGCCCGAGCCGTCGAGCAGCTTGGTCAGCGTGTCACGACCGCCTTTACCGAAGTCGTTGTTCACGTAGATCACGGCCACGCTCTTGGCCTTGCTTTTGATGAAGTTGGCCAACTTGGGGAAGGACACGCTCTGGCCGAAGGCGGTGCGGAACACATAGGGATTGCCCTGAGCGGTGATGGCAGCGGCTTCACCACCGGTGAAGTTGGGCACTTCGCCGCGCTTGGATTCGGCCATGGACACCATGATGGAGCCGGAGTAGACAGGACCAAAGATGGCAAACACGTCGTTGTCCACGGCCTTTTGCGTCAGGCCTTTGGCCACGCCGGGGTTGGTCTGCGTGTCTTCGGTGGTGTAGCTGATCTTTTTACCCAACACGCCGCCGCCTGCGTTGATTTCCTTGATGGCCAGTTCCACACCGTTCTTGAACAGGGTGCCGGCGGTGGTGCCGGGGCCCGACAGTTCGACGATGTTGGCGATCTTGATGTCCTGGGCGTTGGCCAGGCCAGCGGCGGCCAGCGCAGCGCAGGCGGCCAGGGTCTTCAGGGTTGCTTTCATGGATGTCTCCTCGGTTTTCAAAAAAGGGCTGGATCAGGCCCGGGGTTGGAAAAAGCATGCCTCCCCGGGGGTTTCCGCAGGGTGGTGGGAATGTAGGTGGCTTTGGTGGACTTCGCGCCCTTGGTCAAATCCATAAAGTTCAATGATCGCCTCTACGCGTTCATTTATCGAACGTTTAAAGGGTTAATCCTGAGCATTAGCCCTGCAGGCCCAGGGCGTGGCGGGCCGCAATGCGGCCAAAGACCAGGCCCGGACCGATGGTGATGCCCGGCGCCGGGTAGGTGCCGCCCATGATGGAGTGCATGTCGTTGCCGACAGCGTACAGGCCGCCAATGGCCTGCCCGCCTTCGCCCAGCACCTGCGCGTGTGCGTTGGTGGCAAAGCCGGTGGACGCGCCAATGTCGCCCGGGTACAGGCGCACGGCATAGAACGGGCCTTGCGCCAGCGGGCCCATATTGGGGTTCTTGCCCGTCCAGGCCGGGTCGCCCAGGTTCTGCTGGTAGGCGGTCTCGCCCCGGTGGAAGTCGGGGTCCACGCCGGTTTCGGCGTTGCGGTTGTTTTGCGCCACGCTGGCCTGCAGGGCCTGCGCGTCCATGCCCAACTGGCTGGCCAGTTCGGCCAGGCTGGCGCCTTCGGTCAGGTAGCCATCGGCCAGGAAAGGTGCCAGGCCTTTGCCCCCCGGGCGCACCATGCCGATGCCGTATTTGCGCAGCGCGTCTGCATCGCAGACCAGATACGCCGGAATGCTTGGACTGCGCTTGTGCGCCTCTTGCATGGCCAGGCCAAACAGGTGGTAAGACGTGCTTTCGTTGAGGAAGCGCTCGCCGCGTGCGTTGACCGTGATCATGCCGGGCTTGGCACGGTCCATCACAAAGTGTGGAAAGACGGCGGTGCTGCCGTCCGCGCGCTGGCGCAGCGACACCGGCGCCCAGAAGGCATGCGACAGACCGCCCTGCCCGTACACCGCACCCAGCTGCTTGGCCAGGTCGTGCGCCTGGCCGGTGTGGCCCGGTGCGGCGGGCGACCATTCGGCGGGCACGCCGGGCAGCATTTGGGCGCGCAGTTCGGGGTGGCGGTTGAAGCCGCCACTGGCCAGCACCAGGCCTTTGTTCACGCGCACGCTGCGGCGTTCGCCCTGGCACCCGATGTCCACGCGCTCGATGCCATGCGCACCACGAACGATGTGCTCGACCGTGGTGCCCAGCGCGATGGTCACGTTGGGGTGTTTGGAGAGCGAATACAGCAGCCGTGCCACATGCGCGTTGCCCATGACCAGGCGCGTGCCGCGCGGCCAGCTCAGGCGGTCCATGGCGTGGCGCAGCACGATCTTCACCGAGTGCTTGAGCGAGGCCCAGGACTTCGTCATCGCCAACAGGTGGTTGATGTCGGTGCGGTCCACCATCATGCCGCCGATGACGGTGAACTCCGGGATAGGCGGGCGCAGCAGTGCGAACAGCTCGCGCCCCAGCCATCGCGCATCAAAGGGCATGGGCTCCAGGGCGCGGCCGTTCAATGTCGAACCACCCAGGTCCGAGATGTAATCCGGGTGCTTGGGGTACGGGCGGTATTTCAGCTCCGAACGGCTTTCCACCTCGTCCACCGCAACACGGCCATTGTCCAAAAAGGCCTGACGCACCGCTTTGGAAGTGCGCTCGCCCACCGCGTTGTCGAGGTAGCGGGCCGTCTCGGCCAGCGTGTCGCCGGGATTGACCTTGGCCGCATGTTTGGAGCCAGGAATCCAGCTCGTGCCCGCCGACCAGGCCGTGGTGCCGCCCACGAATTCAGTGCGCTCGACCAGCAACACACTGGCGCCCTCCAGGGCAGCAAACAATGCGGCGGCCATGCCTGCGCCACCGGCGCCCACCACCACCAGGTCGTAGGCACTGGCATCGCCCAGACTTTGAATACCGTTCTTCAGGACTTGCATTTCAGGCCTCCAGCAAAAACTGAACCATCAGGTCGCGCACACGCGCAAACATGTCAGCGCCCGTCAGGGTCTTGCAGCCCTTGGCGCGTGCGGCAGCCACCATGGGTGGCACAGCGGGCGCGGTGATCACGCAGCCCACAAATTGCTGTGCGCTGAACTTGGTCGAGTCGATCGGGTGCGGGTCGCCGTCCTTCATGCCGATGGGCGTGGCGTTGATGCAGAGGTCAAAACCGGTCGGGTCATTGCTGCCAGCGGACACTTTGCCCAGGCCCAGGCTGGCCAGGCGCGCGATCAAGCCGTCACGGCGCACCGTGTCCGGATCGTGGACGGCCAGTTCTCGCACGCCGGCCATCACCAGCGAATAGGCAATGGCCGAACCGGCACCGCCCGCCCCCACCAGCAAGGCGCGCTGGCCCTGCGGCTCACAGCCTTTGCTTTTCAGTGCTTCCACATAGCCCATGCCGTCGAACATGTCGCCGTGCCAGGTGCCGTCGGCGTTGCGGCGCAGGGTGTTCACCGCGCCCAGAAAGCGGCCACGGTCCGAGGTGGTGGCGCACAGGTCAAAGCAGGAAAACTTGTGTGGCACCGTGACGATGATGCCGTCCACGTTTTGCGCCAGGGACACCCCTTGGGCCCAGTCTGCCAAGTCGGCAGGGGCCACATGGGCCGGAATGCAGACCGCATTGCGCCCCGCGTCATGGAAAGCCTGCGTCACGCCGGCAGGGGATTTGACCTGGGCAATCGGGTCTCCCACGATGAAATGGACGCGGGTGGCGCCGCTCAAGGCTTGGGACATGTCTCGCTCTTTTCAAAAGTTGGCCGGCGCCCTGTCAGACCCCGGAATGGCGGCATCATATCGAAAAGTGGAATTCGATTCAAATATTGAATTTTTTTCCAAAATTCAATACACTGCCACCATCCGCGAGCAAAACCACGAGACAAACCATGCCCCCCACCCGTCTGGCCCTGATTGGCGCCGGCACCATCGGCAAAACGCACATCGACCGCATCGGGCAACACCCCGACCTGGTGCTGGCCGGCATTGCCGACCCAACGCCCGCTGGCCAGGCTTTGGCCCAGCGTCTGCATGTGCCTTGGGCGGCCGAGGCCACCGCCTTGTTCGACCAGGTCCACGCGCAAGGCGCCATCGTGGCCACCCCCAATGCCACGCACGTGCCAGTGGCCCTGGACTGCCTGGCGCGCGGCATCCCGGTTCTGGTGGAGAAACCCGTGGCCGACACGGTGGCCGAAGCACGCCAACTGGCCGACGCCGTGGCGCGCACCGGCGTGCCGGTGCTGGTGGGTCACCACCGCCGCCACAACCCGATCAACCAGCGCGCCCGCGCCCTGATTGAAGGCGGCCAGCTCGGCCGCATCGTCAGTGCCACCGCGCTGGCCACCTTCCTCAAGCCCGACCCTTACTTTGATGTGGCCTGGCGCCGCCAGGCCGGCGGTGGCCCGATCCTGATCAACCTGATCCACGACATCGACATGCTGCGCTTTTTGCTGGGCGAGGTGACCGAGGTGCAGGCCATGGACAGCCGCGCCGTGCGCAACTTTGAAGTGGAAGACACCGCCGCTGCCGTGCTGCGCTTTGCCAGCGGCGCACTGGCCACGGTCATCGTGTCGGACGCCGCCACCTCGCCTTGGTGCTGGGACATGTGTGCGGGCGAACAAGGCCAGTACCCGCGCCAGGACGTGGCTTCGCACCAGATCATGGGCACGCACGGCGCGCTGTCGCTGCCCGACCTGGGGCTGTGGCAGTACCGTGGCCAGCGCGGCTGGCACGACGAACTCTCGCACGATGAAACCCGGGTCCATGCCGCCGATCCCTACACCCGCCAGCTCGAACACTTTGCGGCCGTCATCGCGGGCCAGGCCCAACCCTTGTGCAGCGCACGCGACGGTCTGCGCACCCTGGCCGCCACGCTGGCGGTACACGACGCGGCCGTTGGCGGCACCACCATCACGCTGAAAGACTGACATGAGCGGCGTCCTCGAACGAACCCTCGGCATCCTCGAACTGCTCTCGCAACACGGCGAGGGCATGGAGCTGGCCACCATGGCCGACACGCTGGGCATCCCGCGCAGCGCGGTGCACCGCCTGCTGGCCGACTTGGTGCGTCTGGGTTATGTGCGCCAGGCGCGCGGCCACGGCGACTACCTGCTCACCACCAAGCTGGTGTCCATGGGTCTCTCTTACCTCAGCAACACCGGCATCGTGGACATCGCACAGCCGCTGCTCAACCGCCTGGCCGAAGTCTCGGGCGAGCTGGTGCGCCTGTCGGTGGTCGATGGCGACCGCCTGACCTGGGTGGCCCGCGCACAAGGCGCACGCCAGGGCCTGCGCTACGACCCTGACATGGGCAGCGATGCGCGCCTGTCGTGCTCGTCGTCCGGCTGGGCCTGGCTCTCGACCATGAGCGATGACGACGCCCTGGCCCTGGTGGCCAGACAAGGCATCGGCCAGCCCGAGCAGTTCGGCCCCGCCGCCCCTGCCACACTGCAAGAGGTGCTGGCCGCCGTGCAGGCCACGCGCGAGCGCGGCTGGAGCATGACCACCGACACCTACACCCCGGGCCTGTCGGCGATTTCGGCACCGGTGCGCTTTGCGGGCCAAAACGCCTTTGGCGTGCTCACCATCGCTGGGCCTTCGGTGCGCTTCAATGCCGAACGCATGGCAGCACTTGGCCCCGAACTGGTGGCCACTGCGCAGCAGCTGGCCACGCTCAGCGGTGCCTCGCCCTTCTTCCAGCTCACGGCGGAGACCGGCAACAGCGCCTCGGCCGATGGCCGCAAACCCATCTACGCGGTCTGACCGTGGGCGCAGCACACCACACACTGGATTGCGACCTGCTGGTGATTGGCTCTGGCGCGGGCGGGCTGTCGGCCGCTGTCACGGCCGCGCACCTGGGCCTCAAAGTCATCGTGGCCGAAAAAGACCCGCAGTTTGGCGGCACCACCGCCTGGTCGGGCGGCTGGATGTGGGTGCCGCGCAACCCGCTGGCGGTGCAAGCAGGCATGGTTGAAGACATTGAAAAACCCCTTTCCTACCTGCGCCACGAACTGGGCGAGCAGTTTGACGAAGCGCGTGCCCGCACCTTTCTGGACAACGGCCCGCGCATGGTGGAATTCTTTCGCCGCCGCTCCGCGCTGCAGTTCATCGACGGCAATGTGATCCCGGACTTTCATGGCCACACCCCCGATGCCGCGACCGGGGGGCGTTCGATCTGCGCGGCCCCTTTTGATGGTCGCCGCCTGGGCGAGCGCCTGCACGACCTCAAGCCGCCGCTGCTCGAAACCACGCTGTGGGGCATGGGCATCGCTTCGGGGGCGGAGCTGCGCCACTTTCTCAATGCCATTCACAAGCCCGCTTCGTTCTGGTATGTCACGAAAAAAGTGCTGCGCCACTGGCGCGACCTGCTGGTGCACCGCCGCGGCACACAGCTGGTCAACGGCAATGCACTGGTGGCCGGGCTGGCCCGTTCGCTGCTGGACCAGGGCGGGCAAATTCTGACCAGCAGCCCCGCGACGCGCCTGCTCAAGGACGGCGGCCGTGTGACGGGCGCAGTGCTGCACACACCGCACGGCGCACTGCATGTTCAGGCCCGCCGTGGCGTGGTACTGGCTTGTGGTGGCTTTCCACACGACGCCGCCCGCAAACAGCAACTGTTGCCCCATGCCCCCACCGGCAACGAGCACTGGTCCGCCGGCAACCGCAGCAACACCGGTGACGGCCTGCGCCTGGGCGAGAGCGCGGGCGGTCAGGTGGCCAGCGACCTGCTGCAAGCGGCCGCACTGGCACCCGTGTCTTTGGTGCCCCGCATGAACCCTGGAATGGAGGGCAGCACCGCGCACTTCCCGCACCTGATCGAGCGTGCCAAGCCCGGCCTGATCGCCGTGACCGCGCGCGGCGAGCGCTTTGCCAACGAGGCCGATTCGTACCACGACGTGATGCAGGCCCTGCTGGCCGCCACACCAGCAGGTCACAAGCCGGAGGCCTGGCTGCTGTGCGACCACGCCTTCATCCGTTACTACGGGCTGGGCGCTGTCAAGCCCGCACCCATGCCACTCACGCCCTGGCTGGGCAACGGTTACCTCCAGCGCGGCGACACGCTGTCCGAACTGGCCCGCGCCTGCGGCATTGACGCCGAACGCCTGCAGGCCACCGTGCAGCGCTACAACGCCATGGCACTGGTGGGCCGCGACGCAGACTTTGCCAAGGGCGAGACGCCCTACAACCGCATCCAGGGCGATGCCATCAACGCCAGCGCACGCGGTCTGCCCAACCCCTGCATGGGGCCGATCGAACGTGGCCCTTTCTACGCCGTCAAAGTCGTCATGGGCAGCCTGGGCACCTTTGCGGGACTGCGCACCAACCCACAAGGCCAGGTGCTGGACGCACGCGACCAGGCCATTGCCGGCCTGTACGCCAACGGCAACGACATGAACAGCATGATGGCCGGTCGCTACCCCTCGGGCGGCATCACGCTGGGCCCGGCCATGACTTTTGGCTTTGTGGCCGCGCACCACATGGCAGGCCTTGCGCCGGAACATAGCCCTTTGAATTCCAACCCTTGAACCACCGACAGGAACACACGATGTACTACGAACTCGCCACCATGACCCTGCCCTTCGGAACCGCTGGCCAGGCCGCCACCCACGTGCAGGCCTACACCACCGCCGCAGACGCCCAGGGCGAACTGCTGGGCTGCTGGTTCACCGACATCGGCCAGCTCAACCAGATGGTCGTGCTGCGCGGCTTTGCCACGCTGGACGCCCTGCAAGCTGAGCGCGAGCGCACCCAAAAGCACGCCAGCCCCTTCGGTTGCGGCGAGATCTTCCAGAGCCTGGAGCAACACAGCTACAAAGGCTTTGGCTGGATGAAGCCGGTGCGCCCCAGCGCCGAAAGCGGCATCCAAGGCCCTGTCTATGAAATCCGCACCTACGGCATCAAGACCGGCGGTGTGCAGCCCACCATCGACCTGTGGGAGCAGTACGTGCCTGCGCGCGACAAGCTCTCGCCCTGCGTGGTGGCCATGGTCGCGCTGGACGGCCCGCTGCGCTTCACCAACATCTGGGCCTACGAGAGCCTGAATGCCCGCAGCCAGATCCGCGCCGATGCCGTGGCCCAGGGCATCTGGCCGCCCAAGGGCGGCCCGGCCCACCTGAGCACGAACATGGTCTCGACCGTGGCCATGCCCACCGCCGTTTCTCCGCTGAAGTGACATGGCGCGCATCTACTCCCTCGCCTACCTGAGTTCGCACCGCTGCACGCCGGCGCAAGCCATCCGCATCGCCGCACAAACGGGCTACCAGTTTGTGGGCCTGCGCCTGTGGCCTAACGCGCCTGGCGCACCCCAGCAGCACCTGTTGGGGCAAGCCGAGGCCCTGCGCGAAGCACTGGCCGCGCAACGCGACACGGGCGTGGGCGTGTTCGATCTGGAAATCATCCGCATCAACGAACAGTTTGATCCGCACACCTGGGACGCGCTCTACGACGTGGGTGCGCAGCTCAAAGCCAAGGCGATCCTGGTGGCTGGCGACGACGACAACGAAGCACGCCTGACCGAAAACTATGCCCGGCTGTGCGAAGTGATGCAGCCTTACGGCATGACCGCCGATCTGGAGTTCATGCCCTGGACCGCCGTGAAAGACGCCAAGAGCGCGCTGCGCATCGTGCAGAACGCCGGCATGCCCGCCAACGCGGGCATCCTGGTGGACGCCCTGCACTTTGGCCGCTCCACCACGACGCTGGAGGATATCCGCGCCATCCCGCGCCAGCTGCTGCATTACGCACAGATCTGTGACGCAGAGGCAGGGCTGAATTTCACTGTCGAACAGATGATCCACACCGCACGCTGCGAACGCCTGCTGCCCGGCGACGGCAACATCGATCTGCAAGGCCTGTTTGCCGCCCTGCCCGCCGACCTGCCGGTCAGCGTGGAGGTGGTGAACTTTGGCCGTGAGGCGAACACAGCGCCCCTTGAGTGGGCCGCTGAATGTCTGGCCGCAAGCCGACCTTTGACCGATTAAGAGACACCCATGGACTTTTCACTCAACGACGAACAAAAAATGCTGATCGAAACGGTGCGCCGTTTCATCGCCGAAGAATGCCAGCCGCTCGAAGACGAGATCGAGCAGACCGGCACCTTTGACACCACCAAGGCCCAGGCCCTGCACAACAAGGCCAAGGCCCTGGGCCTGTACGGCATGAACATGCCCGAAGCCCTGGGCGGCGGCGGTCTGTCCAACCTGGACCGCATCCTGTGCGAAGAACAGTTCGGCCACACCACCGACATCATCATCCGCCGCGCCTTTGGCAATGTGTACGAGCCGCTCTTGCACTGCAAAGGCGAACAGATCGAGCGCTGGCTCAAACCTTCGGTCGAGGGCACGCGCACCTGCGCCATCACCATCACCGAACCGGGCGCTGGCTCGGACGCGGCCGGCATCAAGACCACGGCCGTGAAAAACGACAAGGGCTGGGTGCTCAATGGCGGCAAGCACTTCATCAGCGACGGCGAGTGGAGCGATTTCTTTCTCGTCTCGGCCAAAACGGGCGAGAAAGAAATCAGCATGTTCATGGTGGACAAGGGTCTGCCCGGCTTCACCGTGGGCAAGGACCAGAAGATGATGGGCCTGCGCGGCACGCCACATCTGGAGCTGTTCTTTGACAACGTGCAGCTCGAAGACGCCGCCCTGCTGGGCGAGGTCGGTCAGGGCTTCAAGCTGGCCATGGGCGCACTCAATGTGGTGCGCCTGGCCCAGGTGGGTGCCCGCGCGGTGGGCAAGGCCAGCCATGTCTGCGAAATCATGTTGGGCTGGGCCAACGAGCGCAAGCAGTTCAATACCCGGATCGGCGACTTCCAGATGGTGCAGCAGATGGTCGCGGACAGCGTGATCGAGATCAACGCGGCACGCTGGATGGTCTACCACGCGGCCTGGATGCTGGACCAGGGCCTGGACGCGCGCGAGCAGATCGCCATGGTGAAGGTGCATGCGGCCGAGACGCTGGGCCGTGTGGTGGACCGGGCGGTGCAGGTGTTTGGTGGCATGGGTTTCTGCAAGGAGCTGCCGATCGAGCGCTATTACCGCGATGCGCGGATTTACCGCATTTTTGACGGCACGTCGGAGATTCACCGAGGGGTGATTGCCAAGTCTGCTTTGAAGAAAGGCGCTGCGCTGTTTGATGTGAACCGCTGAGTTGGATGGCTTGTGCCACATCGGGGGCCGGATGAGCGGTGTGGGCAGGCTCCTCATGCTGGAGTACCAGAAATCGTCGCCCACCCACACCGCTCATCCGGCTGGTGACCTGGGAGTCCCACCCAAAGACTCGCGGACCACTGCCTCATCGGGTTTGGGGTGTGCCCCTCGGCCGATTTCTGGTACCCCAGCATGAGGCCGAGGGGCACACCCCAAACCCGATGCAGCACACCAGCAACGCAAGAACACCCCAACGAACGCGCAACGAGACAAGAACATGCAAACCAAATTCATGACCGCAGCCGAGGCTGCAAACCTGATCCAGGACGGTGACACCGTGGGCCTGATGGGCGGCGGTGGTGGCCTGATGGAAGCCACCCACCTGTTCGAGGCGGTGCAGGAACGATTTCTCACCACCCAAAAGCCGCGCGACCTCACCGTCATGCACGCCCTGGGCATCGGCGACAAAAAGACCAAGGGCATGAACTGCTTCGCGCACGAAGGCCTGGTCAAGCGCGTCATTGGCGGACACTGGGTCTGGTCGCCCGCCATGCAGCAGCTCGCCCTGTCCAACAAGATCGAGGCCTATATCCTGCCCGGCGGGGTGTCCAGCCAGCTCATGCGCGAAATCGGCGCAGGCCGCCCCGGCCTCATCAGCCATGTGGGCCTGGGCACCGTGTGCGACCCGCGCCACGGCGGTGGCCGCATGAACGACGCGGCCAAGGACGACCTGGCCGAAGTGGTCACCATCGACCAGCGTGAATGGCTGCGCTACAAGCCCTTCCCCATCCATGTGGCCATCGTGCGGGCCAGCAGCGCCGACGAGGACGGCAACATCAGTTTCGAGCACGAAGCCGCCAACCTCGACGCCCAATCGCTGGCCCTGGCTGCACGCAACAGCGGCGGCAAGGTCATCGTGCAGGTGAAAGAGCGACTGCCCAAGGGCGCGCTCAAGGCGCGCGAAGTGCGCATCCCCTCGGCCTGGGTGGACGCCATTGTGGTGGACCCGCAGCAGTCCACCAGCTACGCCATCCCGTTTGATCCAGCCTTCAGTGGCGAACTGACGGGTGCCGAACGTGCGGCCAGCGAAGCCGAAGACCACGCCCGCGAAGTCGCGGCTGCACAGGAAGCCTTCAGCGAACGCCAGGCCGTGGCGCGCCGGGCTTATGGCGAGCTGTTCAACACTGGCAAGGCCCGCCCCGTCATCAACTACGGCGTGGGCGTGCCCGACGCGGTGGCCAAACTGATCGCCGCGCGCAACGAGCAGCACCGCATTTACCAGACGATTGAGCACGGCACCTACGGCGGCACGCTGATGGACGGCGTGCTGTTTGGCTATGCGCGCAACGCCACCGCCATGCTTGACGCCGCCACGCAGTTCGACTTTTATGGCGGCGGCGGTCTGGACATTGCTTTCTTGGGCTTTGGCGAGTTCGACGAAGAAGGCTCGGTCAACGTCTCGCGCCTGGGCGGCGTCACCGTCGGCCCTGGCGGCTTCATCGACATCGCGCAAAACGCCAAGAAAGTGGTCTTCTGCGGCACGCTGGCGGCCAAGGGCGTCAAGCTGCAAACCGGCGATGGGCAAATGCGTGTGCTGACGCAAGGCGTGGTGAAGAAGCTGGTGAAGCGTGTGGACCAGATCACCTTCTCAGGCCCGCAAGGCCTGGTGCGCAAGCAAGAGGTGCTGTACCTGACCGAGCGCGCCAGCTTCCGCCTCACGCCCCAAGGCATCGAGGTCTTCGAGATCGCGCCCGGCATCGACCTGCAGCGCGATGTGCTCGACCAGATGGACTTTGTGCCGCTGGTGGCCAAAGACCTGAAGGTGATGGACGGCGCGCACTTCAGCGCCTGAGCCACAAGGCTCAAGCGGGCGTCAACGCCCTCACCTTGTCCACAAACGGGGCAGGGACTGTTGCCACCTGTCGCGTGGTGCGGTCGATGAACACGATGCCGATCTTGCCGCGCGCCACCTCGCGCGCGGTGTCCAGGCATTCCATGCGGTAAACCAGGTCAAAGCCGTATTTGTTGAAGTCCTGCGGCACCATGCTCACACGCATGGTCTCGCCGTGAAAACCTTCGGACTTGTACTGCGCGACCATGTCGCCCACCACGATGGGGAAGCCCGCCACATTGCCCTCGGTGTATCCCAGCGACTTGAAAAACCGCACCCGAGCCTCAGACACCAGTGTGAGCAGTTGCGCGTTGTCGAGGTGCCCGCCCTGGTTGACGTGGCTGATGTAGATCTGGATGTCGGTCGAAAAGACGAATTGCTCGGGGAGCTGGAACTGGATACGGGGCATGGCTGGCTTGAAGAGAGAAAGGTCAATTATCCCGAATGGCCTTACGGCAAAGACACCTCCCCCACCCTCACCATCACAATCACCCCAAACGGACATTGGCGCTCGCACTTGCGGCACCCGGTGCAACGCGGCTCGTCGTGCAGCACGGCTTGTTTTCGCCAGCCATCCGCCTGCAAACTGAGCACATGCGGTGGGCAGGCGGCCACACACCAGCCGCAACCGGTGCAGCGCGGGGTGTCGATCTGGGGCAGCCACATGGTGCCAGCATAGCGTGCAGGCCTGGGCACAGCAGGCGCTTTGTCGCCTAGATTCTGGCTTTCCCCCATCCCCTCCGGTTCAATGCACGCATGAACGCCCCCACCCCGCATCTGCAACGCCTGCAAAACGGCCCCATCCTGTCCACGCTGATCCGCCTGTCCTTGCCCAATGTGCTGGCCATGGTGATGACGGTGGCCGTGGGCATTGCCGAGACCTACTACGTGGGCCGTCTGGGCACCACGCCGCTGGCGGCCATGGCGCTGGTGTTTCCGTTTGCCATGCTCACCGGCATGATGTCGGCCGGGGCCATGGGCGGCGGGGTGTCGTCGGCTGTCAGCCGTGCACTGGGCGCCAGCAACACACTGCGTGCCAGCCAGCTGGTCTTGCACGCGGTGCTGATCGGCACGGTGGCGGGCGTGGCGTATTCGCTCTTCTTTGTCCTCGTGGGGCCAGCGCTTTACGCCTTGCTGGGCGGCTCGGGCGATGTGCTGGTGGCGGCCAGCCACTATTCGGCGGTGCTGTTTTCTGGCGCCTTGCTGGTGTGGCTGAGCAACACGCTCGCCTCGGTGTTGCGCGGTACGGGCAATATGCGCGTGCCTTCGGTGGGCATTCTGGGCACCGCCGTGCTGCAGATCGTTCTGGGGGGCGTCTTGGGTCTGGGCGCGGGGCCGGTGCCGTCATTGGGCATGACGGGCATCGCCATCGGGCACATCGTCGCCACGGCAGCGGGGGTGGTGTATTTCGCGTGGTTTCTGTGGTCGGGGCGTGCGCGCCTGCACCTGGCGCTGCGCGGCTTCAAGCTGCAGACCGAAATGCTGCATGACATCCTCAAAGTCGGGGCCGTGGCCATGATCTCGCCGCTGCAGTCGGTGCTGGCGGTGCTGATCTTCACCGGCCTGATCGCACGGCTGGGCACGCTGGCGCTGGCGGGCTACGGCATTGGCCAACGGCTGGAGTTTTTGCTGATTCCGATCTCGTTTGGCATTGGCGTGGCTTCGGTGCCCATGGTGGGCATGGCGGTGGGTGCGGGCAACATTGCCCGTGCACGCCGGGTGGCCTGGACGGCCGCTGCGCTCTCAGCCGTCAACCTGGCCCTGATCGGTGCATGGGTGAGCCTGTTTCCCCTCCAATGGGCGGGCCTGTTCACGCAAGACACGGCAGTGCTGCAGCATGCCAGCGACTACCTGGTGACCGCGGGGCCTTTCTTTGCCTTTTTTGGCATGGGCCTCACGCTGTACTTCGCATCGCAAGGCTCGGGCAAGGTGCTGGGGCCGGTGGTGGCGGGCACGGTGCGCCTGCTGCTGGTGGCGGGCATGGGCTGGTGGCTACTGGTGCAAGGCGCCAGTGCCCAGGCCTATTTCTGGCTGGTGGCGGCGGCCATGGTGGTGTATGGCGTGACCACGGTGGTGTTGGTACGCCTGACGCGCTGGCAGCGCCCCTGAAGCTGCGTTGAGGCGACTTTGACACGGGCGCAGCGGGTATATTCAGATCCATGCCTTTCACCGCCGAATCCACCCGTGCAGCCCGCATGGAACTGGCCAACCGCCTGTTCTTTCGCCTCTACCAATGCGCCAACCTGCTGCACAAGACTGGCTCGCGCGCGGTTGAAAGCGAAGGGCTGACGACACAGCAGTGGGCGGTGCTCGGTGCCCTGTCCCGGCCCGAGGCCGAGGGCGGCATCAGCGTGGGCGATCTGGCGCGTTACCTGATGGTCAGCCGCCAGAACCTGGCCGGGGTCGTCAGCCGCATGGAGCGCGATGGGCACATCGAGGTGGTGCCCGATGAAAAAGACCGCCGTTCACGCCTGATCCGCATGACAGAACACGGCCGAACCGTCTGGCTGGAGCACGCCTTGCCCAAGATCGAGGCTTACTATGAGCAGGCGCTCGACGAATTTTCAATGGGTGACATCACCCACACGCTGCATTACCTGTTGCAACTGCTGGACAATATGAAGCGCCTGGACAACGGGCCGGACGAAGAAGTCGCCAGCCCCTGAATCACATCTGCGCCAGCAAACCGCCGTCAATGGCCAGCGTTTGCCCGTTCACATAGCCCGCTGCGGGCGACACCAGAAACAGCACCACCGGTGCAATGTCTTCGGGCGTGGCCCAGCGGTTTTGCGGGACTTCCTGGCGCAAAAAGTCTTCAAAACCTTCGCGTTCCTGCAAACCTGCCGTGAATTCGGTCTTCACAAAGCCTGGGGCGATTGCATTGGCGGTGATGCCCTGCGGGCCATATTCCACCGCAATGGCGCGGGCCAGCGCGCTCAGCGATGCCTTGGCGGTGGAATAAGCAGCGATCAAGGGCATGGTGGACTGGCCTGACACCGACGAGGTCATGACCACGCGGCCAAAACCCCGTGCACGCATGCCGGGCAAGAACACACGCGTGCAGTTGAACGCGCCGCCCACATGCACATCCTGGATCTTCTGCCACTCCTCGCGGCGCATGTCCACCAGAGCTTTGCGGTTCTGGTTGCCCGCATTGCTCACCAGAATGTCCACTGGCCAGCCGGCCACATCGAGCGCATCAGCGGCTGCCTGCACCGCGGCGAAGTCCGACACATCAAAGGGCGCAGCCCTGGCGCTGATGCCCTGCGCCTGCAGGGCCTGCACGGCCTGCATGCAGCCGACCTCCTGCAGGTCGTTGATGACCACACGCGCGCCTGCATGGCCCAGCGCAGTGGCGATCGACAGACCGATGCCACGCGCCGAACCCGTGACCAAGGCCGTGCGCCCTTGCAGGCCAAAATTCTGCGTCAGATACAAGGTGTTCATGGCTCAAGCTTTCACCGGTGGTTTGCCCGGACGACCGGGGATCATGCTCAGCATGTGGTCGGCCACACCGCCGTCCACCACCAGGTTCTGACCATTCACATAAGCCGCGCCCTGCCCGATCAGGTAGTGCACCGCGTGGCCAATGTCGTCTGGCCGGCCGATGCGCCCCATGGGCACCAGCGCTTCGCGGCGGGCCTTGGTGTCCGCGTCCTGGTAGACCGCTTCGGTCAGGGGCGTGCGGACCATGCCGGGGCAAACGGTATTGGTGCGGACACCCTCCGGCCCCCATTCCTGCGCCAACTGTCGGCACAGCATGATGAGCGCGGCCTTGGCCGGCGAATAGCCGCCATAGCCCGGATGCGGGTGCAGGCCCGACATGGACGCAATCGCCGTGATGCTGCCGCGCGTGCGCTTGAGCGATGCGTAAGCCGCCTGCGCCATCAAAAACACCGAGCGGGTGTTGAGGTTGAAGGTCAGGTCCCACTGCTCGACCGGCAGATCGGCCAGCTTGCCGGGCCCCGAAGCGCCAGCCACGCAAACCAGCGCATCCAGATCGCCACCGGTTTCGATGGCCTGCCGCACGATGCCTTGCGCCTGCTCGGGTTTTGTCACATCGCCCGTGAAGCCATGCACCTGCACGCCCAGGTCGCGCAAGGTCTGCAGCAAGGCATCGAGCTTGGCCCCTTTTTGCGAACTCGCCACGCTCAGGGTCAGCCCTGGCTCACGCTGGGCCAGCAGCTCGCAAATGCCCTGGCCAATACCCCCTGTAGCGCCTGTCACCAATACATGCATCATTGAACTCCATCAAAAAAGCCGCCTGGCACAAGGCACAGGCGGCTTGGGTGCCATCATTTCAGGCCATCACATCTTGCACAGTGGCGAGGGGGCCGGAACGATGGACGGCGGGAAAGTCTGCTCGACCACCGGACGCAACACGCCATCGACCACCTTGGCACGGCCCACGTAGTTGGGCAGCACCAGCTGGTTGTCGGCCGCACGCATGGTCACATTGCCATAGATGGTGTCGAGCTGGGCACCGCGCAGGGCCTTGCTCACGTCTTCGGGCTTGTTGCTCTTGGCCAGCCTGACACCTTCAAGCATGACCTGGGCGCCGTTGTAGGCCTGGCCTTCGTTGTCGGTGGGCAGGCGGTTGAACTTGGCTTTCCAGGCGGCCACAAAGGCTTTGCTCTTGGGTGTGTCGATGTCGGGCGTGTAGCCGGTGGTGCCGGGCGTGCCCTCCAGGGCCTTGCCGGTGGCGTTGATCATGAAGTTCAGGATCAGCGAGTGGCCAATCAGCGGCGTCTTGGGGATCAGGCCGAATTCTTCAGCCTGCTTGACGAAGGCGATTGCATCGCGGCCGATTTCGGCCACCCAGATGCCATCCACACCAGCGGCCTTGAGCTGCGCAATGTAGGGCGAGAAGTCCTTGGTGCCCATGGGCACGTACAGGCTCAGTGGCACGCTCTTGCCTGCGGCTTCGGCGGCTTTCTTGAAAGACTCACCCGAATCACGGCCCCAGACATAGTCGGCCGCGATCACGGCAAACTTGTTGCCCTTGATGTTCTTGGCCCAGGCATTGATCATCGCGATGTCCATCGCGTCGGAGTGGTTGGTGCGGAAGCTGCGCGGCTTGCAGGTGTCGCCCGTCAATTTGTCGGACTTGCTGGCCACCACGAAGTAGGCAGCGTCCCAGCGGTCCAGGTTCTGGGCAATGGCCAGAGAGATGGACGACGGGATCGCACCGATCAGCAGGTTGTGACCTTCGCGGGCCATTTTTTCGGCTTCGCGGCGGCCGGCATCGGGCGTGCCTTCGTCATCGGCTTCTTTGACTTCGATCTTGCGACCGTCCACACCGCCCTTGGCATTGGCTTCGTCGATCGCGAACTTGATGGCGCGGATCACTTCTTCGCCCTGCTGGGCGAACACGCCCGACTTGGACGAGACCAGACCGACCTTGACGGGGTCTTTGGCCTGGGCCATGGCGGCCATGGGCAGCGCGGCGATCAGCGCGGCAGTGGCCAGCGAGCGTTGAAGGGTTTTCATCTTGAACATGCTTGTCTCCTTGTTGGAATTGCCGGAAACCGTCCGGACATCGGGTTGGGAAAAATGCTCAGACCATCACATGGCTTTCCAGGTCGTGCAGCCCTTCGCGGGAATTCACCACCTGGCCTTGCGCCACGACCGAACCCTTGGCCATGGCCAGATAGCGGTGCGCCACGCGCACCACCAGGCTCATGTTCTGTTCGATCAGCAAGAGCGCTGTGCCCTGGTCGGCCACTTGGTTGAAGATGACCGCCAGTTGGTCCACGATCACCGGGGCCAGGCCTTCCGTGGGTTCGTCCAGCAAGATCAGCGAGGGGTTGGCCATGAGGGCCCGGCCCACCGCCAGCATCTGCTGCTGTCCACCCGACAGCGCCGTGCCCGGCGTGTGGGCGCGCTCCTGCAGGATGGGAAACAGCTTGTAGATCTCCGGCACCGTCCAGGGACCTTTTCGGCCCACCGCAGCGCCCAGTTGCAGGTTTTCCTCGACCGTGAGGTTGGCCACGATGCGTCGGCCCTGCGGCACCACCACAATGCCGTGCTGCGCGGCCATGTAGGCGCGCAGCCTGGTGTGGTCTTGCCCGCCAAAGTGCACATGCCCTTCGCGCAAGGTGGCCAGCCCCAAAATGGTGTTGACCACGGTGGTCTTGCCCACGCCGTTGCGGCCCACCAGCGCCACGCGTTCGCCCGCATTCACATGCAGATCCAGCCCGTGCAGGATGTGCGCCGCGCCATAAAAGGCGTGGACATTTTTCAGATTCAACAGTGCGCTCATGCCGCGCTCCCCAGGTAAGCCTCGCGCACACGCGGGTTGGCGCGCACCTCGGCCGGTGCGCCCGAGGCGATCACGCGGCCCAGTTCAAACACGGTCACCACGTCCGAGATGCCGAACACCACGTCCATGTCGTGCTCCACCAGCAGCACCGACACGTCCCAGCTGGAGGTGAGTTTTTTCAGATGCTGGGCCAGATCCAGCGACTCCTTGACCGAGAGGCCGGCCATCGGTTCGTCCAGCAGCAGCACCGTGGGGCGCCCCACCAGGGCCAGGCCCAGGTCCAGGCGGCGCTGCTCGCCGTAGCCCAGGTCCTGCGCCGTGCTGTCCCTCAGTTGCCACAGGTCCAGCTCCTTGAGCACGGCTTCGGCGTCGGCGGCGCTGTCGGCCACCCCCATCTTGTGCGAGGCCAGTTCGATCTGGCGGTACACCGTCATCTCGCCAAAGATGCTGGTGCGCTGGAAGCTGCGCGAGAGCCCGCGCATGCGCCGCTCCACCACACCCAGTGCGCTCACGTCCTCGCCCAGCAGCGTGACCTTGCCACGCGTCAGGCGCCGGCGGCCGGTGATGGCGTCGATCACGGTGGATTTGCCCGCTCCGTTGGGACCGATCAGGCCACGGATCTGGCCTTTTTCCAGCGTCAGGGCCACACCGTCGACGGCCTTGACCCCACCGTAGTGGATGGCCACGTCTTCGGCCTGCAATACGTAACTTTTCATATTTGTTCCTAATCAGTTGGGGACAGAGCTAAAGATCTGTCCCCAAAGTCATCGGTTCAGTGCCCGCCGACCTTGACCGAAGGCTTCTTGCCCAGCACGAAGCGGTCAAACAGGCCCGCCACCCCCGTGGGCGAGAACACGATCACGGTGATCAGGGCCACCCCGAAAATCGTCATCCAGTGCGTGGCGTGCTCGCCCAGGATGTCCTTGAACAGGAAATACACCACCGCACCCGCGGCCGGGCCCCACAGGGCCTTGAAGCCACCGACCACGACCATCATCAAGGCCACACCCGACAGGCTCCAGTGCAGGCTCTCGGGCGAGACAAAACCGGTATTGAGCGCCGACAGCACACCCGCCACCGAAGTCACCAGCGCCGACAGGGCGTACACCGCAGCGCGCGGCCACAGGGTGGTGATGCCGATGAAGCGGGCGCGCTCTTCGTTGTCGCGCACGGCTTCGGTGATGCCGCCAAAGCGGGTGCGCATGAGCCAGGCCAGCAGGAACATCACCACCACCAGCGTGCCCCAGCAGACCAGGAACATGCTGGCGGGCTTGAGCATCTGCGCGACCGGGAAACCAAACAAGCGCGAGGGCCAGTCGATGTTCATGCCGTCGGCACCGCCCGTCAGCCCACGCGCACGCGACGCCGTGAGGAAGAACATCTGGCCAATGGCGAGGGTCAGCATGCCAAAGGCCACACCGGGCACCCGAACGATCACCAGGCCAATGAGGAAGGCCGCCACCGTCACGCCCAGCAGGGCGGCCAGGATGGCCAGCTCGGCCGACATCAGCTGCAACTGCAGCAGGATGCCCACCAAGTAGCTGGCGCCGCCAAAGAACAGCGCGTGGCCGAAGCTGACCATGCCGTTTTGCTTGAGCAGCACACCCACGCCCAGCGCAAACACCGCGTAGATGGTGGCCTGCGTGAACAGCGACAGAACCGTGCCCGAGGACACCACTGTGGCGATCACACCGCCCACGGCCAGGGCCAGCAAAGCCCCCAAGAAAGACTTTTTCATGTTCTGACTCCCCTCAAGTGCGGCTGCCGGCAAAACCCGACGGCTTCCAGATCAGGATGCCGATCATGAACACGAAAGGCAGCAGCACCGCAGCGTCGGGCAGGTACACCGCACCAATGGCCTGCACCATGCCCAACACCAGTGCGGCCACAAAGGCCCCCGCGAGTGAACCCAAGCCACCGATCACCACCACCACAAAGGAGTCGATGATCACGTCGGCGCTCATGGACGGCGACAGCGACAAAAAGGGCGCTGCCACCACACCGGCCAGCCCTGCCAGCGCGGTGCCCAGGCCGACCACACCGGCGCTCAGCAGGTCGGTGTTGACCCCCTGCATCGAGGTGGTGACCGGGTCGGTGCTGGCTGCGCGCACAAACAGGCCCACCTTGGAAAAACGCAACCACAGGCTCAGGCCCAGCGCGACCGCTGCGCCAATGAAGATCACGCTCAGGCGATACGCTGGCACCGGCGTGCCCAGCAGGTTGATGGAAAAAGCCAGCGCCTCGGGCACGGGCACCGACAGGTTGCTCTTGCCCCAATAGCTTTGCACCAGGTCTTCGATGACCAGCAGCAAGCCAAAGGTGACCAGCACCACCGTGAGCGGGTCGCGGTCTTGCAGCAGGCGAAAACCGTAGCGGTCAAGCAAGACACCCAGCAGCGCCATGATGGCCGGCGCGGCCAAGAGCGCCACCCAGAAGTTGCTGTGCAGCGCCACTGAATAACCGATGTAGGCCCCCAGCATGTACAGCGAGCCGTGGGCAAAGTTCACCACCCGCCGCAAGCCGTAGATCAAGGCCAGGCCCGAGCACATCACGATCAGCAATGCGCCATAGACCAGGCCGTTGAACAGGTTGATCGTCAACATGTTGTCTCCTTCTTAATCTTCCAAGATCGGTCCCATGGCGGCATCTGGCGCACCCAATGCACCCCAACCGCCGTCCACCGGCAACACCGCGCCCGTCACATAGCTCGCCTGCGGCGAAGCCAGAAAACCGATCACGCGGGCAATTTCTTCGGGCGTTGCCATGCGGCCCAGCGGGGCACGGCGGGCAATCGCTTGCGCGTCAATGGCCCCACGCTCGACCAGGCTGGCCACCAGCGCGGTCTTCACATAGCCCGGGGCCACCGCGTTCACACGGATGCCCTGGCGCGCCCATTCGCTGGCCAGAGCGCGCGTCATGCCCAAAATGCCGGCCTTGGCGGCGCTGTAGGCGTTGCGGCCCGGAATGCCGCCAAAGCTGGCGATCGAGCCGATGTTGACGATGGCGCCGCGGTTGCCTTGTGCATCGCGCTGCTGTTGCTGCATTTGCGCGATCACCTGCTGCGACATGAGAAAAGCACCACGCAGATGCACCGCCAGCACCTGGTCAAACGCATCCACGCTCTGTTCGAGCGTGGGCGCTGTCTGGTCGGCGATGCCAGCGTTGTTGACCAGCGCATCAATGCGGCCGTGCCGCGCCAGCACGGCGGCCACACCTGCTTTCACGGCGCTGGCGTTGGTCACGTCGCAGGCCCAGCCCGCATGCTGCGGGCCCAGGGCCTGTGCGCGTTCAGCCGCCCGCGCGCCATTCAGATCGAACAGCGCCACTGACCAGCCTTGGTCAGCAAAGTGCTGCGCCGTGGCCCAGCCGATGCCGTCGGCTGCGCCGGTGACGAGGGCCACCGCTTGCGTCATGCACACACCTTGTCGGCAATGTGGTTGGCCGTCACGTAGCCGAACGTCATGTTCGGTCCGTGGGTGATGCCGGCACCGGGGTAGTTGCCGCCCATGATGCTGGCGCGGTCGTTGCCCACGGCATACAAACCGTCGATCACTGAACCGTCACGGCGCTTGACCTCGCCCACCACGCTGGTCTGGATGCCGTCAAAGGTGCCCAGGTCGCCCATGACGACCTTGACCGCGTAGAACGGTCCTTTTTCCACCGGGGCCACGCAGGGGTTGGGCTGGTTGGCGGGATCGGCCAGGTAGCGGTTGAAGGCGGTGGTGCCACGGGCGTACTGTTCGTCCACGCCGCGTACCGCGCCCTGGTTGTATTCACGCACCGTGGCCTCCAGGCCTGCTGCGTCGATGCCGCAGGCTTGGGCCAGCTCGGCCAGTGTCTGACCTTCGGTCAGGTAACCGTTGTTGAGGAATTTGCCAATGGGCATGGGCGAAGGCTTGACAAAGCCCAGGCCATATTTGCCCAAGGTGGTCTTGTCGCACACCAGCCACATCACGGTGTCCTTGCCCGTGGCGTTCTGGCGCGCTGCGGCAATCATGTCCACGCCGACATCGTGGTAGGAGTTGGACTCGTTGCAAAAACGCTTGCCGTCCGGCATGACGCCGATCACGCCAGGCTTGTAGCGGTCCAGCAGGTGGGGGAACACGCCGAACTTGCCGTCACCATACGGCACTTTGGACACCGGCATCCAGGCCGCCGCATCCTGAAAGCGCAGGTCCACATCGGCCCCGGCCTGCTCCGCCAGGCGCACACCGTCGCCGGTGTTGGATTCGGGCGTGGGCGACAGGTGCTGCCCGCCACGCTGCAGGTGCGGGTAGGCCTGCGCGATGCGTTTGACGTCTTGCGGAAATCCGCCACAGGCCAGCACCACGCCACAGCGGGCGCGGATCTCGTCGCCTTCACTTGCGTTCGCGCCGACCGTCATGCCGACCACGCGGCCGTTCTCGGTGAGCACGCTTTGGGCCGGCATCGACGTCAAAATCGGGATGCCCAGATCCAGCGCTGACTTGGCCAGGCGGGCGGCCAGCGCGTTGCCGCTGGTCACGTGGATGGCACGCTGGTAGAGCGCGAGTTCCTTCATGTGGTTCATCAAGCGCTTGGCCACGTAGAAGAAGGACGTCAGCGACTTGGTGGCCTGGAAGAAGTGCTTGAGGTCCGCGTTCGACGAGTTGAACATCATGCCCATGAAGGTGATGGTCTTGAGCGGAGGTTTGAGGCGTGGCATGTCGGCACCCAGGCGGCGGATGTCGAAAGGCTCGGCCAGGATGGAGCGGCCAATGGCCGCACCGCCCGGCTTGTCAGGGTGGTAATCGGGGTACAGCGTGGGGATGAACTTCATCTCGGTGTTCTGCTCGAAGAAGTCCACCATCTTTGGACCCTGCTCAATGAAGGCGCTCACAGCCGCTTCGTCAAAAAATCTGCCGGTCTCTTCCATCATGTAGGTGCGAACGGCCTCCACGTTGTCCTGCGGGTTCTGTTTGTGACCATGGTGGTTGAGCGGAATCCAGAGCACGCCGCCGGACAAGGCCGTGGTGCCACCGAACACCGGCTCTTTTTCAATCACGACCACATCCAGGCCACGCTTTTTGGCGGTGATGGCGCAGGCCAGACCGGCCGCCCCCGAACCCACCACCAGCAGATCACATTGCTTGTTCATCATCACCTCATGCGGTTTGGTTGTAGCCAGGGCGCGGCACCATGTCCATGAGCATGCAGGACATGCCACCATCGACCAGGAGTTCGGCGCCGTTCATGTAGCCCGAACGCGGGCTGGCCAGAAAAATCGCCACGTCCGCAATGTCTTGCGGCTCGCCAATGCGGCGGCTGGCCGTCACCGCTGCGCGCCTGGCTTCAAAGCCGGGCTCTTCGTAAAACCTGGCCGACAAAGCGGTGCGGATCATGCCGGGGCAAATCGCATTGCTGCGCACGCCCATGGGGCCCCACTCCACCGCCAGCTGGCGTGACATCTGCAACACGCCCGCCTTGCTCGCGCTGTAGGCGCCACTGGCGCTTTGCGGAAACAGGCCCGAGATGGAAGCCACATTCACGATGCTGCCCTCCCCCGCTTGGCGCATGCCCTCGCCAAAGGCACGGGCGCACAACAGGTAACCGGTCAGGTTGACGGCCAGCACCGCGTTCCAGTCGTCCAGGCCCACATCGGCCAAACCGCCGGCACGCAGCAGGCCCGCGTTGTTGATGAGGACGTCAGCGGTGCCCCACTGGGCTTGCACCTGTTGCGCAGCCGCCTGCACGCTTGCAGCGTCGCTGATGTCGCACACGGTGCCCAGCACCTGCGCGCCTGTGCCCTGCAGCTCGGCCACACGCGCTTGCAGGCCTGCTGCATCGCGGTCCAGCAGTGCCACTTTGGCACCCACAGCCGCCAGGCGCTGTGCCACTGAAGCCCCAATGCCGCTGGCAGCGCCTGTGACCACACAGACACGGCCTTGCAGTTCGAGCCAGTTCATGTCTCCGTTCATCTCTGCTTCCTGGTTGTCGGAAATTGAGATGCATTGTTGGAACAAGCGGCGAAAATTATTTTGACGAATCGAACCAAGAACAGGACAATTCGTGCAGACCGAGGCAAGAAAATGACACGCTCTAGGGTAATCCCGAACTACGATCTCTATGGCGATTCGAGCCGAATCGAAGACTCGGGCGCTTTCAACTTTGAGTGGATCCCGCAGCGCTCGGCCCCCTACAACTGGCTGATCCACCCACACCGTCACGACTCGTTCATCCAGGTGCTTTACCTGACCGAAGGTCAGGTGGATGTACAGATCGAACACGCCATGCAAACACTGCACGCGCCATGTGTGATGCTGATTCCAGCCGGGCATGTGCACGGGTTCAGGTTTTCCAAAGACACGCAGGGACCGGTGGTCACGGCCATGCAAAAGCCGCTCGAATCGGCTGTGGGCCTGATGATGCCCGCGCTGCTGGACACCATCCGCACGCCGCGCCTCTTGTCGCTGCACGCCGACATGCGCTACATCGACCAGCTCATGCCCCTGTTTTTGGCACTGCAGCACGAATCGCGCACACCGGCCGAAGGCCAAGTGGCGGCGGGCACATCGCTTTTGCTGGCGCTGTTGGTGCAAGTGCACCGCATCAGCCAGCTCAGCCATTTGTCGGACAGCACCAGCACGGCCACCCACTACAGCATCTCGCGCAAGGCCCAGCAGATTGAAAAATTTCGCAACCTGCTCGACAGGCATTTCCGCGCCGAGCACTCGCTGCAGGCCTATGCCAACCTGGTGGGCGTGAGCGTGGGTCAGCTTTCGCGTCTGTGCCGCGAGGTACTGGGCAAATCGAGCCTGCAGGTCATGAACGACCGGTTGATTCAGGAAGCTCAGCGGGAGCTGCTCTACACCAGCCTGCCGATCAAGCAGCTGGCCAGTGAGCTCGGGTTTGAAGACGATGCCTACTTCAGCCGTTTCTTTCGCAAGCACACCGGCACGAACCCCAAAGCCTACCGGGCCAGTGCGCTGGCCCGAATCAGCAAAGTGGAATCGGCCCCGCATGGATGACGCACTTTCAGCGGTGCTTGAACTCAGGCTTGCGCTTGCCCAAAAACGCGTGCATGCCTTCGTGCGCGTCTTCGCTGGCAAAGCGGGCGTGCAGCTCGCGGCGCTCGAACAAGATGCCTTCGCTCAGGCTGGCCTCGTAGGCGCGGTTGACCGATTCCTTGATGGCCATGAGCGCAGGTGCTGAATAGCCCGCAATTTGCGTGGCCAACTGGAGGGCAGCGGCCTGCAACTCGGCATCCACCACCACGCGCGAGACCAGGCCATAGCGGTCGGCCTCTTGCGCGCTGAGCATGCGGGCCGACAGGCACATGTCCATCGCTTTGGCTTTGCCAATGGCGCGCGGCAGGCGCTGGGTGCCGCCCGCACCAGGCAACATGGCCAGCTTGATCTCGGGCAGCGCAAACTGTGCCGACTCGGCCGCGATCACGATGTCGCAGGCCAGTGCCAACTCGCAGCCACCGCCCATGGCGTAACCGGCCACGGCGGCGATCACCGGCTTGCGGACCTTGCGGATGGTTTCCCAATTGCGGGTGATGAACTGGTCCCGGTACACGTCCATATAGGTCCAGTCGGCCATCACCGCAATGTCTGCGCCAGCGGCAAAAGCCTTGTCGCTGCCGGTGATGACGATGGCACCGATGGCCTCATCGTCATCAAAGTCCAGCAGGGCCTGGCCCAGTGCGTCCATCAGCGCGTCATTGAGGGCGTTGAGCTGTGCGGGTCGGTTCAGGGTGATGAGGCCGACGCGTCCCTGCCGGCTCACCAGAATGGGTTGCGCATCCATCGCTCGTTCATTCCACCGTGATTTTCTGGTCGCGGATCAGGGTGGAAAGCACCTTGCCTTCGTTGGCCAGCAAGGCCTTGAATTCGGCGGTGTCGAGCGCGACGTTTTCACCCCCCAGATCCGCATACCGCGCTTTCAGGGTGGGCGAAGCCAGGGCTTTGGCCACCTCACGGTTCAGGCGCGCGCTGACGTCGGCAGGGGTGTTGTTGGGCGTCCACATGCCAAACCAGATGTCCAGGTTGGCGCCCTTGAAACCTTGCTCGGCCACGGTGGGCACATCGGGGAAGAAAGGTGAACGTTTTTCGCTCACGATGGCCAGCAGTTTGACCTTGCCGGTGCGGATGTGCGGAAAGGCGATGCCGGGGTCGCAGACCAGATCGGCCTGACCGGACAGCACGTCCTGCAAGGCGGGCGCAGCACCACGGTAGGGCACGTGCAGGATGTCGGTGCCCGTGGCCTGCTTGAACAACTCGCAAGCCAGGTGCGGCGGCGTGCCAGCGCCTGCCGAGGCGTAGGACAACTTGCCCGCCTTGGCCTGCGCCACCAGCTCACGCACATCCTTGGCGGTGCTTTGCGGTTTGGTCACGAGGTACATCTGTGACTTGCCCACACCCGCCACCGGCGTGAGGTCACGCGAGGGCAGGATGTTGGACTTGAACAGATGCGGGTTGACGGTCTCCACCGAAGTGGGCGCGATCAGCAGGGTGTAGCCGTCGGGGGTGGCACGCGCCACTTCAGCGGCCGCAATGTTGCCGCTGGCACCGGGTTTGTTGTCCACCACCACCGATTGCCCCAGGCTTTCGGTCAGGCCTTGCGCCACCAGCCGGGCCATCACGTCGGTGGTTCCGCCCGGGGCAAAGCCGACCACGATGCGAATGGGTTTGGCAGGCCAGGCCTGGGCATGGCTGCTCATGCTGGCGCCCCAGCCCAGCAGGGAAAGTGCAGCCACCGTCAGCGTGCGGCGGACAGAAAAATGTTGGCGTGTTGTCATGGTTTGTCTCCTGAGGGCAATGCCGATCTGCCGTGCCCAGTCTTAGGCTGCAGCACTGCGCAGTTCGTCGCGCAGCTTGAATTTCTGGATCTTTCCCGACGGTGTGGAAGGCATGGCATCGCGCACCTCCAGGCGTTCAGGGATGTACTGGAGCGCCACTTTCTGCGCCTTGAGGTAGGCCACCATGGTGGGCATGTCAAAGCTTTGGTCCGGCTTGGTCACCACCACCGCACAGGCCCGCTCGCCCAGGCGCTCATCGGGATAGGCCACGATGGCGGCCATGGCCACGGCGGGATGCCTGTAGAGCAGGGACTCGATCTCGACCACCGGGATGTTCTCGCCACCACGGATGATCACGTCCTTGCTGCGGCCGGTGATGCGGATGTAGCCCTGCGCGTCCATGCGCGCCAGATCGCCGGTGTCGAACCAGCCTTCGGCGTCGGTGTTGTTCCACTGCGGGCGCTTGAGGTAGCCGCCAAAGTTGGAGCAGGCGCGGACATACAGCTTGCCGGCCTCGCCTGCAGGCAGGGCCTTGCCGTCGGTGTCCACCACCTTGAGCTCCACCCCCGCCAGCGGTTTGCCGTCGGTGGTGAAGGCTCGCTCGTCCGGGTCGGCCAGCTCGATCAGCGTGACCGCACCGTTCTCGCTCATGCCCCAGGCCGAGACGATCTTGGTGCCCAGCGCCGCGCGGGCCTGCTCGACCAGCGGGCCGGGAATGGGCGCACCCGCACACAAAAAGGTTTTGAGCGTGGGCACCGGGATCTTGTGTTCGACCACCGCGCGGGTCAGGTCGGTCAGGAACGGTGTGGAGGCCATGGTGAAGCTGGCTTTTTCGCCATTGATGACGTCCACCGCCTTCTTCGGCTCCCAGATGTCCTGCAGCACCGCGCTGGCCTGGAGCATGATGGGCATCATCAGCCCGTACATGAAGCCGGTCTGGTGCGCCATGGGTGAGGCCATCAGCACCACGTCGCTGGCACCCAGCTGCAGGCGCTGAGCGTAGGGAATGATGTTGGCCATGACAGTGTTGGCCGAGTGCATCACGCCCTTGGGCTCGCCGGTGGTGCCCGAGGTGTAGATCAGCTGGGTGATGTCGTCGGGGCCAGGGCGATGTGCGCCCAGGATGGCGGCAGCGTCCCGCTCGTTTTCCCAGGCCGGGCCGCTGAGCAGCGCTTCAAAACTGTTGGTGCCCTGCCCGTCCACCACCACGATGTGCTTGAGGTCCGGCAAGTTGGGCTGGATGGCCGTGATCATCTGCTCATAGTCGAAACCCCGGAACACTTTGGGCGCGATGATGACCCTGGCTTCGCCGTGCTTGAGCATGAAATTGAGTTCACGCTCACGGAAGATGTGCATCAGCGGGTTGATCACGGCCCCGATGCGCGAGCAGGCCAGGTAAGTGACGGTGAACTGCCACCAGTTGGGCAGCTGGCAGGCCACCACATCGTTCTTCTTCACCCCCAGCCGCGACAGGCCCACCGCCACGCGGTCGGCCATCTGTGCCAGCTCGCGGTAGCTGAAGCGCCGCACGTCCCCTGCCTCCAGCCGGTAGGCGGTCAGGGCCTGCTTGTCAGGACAGGTTGCCAGACAGGCATCCAGGTCATCGTTGATGGTGCGGTCATGCCAGAGGCCCTGTTCGATCATGCGGGCGCGGCGCGGGGCCAGCAGTACGGCGTCGAATTCCATGTTTGTCTCCTCGTGTTTTTCCTGGGGGTGTTTGGGCTTGGTTCAGGCGGGCACGAACTGTCGTCCGGCCCGGTTGCGCGCGATGATGGTTTTCATGATCTGCGCGGTGCCGTCGCCAATCTGGAAACCCAGCACATCGCGCAGGCGTTGCTCCATCGGTCCACGGTCGTAGCCACCATGGCCAAAACACAGCAGGCACTGGTGGATCACGTCGTAGGCCAGCTTGGGCCCCCACCACTTGGCCATGCCGGCCTCGGCGGTGTGCGGCAGGCCCTGGTCCTTGAGCCACAGGCCCTGCAGGCACAAGAGGCGCGCACCTTCGACCTCGGTGTCGTACTGTGCCAGCGGGTGCGTGACGCCCTGAAAAGCCGAGAGCGGCTGGCCAAACGCCTGACGCTGGGTGATGTATGCCCAGGTTTCATCGAGGGCCACACGCGCCACGGCCAGGCATTGCAGGCCGATCAGCGAACGCGAGAAATCAAAACCGTGCATGACCTGCACAAAGCCCTTGTTCTCGTCGCCCAGGCGGTGGCTGACGGGCACGCGCACGTTCTCGAAGAAGATGGAGCCACGCCCAATGGCGCGCTGACCATGGCAGTCAAAGCGGTTGGTGGTGAGGCCGGGCGTGTCCATGGGCACCAGCAAAGCCGTGACGCCATGGGCACCGGACTCGGGTGTTCCGGTACGGCCAAAGACCACGGTGATGTCGGCCTGGTCGGCGGCCGAGATCGAGGTTTTTTCGCCGTTGATGACGTAATGATCGCCATCGCGTTCGATCTTCAGGCGCAGATTGGCCGCGTCCGAGCCGCCACGCGGTTCGGTCAGCGCGATCGCGCAGATCGCCCGCCCTTCGCGCAGCTTGTCGAGCCAGGGCTGCACCACCATGGGCTGGCCGTATTTGTAAAGAATCTGGCTGTTGAGCGAGGCCAGCAGGTTGAGGTAAGAAAAGCTCAGGTCGGCACGGGCAATCTCTTCGTGGATCACGCCGGCGGCCAGGCAGCCCATGCCCAGCCCGCCGAACTGTTCGGGCAGTTCGGGGCAGATGAAACCGAGCTCACCCATCTCGCGCAGGAGTGCACGGTCAAACTCGCGCGTCTTGTCGCGCTCCAGAAAACCGGGCTGGACCTTCTCTTCTGCAAAGCGGCGCACGGTTTCGGCCAGCGCCTGCAGGTCTTCGTTGATGTACGGGTTCGGTGTCATGTCTGCCCCTGGGCCTTCACTTGGCGTACTTGCGGAACTCGGGCTTGCGCTTTTCCTGCAGGGCCTTCACGCCCTCGCGCGACTCTTCGGTGTCGTAGTAGAGCTTGAGCGCGTACATGCCCATGCCGGCAATGCCTGCCTGGTGCGCGGTGTCCATGTTGAAGCTGCGCTTGGCAATGGCAATGGCCGTGGGGCTGCGCTCGCAAATGGTCTCGGCCCATTCCTGCACGGTGGCGTCGAGTTGCTCGTGCGGCACGCAGATGTTGGCCAGGCCCATGGCCACGGCCTCTTCGCCGGAGTAGCGCTTGTTGAGGTACCAGATCTCGCGGGCTTTTTTCTCACCCACCACACGCGCCAAAAAGGCGGTGCCGTAGCCCGGATCGACCGAGCCCATCTTGGGGCCGACCTGGCCGAAGATGGCCTTGTCCGAGCAGATCGTCAGGTCGCAGATGGTGCACAGGACATTGCCACCACCGATGGCGTAGCCCTGCACACGGGCGATCACGGGCTTGGGCACGTCGCGGATCGCGGTGTGCAGCTCCTCCATCGGCAGGCCAATCGTGCCGCGGCCGTCGTAATTGCCGTCGTGGGCCGACTGGTCACCGCCGGTGCAAAACGCACGGTCACCGGCACCGGCCAGCACGATGCAGCCCACATCGCGGTCGTAACCGGCTTTGTTGAGGGCTTTGATGATTTCGTCGCAGGTGGTGCCGCGAAAAGCGTTCATCTTGTCCGGGCGGTTGATCGTGATCCAGGCCACGCCGTTGCGGACTTCGTACAGGATGTCTTCGAATTGCATGTGTTTCTCCAGAAATGGGGGATTGGCCAATCAGCCGTGCATCGTCAGGCCGCCAGACACGCTGATGACCTGACCGGTGATGAAGGCAGCGTCGTCGCTGCCAAAGAAGACGATGGCACCGGCCAAGTCATTGGGCTGGCCCAGGCGGCCCAGCGGGATGGCCTTTTTGAAGGCGTCCATGAGCTTTTCGGGGTTGGCCGCGCCTTCGGCAAAGCCGGCCAGCAAGGCGGTGTCGGTCGGGCCGGGGCAGACCACGTTGAGGGTGATGTTGTGGCGGGCGTGCTCGCGTGCCAGGGTTTTGGACAGGGCCACCAGACCGCCCTTGCAGGCGGCATACACCGCCTCGCCGGACGAGCCACCGCGGGCCGCGTCAGAGGCGATGTTGACGATGCGGCCACCGCCACGCGCCACCATGCCCGGCAACACCGCGTGGTGCATGTGCAGCGCGCCCGTGAGGTTGATGGCGATCAGCTGGTCCCACTCGGCGGGGACGGTTTTGGTGAAAGGCTTGAAGATGTCCCAGCCGGCGTTGTTGACCAGCACGGCAATCGGGCCCAGCTGCGCTTCGGTGGCCGCCACGGCGGCGTCCACCTGGGCACGGTCGGTGATGTTGCAGGCAAAAGCTGCGGCAGTGCCACCCGCTGCATTGATCTCGTCCGCCACTTTTTGCGCAGCGGCCAGGTTCATGTCAAACACCGCCACTTTGGCGCCCTCTTGTGCAAAGCGCTTGCAGGTCGCCCCGCCAATGCCGCCACCGCCGCCGGTCACCACCACCACTTGTCCATCGAATCCTGTCATGTTCCGCTCCAAGGTTTATTTATGCAAATATATTTGCACATTCTAGAGATCAAAACAGGGACAGCAAGGGGTTTTTCACATGGTTTTCCCTAGTAAAAACAATCAAGCACATCCATTTCGCCACCCATTATTAGCAATACATTGCCATTATTCAGGTTTACGTCAGAAATCAAAACCGCAAAAAAAAATCCCGCCAACGGCGGGATGTTGGCGGGAGCAGAGGCCCGTCAGGGGTGCGGCCCCCAGGGCGCGGCCGTCATGAGTTTGTTGGTTTGCTCGCGCAGCAGGGGGCGCAGCTTGCTCACAAAGGCCACAAAGTCCGGGTCGGACAGGACACCCGCCCAGAAGGCGCGGCGGTCGGCGTCATCGTCAAACTTCCAAACATGGATCAGCTCGTTGAGCGCGCCCACATCGCCTGTGAAATAGCCCACCAGTTTTTGCGGGTGCTTGGCCAGCGCAGGCCAGCCTTCATTGGCATACAACGAGGTCACCTCGCCCATCTTGCCCACCACCACCGAATACGTTCTCAACTCGTAAATCGCCATGCCCGTCTCCTGTTCTTGCGGAAAGTGAATTAGACCAGAGCGACGCAGCCCGGTCCCCTTCGCCTTGCAAGGCGCACTGGCATTGCCATGGCGCTATGCTGCGCCCACCCACACACACAAGCCTTGGAGACCCCATGCCCTACACCACCGCCTTGCAAGCTGCGCAGATGCTTTGGCAACACTGGCAAGCAGGCAGCACCCTGGACAACTTGCCCGATAACCTGCGCCCGACCACGCGTGCGGCGGGCTACGCCATCCAGGCGGCCTTGCCACAAGCCTCGGGGCGCAGCGTAGAGGGTTGGAAAATTGCCGCCACCAGCACTGCAGGCCAAAGCCACATCAACGTCGGCGGCCCGCTGGCCGGGCGCATCCTGTCAGGCCAAATGCTGGAGCTGGGTGCCACGGTGCCAGCCCAGGGCAACCGCATGAAGGTGGCCGAAACCGAAATGGCTTTTGTGTTTGCCCGCAGCCTGCCTGCCCGCAGCCAAGCCTATGCGGTGGACGAAGTGATGCAGGCAGTCGCCAGCCTGCACCCCGCCATCGAAATCCCCAATTCGCGCTTTGCCAAATTCACTGCAGCGGGTGAGGCGCAGCTGCTGGCCGACAACGCCTGCGCACACCAGTTCATGCTGGGCACGCCCGCGCCCGATGGCTGGCAAGCGCTGGACCTGGCGAACCACCCGGTGTCTGCGCGTGTGACGCACCGCGATGGGCAACATTGGGAGCGGCAAGGCAGCGGCGCCGCCGTGCTGGGCGATCCGCGCATCGCCCTGACTTGGCTGGTCAACGAGCTCTCTGACCTGGGCATCGATTTGCAAGCAGGTCAGTTCGTCACCACCGGCACCTGCATGGTGCCTCTGGAGCTGCGCGAAGGCGATGGGGTGCAGGCCGACTTTGGCGTGCTGGGCCGCATCGGCATGCGGTTTGGCGACTGACGCAGGCGCATGCTCTGGCGAGATCCAGCCCTGTGCAGGCCCCTCAGGCCCGCTGGCGCGTCCAGCTGGGCAGCGGCGCTGAGCGGTGCAGCACGTTCTCGTGCAGCCACACGGCGCTGCGGCGGGCGCGCTCGGCCACGGTGTCCAGCGGCAGTTGCTGGTAGTCGTCGTTGAACACCTCGAAGCTGTAGTCGCCCCGGTAGCCGATGCGGTCCAGTCGCATCACCAGATCCGCCAGCTGCTCGCTGTGCACGCCCTCGCCCGGAAACACGCGGAATGTGCGGGCGGTGGTCATGCGTTCTTCAAAGGTGGGGGTTTCCTGCCACATGAAGTCGGACAGTTGCACCAGGAAGATTTTTTCGGGGTCAAGTTCTTCGATGGCGTCCAGCGAAGACTTGGCGGCAAAGATGTGGAAGGAATCCAGGCCAATGCCCAGATTGGGGCAGTCGGCGCGGCACACCACGTCCCAGCTGACCGGAAATTCGTTGACGGTGCGTCCCCAGGACAAGGCTTCGTAGGCCACCTTGATGCCCAATGGCAGTGCCAGCATGGCCAGTTTTTGCAGGTCGGCCGCGATCAGGTCCAGGTCCTGCGTGGCGTGGCGCGAGGTGGACGAGCAGGCCAGCAGCACCTTGCTGCCCGTGGCCGCGCACATTTCCAGCATGGACTTGGCAATGTCGACCTTGTAGCCATGCAGGTGGCCCGACAGGCCCTCGAAGTCGCGCAGCACCTGAAAGCCGGTGGGGCGCAGACCGCTGTCCTGCACGGCCTGCACGGCGGCGGGCACCCCGCCGGGGTGGGTGACCAGATCGCGCGCCATCAGCATGACCTGCGAGAAACCCGCGCGCTTCATGGCCGCCAGCTTCGCTTCAAGCGAGCCCGCCATGGTGATGGTGTCCATCCCGTAGCCGTCGAGCATGTTCATAACGGCTTTCCTTTTATTGGTGGACCAGCTCGAAGGCCACCGAACCCAGCACGCTGCGCGTGAGCGCGCCGCGGTCTTCGGGGTGCAGCTGGGTCGATTCGACAAACTCCACACCGTGCGCCTTGAGGGCCTTGACGGCCTCGCCCACATCCGACACGCCAAAGCCGATGCGCTGCAGGCATTCGGGGCCGTCGTCACCGGATTCCATCCAGGGATCGGGTTCGATCAGCTGCCACAAAAAACTGCCGCAGGGGCTCTTCATCAGCTTGCCCTTGGGCAGGATGCCAAAGCGCTCTTCGTCCGGAATCGAGACAAAGTCGAACATGTGTTCGTAATAGGTCAGCCAGTCGGCGCTGCGACCGGCGCCGATGTACTGCACCACACCGAAGTAGCTCATGCCCGACAGCGCAGGCGGGTGCTGGTCCACCGTGGGGATGGGCTTGAAGTCGATGTCGTAGATCGAGAACTCCTGCCAGCGGTCCACAAAGTAAAAGCGGCTGCGGCCCGGGCCGTGGATGGCCGGGATGTGCAGCTCCATGGCCTGGGCCTGGCTGGGCACACCCCAGGCGCCCAGTTCGAGGCATCGGGTGTGGGCCTTGAGGGCATCCTGCACCCGGAAAGCCACGGCAGAGATGGCGGGCTGGCCATCGACGGTGCCGCTCACCCGAGCGTCATCGGGGTTGGCGTTGACCACCAGGTTCATGTCCCCCTGCCGATAGAGCGTGACCTCGCGCGAGCGGTGGCGTGCCACCGGACGGAAACCCATGTTCTCCAGCACCTGGCCCAGCGCCTGCGGGCGACTGGTGGCAAATTCAATGAACTCGATGCCGGCAATGCCCAGGCGGTTGGGCATTTCGGGCACGTCTTCGCGGTTGACTTGGCGCAGGTTCATGTCGGACTCCGAAATTCAATAGCTCAGTTTAGCCACACGGCGCAGCTCTTCGGCGGTGGTGCTGGGCAAGCCGAAGTATTCCAGATAGGCCGGGATCTGCTCGAACAGCATGTCGGTGCCCACCTGGGTGCGGCAGCCGCGCTTTTGCGCCGCCGCCAGAAAGGCCGTGGTCTCGGCCTTCATCACCACCTCCCCCACAAAGGTGTCGGGCGACAGGCGCGAGACGTCCATCGGGAGCGGATCGCCTTCGTTCATGCCCATGGGTGTGGCATTGACCACCAGGTCGTGGCCTGCCGGGTCGTTGGAGCCGGTCTGCACCTCGATCTGGGGGTAGTTGTCTTTCAGGCGCTGGGCCAGCGCCTGGCAGCCTGCGGTGTTCACATCGAACAGGCTGATGGCTGTAATGCCTGCGCCCGCCAGCGAGGCGGCAATCGCGCTGCCCACACCACCAGTGCCGACCACCAGCACACGCTTGCCCGCCAGGTCAAAGCCCTTGCGCTGCACACCGCGCACAAAGCCGGCGCCGTCGAACATGTCGCCCACCAGGCGGCCATCGGCCAATTTTTTCACCGCATTGCAGGCCCCGGCCACGCGCACCGTGGGCGTGACTTCGGACAGGAGGCTGACCACCGCGACCTTGTGCGGCATGGTGATCAGGGCGCCACGCGTATTTTCCAGAGAGAACACGGCTGGCAGGAAAGTTGTGAAGTGTTCAGGTTTGCAGCCCATGGGCACCACCACCGTGTTGATGCCCGCCTCTTCAAAGTAGGGGTTGTAGATCATCGGCGACTTGAAGGTGTGCGTCGGGTAGCCGATGTGGGCGATGATTTCGGTGTTGCCGTTGATCATGGGGGGCATTTCGTCATGAGGGCGCAACGGCCTGGCCAGGCCGTTGCGCAGGTTGGCAGCAAAGCGCAGCACTGTGGCCGCGCCCTGTGCATCACTTGCCAGCTTTTTTGGCTGGGGCGGCAGATGCGCTGCGCACCTTCTCGATCTCGGCTTGCACTTCCTTGACCAGATCCTGGCCCACGGTCACACCATACTTGGCGGTCACAGGGCGCATCTTGTCACGCAGCTTGTCCATTTCGGCTGCGGGCAGTTGGGTGACCTGCATGCCGTTTTTCTTGAGGTTTTCCAGAATGCTGGCTTCCAGGGCGCGGGCTTTCTCACGTTGGAATTTGGCCGACTCGCTGGCGGCTTCGCCGACGATTTTTTTCTCGGCAGCCGAGAGCTTGTCCCAGAACTTCTTGCTGATGATGACGGACTGAGGGTTGTACTGGTGGCCGGTCAGGGCCAGGTGCTTTTGCACTTCGTAGAGCTTGGCACCATTGATGGTGGCGACCGGGTTCTCCTGTCCGTCCACTGCTTTTTGCTCCAGGGCAGCGTAGACCTCAGGCCAGGGCAGCGGTGTGGGGTTAGCGCCCAGGGCTTTGACCCAGTCCACGTTGATCGGGTTGGGGATCACGCGCAATTTCAGGCCTTCAAGGTCTTCCACCTTGTTGATCGCGCGCTTGCTGTTGGAGATGTTGCGGAAACCCAGCTCGTAAAAGCCCAGGCCGACGATGCCTTTTTCTTCGAGCTTGGCATGCAGCTTCTTGCCCACGGCGCCGTCCACCACGGCATCAGCTTCTTTGCCGGAACCGAACATGAAGGGGAAGTCAAAAATGGCAAATTCTTTGACCTGCGCGGCGAAGATGCCCGAGTTCATGGAAGCCATCTCCAGCGTGCCACCCTGGATGGCGGACACGTTGGCCTGGTCGCTGCCCAGGGTGCCACCCGGGAACACGTTGACTTTGATCTTGCCGCCAGAGTTTTTCTCGACGATTTCCTTGAACTTTTCCATGCCCAGCACGATCGGGTGGCCGGCTGTGTTCTGGTTGGCGAACTTGATGGTCTTGACGTCCTGCGCGATGGACACGCCAGCGGCAGCCAGGGCCACAGAGGTGATCAGGGTCTTGATGAAGATGCGTTTCATGAATGTCTCCAAATACAAGGACGTACGCGAACCAAAAGCATTGACACTCGGCGTACCCGTGCGAATGTCAAGGCAGAAAATCAATAGAACCAGCGCGCCGGGACCATCACCAGCTGCGGGAAGGCCACCATGGCAAACATGATGATGAACTGCGCAATCATGAATGGCATGACCCCTTTGGTCACCTCATCCATGCTGACTCGGCCAGCACCAGCCACCGCGTTGAGCACCGTGCCCACGGGAGGCGTGATCAGACCAATGGCGTTGTTGATGATGAACAACACACCAAAGTAGACCGGGTCAATGCCTGCGGCCTTGACGACTGGCATCAGCACCGGCGTGAGCAGCAAAATGGTGGGCGTCATGTCCAACGCCGTGCCCACGATCATCGTGATGAGCATGATCGACAGCATCAACAAGCGAGGACTGTCGAGCAAGGGCTGCAGCAAGGCCACCAGCTCACCGGGCAGGTTGGCCACCGTGATCAGCCAGGCCGAGACCATGGCCGCCGCCACCAGGAACATCACCACAGCGCTGGTTTTGGCCGAGGCCACGAACAGCGGCACCAAGCTCTTGAGGTTGAGCTCACGGTACACCAGGGTGGACACCAAGAGCGCATACACAGCAGCCACCACAGCAGCTTCGGTCGGGGTGAACACGCCGAACTTCAGACCGAACACCACAATGACGGGCAGCACCAGGGCCCAGGTCGCTTCGCGCAGGGCCAACAAAATCTCGCCCTTGGTTTTGCGCGGGGGCACAGTCACCACCTCCTTGCGCGCCAGCCACCACCAGGTGATCCACAACGACACGCCCAGCAGCACGCCCGGCACGATGCCCGCCATGAACAGCTTGGAAATCGAGACATTGCCAGCCACGCCAAAAATCACAAAGCCGATGCTCGGCGGAATCACCGGGGCGATGATGCCGGCCGAAGCAATCAGGCCTGCTGAGCGCGCCTTGTCGTGGCCTGCGGCCACCATCATGGGCATGAGCAAAGCGGCCAGCGCAGCCGCATCGGCCACGGCCGACCCCGACAGGGCCGCCATGATCACGGCGGCCATGATGGTCACATAGCCCAGACCCCCTTTGATGTGGCCCACCAGCGCCATCGCGAACTGCACAATGCGGCGCGACAGGCCACCCGCGTTCATCACCTCACCGGCCAGCATGAAAAACGGCACGGCCAGCAGCGGAAAGCTGTTGGAACCTTCCATCAGGTTCTGCGCCAGGATCTGCGCATCGAACATGTCCATGTGCCACATCAGGGCCACGCCACATGCCAACAGGGAGAAAGCAATCGGCACACCCAGTGCCATGGCCCCAATCAGGGACACCAGAAAAATCGTGATCGTCATGTTGTGTCTCCTGCTCAGGCCTTGTGGCCGCTCTCGCCGTGCGGCGTTTCTTCAGATTCCTGGATGGCCACCAGCTCGTCGTCGGCCAGATCGCCGCTGAACAGACGCAGCAGTTCTGTCAGGATGATCAAGCCGCCCAGCACGGCAAACAGCATGCCCGGCAGGTAGAGCCAACTCATCGACACCTCCATCACAGCACTGGTGGAATCGAGGTTGATGAGGGCCTGCTGATAAGAGCCCTTGAACAGCAGCCAGCACATCCAGAGCATCAGGCCATGCGCCAAGCCAAAGCAGATCTTCTTGCCCATGGGGCCCAGGCGCCCCACCAACATGTCGGTGCCCAGGTGGCCGTGTTCCTTGAGGGCAACGATAGCCCCCATGAAAATCATCCACACAAACAACCAGCGCGAAAGCTCTTCTGACAATGTGATACCCGAATTGAGGGCGTAGCGCATGAACACATTGCCAAACACCAGCACCACCATGAGGGCCAGGAAAGTTGCCATCAATCCGTTCAGGACCCGGCAGTAAGCGTTGATGAAAGTCTTGAGCACAGTGCGTTTCCAGTGTTGAAGTCGATAATGTACGAACTGGTTAGTTTTTTCAGATCAGGGGTTTCCCTCATCTGTTACAGCCATGGCTGCCTATCTGTTATTCGTTTTTGGCATACCCCACAAAACGCAGGATCAGCTGCACCACATGTTCTCGCTGCAGGGTTTCGGCCTTGGCCTGGCGGTCGTCCCGGTCAAAAATTGCACCAAAGGTGTAGCGGTTGGAGACGTTGAACACCGTCAGCGCAGAGATGGCGGCATGGATGTCCACCGGCGCCAAGCCTGGGCGAAACACGCCCTGCTCTACCCCCCGCTCGTACAGGGCACGCACCGAGTCGATGGCGCGGCTGTTGAGCTGGCGCATGACCTTGCTCTGGCGCAGGTAGTCGGCGCGGTGGATGTTTTCGTTCATCACCAGGCGGATGAAGTCTTCATTGCCCTGGTGGTGGTCGTAGGTAAATTCGACCAACTTGCGCAGTGCGGCTACGGGCTCCAGATCGTCCAGGTGCAGCTCGGCCTCGATGCTGCGCATGCGGCGGTAGGCTTCTTCGAGCACGGACAGGTACAAGCCGTCCTTGCTGCCGAAGTAGTAATAGATCATCCGCTTGCTGGTGCGGGTGGCGGCAGCGATCTCGTCAATGCGTGCGCCCGCCAGCCCCTTGTCGGCGAACTCGTGCGTGGCCACATTCAGTATCTCGGCCATGGTGCGGGCCGGGTCGTTGGTGCGCCCCTCCTTGCCTGCAGCGTCGCTGTCGGCCGTGGGCACACTCGAATGTACTAACTGGTTCATACACGCAGTATACGAACCTGCACAGAGGGTGTGGCTGGGAATTACCCCTAGCCCTGCGCGGGGGTCAGACCAGCGGCACCGTCAGCTGCTGGATCACGCCCTGCGTGTCGGGGCGCACGCCGCGCCACCACAAAAAGGCCTCGGCCGCCTGCTCGGCCAGCATGCCGACGCCATCGGCCAGATGCGTCACACCGGCCTGCTGCGCCAGCTTCAGGAAAGGCGTCAGGCCCTTGCCGTAGGCCAGCTCGTAGGCCAGCGCACCCGGCGCAAAAGCCGACACTGGCAGCGGCGGCAGCTCGGCCGTCAGGCTGGCCGAAGTCGCGTTGAACACCACATCGAACTGTTTGCCCTGCAACTGGTCGTAGCCCAGGCCCTGCACAGGCACCTGACCGCTTTGGTGCTGGCGGCCAAGCGCGGCCAGTTCTTCGGCCTTGGCCACCGTGCGGTTGACGATCACCAGCTCGGCAGGCTGCTCGGCCAGCATGGGCAACAAGGCGCCCCGCGTGGCACCACCCGCCCCCAGCACCAGCAACCGCTTGCCTTTGAGCGGGCAGCCCAGGTTGTGCACCACATCGCGTACCAGACCCACGCCGTCAAAGTTCTCGGCGTACACACGGTCGCCCTCGAACTTCATGGCGTTCACAGCGCCAGCCACCTGGGCACTGGGCGCCAGGTCGGTGGCATAGGCAAACGCGTCCAGCTTGAAAGGCGCCGTCACGTTCATGCCTTTGCCGCCCGCAGCGCGAAACGCATCCACCGTTTTGGCAAATTCACCCAGCGGCCCCAGCACCTTGGTGTAGTCGATGTCCTGCCCGGTCACCTGCGCAAAAGCCATGTGGATCAGCGGGGACTTGCTCTGTTCAATGGGATTGCCGATCACGGCGTAGCGGTCTGTCATGGCTCATCTTGCAAACAAAAAGGGGGCCGAGGCCCCCTGGTGGAGCAGGTCTTTGCCTGCCCGGTTGACTTGGCGCGAAGTTTACCGCGCCAGTCCCTTCATCAGCCGTTCAGCTGTTGCTCCAATTGGTGCAGCACCTGGTAGCAGGGCAGCACCTGGGCCAGGCTGGAATTGGGCTCGCGGCCTTCGCGGATGGCGGCGAAGAACTCGCGGTCCTGCAGCTCGATGCCGTTCATGCTCACGTCCACTTTGGACACGTCGATCGGCTCTTCCTTGCCGTTGACCAGATCGTCGTAGCGGGCGATGTAGGTGCCGGTGTCGCCGATGTAGCGGAAGAAGGTGCCCAGCGGGCCATCGTTGTTGAACGACAGGCTCAGGGTACAGATGGCGCCGTTGGCGGCCTTGAGCTGGATGCTCATGTCCATGGCGATGCCCAGCGTGGGGTGGATCGGGCCCTGGATGGCGTTGGCTTTGACGATGGGGCTGCCGGCCTGGTAGGCGAACAGGTCCACCGTGTGGGCGGCGTGGTGCCACAGCAGGTGGTCGGTCCAGCTGCGGGGCTGGCCAAGCGCATTCATATTCGTGCGACGGAAGAAGTAGGTCTGCACATCCATCTGCTGGATGTTGAACTCACCTGCGGTGATCTTCTTGTGCACCCACTGGTGGCTGGGGTTGAAGCG
>JACCEE011731157.1_pt1 | contig 62192 bp, 91 predicted proteins | sample 7449931 | NCBI WGS metagenome assembly JACCEE01 (sample SAMN15323457, study PRJNA562643) | freshwater metagenome | isolation source: river surface water | place: USA:Blue River Watershed | collected 2017-08-19
CCAAGTTATTGGTCTCGGATGGAAGAATCGAACTTCCGACACATGCTCCCAAAGCACGAATTTTACCATTAAACTAATCCGGGATAAATCTTCTTTGCTCCGCATCTGGGGTTCGAACCCAGCTAATCATTGATTAACAGTCAAGTCCGTGCACCTAGCTCGGATTCTGCGGAGCAAAGAAGACTCTTTGCTAATTGGTATCGCATAGGGGTAACGATCCCCTCTAGCTAGGTTGAAAGCCTAGTGACCTCACCTGAAGTCGAATGCGATATATTCAACAGGATCTCTTTTCTTTTTTCCAATAAAAAGTTTTTGATTGCTGAAAAGATCCTAAAATTGGTGGATGTGGTAGGGATCGAACCTACCTGTCCCGTAAGACCATGGGGTTACAGCCCACTAGAACGCCATTGTTCCATCACATCCATAACTGGCGGAGAGCAGAGGAGTCGAACCCCATCCGATTTTAGTCAGAACCCAGTTTTCAAGGCTGGTCGCAGTACCATTACCGCTGCATTACTCTCCATAACTTGGTGGAAATAGTTAGATTCGAACTAACGACCTACTCCGTATGAAGGAGTTGCACTACCGCTGTGCTATATTTCCATGGTACCCAATAGTGGTTACGATCCACTGACCTATCGCTTATCAAGCGATTGCTCTACCACTGAGCTAATTGGGTATACAATTTGGTACCGAAGATTGGACTCGAACCAACCACACACAGATTTTCAGTCTGCTGCTCTACCTGATGAGCTACTTCGGTATAAAAATTCTTTGGGGTGAATAATGGGTTACGATCCCATACTACAACTTTCACAGAGTTGGGTGCTACCACTACACTATACTCACCCCAAAGAATTCTTGGTGGGTCTGCTCGGATTCGAACCGAGAGTCTTACTGGTTAAAAGCCAGATGTTTTTGCCGTTAAACTACAAACCCGTATTGGTCCACTCGCTGAGATTCGAACTCAGACCTCGATGATTAAGAGTCATGTACGCTACCATTAACGCCACGAGTGGGTTGTCGTAATAAATTTGATTTATCGTGCCAACCCTAGACCAATACGGGATCTAGAGTGACACTATCGTTTACCTCGTTTCATGTCATTCTCCTTTAAAATAAAACCAGACAGAAGTATACTGCACTTATGAAAATAAGTCAATACACTTTTGATTGGCACCCCGAGCAGGATTCGAACCTACGACGACTGAGTCAAAGTCAGTTGTGTTACCACTACACAATCAGGGAACAGATGGTCACCAGCTACCAGCGAACCTTCACTAGTGACCATTTAAAACAAAGTCCCAAATTTTTAAAGAACAGGGAGAGATCTTATCTCATGTTGACAATTTCGTCAACCCCTTAAAACAAAAAACCCTCGATTTTCATCGAGGGTTTTGGTAAGTAAACTAAAGTTTCTATTCTACTTTACTTGCCAAAACCCCCAGTATCATATTCAATCGCAAATGATGGGCGTGTGCTTGTCCAGCCGTTATTTACTAACGGTAGCTGTTTATGCATTCTGGATATACAAACGATTTTCATGATAGAAAGAATTATGTCCTAAAAGTGATTATTTGTCAAGTAGTTTCTGGAATAACCCTACAAGTTGTAAGGTTATCCCAGCGACTACATCTATTTATAACGAATTTTACTTCAAAAGTGAATTTTTGTCAAGTTTTTTCAAATTATTTTTCAAACTTACTAACCACCAAGCTAAACAGTGATGGAATGAGTAAGCAAGAAAAGAATCCCAATAACGCAACATCGTTGAGTTTATTGAGACTAGCCCAAGCATATACAGGGAATCCAACAAAGAGTGCAATCAGAATACCAGCAACCATTGCCTTAGACTTTTGTAGTGATGGTTTAACCAACGCAATTATAGAAGGAACAATGAATGTCATACAGATACAACCAGTTAGGAAACCGAAGTATAAGATATTCACACCAGGAATATTGACCACTAACCAAGCCAACAACACGATAGCAACCACACCAAACCTACTGTAGTCGATCAGTTTAGATTCTTCCATATTCTTAAATTGAGGAAGGATGTCATTACTGATTAAAGTTGTTACACTGGTAATTTGACTATCAATAATAGAAGTCAAAGCTGTCAACAACATAAACACTACCATGGCTAGTGCCCATGGATCTAATAGCTGAGCAATAACTGCAACATTTGTTAGTTGTAGATTACTTGGTGTTATTCCCATACCAGCTGCAACGAAGCCAAGAGTAGCAAACATAGCTGGAGCAATAAAAAAGATACCAGCTGCAAGAGCATATGTCACACGAATTTTACTCGGGTTGATTACGAATGCTCTCTGCCAGAAACTATTATCTGCCCATGGCAAGCTAAAGTGACGGAAGATGAAGTAAATACCAGTTGTCCAGAAAAATGCTAATGCCTCAGCAGAAGAGAATAAATCTCCATATTTACTATTGGCACCTGACATACCCTTTACAATAGTGTCCCAACCTGCGATTGACCAAACCTGAGGTACGATAACGATAGCTGTAGTTAAAACCACAACCATTTTAAAAATCTCTGTTACATTGGTTGATCGAAGACCACGAAAGATAGAAAATAAAACAGCAGAAACGATTAAGAACGCTGCAGCTAAATTCATACTCAATCCAGTAAGAGTCTCAATTAACTTACTGCCTGCATAGATGTTTAAGCTAAGAGCAACGATGGCAATTAGAATAAAGGCAAGGTTGTATGTATTATGAGCAAAAGAACCATAGTTCAATTTTATATGTTCAGAGAATGTGAATCCAGATGGATACATCTCACGAATCTTATGTGCAGCAAAACCGAACAAGAATAATGTCATGGTATTCATCACCAAGATCCAGAAGAATCCTGTAAATCCGAATTGATAACTGAGTTGTGGTGCTAGGAAAAGAGCAGTAGCCCAAGTCCAAGCTGCAGAAATACTAAAAGCACCTCTGATGGTTTCGAACTTTCGATCTGCCAACAGAAATGATTCTTTAGTTTTTTCTAATGTACCACTGAACATCCAGATAAAACAACTACATAATACAAAATACAACCCCATTAACAGGGAAATATAACTAAGATCTAACATTTCATTCCTTATTAAGTTTTTCACCAGTGGTGACTAGAATATAATTTGTGTGGTACCCAACATTGGAAGTGTAATGTGGGATACTTTGGTGTTCCCAAGTGAATGTATCACCTTTCTTCCAGTTTATAGATGTTAATCCAAAACTAAAATTTTGTCCTAATTGTTGGTCAGTTAAGAATGTGATAAAAATATCATGTGCGTGTTGATCACGCACCTTCTCATACACGACCTCTTCGTCTAGAGTCCATTTCTGATAACGCTGACGATCCATATGAACAACAAAATATTGTCCAGGTTTTTCTACTTGTATTCTGGTTGAAACAGTTTCTGGTTTCAGACCATAAAACTCAGCAAATTTTTTATTAACATCTTCGGTATGAATTCCGAAATCTGTAGTATAGCTATGTCCATGATTAGACATTAAATCTGCATATTCTAGCAACCAAGTTCTAAAATCATTTTCGCTAACATCACCATTGGTACTTGCTGCTGTTCTTGCGATATAATCTTTATTGAAGAATACATTTTCAAATTTAGTTGGTATAGAACCATCGTCTATTCCACTAACGATACTTTCAAACTTCTCTCCCAAGACAGGATAAATGTTTTCGATTTTATGAAACCTATTATCCCAGTCCCAGTTTCTAACTTGATGCTTTAGTTGGTAATCAACCCACTGTTTCATTTTAACTCCGTAGTTATTGTATCAGCTATTTAGAACCTTAGCACATGAGTTCATCACTGCAGCAATACGACCGATGTCACGAAGTTGTTCTACAGTGTAGCCCATTTTCTTCAGTCCATCGTAGTGTGCCTTAACGCAGAAGTGACACTTACCAACAATACTTGCAGCTAGAGAATAAGACTCGAATCTCTCTTTCGTAGTTCCACCATGAGTAGAAATTGCATTCATACGCAATTGTGCAGGTAGTCCTTTGAGTGCTTCATCGTCAGCCATCTCAACATATGGATACCATACATTGTTCTGAGCCATCAAACTCGCAGCAGTCATTGCAGCATTTGCTTCAGCAGGTGCATCTGCAAGCAGAACACCTAATAGTTTACCATTGCCAGTTGCAGCCAATGAAGCAACAGCACAACCCATCGCTTCATCAACTGGTAGAGAACTACGCAAAAGGACAGCGTCCAAGTTTAACTTGGTGTCCTTTGCGTAGTCTGGCAACGCTTCTTTAACAGCGTCAATGAATGCCATTATAGAGTCTCCCCACCAACAGTGCGGTTACATGCGCACAACTCACCAGTCTGCAATGCATCAAGAATGCGAAGAGTTTCTTCAGGTGAACGACCAACATTTAAGTTGTTCACAGTCACATGCTGAATCTCGTTATCTGGGTCAACAATGAATGTTGCACGAAGTGCTGCGCCAGCAGGTTGATAGAATACACCAAGCTGATCAATCAAGGACTTATCCCATTCACGCTGAGTATCAGCAAACTGGATGTGCTTAATCTTAGCCAAGTCTGGGTGGTGCTTCTGCCATGCTAGCTTACAGAACTCGTTATCAGTGCTACCAGTCAATAGAACTGCGTCACGATCTGCGAAGTCTTGAAATAACTTATCGTAAGCTACAATCTCAGTAGGACATACGAATGTAAAGTCTTTGGGGTAGTATACAATAACTTTCCATTTACCTTCGAATGATTCTTCTGTGATATCAAAGAATTGGTCACTTCCTGGATTGATACCAGTGACCACGAATTTTTCTAACTTATCTCCAACTGTCTTCATATTAGTCTCCTTTTACATGTTCAACTTCAATATTACATTTTTCTAAAAAATCGATACCATTGGTATCTCTATATGTATGTCTATAATAGACCTTACCTATTCCTGCTCCGTAAATCAACTTAGCACAGTGAATACACGGAGCATGAGTGCAAAATAAACTAGCAGCATTACCTGATTCACCATCACGAGCTAACTTTAAAATAGCATTCGCTTCAGCATGAATCACCTCATCTTTTGTCTTAGTGACAATACCACCATCTTCATGTATTTCTACAACTTCTTCGCACTCGTTAGTCCAACCAGCTGGCATACCATTATAACCGATTGAAATAATACGATTATCTTTTACTACAACTGAACCTACTTGCAGTCTCTTTGCACTGGAAAGCTGAGCAAATCTCTCAGCTGTATCCATAAATGCGTCAATCCACTTCTGTTTCATTTTCCAAATCCAAATGGGCACTTGCCCTTATTTTTATTCTTCATAAGATTTTTGTATCTCGTGTATCTATTTGGTAATAACCAATTGAAATCTTTAGGCATACCAACCTTCAATAATTCATCAGTGGTGACTAAATGGTTTTTAATCACAACTTCTTTATCCGTCTGCGGTGCGAAATGTACCATTGGTGTTCCAGCCATTATGGTAAAATCTTCTGACTTTTTATTGATAAACATATTCAGATGAGTGGATGCCTGAATGTCATAAGACACTGTTCCTGGAACTACTATGAAGTTATTGGAATACTTTGATAGATTCCATGTAGGTTGATTCCATGTGAACTTAACACCAGTCTTTTCTCTCAGATACCATGGACTATCAAATTTTATATGGAAATAGTCAGAGAATATTCCAGTTCCTTGATATTGTTCTGGAGGATGTGGTCCATATGTAAATGGCATTGACATAGCACCTAAAACAGACTCACCATTAATACAGGACTGTGGTTGACAAATAAAGTCAGACCACATTGGCATGATGAATCCAGTTTTATAATAATCAATGATACCAACACATCTCTTAATTGTAGAGACTTGTGTTCTAATTTTTAGATTAGGATCTTCATTGGTGTAGTAAGAACCAATTTTAGAGAATTCTGATGGATAGAACTCCATAGAATTCTTAATTGGATATACTTCGTAAACTCCCCTAAGGTTAGTGAAACAATCTACTACAATTTTAGATTTCTTGAAGAAGAAAAGCATTATTCTGGATTCACAATTTTATCTAATTCTGCAACAGGATCCCATTCTTCTGTTTTTACTACACCACGCCATTTGGTGATCGTGTTCCATGTATCCCATGTGCCAGAACTAAACTGACAGAACTGTGGGAAATCCCAACCTTGTGTGGTAATTTCATACCATCCGTCACGCACTGGTGTTACACTAACATCATACCACTCAGTACGCTCTAAATCTCTAGCTTCATCTTCTAGATTATTGATAAACCAATCACGATGCGCATCTTCTAATCCAGCAAACTCTACAACTTCGCTGGGTAGACTATCTGCAAAATCTGGATCAGTTACATCATACTCATAATAATCATCACCACCATCGCTGGTATACATACCAGCATAACACATTCCACATTCATGGTAGTATGCTTCTACATCCCAACCTTGTTCGGTGATGAATTCATAAAGAGTAGTCGGAGGACTCCATGCAGAGTCAAAAGAGATCCAAACAGTATTATCATCATACCGATCCCAGTCGATAATACTCATCTCCCACTTGGTTCCCCAGTTTTCTACTGACCAGTTATAATCCCACTCACCAGCAGGGTTAGGACGCAAGTGGTTAAACACTTGTTGATCTTCCTTGTTCTCTAGAACAGCAACGAGAGCATCAACCTTTGATTTATCTTCGTTTCGTAATGTAACAGAATTGTCGCACCAATTTGGCATAATATATCCTCTATTAACTCATAAACTCTTTAAACAAAGTGATCACCTCATCAATAGATGGTGCAAACACTGCGAACTTTTGAACTTTACCATCATCATGGACTTTATCATATCCATTTTCTTTCAACCATTTCTTCATGGTGCTCTTTTGCCCTTTAAGGGTATCACCATCAGGTAAGTTGATCTCAAATGTCACCTTAACTGGTTCTTCTGAGTTTGGATTCCACCACCACATCATATACATTTTATTTCGAGCATTACTCAAAAAGAATGCAGTGGTTGCATTTAGGTTGACTTCTCGAAGACGACCACGGAAAGTATCATAATTCTCTACATACCAAGACGGTAATGCTTCAAACATATCATACTGGTCGCTCTTGAAAGTTGTGAACATAGAGGACAAAGATGCCATAACAAAACACTCCTTATAGTGACCAGAAACAGAATTACCGTCTGGGTTTAATGTGGCGATTAAATATGATTCCAATAAAAAAGATTGCCAATCTTTCTTATCTTCAAATCTTTCTAAGTTTCTTGCCACGATGCGACAGTGGTCAGGATTAAATCCTTTTTCTATCACATGCGCATAGCAACGATCTCCATTACCCTTTCCAGTGTAATAGACCTTACCTTCGTCATCGATGTATTGATATACATACTGACCAAGAGTTTCGAAGAATTCACCACTAGGTTTTTCCATAATATAATTATACCCTAAAATGGGTTAAATGTCAAGCAGTTTTTGCAGACTTCTTCTCGGGTGCTGCAGGGATAATACCAGCGTCACTTGCAAGTTTCCAAGTAATCTTTGGATATAACTTTGTGAGTTTCTGGTCTTTGACTGCATTCATAATAGTTGCTTCTTCTGGATGGATACCTTCAAGTAAACCAATATAAAGTGCTTCTCTACGCAATGGCTTGATAGTTGCATTACAGAAAACATTATGGAATCTCTTACATTCTACATACAAATTAGTTTCTGTCATCCCCAGCGGTTCAACTGCAGGTTTGAACGGAGGTTCTCCCTCTGGAAGTTGAAACTTATAGTTGGGTAAAAATGCATGAGCAAAGATAACCTTTAGTAAGAAGTTATCTTTATATGTGTAAATTGCTTTTGGATCCTTATTAATTTCCGCAAGCATTTCTGTTAGGTATTTGCTTCTCATTAGAAGTCCTCTAGTTCGTCAAGTAGTAGTCTGCAACGATGTTCAATCAAATAATTCATGATAGCCATTCTGTCGCTCTTCGGTTTATTACTTAGGTATGCATCAATGATGGACTGCTTAACATCAGCAGGAATATTATCAAACGCAATCAATTTAGCATTTCGTGCCCAGTTGCGTTTTTCTTCATCAGAACGACATGCATCGATACCTTTCTCGATAAATTCTGCTAGTCGTTTAGCACTAACTGGTTTCTGTCTGTCACCAACTACAAACACATCGTCTTTTGAAAGGATATTGGGGATACCGTCTCCAGTGTCACCTTTAACAATATGTTCAACTGTGAAGTCCATAATCTCTTGCTTGGTAGCTTGGATGTATTTCTTCTGCATTGGTGACCATTGACGGACATTACCAGATGAGAATGGTGCAAGTTGTAGTTGCTTGAAGTCTTTATCAGAAGACAGAATAAGAATCTTCTGTGGCTCTTCCATTAACCCTTCTTGAACCAAATCATTGGTCTGAACCCACTCAGTCATAATAGCAATGATGTCGTCTGCTTCAGCACGATCAACATGGATAACACGATAAGGAAAAACCTTAGCGATATCATCTCTCATTTCTGACAGGGTGTCAAAGATAAGTTTCCAGTCAAGGTCTGAATTTTCTCGCATCTTTTTACGAGATGCTTTGTAGTGTTCAAAGATTTCTTTGCGCCAGTACTTGCGACCATCGCAACAGATAACCAATTCACCATACTCTTTACCATACTTCTTTTTGTATGATTTAAGAGTAGACAATGTGACATGGCGAATCAGATTCTTAACTTCTGATTCAGTACCTTTCAATTCTCTCTGAAATGTAAGGATGGCTGCAAGAGCAACCTGAGAATAATCAACTAAAATCATAATGTATCTTTCTTAGAGCTTTTTGATTGGTCTGATATATTTAAAAAAGCAGAGAAACAATATCTACCGTCCCCACTGAATTTTTTAGTAGTGATATTGACTGCAGAGACTTCATGTGTCACACAGCTTGGTATAATGATAACCCTACCATTTTTAGTTTCTATGGTTGCCTTTTTACTATTATCAACTGAATGTAATGTTATGTCACCACCAGAAAACAACTTGGGTTCTTTATGGAAATAACTCAATACCGTGAACACTGCACCATCAGTGTGTTTTGAATAGTATCCAGTGTTCTCATAATATGATAGTAAGTGTCCTCTTTTATCACAATACCATAACAGTTTATATAAAGAATTGTGAGATATTGCAGCGTGTTTAAGAGATTCGTCATTAAGATTATTGATCAGATGACGAATCATATGAGAAGATCTCCAGTCTGCATATACTTTATCAACCCAGACACCAGCCTTGTTTGTGATAAACTTACCTTCTAGATCGACTGCAGCTTCCAACTCATCTCTATCCTCAAACATGAGTGAGGGTGTTGTGAGAAACTTCAGTTCTGTTTCTATCTCGTGAAGTTGTTCTTCGGTATAAAAATCATCTATGATAATAGCGTCAATACCATTATCAATAAAACTAATCTGTTGCATTAAAATGCTCCCAGTAGCACACACTCTTCATTGATACGACCATTCGGAGTAGTAGGTTTGGTTGTTAGTTTCTTAATCGCTGCATTCAATGCTCGCTTACCGAAAGACAATCCATTGAAGAAGTCTTCTGGTTTGCGTAATGTCAAGGATGTAGAATCTTTAACACTGAAGCCGATGATAGTCGTACCTTTAACACTAAGAGTGCCAGACTCAGCCTTGTAAACCTGAACCTTACGGTACTTAGTATTGTATACCCACAGTTCTGACGATGTCAGAATGTCTTCTGGTTTAATAGACTTGAGTTTAAGTTCGGCAAACTCTTTCATGTACTTAATTTTACCAACAATCTTGCTAGGTGGGGTTGCTTTACGCTTGCGAGGAGCACGAGTAGCCTTAGCAGTCTGAACCATCTGTTCGCAGTCTTCAATGATCTGACCAACAAACTTATGGAATGCTTTCAACTGTCGCTTGTTGAAGTTTGAGTATCCTTCAACAAGTTGTTCGTCTTCTTCGTTAATTGCGTCAGCGAGTTCGTTGTAGAGTCCAATGTAGAATTCTCCAATTCGCTTTGCAATTGGTGCTGACACTTCCTTTGCCAAAAGATAACTCTTTGCCGAGAATTCAGCATTCTTACCCTTTGTGAGAACGAATTCATCGATTGCTCCCTCGATTTCACCAGCAAGTGTTCTTGCCTTTTCGTCAATGCGTTCTTGGATGTTGATGACATTCGTTGGTTTGTCTTCAACTTTCTTTTCTTTCTTCACTGGGTATTTTGCAACAAGAACAGCTGCATCGCTAAGAATCTTAGCTTTGTGTTCTGGTGACAGGGGTTGCTCACGAGAGTCAAGACGACAGAGGATACCAAGAATACGAATCTCGTAGTCGCTAGCCTTATTGATGGCAAAGACTTCTGCTTTCTTGTTCAGTTTGGCAAAATACTCCAACGCATACTTTAGTCGTTGTTTCTCATTCGTGTTTTCCGTATACCAAACGAGAAGCTGACTGATGCTGACAGTATAGTTGTCAACATCAATACTCGGTTCGTTTGATTTTGCAGCTTTCTGGGATGCCAGAAGTGCATGTGCTTTTGCTTTGCGTTTCGCAGTCATAGGTTTGAGACCTCCATTAATAATATCTATTATACCCTAAAACGCAATAAAAGGCAAGTGTTTTCTGTAATAACCCTACATGGTGTAGGGTTATTGTAAGTCCTCTATTTGCCCGAGATTAAAGGCAATAGAAATTCTTTGTTTGGAAGATTTATTTGGGTTTATACCATGTCTCATCCATGATTCAAACAATAATATATTACCTTCTTTTGGGATTATTGGATATTCAATATTATAATCCATATCCCAAATTTTTCTAGAAAATGGTCTCTCTGAGACATGGTCTGGAATATAGAAACAACCAGAGTTTTCTGTATTATCAGAAGAAACATAATAACAGCCAGAAATAATAGATCCAGCATGACTATGTTCTTGTTCCATTATATTAATATCAAAAACATTCAACCAAGATGTTAAAGTAAAATTAGTTTTTAATTTACACTTATGATGCCTTAACAATTCAAAAGAATAGTTCTCAATTTCTTCTTGTAATTCTATAAGACCAGCTGTTTTTATAAACTGCTTATCATGATTAAATGTAGTTTTAACTATCTCAGAAATTGGTATATTTAATAATTGTGATTGTTCAGAGATATACTTTTCTACTTTTAACTTTGTTGCAGTTTTAGTATTCTCATTAACTTCACATTGAAATATCTCAATAGGAAATAGTTGGTGTTTAATCATTTAGTCACGCTATCATACAACTCAACAAAATCTTCGTGGTCTTGAATCTCTTGAGTTAGATTTTGTTTATGATATGTTTTAGCGATTTTATTAATAATCTTCTTTGGAATAGAATGTTTCTGAGATTGGTCTTTAACAATCTCACGAATTAAATCTCGCTCTGCTTCTGTTCGTGTCATTGAAGCACTAATTTCACGAATAGCACCTTGTAGGTCTTTCTTTTGTTCTGGTGTTAGGTTCATAATCAATCCTTTTTAGTAGAGATATTAGTTTTAAATACAGCTGGGATAATAAATGCTGCCAGCCAAGTTTCAAATGTATATGGAATCGCCACTGCTGGGAATAGTGTATTAAATGCCCAAATCATTGCAATTGGACCACCAACAAAAATCAATGCCACTAAAATTAGCAGAAAGATAATATTAAATGCTGTAGGTTTCAAGTTAATCATAGGTCAAAATTCACTTTCTTTACTGAGTCCCATCTAAAAGAACGCCATTCTTGTTTTTCTGTGTCGAAAACTCGAACTGCGGATCCAGAAGTCTGGCTAGATTTTTCTTCTTGTGTTTGTGGACGCTTGTCTTCTGGGATTTTACTTTCCACAAGCGTGCAGAACATTTCTCGCTCTGTTCCGTCTTTTTTGGTAAACACAATGCACAAATCTTTTGCGTTGGGGTCTCGTAGTAGTCCATATGTCCAGTCTTTAAAGGTTTCGAACTCTTTCTCATTGCTGAATACTGTTTGCATTTTTCACTCTTTCATAATATTCTACTAGTGGTTTCCAGAACTGTAAAAATTGCTCTGGCTCGGCATAAAACTGATCTGTGCTAATGTGTGTTCCATAGTCAGTGGAGATAATCACCTGAATAGTTCCAGCAGGCACAGGAATTTCTTTAACTTCAATCGTATGTGGATAACTCATGTTTCACCTTGTGTTTAGGATTGCGAATATACTGAACCTTGCTCTCCACCTTTCTCATACGATACTTTGGAGTGCGAAGATCCTTTGCAATAGGATTTCTAGGTTTCAGTGTCTTATTATACATGGTTTACCTTTGTAAAGCAAATTTCTTTAATACATTGTTTGCATCTTTATAATTAGTTTGTTCAATCATTTCATCAACAGTGGCAAGGATGACCATATGTTGCAGACTCTCTGCAAGTTTCTGATCTTCTTCGTCAAGCAGATTATACCAATCGAAATACTCTTCCATAGTATCTAATGACCACATATGGTCGAGCATTTCTACTTGATAAGGTGTGAGGTTATTTATCTCAATCATGAGTTTACTCCATGACTACCACCAAACGGCAGAATAATTCCTTCATCAGAAACCCATCCACCAGTTGATGTGTGCTTCTCATCAGAGTCATATGTCCATCCAAGTGCCTTCATCATCTTGTGCTTAACACGAAGATTCGGCATACGGAAACGATCAGTGGGAGCAAACCCCATCATCTTTCCAATCTCAGTCACTGCACCGCTACGGCAGATACCAGCATGGCAGTGCACCAGAACATTCATAGACTTATCCAATGCGTGTTGGAGCAGTTGAACAAGTTGTTGTGCTTGTTCATCGCTAATCTTACACTCATCTGGGAAACCATCCTCGTCTTCTGCATCGAGAAACTCGAAACAGTGCACTTCTTTGAATTGTCGCTTTGTTGGCTTAAACTCAGTGGCAGGGTCTTGAATGCGAATGAGCATGACATTCTCTCCAAGGTCACTGTGGTGACCCAGATGAACATCACTCATACTCACATTTTCAATCCAACGAATCATTTAATATTACTCCAATTCCTAAGTTTTTCTCTTTTGGCTGATTTAGCAAGATCTAATTCTTCTTGTGTTACCATACCAGTTCCAACAAGCAAATCAATCATACACTGTAAATCACCCAGTTCTTCAGCAAGATGTTGACGATTAGATTTTCCATTATGTTGGGATAAGAACCCAAATCTAAATACCTTGCTAATTGCTTGTGTCACCTCTGCGCACTCTTCTTGAGTGATCAGCATAATCTCACGATCCAATTCTGTAATCATTTCAATTCCAATCTTTTTTACCACCATACTGTTCATTGTAGTCATATCCAGCGTGATATGCTTCAATTTCTTCTTGTGTCACTGCAACAATGCGTGGACCAGATAAACCACCTACACCACCACGATGTGGTTCACGATCACGACCATAGTAGCTATCAGCCGAACCACGATCGAAAAACGAACCATGTTCTGCATCGTATGTTTTACCATTATATTCACCGTATCTCATAATCACCTCAACTGTTCATGGTATCAAATGGAGAAAAATTCTCCAACTCTTGAGCATGTTGCATTGCCTCATACTGCTTACAAATCTCTTCGTTGTGACGATCCTCAATCAACTGCTCTGCAGTGTCAAAAGAAATACCAAAAGTTGCAACTAAGAACTTGGCAGACATACCCTGTTCAATTGCATTCATAACATCGATGTGTAGCTCTGACATTTTACTCATTGCAAATTCCTTTCATTTATACGACTATTATACCACAGTATGCAATAAAAGACAACAACTAAATGACAAAAACCCCACACTAGGTGGGGTCTTGTAAGTTGTTGATTTTACAAGGATTAATCGTTTCTTGTATTTCGATGTAGTGGATCACCCTCTTCATAAACTGGATGCACTGTAACCATTTGCTCTGGTTGCATCATCGGAGTTCCATTTCCAGGTGTAGGTGGCATAGGTCTTGGCATACCCATCATAGATGGTCCAGTCGGCATTCCAGGTCTTGGAGGAGCACCCAATGGTGGAGTTGCTGCTGGTGGTTTATTCCAACCTGAGTTTGCTGCCTTTAGTGCTTCTGCTTGTGCAGCTTTATCATTGCCAGCCAACATAATACCAGAAAGAGTACCAGTCAAGAAAGTAGCAATCGGAACAATCAACTCAAAGAACTTCTGGTCGATAGGACTGATAGCGTTCAATGGTTGTGAAACGAAGATTAGAGAGTATAGAACAACGAATACAATTCCAACAAGGGTAAATGATAAACAAATACCAATAAAGAACTTCAGACGAGCCATCAACTGCTCTTCTGTATACATATTATTTTCCACAGCTTGCTCCTTGTGCTGGTGTTACTGGCTTAGCACCAGTAGATGGTTGATCGGTTGGTGGTCCAAGACGAGGATCTCTTTGACCTTTAAAAATGTGTTCAGGACAAGTCCTATTCACATCACACAGTGGCATTTTGCAGATATCTTTATCCCAATTCGCTGGATCTTGACATGGATAACGGAATCGGTCATGACTAAAATATGCCAATGCGATTGGCATAATCAATAAACCTGCTACTAGCCACAATAAACTCTTGTCGCCTTTATGCATTGTTCACCTTATTTACTAGTTGCACGATAAATTCCATCCCAATTAGATGGAACACCTTCTTTAAGTCGTTCACTCATATTATCGTAATAATGTTCCAACTCAGGTGTAACATTCTTTAGCTGTGGAACTAACTTTAGTGCTTTATCCCACTCACCAGCATAGTAATATTCTAACCACTGCTCATGTAATTCGTTAGACGGAGCAATAGTATAAATGTTCAAACCGATTGTTTTACCTTTCACGGCAATGCAATCTAGCTCGACTACATCGTATTTATGTTTTACGAGTTCTGCAGTTTCTGGTCCAATAATTAGCAGAACACCATATGCTTTGGTCTGCCCTTCCAATCGTGCAGCAGTAGAAACTGAGTCACCCAAAACATCATAACCATATCGATCGTTGGCACCAATATTACCAATCAGTGTTGGTCCAGTATTAACACCTGCTCCCATACCTACTGGTGGACGACCTTCAGCTTGAAGTTCTTTATTAAACTCCTCAATCGCTTGAATCATTTCTTGTGCTGTCTTAACAGCAGTCACAGCGTGTTCTTTATCGTCTACTGGTGCGTTGTGTACATGAAGCGAAGCATCACCAATAAACTTGATAATACAACCACCATTCTTGATTACTGGTTTAGACAATGCATCCATGTATCGGTTCATAACATTAGTGAGACCTTGTACATCTGCACCGAATGATTCACCTAGTGTAGTGAATCCACGCAAGTCAGTCATAACGATAGACAACTCACGCTTCTCACCTTTTAGACGCTCTGCTGCTCCTTCAGGATCTTCTGCCAGTTGATTAACAATGATGGGAGATACATATCCTCCAAATTGTTTTTTAATTTGGAGTTTCGCACGCAACTCGACAAGGAACTTGACAATGTATCCATGGAAGCTGCAGACCCCAATGGTAAGTATTGGGAACACAGCATCAAGTAGATAAGCTGATCGAACAAATAGTTGGAAACCACCATAATAGGTGATTGCTCCCAAACCGAGTGCAAAGATGTATCCATGTTTGAACCTTGTTAGATAAATTGATAGAATAACCGCAACTACCATGAACGAAAGTTCTGCCACATCAGCCCACCACGGACGACTGATGTTAGTTCCAGAAACGACTGTGTCTAATACTGCAGCCTGTAAGTAATGTGGAAAGACTGCTCCTGCAGATGTTGCAACAGGATTGTTGAGACCTTTTGCTGTAAGCCCGACGATGACGATTCCTCCACCAAAGTCTTTTGGTAGGTTCGAAGCTGAGTGTTCGATGGGTCGCTTACTAGAGTCCACCCAAATCCTGCCGAGTTCGTCTGTTTCGATTTTTCCAAATTGTGGAATACGAACTGCTTCGATGGCTCCATCATTAGCTTTGACTTGGAAGGAAGGATCTCCTGATGCAACTCGCAGTGTTTCAAGACTGATACTTGGGTACAGTTGTCCATTTGAGTTGACAACCATTGGAATTCTTCTTGTGACGCCATCAACTTCTGGTAAGGTATTAACAACACCAATACCAGCAGCATTGCTATTAAACGATTTGATGTTTGGTTGAATGTTACCATAACGAACTCCAGTAGTTTGTGTATCACCACCAATAACTGAAACACCTGGTCTAAATGGGCGATGTGAATCTGTTAAGAAAGAATCATTACTTGCTGTTTGAGGAAGTACAACTGGTACTTCCTTCATTAATTGTGCTAGAACATTATCTTGACCAAAACGATCAGACTCAGGCATATAGATGTTAAAGACAACCAACCCAGCACCATGAGAGTACAGATTAGCAACCAACTCGGCATATTGTCCACGAGGGAATGGGAATTGTCCTTTTTGTCGAAGATAGGCATCGTCAATATTTACGACATGCACCTGTTCAGATGTTGTCGCACCTTTGCTTGTTATTAGTTGGTCAAAGTAGCGAAGTCTAACTGATTCAACGAAAGACGGATCCGCCACACGAATTAATAGCATCAACATTAGAGTTGCTAGTGCCATCCATGGAGATAAAAGTTTTTTCATTGTTGTGTCATTGTCACGGAACATCCACCAGCATTAGCACATGATTGCTGTAACTGATATGTTTGGTTCGTGGTTCCTTGTTGTATAACATTAATATTAGATGCACCACCAGAATTTGTTACTTCAATTCTTGCAGAGTGTACACCAGCGTCGCTTTGGGTAAGAGATACAGTATGTCCGTTACCAGTTGCTTTAATATCAGAATATTTAGTTCCGATACCTGACTGACTATTTGTTATCGAATTGGAAGATCCAGTGATTAAAACAAAACTTTGCTTTTCTGCGTCACCAGTTTGTGAAACCGAACTTATATTGTTATTGCCTGTTATTGTCGTGGCACTATAATGACCAACCACTCCAACCCCACCTGAGTTAGATTGATATGTTGTTACAGTATTACTACTTCCATTAATACCAATATATGCATAGTTCTTTATACCAAGTTGATCTAAACCAATATTGTTACTATCACCCTGATTGATAGTAACATCAGCTAGGTTGTATGTACCAGACTGAACGACATCAACAGTATTATAAGAACCTATCTGATTCACATACAATTGATTACCAAGAGTTTGTCTAGCTCTAGCTGAATTGACTTGGGATTGTTGTTCTGTTGTGATAGTAATAACAACAGCTGGAGGAGTTGCGACATAACCACCAGCAGTTCCTGAAGTAGTTCCACCTGTGGCAGAATAAGTTCCACCATTGACTGGTGCACCATTATTCACCACACAGGTTTGTGCTCCACTATACAATGCACAACTCTGCCACCCATTACTACTTGTCCATCCCTGTGCATAACCATTAGTACCATAGACACCAAATTCTGGGTTGTAGAGTATATTTCCACCACCATTAAATTTTAGTGATGGACTTTGGATGTATGGACCATAATTACCTGCCCAATATCCACCATCTTTACCATAAAACTGAACGCTGACATATGCAACATCTGTACAACTACCCCCACAATTTGTAGCAGTGATAGAATATGGTGCAGCTGCTGCACCAAGAGTCATAGTATATGCTTGTTGTGTAGTTGATATAATGGCATTTGAACTATTGTAGAATACTAACTTTAATGTTATTGGATCGCCTGGATTTCTACCGCCACCATCAGCTATGTTGGCTGTTAGTTGTAGTGTTCCACCTGCTCTCATTGTGTTATCAAAAACTACATTCTGACTAACTGTGACGAAGTTATATCCCATCTTAATGGCATTATCAGTGGCTTGTGTTTCTTGTGCATATAAAGAAACACATAGTAATGAAACAAACAGTAAGAATATCTTTTTCATTTTTGTATTAGAGTGATAGTAGTGCTACCACCTTTATTGATATGTTGTGTATATGTTGCACCAGACTGTTCATATACAACTGTCTTGTCTTCACTGACTGGTGTTGTGACACAAGCTGTGTGAGATGGTGACATTTTACAAACTGATACCGCAGTTTGGTCATCATTGAAATAATAGTAAGCACCAACTGATGGATTAAAATTTGGTAGTAATTTACTTTCTTCTGATAGATAATCTTTTCCTAATGCTGCAGACTCAGCATCGAGCATGTTATATAGAAAGTTAATGTCCAATAAATTCCTATCTAATTCTTTAAAACTTTCTAACTTATTCTCATCGAGTGCCGTATATTTGAGTAAGTCTTTATCCAAGTCGTTTTTATCTAAGATAGATTTAGACTCTTTAACAAGTTCTTCTTTAACTTCTTTTGGTGGGGAGATAATTAGTAAGTTGTTGATATTTGCTTGATCAATAGAAACTACAACAGGTGCAGTGGGTGGAGTTGATAGTGATGCAACAATCGTTGTTTGATATGGTTCGTTCATAAAAACTTCACCAGCATCATTCTTGACTGAAATTGCTCCAGTTACACATTGTTTCCTTTTCTCATCACAAGATGGAAGCAACATAATTAAACTTCTACCTAACTCATCTACAGTCATAGAAAAGTCAGTACCCCTAACAGCTACGGTAGCAGTAGGGGTATTGATTGCAACTTGTTGGGGATTGGTTTTTGCGATTTGTCCACTTGCGTAACGAGCAGTGCCCATTACAACTTTCATAGCAAGTTTTCCTGAACCCTTCTTTGGATCATACACGAAGTCATCCACCACAAGTTTTGATTGCTCTGTGATGTTGACTGTCGTGTTATCCTCAAAGGTTAGCTTGGCTTTCGCTTTGGCAGTAACAATAGTGTCATTCATCTCTACACCAGATCCTACCTTGGAAGGTATAGAGTTTTTATTACGAACTATTTCTGTCGGACCAGTTTGTTCTGTAACTTTGCCTACACCAGCAAAATTAGTTTGACTGGTTGACAGTAATAGAATTGCTATTACCAGTCGAGTTAATTGTAACATTTTGTGTAGTCATTCCAGATTGAGTAACACCAACAGTGTTTAAATTACCACTAATAGTAGCATTCATAGTAGTAGTGCCAGTGGCAGTGCTAGTATGAGTAACAGTGTTAGTATCACCAGTCACAGTAATATTGCTAGTGTGGTTTGCACCAGCACCCAAGTTTTGTGTAATAATGTTATCATCACCAGTCACAGTCTGAGTAATAGTAGATCCAGAACAACCTGCGGAAACAGTAGTACCGCAGTTAATTGTTTGTGTGTTACCACTACCAGTTGTGACAACTGTTGTGTCTGCAGATGAGCCATTCACAACCATTGCTAAGGTGTTATTATCACCAATTTGGTCAATGGATACAGTATTTGATCCAGAACCAATATAAATCGAGTCAGTAGAATCACCGACTGAGTTACCAGTACCCTGTTGAGTAATAGTAACTGTAGAACTACTTCCAACCTGTTCTACATAAATGTCATTAGCATAACCAAGAGAACTAACACCAAGCAAGCCAACCATCACGACTGCTTTTAGTCTCTTCATTTTACTTTTCCTTCTTCGGAGTTTGTTTAAACTTCCATAATCCTTTTCGCTCGCCATCTACAATCATTTCGTAGACAGCCTGTTCAATAGCTACACGAACAGCATATGTAGTAGGTTCATTGATAGCTTGACCACCTTCTAGCTCTAAAGATTGTGTTCCAGCGTCAATAAATCTAAACACACCTACATTCGAGCCAGCACTGTAAATTGTTTTACTCACTGCTGTACTCAACAAAATCTCTCCGCTATTCACACTAATTAAACGAAGAGATATAACAACCTCATCAACTCGATACTGCTCACTTGCACCTATACCAAGGAAACGAGCACCATGTCCACCTGACTTAATGTTCGAGTCATAACCGATGATACCGCCATCGATCATCACCCCAGCCACTGTCATTGGTTTTAGTGGTGTAGCGTTCTTTCCCTCATAAACTTCACGCTGATTACGAATCAGCTGTCGTTCCTTGACAAGATTATCAAGTCCGACTCGTTCAACGACTTTAAACCAGCCATTGCTGTCTTGGAGAGCCTTAATTAAAAATGCCTCGCTCCCTTGCGTAACTGCGGTAGAAAACAAAGCTAACTTATCGTTAGGTTTCTTCTGCCCAGTTTTGTCCAAGAATCCATACACGGCAATAGTGATTGGTGGACCATCTAGTTCTGGCAATTTTTCTGCCAAAGATTTTTTAGGTTCAATTTTCAAAGGTTCTTGATCACCAAAATATTGATAATTTGCGGTGGCACAACCAGTGAGTATCATAGCCAAGAATAGTGGTAGTAATTTCTTCATGGCTTAGAATGAGAATGTTGCGATAGGAACAATCACTGAAGTAACAGTCCCCTGCGAATCTCTAATTGTTAGTTGAACTTGTGTGGCAGAACCATTTTCATATAATTTTTCCCAAGTGATAGAAGAACCTTGGAAATCAACAGTGCCACTATTAGCAGAACCATCGGCAAACATCTGGTCAGCTAATTGTTTAGATAATTGCGCATAGATTCTTGACTCTAGGTTGTTCAAGAACTTGGCAATATTGGTATTGTTCTTAGCTCTTTCGGCTGCATCGGCTGCAGCTTTAGCTTCGTCTTTTAGTTTTTGTTTGCGTGATGCTTCTAACTGTTCAATAGTTAGAACATGAGATGAGTAACCCTGCCCACTAAACGCAGGAGAGTTAAATTGATGTACAAGTTCTGCTGCATTACTGTTTGAACTGGTGATCAGCAGAACCAGGAGGAATTTTCTTGAGAGATGCTTTAACATCTTCTAGACCCTTTTTGTTATCTTCGGGTGATAAATCACCCTGTTCTCGTAACGATAAGATAACATTCACCTTCTGATTTAGACGGATAAGGTCATTATCCAACATTCTAACACGATCAATCAATTCTATCAGAGTTTTATTTGCTTCACCTGTTACGGGCTTGATTTCATTCGTCACCCATTGCCAAACATAATATACAAAGTATCCCAAACCACCTGCTGCGATGATAGGGAAACCGTACTTATTGATTAGTTCCGCTAACTCGCCCATGTTCTTCTTCTTTGACTTTTTGTAATACAATTCTACCATCAAAGGTTACATTAGCAACATATTTGTCACCATTTTTCATATGTAACTTCTTTGCGTCTAATTCTTTATCCATTATGATAGTACCATTCTCAAGCACATCAAAAGTATAATCTACAAATAACATATTATCTTCCTATCCCCAATGTCCTTTCGGACGAACTATTGGAACTACTCTCTTAGCTAATTGGTTTAACTTTTTATTAGCTAACTGCCTTTCTTGCTTCAGTTCCTTAATCTCAACATATAACCATATATTACATGCTATTGAAATTAAAGACAGAAAATAGGCTATAAAACCCAATTCTAACATTAATCTCTCCTTGCATCAGATTGCTCAGCACGAGCAATACGATCCAAATCTGGAGGAATACCTAGAGCATGACTAACTTTTGTATCAATTCGAATAACATCATGGTTCATAGCTGCAACTCGTTTATCTAACGCTGCAATGATGTTTTTCATACCCATTACTGAACCAGTAACACCAGCCAGAATAAACTTTAGTGTTAAGAAAACGAAATACCCTGCAGCACACGCTGCAGCGATAGGGAAGCCAACATCGGCTACAAGTTTAAGAAACTCATGCATACTAGACCCATTGTTATTTTTGTTCTCTAGTATTTAGGAATTCTTCTTATCTTGCAAACTCTCGACTTCTTTTTCTATGGTTTTTGGGGAAAATAATGACGATACTTTGTTTAGAAACGAAGTTGTCTTTGGTGGTGTAGCACCGATTTCTTGCTGATATCTACCCAGTTCTCTTCTTTTATAGAGTTCTGGTTCCCATTCTTTAGATGCTTCTTCTACTTTGATTTCAGGTAATTCTGATTGTGACTCATCAATAACTCGACTAGCCCACATTTCCTCGTTTTCAAGAACTGGTATATCTTCTGGTCTAATAGACTTCTTGACCATAGGTTGTTCTTCGACCTTAATATCATCTTGAAGTTCTAATTCAGTCGGTTTTTCACCAACATCAGCTACCCAAGCATCTGGTTTATGACTTTCATCTACATCTGGGAAGTCATGAGCAGGTTCTTTTAAGAACAGTGATGTCCAGCTTTGTTTTATACCATTACGAAGGTTCCAGTTTGCCGCAATTAACAGTAAAACTGCCAATGGGTCAAATACTAGAACAATCATAATGGTAACAATTCTTACTGCTTTTTCGAGGACTTCTTCGCTGGCACTTTCTTCGTAGATGAGGGCTGCGATGTATTTGATTGGTCCAACTTCGGCTTCGACTTTGCGGACTTCGCTGGCGATTGGCGCACGCTCTTCGCTGAGTTTGGCGACTTTGGCTTGACTGTCTCCGATTTCTTTAAGGATTCTGGCTCTGTCTTTTTGCTGTCCTCTACGGATGGCAATGGCTCGCTCTGCTCCTTTGGCGTCGTCTGTTCTTGAGATGGTTTGATCAACTTGAGCATCGAGTTGAGAAAGTTCTTTACGACTTGCATTTATATTTTCCTTTTCTGTCTTAATTTTCTCATCAATTAGAGATAACTTAGCTGCAACATCTCCAGTTGGAACTGCTTGGTCTAAGTGTGCTTTTGATAAGAATCCAAAAATGCCCATCGATGTAAGCAACATAAGAACGAATAGGGCAATTGTAAAATATCCCTTTAATAATTTTGGGATACCTTTCCAATTCTGATAAAGCCAAGATGCGACTGTTAGTTTAGATACTTCTAATAGAGTACCCATAACAGCGATTGGAACTACTGCTGCAGCGAAGATTGCGATTAACCCCATGACTGCATAATATGCAGCTATGGCAGATAATGATAATGCAACAGCAAATAGTAGATATGTCATTTCTTAATGTGTGTCCTGTGTACTCTTACTTGGATCTGACCATTATACCATTGGTCGGGGTTCTCCAAGACTTCGTTGAGAAATTGTTCCTTAGCTTCAAAATAAGAAGCACTCCCTTTATTTAGACAGAAATGAATAATCTCTCTTCGGAAGTTCTCTTCACCGAGTTCAGCTACATCCTTTTTTAGTTCTTCTGAGGAAGACCAATAAGTTCTCCAGTCAGACTCATACTTAACTCGTTTCTTTTTTCCTTTTTTAGTCGTAGTTTTGGTAAACTCTGTTAGCTTTTTACCAATGTATCTACGACCATCTTTTAAGTTTGTGATGAGGTATACAAATGCTTTGTATTTTGGGTCAATCTCGTTGACGGGTTCATCTTTATAATACCACATTAGTAACTAGATGTTATATTTTTAACAGAATGATCTCTTTTTGTGATAATATTCATGGCTACTGCCGATCTTGGAATATTGGTCAAGTTGTGAGTAACACCGTGTCTAAGATATCCAGGATGCATCAATAATTTGAATTTTTCAACTGGTGCTTGAATAGAAGAAAACCCACTGGCAATATTTCCATCAGCCATTCTTCTATGAACCATACTAAAATTATGTGCTGGTCTAGGATCAAAAATTTCTAGTGGTGGATGTTCAGGTATAACTTCCATGTAATACACTGCAGCAATGTCAACTGCATAATGAGTATGTATAAAATTATCATGTAATGGATGTTGAGTCGTGCACCAAGCTCGCTGTATCTCACAAGACTTCATCGGGTAGTTAAACTTAGAAACATAATCAGAAACGCAAGACTTAACCCAATCGCCAAATCTTGTCTGTTCTTTTAAAAGGTGCATCGTATCATCACCTTCCCATTTTACATTTAAAACTAAATCAACAATCTCTTCATGAATACTCATATCTTCTAGCCAGTACTCAGCAATTGGTGTTGCCCAGATTTCACGATAATTACTCTTCATCTTCTAAATCTTCTTCCTCATAAATGTCTGCAGAACACACTGGACAATATACGCACTCTTCAGTTTCGTGTTCTGATTTTAAAACAATCTTTCCTCTAGCACCACATTCTGTGCATTCGAAGTACTTAGTTGGCATAACTCTTCTGTCCCTTTATAGTTATTAATTTTTGATATTCTGGTAAATAAAGATAATCTATATCACTATTATTAAGTGTGCTAATAGCATCTTCTATAGTCTCAACCAATGGATCCCCAGCCAAATTAAAACTGGTATTAAATAAAACAGGAACTCCTGTTTCATTAAAAAATTGTTTAACCAGATTATAAAAATGATAATTCTGATGTTCTTTTAATGTTTGCACTCTGCATGTGCCATCTACATGAACAACGGAAGGTATAATAGATTTTTTATCCTCTTTTACATCAACAGCATACATCATAAATGGAGATTCTTCTAGTCCTGCCATATCGAACCATTCATGACAATACTCATGCAATACTGATCCAGCAAATGGTCTAAAATATTCTCTATTTTTAATAGTATTAACTATATCTTTTCCATTAATTATTCTCGGGTCAAATAAAATAGATCTATTACCTAAAGCTCTTGGACCAGCTTCACTTCTACCTTGAAACATTGCCACAATATTACCAGATGTTAATAATGAAACTATGTCTTTATAAGATACATGATGACCATCAACATGTTCTGGTATATATGTGCCAGTATACAATGTATCCTGCGGTTTGATGGTAGTGTCCTTAGTTAATCTATGATAAAATAATTTAGAAGCACCTATACTTAATCCACCATCATGAGAAATTGGGTCAACATAAAAATTAATATGGGGTAAACTCTTTTTATAGAAATAGTTAGCAACACAGTTTAACCCATAACCACCAGAAATAACTACATTTGAACACCCAGAGTTATTAATAGCATATTCAATCAAAGATAACATTTTTTCTTGAGTGTGTTTTTGAACAGAGTATGAAATATCTTCTCTTTTATACAAGTTTATATCTTTAATTTTACTAATATAATGTTTATCACATGACTCTGCCAAAGAAACTATATCTACATAATTATGACTATATGATGATAGTCCCATAACCTTACCGCAATCTAAATTACCAAAACCTAAACCAACACTAACTCCAGAGTACAACGCTCCGATATTCTGTTTATTTGTCACCTCTATTTTTCCAATTGATAGTGTTCCAAATTGATTTTGTTGATAAAAATTTTCACAAATAGATGGTTGATTAAATGGATTGTATAATCTTTTTAACCGTGGTCCAAATAAATCTGGATATTTGGCTTTATATACACTCTCGACTTCCCATCCCTCAGTATTTCCGTATGTTTTAAACGAACCTTGTGCGTCTACTACGATACAAACAGCTTCTTTAAACCCAGAAGCATAAAATGCATTAGCTGCATGATAAAGGTGATGTTCATCAGGTTGAAAGTATACTTGTTTATCACTTTCAATTAGTTTTGTTTTAAAGCAATAAATGATAAATGGATTAGAATTAAATGGATAATCGGTATTGTCTGCTACTACAAGATAATCTAGTTTATCAGTATATTTAAATATCTCATCAATACTCAGAAAAGGATTCTCATCATATTTTTTACGACTTAATCTTTCTTCTTCAATGTAAAAGATTAACTCTCCATTTTTTAATAAACAAGTTGATGCATTATGACCAGTGCTGATACCAGCTATCCATATATCTTTCATATCTAACACTCACACTGAAAAAGAACTACCGCATCCACATGTACTTTTAGCATTAGGATTAGTAACAGTAAATTGAGATCCCATTAAGTCTTTTTTATAGTCTATTGTTGCTCCCTGTAAATACTGCATACTCATAGCATCAACTAGTATATTATCAAAGATAAAATCATCTTCTTGTTTTTCTTCTTCTAGTGTGAATCCATAGTTAAAACCAGAACATCCACCACCTTGAACAAATGCTCTAATAAATGGCATCTGGTTGTCGAGCAAAACTTCTTTTATTTGCTCAGTTGCACTTGCAGTTATTGTTAGCATTTTTACCTCTGTAATCTTGTATTGCTGCTTTAATTGCATCTTCTGCTAGAATAGAACAATGAATCTTAACAGGAGGAAGTGCTAATTCTTCAGCAATTTCGCTATTTTTAATAGCACCTGCTTCATCCAATGTTTTTCCTTTGACCCATTCTGTAACGAGTGAACTAGAAGCGATTGCGGAACCACATCCGTATGTCTTGAAACGAGCATCTCTAATAACACCATCTTCATCAACCTTTATTTGCAGTTTCATCACATCCCCACAAGCAGGTGCTCCTACCATACCAGTACCAACACCTTCTTCATCCTTATCAAAGCTACCTACATTACGAGGGTTCTCATAGTGATCAACAACTTTGTCTGAGTATGCCATTATGCTGCTTTCCCCCATACATCTGACCAGTTACCAGACAACGCACCTTTAGCGTAATCTGTCACACGATTCTCAAAGAAGTTTCCGTGTACTGGAGCATTAATCATTTCCTCAACCCATGGTAGAGGATTCTTCTTGCGTTTGAAAATACCTTTCATACCTAGACCAATCAGACGACGATCAGCGATATAACGGATGTACTCTTTAACATCCTCAGATTTGAGGTCACGCATTTCATTACCAGCAAATGATAAGTCGATAAACTTGTCTTCCAACTCAACCATCTTTTCAGCGATAGTATAAATTTTAGACTTCAATTCATCATTCCAGATCTCTGGATTCTCTTTAATATAGGTCTTGAACAACTGCATCATGGACTCGGCATGCATTGTTTCATCAACGATAGACCATGTAACAATCTGCCCCATACCTTTCATTAGACCATGGCGAGGCATGTTTAATAACATAATAAAAGAACTAAACAACTGCATACCTTCAGTGAATGCAGAGAACACAGCGATATGAGTAGCAGTAGACTCTAATGTACCATTCTTTGAAGAGATATCAAGAACATAGTCATGCTTGGCTTTCATAGCCTCATACTCTAAGAACTGATTATAGGTCGTCTCAGGTAATCCAAGAGTTTCAATCAAATGCGAGTATGCAGCGATATGTAATGCTTCTCTTGCAGCAAAACCAGAAAGCATCATACGAATCTCTGGTTGTGGAAAATATGGTAGGTAGTTCTTAATATATCCACCTGCCACATCAATATCACCTTGAGTAAAGAAACGGAAAATGTTTGTTAAAAATTCTTTTTCTTCAACAGTTAATTTCTTTTTCCAATCCTTAACATCTTCAGCCATTGGAACTTCAGTATGCAACCAATGTGCTTGTTCGTGTTTGAGCCATGCTTCATATGCCCATGGATAATTGAAAGGTTTAAAATAACTGCGCTCGTCAGTCATTCTTGATGTCTTTTTAATCATTTTATTCCTTGTCTAATTCTAATTGTATGAAGTCATCCTGAATATGAACACCAACTACTTCTCTATATCCTTCATCGGTCATAACAACAACTTTAACTTGTTTTTTAGTTTTATTAATTTCACCACTATTTTTTGGATAAAGAGCACACCAATACTTCTTAATTTTATCAGAAATTTCGTATGCATCTAATTTCATATTATCCCTCGCAAGCTAAGCAAGCACCCTCATCAGTAGTCATAGCATGTAGGTCGATCTCTTTGATAACCTCACGCTCGATCTTCTTGGCAACTTTATCAGCTTTAGCGATCTTATCTGAACGGCAGTAGTACATAGTCTTAAGACCAAGTTTCCAAGCCATAAAGTGAACAGCATGGATATATTTAATATGAGAATCTGGACGGAAGAAAACATTCAACGATTGTGCTTGGTCAATCCATGGTTGGCGGTCTGCTGCATGCTGCACCACCCAACGCTGGTCAATTTCCATAGATGTCTTGAAAACATCTTTTGTCCAGTCGTCCATCCAATCGAGGTGCTGAACTGAACCATCATTCGCAATAATACTACGCCAAACTTCTTCACTCCAATCTTCATTATATTTCTCCGATTCCTTCTTGATGATTGCATCAAGATACCTATTTTTGTTTAGGTGCGAACCTGAGAGAGTATCTTGGCGATACGCATTGGCACGATAAGGTTCAATGCTAGGAGAAGTATTCCCCATGAGAATGGAAGAAGAAGCATTGGGAGCAATAGCCATAAGATGACTAAAGCGATTTCCAGTACCCATCGCATCAGGAGCCTCACCTCGCTCGGCACCAAGTTCTTTATTTGCGACATCTAACTTTGTCCTTACTGTTTCGAAGATTGTTTTGTTAAGACCAACAGCCATGCTTGATTCCCATGGGATGTTCTTTCTTTGTAGAAGTGCATGCCAACCCAGAGCACCAATGCCGATAGATCTTTCATTCTTCGCAGAATAGATTGCTCGTTTAATTTCCTTAGGTGCTTTCTGAATAAAATATTCAAGCACATTATCTAACATTTCTGCTACATCTTTAAGGAACATCTCGTCATTCTTCCACTCATCATAGTATTCTAGATTGAGAGATGACAGACAACAAACTGCAGTTCTCTTTTCGTTTGTTGGGAGAATAATCTCTGAACAAAGATTAGATTGGTGAACTTGTAGTCCTTTGTCTTTCAACCACTGTGGTAGTTTACGATTAGACTCATCGATGAAGTGTAGATATGGTTCACCAGTAGTCATGCGCATCTCAAGGATTCGTTGCCACAACTCTCTTGCTGATACAACTTCACGAACTTCTTTTGATGCTGGATCAATCAACTCCCATGAATCATCTGCATGGTCATCAATCATTGATGATTCAATCTTCTGCATAAATGCATCAGGAATATTAATACCATGGTGCATATTCAGGGTTCTCATATTCTGATCCCCTGTTGGTTTACGCATCTCTAAGAAATTAATAATATCTGGATGGCTAATATCGAGATAAGCAGCATAACTGCCACGACGAGTACGACCTTGACGATATGCAAGGCTTGACGCATCGTAAATTTTGAGATGGGGCATGACACCAGTACTCTTGTCATCCGCAGAACGAATACCAAAGCCAATGCCCACACCGCCACCAAGCATACTAAGCCAATTAGTTTCACTAAGATTATCAACTAGTCCCTCCGCTGTGTCTTCAATATAGTTAAGGAAACAAGAGATAGGTAGTCCACGCTTGCTTCGTCCGAAAGAGAGGATAGGAGTTGAGTAGCTGAGCCAGTGCTTGCTGGAATAATCGTATAGTCTTTGTGCATGCTCTGGATTGCTACCAAATGCTTTGCTAACGAATGCGAATCTTTCCTGTGGCGATGTCTCTTCATCCTTCATGTAACTTTCTTTTAGTCTTATTTTTCCGAGTTCATCGAATAAATTATCACGGGAATAATCTACCCTAATGCCATGCACGACATCTTCCATTTATAACTCCAAATTTTTATTATTGATTTACGAATTCCGTTGCCATTGGGAATGCTTCTGCAATAACTCTTGCGCATTCTCTGGCAACTTCCATGTGTTCTTTTTGTGTACCATTATCACTACGCAATTCAATAAAATGAATCCAACTGCGTAATGTGCCATTCATGTACAATCTAGAAACAGTTAACCCTTCTGGTAGTACTGCTCTTGCTTGTTCTTTGGCGATACCGTTTGCGATAGCCCACTTATATTCTTTTTCTACAGCAAACAATACTCGCTTCTGTGCTCGCTCCCATTCAATAGCCAACAGTCTTTGTTCTTCAGAAGTGTTGTCAATATCAATAGAGTTCTGTCTATTTTTAGTATCTTGAAGTCGAGCTTCACGGATAACAAATGCATTAGACATCTCAGCAGTTGGATCTGCATATCGTTGACTGAATTCTTGGAACGAGAAAGAGCGATGACGCAATATCTGACGAGCGATATCACGAGTTGTTTCAATTTCTAAACAAGCACTAACCATCTCAAGAGGTGACCAGTGTTTATGTTTAATCAAATAACGAATTAACTTCTCTGATGTATCTGTGTTGAATTGATTGGATGGGTTTGAAACTCTTGCACAGAATGCGATAAGTTCTTGGGCATCCATCAGACCCTCATCGTACATTTCACGAGAGGGTTTGCTATAGCTAATTAACTTTACTTTCATTATACACCTTTGCTGATAGAAACAGAAGTAGTAGCCTTTAGTTTGTCAGCATCGGTGAAATTGATTGACGCACCAGTTGTTGCATAAGAGGTAGTATATGCAGATAGTGTCATCATAGCATCTTGTAAATTACCACGAGCAATGTTCATAGACTTGCTTGCCATAACACCAACTGAACCAGAAACAGATTCAACAGCGTCAAAGTTTGCACCTAGGAATAGAACTTCCCAGTTTTTATCTTCGAATGATTTTACTTTGGCTTTAATAGATGCCTGTGTGTGTTCTTTTGAAGCATTCTCATAGCCATCTGTCATGACAACGAGAACTGTTTTCTTGGCATTATCTTCTTCAGCTTGTGCCATAATTTTACCACAAGAGTCATAGAGAGGTGTACCACCACGAGGTTGGATTTCCTCTGCATTAACATCTTCCCAATCTTTTACCTTACCGTCACGAATCACATCGTGTGAAACAGAATCAAATACAGCAAGATGTACCTTATCAGACATCTTAAGATTCTCAACATATCCGTTGATAGAACCGATCGCTTCATTCCACAGAGTAGCCATCGAGCCACTACGATCTAACAGAATATAAACATTCATACTTTTCTCCAATTAATAAACTTCAACTTCGCTTCCATTCCAGTATAGGTGTTTGTATTTATCAATTCTATAATTTCTTCTGGATTCATTCCGCCATGTAAAATCATCTCATTGATATCTTTTTGTTTAATAGTGTCGGGAAACATGCATACACTATAACCTAACTCAATATACTTTTCTAATTGTTTAACGATATCCTTATTTCTAGGTTCGTTGTCCATCACTATTGTTGCATTAGTAAGCAACTTCCGAATAGTAGGGGTATCAAAACTGCTTCCTGATACAGCGATTGCGTTTGGAAGAAAAAGAGAGTCAATTGGTCCCTCCACCACATAAATTCTTCTTCCGTAGTCGATCCTATCAAGCCCATAAATCTTTTCCTCTGTTTCATCTACCTTGATGGTATAATACTTAGGCTCTTCATCTCCATATGCTCTAGCTTGGAAAGCAAAACATTTACCAGCAGTAGTAAAATATGGAATGATCATCCGTGGATGTTCACCTTCGATTGGTTCCATAAACTTAGGAGTCACCGAATTGGTGAACTTCTTAAATCGTGGTGCAAAATAGAGAAGATGCCACTTGTCTTTCGGAATCTTTCTGTTGATAATATACTTAACAGCAGGGTGAGTCACATCTAACTTATCTAGCCTTTGTAGAGGTTCGAGAATATCATCCTCAAGCAACTCTACCTTTTCAGGTTCAGGTAGAATAGCTTGTACATTTTTGTGTGCGTTGTGTTGCCCTGCACCAGCTTTGTATCTTTCCAATACATACTGGTCATATAGATTATTGTCTACATATTTGATTAGATTGCCAATGTTTGTGGAATGACCACAGTTATGACACTTGACGAATAAGTCTTGCTTGGCACGATAAATGTAACCACGAGCTTTTAACTTATTTTTATGTGAGTCACCGCACACTGGACAAGAATAGTTCCAGAGATATTCATTCTTTTGTTTGAAATTTCGCAAGCGACTACCCAGAATTTGGGCATACTTTGCATCAATGTATAGCATTACAAATCTCCACGCATAGAGTATAAGTATACTCTATTTTACATTACAAAGCAAGTTTTATTTTAGACCGAAGATCTTTGAGAAGATTTCTAAGTGACCAACAATATAACCAACAACAATAGCACCACCAACAATCATCCAACGCCATCTTTCAAGAACATCAACACGATCTGTAACTTCTTTGATGTCTTTGTCTAAATTTGCATTCATTTCTCGCATTTCTTTAACGACATCATCTTTAATAGAATTATGTTGGTCATTTGCAGCAATTGCTTGTGCTGCCATCTTATGTTCAATGCGTGTTTGGAAGTCGTCAATCTTATCAACGATCTCACGAGTTTGAGTTGTGATTCGAGAATGTATGTCTTTGAGATCAGCTCTCAGTTCTTTGACATCTTCCTGAATGGATTCTACTTTCGTTTCCAATTTGGCGATTCTTTCTTGTTCCATTTTTATTTCACGCTATCGAAAATTTGTTTTTGTGTTTTGTACCATTCAATCCAAGTATCAACCTTAATACGACATTCATGATATTGCCCGTAGTTATCAGTAACAACTTTAAGAACATCAGAAAGTTTGTCTGTTTGATCTACCAATTTAAGATCTGGACATGCTTGCATTAGTTCTTGTGGCACTTCAGGAAAGTTCCTTTTAACTGGAGTAGTTAAACATCCAGTTAAAAATAACAATGGAACCAGAAATAAAACTTTCTTCATTTCTTGATTCCCTTTGCAGAATTATTTAGAATGTCGATAGTCTCGGTAGTAATCTTACATTGAGAATCTATCTTAACCTGCACTTCTTTAATTTTTTCTTGAACAACTACTTGTTGTTCTTTTACAATCTTAACTCTGTCTACATAGACAGTTTTAATTTTTTCATTAGCATCTTTTGATTGTGCTTCTGCCTTAGCTACCTTTTCTTCGAGTTCTTTTACTCTTGATCGCCATTCCATTTCAACAGCGATGCCACCCTTGAAATAAACTCCAGCTACCAGAAGAACCAAACTCACAACTTGTAAGATGGTACGGTAAGGAATGATCCAAGGGATGTATTTTATAAAGAACTTAAATGCAGTTGTTATCGCAATACCTGCTATACCAGCAAGTAAGATAACATGCACAATCCACTGTATTAGTGAATCAGGGATAAAACTAAGCAGAAACATTTACTGGTTTTCTCCTAGCCATACTTTGATACTTCTTAATATTCTTTGGTTGAATCTTTGGTTCAGTCACTGCTGCACCAGAAGTATTGTTAGTAGGAGCACCACCGACAGCCATGCCGTCTTCACCTAAAAATTTCTTAACGAGAATCTCTTCTTCAACCAAGGACACTCTATTGTCCAACATTTTTATCATGTTGTCAAATTTTTCTTGCATTAATGCAGATGATTGATTGCCATTTTCATAACATTCTTTGACTAACCACAATGCTGCAATTAAAGACTTCATGCGGTTTTCACCACCTGGAAGTCTGTTTAGAATCTTTTTGACATTGAACACTAGACGATGAAGATAAGTGTAAGAATCCAACTCTTCAGATGTCTTTAGAGTGTTAGCTTTTCTTAGGTTCTTACCCTTAGCATCAATAATACCAAGTCTGTATGCATCAGTTTCTGCGAATGGTTTAACCAACATTCTCAGAATTTTATATGCAACCATATTGTCTACGATTCTTGCCATTAAATTTTCCTTAGTGCTGCAATTATAGTTTCATCTAAAACAATTTCAGAAAGAATGATTCCACGCTCTTGATAGGTATCTGGCATTCGACCAAGATATACCAAAAATGTTATCAATGAATCCCAACAACTTTCATCAATCTTATGAAACAGCATATTAGTTGCTGCATCACCAAATATATTGTACAATACGATAATGTGATTGAGAATCAAACGCTCTCGCAGTTCACCATTATTTTTGTATCTTGAAAATAATTTCTTAAGATAAAGAAACTTCTTTAAATCTTCTTCAAATTCTTGCACAGAATGACATTGCGGGTTGTCATAATGATGCATCGCATATAAGAGAAAATTATCTTCGTTTAGTTTTTCACTAACCATACTCACTCACATAAATGAGGGGATGCCATCATCCCCTCTCATATTGTATTTATTACGCTGGATCTACACCAACAGTAGTATCGTCAGCTACCAAGTCACCACCAGCTTGAGCCATAGAACCCATAGCTACTAGAACTTCAGTCTTGTTGCGAGTGTTACCCTGTGCATCAGTATAAGTCTGATTGCGAACCCAACCAGAGTGCGCAACACCTTTATTTTTGTTTGCTGCTACACCAGCTTCTTCAACTGATACCCCAGCAGTTAGTGCCTTCTCAGCAGTGCTTAGAAATTTTGGTTTGCTGTTTGCAGCATCTGTATTTGACCATAGTGCCATTTTATTTCTCCTTAAGATTACTTAATTCTAGGTCCACGAGCACCAGACTTTGAACCTGCTGGACGACCACGACCTCGTTTTTGTTGTTCTTCACCCTCGTCATCTTTAGTGTCAAGAGTTTCTTTATCATAATCAGTGTTGCCATACTTAGCACCCTTTGAGCTACCGTATGAACCACCTGTATAACGAGTAACACCTGGACGAACTTGCGTCGCAGTCATACCTTCCATAAATTGTTGGAAAGATTTTGGTGCAGTAATTAGATTACCTTCCTCGTCATAAGATTCTTTGACTGCTTTCTTTTTAGCAGGAACCCACTTCTCTTCGTGTGGCTCTTGACCAGCAGCGTGTACTTTATCAACATTGACCACATTATCGTCGCCAGTATATTTCTTTGCTGATTCTAATACTTGCTGAACGATTTCTTCATCTAGTTGAAGATGGCTAATGATTTGTTGGAATTCTTCTTTTTTCATTTCGATCTCGTGATGTTTAGAAATTGCGAATGTTAAATCACGCTTTGTTTCATGTCCGTCTTTAGTCTTAACTGGACCAGCATGAACATCAGTGTGTTTAACGCTTGTGTTAAAAATATGATTAGCAGTTGATAGATTAGCATGAGTATGTAGACCATGCTTGTCGTGAACAGTCACTAATGGATCTTCATGAGTAGTTTTAACTGCTTCATCTAAATTAATAAACTCTTCTGAAACTGATCGTTTGTGATTCCAACTAGCAACTGGACGATCCGCTGCAGCTTTTTTATGTGCGCCAAGAACTGCAGATCTAGCTACACTAATATCGTCTTTATGTTCCAGATCGTTCCAGCTATTGCTGTCTGAATCATGGTGTTGATATTTACCCTGTGGTGTCATTCTAAATTTATTTTTAGTTCCAGTAGTTGGATTAACATGGTCTCCATAAGAATGACCATCACCACTGTCATGTCCAGCTTTAGTATTAGAAGATAGTTTGGTGCCATATTTTTGTAATAAAGCACGACCATGTGCTGCGTCTTTTGGTTTAGCTGCAGCAAGTTTAGCATTCATAGGTCTTTTAACTGGTTTAACAGCAGGTGTTGCTGGTTTAGTAGTTGATGCTGGAGAAGATGTTGGTTGTGTAGATGGCTTTAGTTTTGACTTCATCTTCTGGAAGACAGAACTAATAGCAGAACCTAAACCTTCTTGAACAGTACCATTAATCTTCTTGATGGTTTCTGGATGTGAACGATTTTGTGTGCGTTCTTTTTCTAGATCTTTAGTTGTTAGCTTATCGTTCTTACGAAGATATGCTGGGATGTCAGACTTATTTGCTGCTTCGTCTAGTTTAGCTTCTTCTTTGTTCAATTTAGCTTTAGCTGTTTTGACGCCATCAGTTCTTTTGTTCACTATATCACCAGCAGAACCAGCAGTTTTCCAATCACCAGCTTCACGAGCAGATGCACGCTCTGCTTTTGCAGCATTTAATTCTGGCTTAGCTTTGTTGATATAAGATTTTAAAGTGTCTCGATTTAATTCATCAATCTGTTCTGTTTCTTCACCAAGACCTTCACCGTCTTTATGTCTTGCTTTATGGTAGTAAGCACCAAGAGCCATTTTGATACGCTCTTTCTTAGACTTACCTTCAAACTTTGGATTAGTTGAGTGAACAAAGTCATGGATCCAATCAGAAGCAGTAGCGTCAGCGTTTAAAACTTCATCTAATTGATCTAGATCGGTTTCATCCATCTCTTCTTCTTTAAGACCAGCAGCACGCATTAGGTTAGCGATACGAGCACCACGAACCTTACGACCCTGATGTCTTAAGTTTTGTAATCTTTGTTTAGCTATCGCTGCACGATTAAAATCGAAAGATTCTAATACTTCTTTCAAACTTTTTGCCATTTTATTCCCCGTCTTTTAAGATAGATCTCAACATCCATCCGTGTTTTTTATGTGTATCTATTCTAGAAGCAACAAAATCCATAAATCCTTGTTCACCTTGTTCTTCTAATTTCTTGAACAATATATTTAGGCTAATGATTACTTGTTCGTTGGTTCTTGATAAATCAGAAACCATGTCTCTGGCAGCAACTGCTGTGTTTAAACAGTCTACTGTTTTATCGTCATAAAGCTCTTCAATGTTTCTTGGAGCATATTGATTCTGTGCACGGATTTGTTCTGCAAATAAATCAATAGCACCAAAGATCTCAGTGTAAAGATCTCCAAAGAATGTGTGTAGTTGAGGGAAATTAATACCCTCAACATTCCAATGATATGAATGTGCTTTTTGATACATAAAGAATGTATCAGCTAATGCTGTTCTCGCTTCCATTACCATGCTTTACAACTCCAATATCTTGCTTTATCTTTTGGTCCAGGGTTTTCACAATTATGGCGAGCACGGAATGATTTGCGACGAGCCTTAATGTGCTTTTTAATCGTCATGTTCTTATCGCCAAAATTAACTTTCTTGGCAACACCATCACCGTCTGGATCGACATAAACTTTAGACTTCTTAACATCACCAGCCATAGGTTTGTTCAAAGGAACTTTCTTACCTTGGTATGTGGCTTCGTCTAATTCGTTTTCTTCTTTAACACAAGAACCTTCCTCGCAAGGTTTGGTTCCAGGTTTGCGTTTGTAACCTTTCCAGCAGTTACATTTTTCTATTAAGTAATCTTTAAATGATAGCATACTAGTCCTTAAAACACTGCTGGCATATCGCCTTTTTTAGATTTACCTTTAGACATTCTAGACTTCTCTACACGACGAACTCTAACAACAAGTTTCTGTGCTACTCTGTCTACAAGTTTTCTATTCTTTGATAATTGTTTTTCAATTCGTTCTTTGTCGCTAACTGAAACTTTTGCAGGATTACGACCACGAAGCATACGCTTCTTAATTAGTTTGATAGCTAGTCGTCTTGCTCTCTTATTAACAGTTTTTGGGTCAGCAAAGCGATGAACATTAATCTTTGTTGAACGAGTTCTCTTAGCTTGAGATCTGCGCAGACGAATCTTACCACGCAATCTTTCTTGACGAGATAAAACTTCCATTAGTTCAATCTGTTCTTCTTCAGGATGAACAGGAACTACTTCATCTGTGTCTTCGTAAACTAGATCCCACTCAGTGTGTTCGTCTAGTCCTAATAATTCTTCTTCAGGAATGGATTCAACTAATGAATCAATTTCTTCATCGCTTAAATCATATTCTTCTTTGAAGAACGGATCAACTGTTGGTTGTGTTTCTGTGGAAATACCTGGACGATCTTGAACTGGAACAGATTGATCTTTAAATCTCTTTAACTGCTTATCACGATCTTTCTTTTCTTCAACAGTTTCTTCTTTGATGCGATGTGGTTCGTATTCTTTTTCTAAAGCTGCTTTACGACGAACCAATTCAGCAGACAACTCTTTGTCTTTGTGAGTGTCTGGATCCATCTGAATATCTTGCAGAGCTTTACGCTTTGCTTGATAATCACCATGAGGATCTTTTGCATTTAATGCAGACTCATTAACATTCTTAGTATTATCATCATAATTATAGAATGTTAAGAAACCCTTAACTTTACCTTTTGGTTTTTGCACTTGATTATTTCCTGCAGCTTCTGGACTATTAGTTTCAATCTTGTCTGTACCATTTGGCTGGATAACACCTTCTGCGATTTCTTTCACATCAGTGATCCACTTTGAAACTAAAGCACCCTGTTGGTCTTTTAGTAATAGATGGTTTGAACCACGCTTGACGATCTCATAAGATTGTCCTTCTGATTCAACAAGTTGACCAACATTGAAGACTTCCCCACGGAAATACTTTTCACGGAGTTTGTCTTTAACCAAATTTAATTGTTCTTTGACTGGCTCTAAACCTAGACCAGTTCTCATCTCGTTCATTAGACGCTTACCGTCAATGTCACGAACTGTAGATGGTAGTAATTGTTTGAAGTCTTCGTAGATGCCTTTAGTTGCATACTGTGTCATTTTAGCACTGTCTGCATCTGGATCTTTTGTGCCGATAGAAATAATTTCTATGGTAGATTCTTTTAGTTTCTTAAACTCATCAAGCTGGTCTGCGCCAGAGATGACAATAACATTCTTATACTTCTCGTTTAGTTTCTTAATAACAGAGGAGAAGAATGATTCTTGAATAGAAACAAAGTTATTTGTTGGGAACATTAACTTAAGATAGTGCTTTTTTCTATCTTCTTGTAATGTTTCTGATGGTGAAAGAAATACAACATGGTCGCAGTTCTTCTGTTCTGCGACTACTTGGACCGTCTTAATTAAAAGTTCGTGGGCTGTGGTAGGAGGATTAAATTCTCCAACAGCACAAACGATTGTGCTTGGCGGTAATTGTTTTATAAACTGTTTATAATCTTTCATCTTTGTCCATCAATTTAAATAGCTATTTTTTATTTAGGAATTATTACACAGCACTTGCAAGAGCCTTTGCTGCTGCTACGATATATCTACAAGCGATCTCATCTGTAGCCAATTCTTGTTGAGCACGAATATCAGCAATCTCGTTTAATAGGAATTGATACTCTTCTGCTGTATATGCACCTTGTTCATAATTATCTCTAATAACCAACATCTCGTTAGCTAACGATGCAGCTGGTCCACCTAATCCTGCTTGTTCTCTTAATTGTTCTAACATTATCTTCCCTTCCATGCGTCTTCTACAACGGCAATTCTAGTTTTGTTTAGGTTCAACACTGATTCACAGAACTTCTCATTTTTAGAATTGTATGCCTTTAGAAGTGCTTCTTCTAATTGCCCAATAGCTTTAGCTTGTGGGTCTTCACGCAATTCTGTATATACTTTTAGGTGGTGAACCTTATCAAATAAGTCACCCCAATCTTTATTAGAACAATTTACTTTATTAACTTTAATTTGTATACCAACGATCTGATCAAACATGACGGGATCGTGCGGTTTTGGAAATATTACTGCACATCCAGATAAAACTACAACTACTGCTAGTAATAGTCGTTTCACGATTTCATAGCCTTTCTCAAGTCAGAGTACAACTCGTCTTTATGTTCAGGTTTCATTTGTGAAGATAATGCAGCGTGGAAGTCTTTCTTCTTACCAGAAGATGCTAACTCACGAAGTTTTGTTCCAGAGATACCTGCAACACCACCTGCGTTTTCATCTCGTTCTCCAGATGAGTGGAAGTTTATTTCTTTAAAGTCAAAGTGTCCATGTGGACCTTTGACTCCATTATATTTCTTAAGCAAGTCATACATCGGTTTGCGGTCTGAACCACCAACGAAGTGTAGATGTGTAACACCTTGTGCATGTAACTTAGATGCTTGGTGTAATAGAGTAGGAGCAGTCTTGTCTGCTACTTCAATATTAGTTCCAGGGAATGCATTCTTTGCATGGTGTAATTTCTGCTCTGGAGACAATGGATTCTTACCATCTTTGGTTCCATGAGAACCAGAAAGAACTAGAGTATGTCCACCTTTAACTTTATCCGCTGTATCTTTTAGTTGATTCACAACTTGCTCATGACCAGCAGTTGGAGGATTCATACGACCAAATGCGATAACATGATGATTTTCTTTAGGAGCAGGTGCTCTTGACTTCAGTAAGTTTTGACGAGCAAACTCTGCACGGTTAACTAACTTAGTTGGCTCTGTTACACCACCATGTGTATGGTTATATACAAAACCTTCTGGTTTAGAAGCAACACCACCGATAGCATGAGCATAAGAACCTTCGTTAGATTCTAATGACTTAACTAATTCATTCTTAGCATTAGTCAAATGACCATGCATCTTAAGAAGATTGTCGTAGTGCTTAGAGTTTTTCTGGATGTGCTTAACATGATCAGATAACTCATCTAGTTTTGCTTGTTGAGACTTTTCTGTCTTCAACTTACTAACCATCTTCTGATACTTGTCAGCGATATGTTGTTGTAATCCAGCAGCAGATGGAGTAGAACCATCACGAACTGTCTGGTTAATGTATGTTGCTAGATGTCCAGCGTCACCACCATGCTTAGCGATTGCTTTGTACATTTTATCGCCATGCTTTTCATGGATAGTTTTAGCAGCAGACATCTCTCTGGTGAAAGCGTCTTGTGATTGTTTTTGATAGTGAGCACCACCAGAATCATAGTCTGCTGTGTGGTGATATACATCTGGGTGTTGACCAAACTCGCTTGCAGCGACATCACCAGTTGCATTCATATTAGATAAGGTGTCACCTTTATACTTGGTGTGAATAACTACACCAAGTTTTGACTTCTTAATATCTTCAGCTTTATCGCCTTTAGCTGTATATGTGATAGTGTTTGGTGTGAAGGAAACAGAACCATCTTTATTCTTCTGCGCATCTTTACCACTATACATTAAGTCACCTTGATAGACACCTTCCTTTGGTGCAATCTTTGGTAGATGTTCAAGAGAATGTTTTAGTTTCTCTGCAAGACCAGGAGCATGTCCATGGTTCTTGTCAACATCTTCTGGAGTATAGTTAATCTTTGGATTTTTATTGAATGCTGACTTAGAAGCAACAAAGAACTTACCTGTTTCTGGATGGTGACCAAACACAACTGCTGGTGAACCATCATACTTCATAGTAAGTTTATTACTCTGTAGACCTTGCTTTGTGTGATAGTGTGCACCATAAAGTGCACCATATGCATGTTCAAAACCATCTGAACCATGAAGGATTGGTCTGTCTTCAGCGTGGTGAATGTGCTTTAGTTTAGCACCTTCTTGCTCTTCTTCGGTAAGGAAATCCCAGAAATTTAACATATTAGTCTTTTAACTTTAATCCACCAACAGCGTTCTTGTGTGCACCAGAAGATGACTTGATGTTAATTCTAGCCACATTCATCATCTTACCATTCTTGTGCGCTCTTGCTTTAAAGGCAACAGATGTACCAGCACCAAGATGTGGCGTCAATGTAGACATATCAAACTGAGAGAAGTGCTCATCAGCTAGACTGTGCATTGGTTTAATATGAGAAACAGCAGAGCCATCATCTTTAACCTGAGAGTGAGCTACAATATGAGGAATGTGAGTGTCTGGTGATACAGCACCTCTAATCATATGTGTTAGTTCATCTGGAGTTTTCTTTGAAAGTGCAGAATGAAAATCCTTTACCATCGCCTTTCTAGATTCTAAGTTTGATGCACGAGCCATAGATGCTCTAGATGCAGCTTGAGTCAAATAACCTGCTCGTTCTTTTTCTGGTAGAGCATCGTGTCCCTCAACAAACTTCTTAGCATTTTCATGCATGAATTTATTCTTGGAACTTAACTTCTTACCACTATCAAGGGTTCCTTGATGTTTAGCAAGCTCTTGTCTAACAGCATCAATACCACCTTTTGCTGCCATCTCATCGACTTTAGTTTGATAGTTTCTGTTATCCGCACCACCAGTATACCCTAGCTTGTCCATTGATGCTTTATGAGATTCAGAATGTGCGTTTAATGTACCAGAATTAAGACCAGCCATCTTTTCTAAAGAATCTAGTCCTGGGTTTCTAAAGTTTGGTTCTTGTGAACCGTATTTGGCAGAGATACCAACATGCTTATGATTACCGTTCTTATCAGTAATACGAGCAATTAAGTCAGCATTGGAATTTGGATCGTGAACACCAGTAGTCTTTTGGTGGTCACCTTCGATTTTATTTTCACCCTTAACTTTGTCTGGGTTAGATGTCCAGAAAACACTGCTAACATGTTCACCTTCACCAAGATGTCCTTGTTCTTTCATGTGTTTCTTAAGTTCGTCTGCAGTTTGTTTGGCATGAGAATCAATCTCATTATATGCAGCCATACCAACCTTTTCTTTTAGTCGGTCATGAACTTGGTCTGGAGTACCAGCGTGGTCTTCGTTCTCAGAGAAAGAACGGTGATGGTCTGGGAGGCGTGATTCTGGATGTAGGTGTTTTGAAAGAAGTAACTCGTGTAGTTTACCCTTGTCGTCACTCTCTGTTTCTTTGGTTGCTGCAGCCATTTCCTGCAACAACTCTTCCATAAGAGTCTTAGGTTTAGTTTCTTCTTTAAGGAAATCTTTGAATTTTAGCATGTATAATCCATTAACGATAGGTTGTACTGAACCTATTATTTAGGATTTACGAGATGCTCGGATATTTCTTTGGTATTTACGATCCCACTTGATAATCTGTTGCATCAACTTAGGAATAGCATGGTTATTCCTATAGTCGAAATCAAATGTTTTAAGGATCCAATAAAGGGTTTTAGAATCACGGTGCGTTTTGGCACGGGATATTAGAGTGGAGATATCCACATTTGGACGATATACTTTAAAGTCGAGATAACAGCAGTGAGCATATGCTTGTATCTCATCAAACTCGGATAGGTATCTCCTCTCGCTATCCTTTCTTTGGTGTCCTACCTTTTTGTGTGGTAGAACATAATTGCTCCATTCATCGGCTCTTCTATCGTATTGCATGAAGTGAATCATCTCATGCATTAGAGTTTGAATGAAACGGTATTTAAATTTATTCCAAGACTTCTGGCTAAACTGATGTTTATCGAATTTGAGTGTATGAATCTGCATTGTTATCTGTCGCTCTGTTGGATCGTATTCTCCTCCAACTCCGACATACTCTTCATACATCTTAGCTTTAGATATCTCTTTCTTCCACTCTATCTTGGTTCGCCATTTCTTACAAAAATTGGCTAGTCCGACCGAATCGTTTTTATATCGGTCTAGATCTAGCCACAGTTTTGCTGGAATGAGTTTAGCTCGGAATGGACGCTCGTAGAAATTGAGCATTTCCATCCAGTCGTAATTTGCAGTTTCTAGGAACTTCATAATTGACCTCCTAGAAAGTTCTATCCTTACGCTAAATGACCTTCTAAAAAGGTTAGAACTTTCGCTTGCTCCTCGTAGGTAGTATTAGCAAACTCAGTAATATACGGCATCAACTCGAAATTGGATAACAGATTACTATATTTAGTTTCCCGACCTTTTAGGAACTGTTCAGACTGGTCGGAACCACGATCCTGATAACGCTGTTCTAGGATAGTTTTGGGAGCAGATAGGAATACGATCTGGAGATCGGTGCTCGGTAGACCCATAGCGAACTCTAAGAAAGACTGGTTGAAGATTCGATCACCTTCAAATAGGACATTACAGTTATGGGTTTGAATCCAATTCTGAACCTCTGGTTGGACTGCCATGGATAGGCGATCTGTACCAGCGAATGTTTCACCCTCTGCATACTTACCCAGAATATAAAGATCCAATTCCTCGTTATACATGGCTGTGACTAGTTTAGCTGGTTGGCACTCGATCCATTTCTTACCTTCCATAAACTTTCTCATAAGAGTAGTTTTACCTGTACCTGGACTACCACCAATAGCAATGAGTTTTCTAGTCTTCATTTCTTTACTAACCTTTTCCATAGTCATGGTGTCGGTGACACCAACTTTCAAATTAAACATTTCGTGCCTCATTAATTAGGTTCTTCAATTCATCTTCGGTGAAGACCCATACCCTACCAATAAAGTGATGCACATCAGCATCCTTATCTAACTTCTTAGTGAATGTCACTTTCTTCATTATATCTCGTGTAACATTCTTCGCCAAGTTTTCTTTAATCTCGTTGGCATAGTCTGGCGCAACTTCCTTTAGTTTTAGAAGTTCATGTCCTGCAACTTTATGGTCGCATGTAACACGATTCATAATATGCTCGTCTAAGAAGTCATCAATATCGAATTGTGTTGCTATTTTAAAAGTGTTGGTTGCAGTATTTATTGAGATTGGTGCAATACCACTAGCAGTGATAACACCATAATCACCATTACTACCAATGGTAACACTTCCAACAGCCAAATCATCGTTCATATATTACTCCAATCCAATCAGTTGTTTATACTCAGTTAATCGTTTTTTATTAAGAATATTCATATCATATTTTTTAAATATCTCATATTCTGTTAGGTTATAAAGGTCTTGTACTTCTACGCCAACATTTAAATTAGTTATCATCTGAAACTCAGAGATCTTATTTCTGGGTTGAATAATACCATTAAATCGAGTGGCGATGACTTCACATTCTTTAAATGAAAGGTTTTGAGAGGGTAAACTCCACTCCATATTGTTGTTATCAAAAGTATAACCATATATTTCTGGGTGTAAGCTAAATTCAGAAGAATATTCTTTTAGTCGTTCAGCACTTTCACCAGTTCTATGAAACAAATATAATGGATAAAAGGATATATTCTGTAATGGATTATCTTTTTCCATACACCAGTCTAATAATTCATTGAAGTATAGATGAGTATCATATGGTAATCCTAATATAAAACCAGCACCAATATTAACCTTATTTTTCCATTTGTCAGAAAGCCAATATAATCTATCTTTAACTTTATTTGGTGATAATCCCTTTCCGATTGCTCTTGCACTATCGGCTTGTAATGTTTCTAAACCAAAATAAGTTCCTATTAATCCCATCTCAGCTAATAAGTCTGCTTGATGTGGGAATTTATTGATAAGATCTACTCTTAGATATGCACTAAATTTTGGTTTAAAAGGTAGAGTACAAAATACTTTATGTAAGTCTTCAATTTTATCATTATCATCATTGAATGTATCATCTGTGAAATAATATGATGTTGTTCCATACTTCTCCCACATCATAATCATCTCATCTTTTATCTTAGAAGAATCTCTTAGGTATGTACCCTTCTTTTTCCCCAACAAAGGATAAGAACAGAATTTACATTTGAATATACACCCTCTTGCTAATTCTATCGGCAACCCCTCATTAGGCAAAATATTAAAACTATCTTTCCACCAATATGTGGTTATTTTATCCAGCTTTGGTTCTGTGTAGTCATTAGAATTAATAACATAACTATTTCCACTTTGGTGTTTAGTTGAAACTAAAGAATATGAATTATCCTTTATATGATTAGTTAATTCTATAATTGATGTATCAGAATGACCAAGAACATAGTAATCAATACGGTCATCAAATAAAGAAAAGGGTGCTTTACCACCACCATAAATTATTTTGGCAGAACTCTTATTTCTAATGTACTCAAATAATTTTTCTACATCGTTAAGATTTGTCCAATACATTCTTTCTCTCTGGTCACCAGTAAACAAAGAATTATCTGCCCAAAAGAAAGTTGATGAGAATCCAACCCAAAGAGTTTCCTCAGTTAAGTGTTTATCCAATACTTTCTTTATTTCATCAATAGAAAGATGGATTATAAAATCTAAAACGAATGTAGAATAACCAGCATCTTCTAATGCAGAAGCTATCCTATACGGTCCAAGAGATCTTTGGATCCTACTAACATGGTCTGGAGCATGTGTACCACCAGTTAAAATAATACATTGAGCCATTATACAAATAACTCCAACCCAATCAAAGGTTTTTCTTCATCCTCAAACATCCATTCCAGGTTTTCCAGTTTACCTGTTTTAAGGAACGATGCGAATCTATCTTTATCAATACCTCGTTTGTGATCTAATCTTAAGTCGATAGTCTCATTTCTTGATTGCCATAAAACATCCCAATCAATACCATACCATCCATCACCTTCAGCTTTGATAATCTCTTCAGCTTGGCGATCTAGGTAGTAGCCAAGATATCTTCCATGGTTCTCACGGAAAATCTTCTTGAATGAACACAAACAAGTTTCCATGGTAAAGAAGTCAATCTGACTCGCTAGTTCTGGAAATCTCGCTTCCGTCTCGCATAAAATCTCGTACGCTTGTGATTCCAGATTAGAATAATCTCCTCCAGTAAGTTTTCGATCGTAATCGTCATCTCTGCCGAGGGCAAGAAGAAGTCCATTACGATGAGAACGAGAGCCATCATAATCACTAAGCATGAGAGAAGTAGGAGTAATATTGATGCCAGCAGTATGCTTAAGGTGCTGAAGATAAAACCAAGTGGAATAGCGACCAAACTTATGCAGGCTAGACTTAATGACTTCCCAGAGATTATCAAAGCTCTCTTCCTCAGTTGATCCATAATATGACTCCAAAACCTCTCGTTGTGTTTTATTGCCAATAAACTTTTGGTAAGATGCGAACATGGCTGGCAAATGACCCTTGTTCCACTTTGTATCTGTTTGATAACGAAGTCGTTTATAGTTGGCAGTATTCCACTGCTCCATACGATCTACTGTAGCTAATTCAAAGTCTGGGAATTCGTTCTTAAGAACCCAAGCTGTTGGTAATTGGTAGGTGTTACCATATAACCAAGCTAACCAAATGCGTTCTTCGTCATTATGTTCGTATCTTTTATGCAAGTAGTTAGTGCACCAAACAGCTGGGTCACAGTCGTCATACTTCAACGACCATGCATACCAACGAATGAATGCTTCCCTACGATTTTCTGCTGAACGATAATCCATTATACTAAAAATTCTTCAAGTGATGGTTGTTCCATTAAAGCATCACGCAACCATGCTTTGCCGACTGCATCAATGGCAGTCTGTGTTTTTGCTTTCTTTTTCGCACCCCATTTATATGAATCTAATGATTCGACACGGAATTGTTCTCGTGCTTTGTATGGTGGTAGTGCTTGTAGTGGGTTCACAATAGCATTATCACGATATGCTATTTGTTCTGATCTTGTTGAGAATAATGGTTGGTCTGATCGAAGAGATCCAGTTGGATCCACTGCCCAGAAGATGAGTCCATTTCTGTAGTGCCATGTGACTGAACTTGGTGTGCAGGAGATTTTAAGTCTTGTGACTTTTCGTTCTTCGACTGCATATTTGATCCATGAGTCCCAGCATTTTGATGCATAACCTTTACCCTCTTTACCTTCAATTGTTACAATCTCGTACAGATTAGCGTATCCATCTCTATTAAATGTAGCAAAGATTAGAGATACAATTTCACCATTGTCTTCATACGCCATGGGTGGTGCTTTCTCATAGTTATGAAAGCGATACCACAATGAATGTGCAGCCGATAAGAACTTAGTGTTCTTACCAGCTGGACTGTTTTTAATTAACTCTTCAACTCTCGTTGAATTAACGAATAGCATGTTGATAATCCACGGCATCTGCAACTTCGACTTTCTCAATCATCATTGCAAGTTGCTCATCAAATGTAATATAATGGTTCATTAGAACTTCTACTGGTGCACCACCAACATGGGCACGAGTAGCAATATCCCTAGTAGAAGTAATTATACATCCATTTGGGATGGAAGACAAATATAATGGTCGCTTACCATTTCGATAAAAACGAATCTTGCGATCTTTATGTAACTCAACAACACCCATGGACATATGAGAAAACTCTCGCAGTGGGTCTTCTGAATGTAACACTAACTCTGAGTCATTCTTTGTAATACAATCGTAACCGTAAATGTCTTTCCAATTCTCTGGCAATTCTTGAGTAATAACACCATTATGAACAATAGACTTATCACTCTTATTCATTGGTTGATTATACTCAAGATCGCTAGTCGAATAACGGCAGTGACCAATCATATAAAGATTACCATCTTCAGAAATCATATCCTTCAGATTATCATCGTGTAGGTGTTTATCTACAAACTGATCTGCTGGAATAGCTTCTTTGATTGTCTCAATTCCTGTTGACCATTTTGGTAGGAATGAAATACCTGTAGCGTGCATCCCACGAATCTTAGACTCGTGGAATACTCTTCGTAACATAGCAAAGTCCTGCTTAGTTGGTTGTAGCAGGATGGCACCAATAACTGCGCACATTATCCGAAGAACTCCTCTAATGATGTCTTATCAGCTTCTGGGTGCATCTTCATTAACTCAGCACGACCAACCTTAGCTTCACAATAGTCATACCACTCTTGTTCTTCCCACATCCCAGGACTCACACCATTCCATAAATGACGATCTGTTCCGTCTTCATGTTTGTGTCCAGGGTGGTTCTTATCAAGACGACGAGATTCGACATACTCTCTACGGCAGTCTTCGTATGCTTTGCTACCCAACTGAAGCATGTTTTCACGGAAGTAGCAAACTAATGATACACGCTCTGCTTCTTCATCGAGAAGTTCGATTGGAGTATTACCGTGCATAACTTCGTGGTTGTTAATCAGTAGCAAGTCTCCAGGTCTTACATTCACAGCAACACGGTATTCTGGAGCAACTAGATAACCACCCTTATAATTACCGTTGTTAGATAAAACCAACAGATTAGAAAGACCAGTATCCAAGTCACCAGCATCGTAGTGCGCAGCGGTGCGGAATGTTTTGTTCACAGTAATAGTAGTGAACGGAGTTCCAGGAACTAAAAATACCTCATCAAGTTTCTTTGCAGCTTCTGCCTGATTACCATATCGCCATGGGAGCAAATCTTTGAAACCTTTAGCAAGATGCTGAAGGAATGGATAAGCCATTTTAAACTTCTCGAAGTTATTGGCAGTATAAGATGTTGCACGACCATAAGGAATACGAGGATAGCGATCGTACCAACCTGCGATACCAGACATAACTCCATTTGCGTATGTAGTTTGACAGATATACTTCTGAACCATACGACGAGTTTCTTCTTTCTGCTCAGATGGTGACATGTCTTTAACAACTTTCACCCAGCGTTCAAAATCAAACTCATCTTCCTTAACTGCTTGGATTGACCAGACATTATTCTTGTTAGATGGTTGTGGTGGTTTGTTCGCATGTGCAGCTTTAATTTCCTCAATAGGATCTGCACCGAATAAGTTAGACTTTGGATTGCTGAAATAGTCAATCACATCAAACTCATAGTCTGTAACCCATTCACGATTACCCAGCTTACCTTCTCTTGGACCTGCAGCAATACCACGATTCTGCGTTTCAGTTGCTGCTTCTCTTAGACCGAGATATGCTTGCTCCTGCATTTCTTTTGAGAAGAAATTCTTACGGAACTTGAAGATTATTTTCTTTTCATCATGTCCCTTTTCACAAGAGTTACAGTCGCTAGTGCAAGCAACCTGTGTTCCAAGGTCACAGTCAGGTGGAGCATAAACATCACAATCTTCTTCAACAAGAACATCGTAATGACGCTCGTCCACGAATTGCCCAAGCAAATGCGATGCATCATACTTCTGTTTTGCTACTATTACCTTTACCATTTACCTCTCCTTAAAACTTAAATCCATCGAACGATTCAGCCTTCTGTCTTCTTCCAAATGAAGACTTATCAAACATTGGCTCATCATCATCTTGTCCTGCATCAGATAGATTCTCTTGTGCAGATGCTTCTACATCATACAACTTCATTTTTGCTCTATCAATACCAACAACAAATCGTTTGAAATAACTCGGGTCATTATAACGATTCTTTAACTGCTTAACAATGATCTGATTCAATGCTTCCAGTTCTTCGTTGCTCACAAGGGCGAACATGAAGTCAGCTGTCGCAGGGAGACCAAAAGATTCTGAAGTGTCTTCAAGTCCTGGGTCTGAGTTTGTATATCCAGATCGAGTTGTTTGAGTTGCACTAACAATTGGGACATTATATTCAACTGCCAAACCTCTTAATTCTTCTGCGATTGCCTTAACATATGTATAAGAGTTTACATTCGCACCTTGCTTCATTCTTTGGCTAGAACAGATGTTCAAATAGTCGATGAAGATAATGTCTGGTTTAAACTCTCGTTTCAACTTCAATTCCTCTAGTAGTGCTCGGAAATGACCAGCATGCGCACTTGCAGTAGGATATTCTTTAATGATAAGTCTACCTTTAGTCTTATTGGCAATTTTACCAATACGAGTTTCGAAGATATCCCTATCAATAACTTTCAATTCATCCATGGTTAGGTTCAAAAGGTTCGCATCAATACGCTCTGCGATTCTCTCTTCTGCCATTTCCATAGTTATGTATAAAACATTTAATCCCTGATTCAAAACAGAACCAGCCACATGACACATAAACAAAGATTTACCAACACCAGTACCAGCCAGTGCAATGTTTAGAGTTTTCTTACTCAAACCACCTTTGGTGATTTTGTTGAACATCTCCAAGTCGAAAGGAATTTTCTCCTCGACACGATGGTAGTATTCATAGCGTGATTCGTGGTCGTCAAGGTAGTCGTGACCAACATGGTTATCAAAAGACACGGAAAGAGCATCAGATAAAATAGTAGGAATAGCATCTTGTGTATGAACCTTATCACGACCATCAATGATGGAAATGGATGAAAGGATCGCATTATAAACTGCACGATCCTTACAAAACTTCTCAGTGTTTTCTAACAACCAGTCTTCATTGACTGGCGCATCAGAAAGTGTATCAATAAAACTGTGAACCTCAGCAAGTTCTTTATCGTTTAAGTCTTTACGATTACCAGCTTCAATAGCAAGGATTTCTTTTGAAGCTGGTTTATTATACTTGTTGAAGAACCCAATAATCTCATCAACTACAACTGCTTCTTTCCTATCGTCAAAGTATGCCTTCTTAATGAAGGGCAATACCTTGCGACAGTAATTCTCATTGTGTATTAGATTCGCTAGAATCTGTTGTTGTATTCTCATCAACTCCGCCTGTATATGTAACGCTATTGTCTTGGATTCCTAGGTGGATTAGTTCTTCTAAAATCTTACCGATGTATTCTTCGAATGGTTTCTTATCGGTAATAACTTTATTATTCATGTCATGAACTTCATAATCAAAATTAATCTTCAATGTTGAAGTTTCTTCGTTTACATCAAAACTAACTTTACCATAAGAGAAGATTATACCCTCATATGGCTCTTCTGTCAACTTTACTGCGGATAAACCATCATGCTTGCGTTCCAAGATTTGGATAGGCAAGTTGTACTTTGTTAGAAACTCATTTTCTTTTTCATTCATCTTCGAACTCCAGTGCGTTTAGTGCTGCATCAAGATCATCAGCTTTGACCATATCTGTAACAGCGATTGAATATTTACTCTTCACAAAATCATAAAATGTTTTGTCCATGAGAATTGGCATCCAAAATTCCTTGGTGTCTGTATCTTTCTCACGATAGTTCTTTTCTTCTCCAGCCTTTTGGTACCAACCATTCTTAGGTTTGATCACATGCCCTGACTCAAGTGCGAGATCGAGTAAGCCAGAGTACTTGCTAATACCACCATCAAAAGATACGCTAACAGGGATCTTAGACTTTTCTTTAACATAACGAGATTTTTCTACATTGATAATAAAATTATAACCAGTCAATTCAGTTCCATCTTTCTCTTGCTGACGACCCAAGATGAAGATATTATCAGCAGAGTAATAAGAACCAGTACCACCACCAACGATATCTTTCGGGAACATTCCAATCTCTTTATATGTATGGTTCACTACAACCATAGGAATATCTTTGAGAGTCAGGTGAGGTGTAACCATACGGAACAATGACTTCAACTGTTTTGCACGAGTCATGTCTGCTGCAGACTTCTGCTCCAGTGCGTCCTCAACTTCTTTCTTTGAAGCAAGGTTGCCGATAGAGTCAACAACGATGATAAGTTTATCACCACGCTCCAAGTTTTGCATCTGTTGCATGATGTCAAACTTCAACTGTTCAATGTCAGTAATAGGAGTATGGAGAACACGATCCATGTCAATACCAAAAGTCTCGAAGTAAGACTGTGGAGTACCAAACTCAGAATCATAAAATAGTAATGCAGCGTCTTCATATTTGTCCAAGTATGCACGAGCCATCAATAAACTGAAAGCAGTCTTAAAGTGTTTGGATGGACCAGCCCACATAGTAAGACCTGGAGTCAAACCACCATCTAGGCGACCAGAAAGAGCCACATTGATGATGGGAATTGCGGTTGGTACCATATCCTTCTTAGTGAAGAATTTAGAAGCCGACAGAATAGCAGAGTCTTTAATCGTACTATTCTTTTTAATTTTATCAAGAATGCCCATATTATCCTTTCAAGAACTTTAGTAATTGTTCTTCATTCATAGCACCGACTTGTCTTCGAATCTCATTTTCGTTTTCATCAACAACAACCATCGTTGGTACTGAACGAATCTTAAACTCTTGAGCAAGTGCTAGATTTTCATCGATATTTACATCAACGATTGGTAGTTCTACTTTGTCTGCAGCATTTTTAATAATCATGCTAAGACCTTTACATGGTCCACACCAATCAGCGTAAAATTTAAATACTTTCATATTATCTCCTATTATACATTAAGTTTTCTTGCAAGGCAACTATGGATTATTCTTGGAATGTGGTACATCGAATACAAATGTAATGCGAACACAATCTCCAACATTCTTAGTTCCATGCGGTAATTTATTATTAAACCATAACAGAGTTCCAGGTTCGACTCTTACAGTTTCGTCTCCAACTGTATAGTCATAAGTTCCTTGTATAGAAAGGTGATACCTGTCTCGTGTTAGATAATAACTCCCCTTGTCTATATGTATGCCTACTTCTCCACCGACTGGTAAAGATAAGAATCCACATCGACTAAATTTTTTGAAGTGTCTTCGCAAGAAACTAATCACTTCAGTATGGTGGTTTATCATTGGTGTAGAAATACAAATCTCTGTATCTCCAACATATTGATCCATCGTTTCAACACCACCCATAACTAGCTGAAGAACACCAGCTTCCACTTCTGGAAACCCATGCTCATCAACACAATTCTTTGCACCATCTAATTTACGAGCAGCACCCCAATCTTCAGGATGCTGTTTGAGTTGTTTTAGAATCTTTGATACATTGATTCCAGTTTTAATAACTCTGATATTATTCATACTCTTGGTCCATTGACCCATCCAACTAAACTTCTTCTAAACCCTGATGTTACTGGTTTAACCTCATGTTGCATAATTGAATCAAAGAAAGTTATAGAACCCAGTTGTTTGTTCGCTATGGTTTGTTTGTGTCCGTCATAAATGATGAAATCTCCACCAGTAAACTCAGAAGGGTCTGTTAATTGTACAGAAAATGATAAAGACCTTCTCAACGGACGCATTGTGGTATACTCTTCATCTTTATGAGTTCCATAGAACCCCTGATAATTAGAATCATATTCTGTATACTGCATAGGTTCTATACCGTATAAAGTCTTTTTAAAATTTATATCATTTATATAATTAACATACGAAACCATTTTGTCGTATATCCATTTATACTTTGCAGAATAAACATTAAGGAAATAAACATTAGATTTTCTAATTCCCCATGCGTCTTCTATTCTATCATCTATATTTTCATCTTTTGTTGGAGGTCCACCAACAATAGCAGCACCTGCCTCAATCTCAGACATTTGTTTTAAAAACACATCTACTTCTTCTTTTGTAAATCCATTATCAATACATAAAACACTTTCACATTGATATGTATTAACTAATGGGTATAATGGTGCGGTTAAATTATCCAAAGAAATCCTCCAGTGAAGTTTCTTCCTGCGTCTTCCATCCTAGTGGTTCGATTACTATCTGAAGAGCATCAGTGAATACTTTTTCGAATTGTTTATCATAATCTATGTATGCGTGCAATCCTAGCTCTTTTGGCAGAGTCGTGGTGAATGCAATAACATCTTCTTGGATTGGGTTTGGTGTTCGTAGGTATACAAACTTCAGTTTATCACCATCACGAATAGGTTGATATTTCTTATCAAGACCTAGTCGCCTAGAGTGGTGGTTGAACAGCAATGCTGCACGAACCTGAATAGGAGTTCCCTTGATGTAGATCGGTGAACCAGCATACTGCTTCAGTCCATTACATGAACGAGGGAAAGCAATATCTTCCACTGGCATCTGATCAAATTCTCGCTTGAAGTCCATCACATACTTATGTAGGTCTTTCTCAGTGCCGTGTAGAATCACCTGCAACGAGTCTTGTAGTTTATCACGAATAACAGCAGGAGTCGAAGACTTAACCATCTCAAGACCCATAACTTTGACTTTGGGTTTAGCGTATTGCACACCCTCAGAGTTATGCACATTGATAACATATCGTTTCTTCGCAGTCCAGATGGCTTTGTCGGCAAGAACTTCTCGTTTCATAACCATCTTCTGAGAATATGCATTCATATACTCAGCCAACTCAGTATATCCTTGATCGATGAATGGTTGGAAAACTTCCTCACACATCTTGTCCATAGTCTTGATTCGTTGCTCGGTTGTTTTGCCAACGCAAACTTTATCAATCAAAGTTTCCAATGTTAGATAAATTGAGTCAGTGTCAATCGCAACAACGAAGTCTTTACCCTCAGTCTTGAGAGTCTTGTTCAGCATGGCATTGAGTTTGTTTGCCATCCAACGAATGGACAATTGACCAGAAGTCGTAATACCTTCAGCCATACGAATATCAAAGTAGCGGAAGTACTGATTACCCATTGCACCGTAAGCAGAGTTCAACGCAATCTTCATAGCCATCTGCAGGTTGTTCAAACGAGAAATCTCTTTCAACAAGTGCTTCTTACTCTTGTCATTCTGATACTCTTGTTCAACCTTCAGCATCTGTTTCTTATATTTGCTGCGGTTGACATACATCTGCTCCATCAACTCAGGCATAAAACCTTTGATATCTTTACGATATGTCCAGCCATTTGCAGTCAACGAAAGGTCTCTTCGTTTCACATAAGATGTATCGACTTCTTTGTTAAGAAGTTTGTCCACAGTAACACTCAACTTTTCGGAAGTCAGAGTCTCGGGTGAGATGTTGTACTGCATAATCAAGTGAGGATACAGACTGTTCAAGTCGAACGAAGCCATCCACTTATGTTGACCAATTAGAGGGTCTTTGACATACGCACCTTCGAACTGCTCAGCCTTACCAGAGTTAGAAACCTTAATTGGAATGACAATGTTTTTCTTGCGCAGATGATTGTAGATGATAGAGTCCCACATACGAACTTGCGAGTAAACATCTTCAGGATTAATCTTAGCTTGATATGCCATGGTAAGATGCAGTTCGATCAAACGCATCTTGTCTTCCAGTTGATCAACCAACTCCACATCGTGAATGTTATAAACTACGAACTTATCCCAGTAGTTTGTGTAGAAATCACGGAATGAATCACCTGGATTTTCTTTCTTCTTATCACCTAGTTCTTGTTCTGCGATATAGTCCAATCGATACGATTCTTGTTTCTGGTAAGTATACTTCTTGTACAATTCAAGATAGTCAAGCTGGCTGATACCAGAAATATCATAATGTTGTTCTTCATTGCCTTTGATGAATGTATTTCGTTGATTGATGATACCCCATGGTGACATTTTCTTTGCGAAAGTTTCACCAAGTTCTCTGTTGAGACGATTGATTAGATATGGCACATCGAAGAAGTCGGTGTTCCAACCAGTGATAATATCTGGATAGTTTTGTTGCCACCAGATGATAAACTCTTTCAAGAGTTGTTGTTCGTCACGACAGTTAATCATGGTAACATCACTGCGTTCAGTTTGGTATTCACCATACTTAGTTTGTGCGAATGTAACAACCTTCTTTTGTTGAAGGTCTTTGACAGTGATTAGAAGAATCTCTTCGTTGGCACTACGAATGTCTGGGAATCCAGACTCAGTCTCGGTCTCAATGTCAATGGTGAACACTTTGATTTGTTCCATGTCCCAGTTGACATCATCTTCATAGGTGTCAGAGATATATTGATAGCTGTAATTGGTCTGACCATACACATTAAAACCAGCGACATCTTCATACTTCTTGACGAATTCCTTGGTCTCTTTGATAGTTCCAGGTTTAATTTCGTCAACGAACTGTCCTTCCAAAGTGCGATACTTGGAAGGTTCTTTAGAAGTGACAAAAAGCGTAGGGTAGAAATCTACCTTACGCATATACGGTCTGCCGTGTTTGTATCCTCGAACGAGGATCTTGTCACCCCATGGTTGGGCTGATGTGTAAAATTCCATTAAACTGATTTTCCATACATTAGTTGCATTGCGTCTAGTGCGCAGTCGTGAACAGGATGGTGTTTGATGACTTCATGTCGTTTGAAGAGAGGGTGGTCAACTTCTACATATCCATTGGTCGTACCATACATAATATCGACTGCAGTTCGGACATCTCTCCACATATTATACCCTGTAATCTCTTGCAAGCCAAATTTAACTGCAAGCGAGTCGATTGCTAGTTGGTCTAGTGAACCTCGTGCCCACATGGTTTGTTTACTTGCATTTGGGAACTGAGCCATATAATCATAAAACTTTTGCATACCGTTTTCAACAGTCATGTCTTCACGACTAGGTTCAAGAGAAACTTTCTTTACATACTCGTGTTGTTCTTTCCACCACTCAAGAGTAGATTTAGATACGGTACGACCAACATCCATCTGCTCCCTTGCACTAAACTTAACAAAGCATGCATTGTCCAGCATGTCTTGGTAGGTTGGTCGCATCTCTGGGTCAAAGTGAACCATAGCTGCAGATAAAACTACAGCATTAGATTCTACACCAAGAGTTTCTACATCAAATACAAACATTACTTGTTTCTTTCAGTGTCATAATAAAATTCACTATGCTCAACTTCATCATATCCTTGCTCTCGCATAGTGGTGAATAGACTACTCATTTTCTGTTGCTCAGTCCAGTTCTTTAGATAATCATTATCTTGGTCGCATAGAGTAAGTGCTTCTTGCGTGTCTTTCATTACACGATAATCAATAATCTGCTCACCAAGATACTTCTGAGAAAACTCTTTAGCTTCTTCGCATGTAACAGTATCCATGGCATACTCTGGATGGTCATCTGGTGCTTCCACCATATAACGCATACGATATGTAATAAGACTTTCAACGAGAACCCATTTACTCATATTTCAACTCCATAAAATTAGTTTCCTCTGGCATCAACTCAAGTGTCACATCATCTGCTTCATCAACTTCTCTTTGAAAGTTAGAAAGAATACCCATAGTGTAAGCACTCATACCATATGTTGCTTTGTGACACTGATACACACTACCACTAGAACCATGGAAACGATACAACTGTCCGTCTTCTTCAATTTTAGTCACACCGCTATTTAATTTCCAACTATCGCCACGAGCATAGCCACCATACCAAGAAGCAAGAATCTTATACACTTCTTGTCCATTATGGTTAAACTTTAGCATCACCCACTTGTCAGGATTATATTCAGACATCATCATCCTCGCTTTTCATTTTTGCCATTCGTTCTTGGTATTCAGCTTCGTGGTGGTCGCATAGAGTACGAACCCAACCACCACTTCTTCGTTCACCTTTGTTACCACACTTTTCGCAAGTATGCCCTGCCCATAGTTCAGCCATATCTACGAATCCACTAATCTGGTCATCACCACCATCATAATAGAAACGGAGTCCACCGAACTTCTCTTTGATCTGACCAATACGAATCCAATCAACTTTCCTAGTTGGAATCTTATACCCACCAGTCTCAAGGATCTCATCTGCTCGTTGTTCATCCCAGAACTTTGGTTCTCGTTTGCCAGCTAAAAACTTAATTAGTTCATCACGACCCTTTTCTTGAGCACGATTCATACGCAGATCGTATGCACGCATGTTTCGTTTCCACTTGGTGTAGTGGTCAATTTGAGAAATTAGAGTTTCAATGATATGATACCATCCTTCACCGATGGCAAACCCACCGAAGTGCGAATTATCTCCACAGTAGCGAGGATACTTCTCTGCCATTTTCTTGGCGAACTCTTCGTAACGACTGTTCTCATCCATAATACACCTCAGTTATACCAAATCTCATCAAACCCTTCTTCCTCAGAAGGTGGTTCTGCTTCGAGTTGTTGTGCCATATTAGACACAACTTCCCAAGGAATGTTTTTACCTTTTCGACTAGCCAGTCTTTTCATCAATTCAGATGAAGGTGGAGTCCTAATCACAACCGCAATCTTATAGTAGTCTGGCAACATACGAATCTTTTTCGCACGAGTTGCAACAGATGTTGATGTTTGATCCCAGATAATATCCCTACCTGCTTCTCTCGCACGGACAACTTTATCAGCCATCAATTTTACAGCAGTTGGCATGTAGTCGTCAAATACTTCTGAGTATGTAAGACCACATTCTTTTGCATAGTCTTCTACAAACTCATCAGTAGAAACAACAACACAATCATTAGACCAAACCTGATCGTTAATCCAAGTAGACTTACCAGAACCTGGAACACCAACTAAAACATACAACTTATTCATTACTTACCAATCCAATGATGCTCACGATCGTATTTAATCCCAAGCGACTTGTAAATCATTTTATCCTTAATCATATCTGGGACTGTGATGTAAGGATACTCTAAAATAAATGGGCAACCATCCGTACCCCAACTATGGTTAGAAAAGAAATTCTTTGCGGTTGCAATATCTTTTTTCGAGTTCTCGTTGAAGTATCGTTTCTGACGAATCATAGTTTCCAAAATCATTTAATATCTCCAATTGAATCAGCCACATCTTTGTCATCACGAACTTCAACAAAGATTGGGAGGAACAAAGATTCTTCTCCAGCTTTGTTTTTAATTCGCATATTATACTTCACTGCCACAATTTTACCAATGAGTGAATCACGAATGCTCCAAAGATTATCTCGATGAGCATCATTGAAACCAGAACCAACAGAGACGGTAAGATACTTCCCGTCTTCGGATCTCGAACGACATACCATAGCACCGAGTTTTCCAGCATACTTACCAGTACCCTCTTCCACTGCGATAATTTCGAGGTCACACTCCAACTCACCTTTGAATTTGATTTGATGTTTTGCACGCTTGTCCTCCCAGATACCACTCTTATCTTTAAGAATAATACCTTCTTGACCATCGGCAAGCAAACCCTCAAACAGAGTCTTGGCTTCTTCGTATGTATCAACTTCCCATGAATCCACCAAACCCACTTTAGTTGGTTGATGTGTATCTACCAACACGCAAAGAGAATCCCATCGCTTGCCGTAAGGAACAGGACACTCACCATCTACAAAATACAAATAAGGAATAACATCCCAAACAGTTGCACGAACCATTGATGCTTCTTTGTCACTAATCGTACCCTTGTTTGCTTTGTTTAGAATACCATTACCAGTCTGACGATCCATTACTCCAGATTCATCAACAACAAGGAGTTCTCCATCAAAAATACAATCAACATCACCAGCTAGTTTGGCGAAGTCAGCGTCAAGGTTTCCTAGCAGTTGAATTTCTTTGCCATTGCGAGAGCGATACTCCACTTTGCCACCCCGAACGATTGCGTTGAATCGCATACCGTCCATTTTGGTTTGTACCAGTGCTGGGAATTTTACTTTGTCCACCAACTTCTGCTCGAACTGACTGCACAACATTACTGGATATTCTGTCACCAAGCCAGTCCACACTGTGTTTGCGGTTGATACTTGAACCCCACATTTTAGATCCTTTTGAATGATTCGTTCAATAACTTTAGCGTCATCAGATGGCAGACCAGAAAGGATAGCACGAAGATGAGCAATTGCTGCATTACCTGTCACTTCACGATGAGAAAGGTAATATAGATTTTCGATAGCCATTCCCAGACTAGTCTGATGTTCAGAGTCTTCTCCAACAAAAGTATATTCTGGGATTTTACGGATATAGAAATTGGTAAATGGATCAAGTGCCAGACGAACAATCTGAATCAGCATCTGGTCATCACGATTCTTCTCTAGCTGTTCAATCTTGTAATTGCGTGAAGAGTTTGCAGCCAAGTCATTGAAGAATGCATTATAATTCATAGGTCTTTAATTCCTTCTTGGATCACTTTGAAAGTCCGATATCGTTTATCAATACGAATCGGATTCTTAAACATCATAAAATCTTTTGGATTATGCCATTTGAAATAACCGAAAATCTTTTCCTTATTATCTGACATCAGATAAGTATGATTAGGTTGTCTATGGTCGCAATCCCAAACAGTTGTTTCTTTAGCGAGAATCATACTCTATTATACCCCATTCAATATTGCAAGGCAAGGATTACTTGCGGTTTGCGTCCATAATTTCAGAAAGAATAAACTTCGCAATATTCAATTGTTTGCGAACATCATCTTTGGTGAAATAATCACGCTCGAGCATTTCCTGAGAATCAGAAAGAATACCCATAACAACCATTTCCAAACCAGAGAATTTCGCAGTAATTGATTCCATATAATCACGACGGATTGCAGTTTCAGGGATACCGTAGCATTGAGTTTCGAATTCAGTCATTTCTTCACCTTTCCTAATCATCATAACATCTATTATACCCCAAGTTGCAATTAAAGACAACACCCCGAAAACCCTTGTAGATACAGGGGTCTAGAAACGAGAAAACCCTCTACTAGAGAGGGTTTGGAGGGAGGTTAGACTGTGTGTCCTAGAGGGTTAGGAGACGATCTGTAGCCCAGAAAGAGCGGATGCAGGTGCTACTTGAATGCCTGCACCGAAGATTCGGTTGTATTCGTTTACCATATTCTGGCTAGGTTCACCTGTGGCTACGATACTATGCTTGTTAAAAGAGATATTTCCATCACAATAAGGCATGTAAGGCATTAGAGCTACACCCATACCTTGCTCGGTTCTCTGCATAATAACAACTGCAGGATTCTTAATCTCTTCTGATTCTCCATATGTGTTGAAGACTTCACCAATCATTTCTTCACCACTCACTAGTTTAAAAATTACGATACTTCCTGGTTTCATACTATTCCTCACTTGCTATTCGTTCAATAAAATCTGCAGCATCATCTTGATGACTGAAGCACTCAACATATATTCTATGTAGGTCAAGATTGTGTTGAGCAATTACCATCACCTGCTTGGTTTTCCAAACAGAGATTTTGAATGTCCACTCACCCCTAATAACTGGGACGAATGAAATCATGTCTTTTGTTACTTTTGCTCGCATAACAAATATTTAGGGGATCCGAAGACCCCCTAGTATTGTTATGACTTTGGTGGATTAGATGGAACTTTTCCATTCACCCAATCCCAATCGTCATCTGTCATTGGGATCCAGTTGAGCATTTTACTTCTCCTCGTTGAGAAGTTGTTTCTCAGCTTTCTGACGAACAGGGATCTTCTTTGGTTGCTTTGTCTCTGGAACAATACGCTCCAAAGCGATCTTAAGCATACCATTGATCATCTCTGCATCATTAACAACGATCTCGTCATTCAGTGCGAATGCACGAGTAAAGGCACGATTAGCGATACCTTTGAATAAGAAGTTCTCGTTCTCTTCAGTATCGCTGCTAGTGTTACCACGAACAACTAACTTACCGTCTGCCAATTCAATATCAATGTCAGTCTGACCGAAACCAGCTACTGCCATCTCGATGGTGTAAGAATTATCACCAGTCTTTTTGATATTGTATGGAGGATAATTAGGGATGTTCTTAGCGATGTCGTCATGGAACTTTTGCATTTTAAGCAACTGTTCATCAAAACCTACAAAGAACTTATCAAAGTCCTTGAATACATCTTGGCTGAAGAATGCAGGCACGAATTGTTTATTCATGGAGACCTCCTTACTTAGATGCGAATACTTTTTTGTAGTCGAACTTAACAGCTTCTTCAGCAGTCTTTGTTGCTACATCAAAAGTAGTCTTAGCAACTTGCTTTGTGAAAGCAGTTTGGCTATCTACGAATGCTTGGAGGGATTTTGCGATGCTCTCGTCTTTAACGAATGTCTTAACGAAAGTAGATTTAGCACCTTGAATGGTGTCAATAGTTGTGTTGATTGCTTGTAACATAGTTTCTCCTATTAAGCGAGTTATAAAAAGCGACTACCCATTTGGCGTAGTCAATCCTGCTTACTTATACAGGGACACTTTGCGTCGTGCCAGCTTTCGTAACGATTCACAGTCCTAAGGTGAATTCTTGGTTCCCATCCCGAGGGATAAAACTATTTAGGCAGCAGGTGCTTTTGCAGCTTCAGCTTGTTTAATTAGTTCAGCAACTTGGGGATCGCCTTGTGTCTTAATCTTTTGAATCAGTGCAACAACTTCTTCAAAAGGATGCTTACCCAATGTACGAAGAATAACATTAACTTCTTCAACAGTCAATTCAAGTTTAATCATTTTGCTTTCTTTCCAATATTATATTTAGGTACAAGTTCCCACTGGTCTTTTTCTTTAAACGAGACCACCTTAATCTGAGATAAAGATGCTTTCTGATCAGCTTGAGTTGAGTTTAGAATCTTTAATAGATCCCAGTCAGCTAGCAAACCAGCAA